>JABAOD010007889.1_pt2 | contig 12714 bp, 8 predicted proteins | sample 7062151 | NCBI WGS metagenome assembly JABAOD01 (sample SAMN14538626, study PRJNA623070) | marine sediment metagenome | biome: marine biome [ENVO:00000428]; feature: marine pelagic biome [ENVO:01000023]; material: deep marine sediment [ENVO:00002113] | place: India: Gulf of Khambhat ...
CGCCACCGTCATCGAGACCCACATGATCCCCGACAGATGGTGATGCGGCCGCAGCGGCGACAGCAACAGTGCGGTCAGGGCGACAGCGATACCGAGGGCGTTGGCGACGATGGGCCGACCGGCCCGGTCGATGGCCCGCAACACGTAGCCGTCGCCCCGGTCGCGGGCGTGGTCGATGGCGGCCACGAAGTGGATNNGGAGGACGCCACCGCCGTGATGAGGTTGAGCTGGATGCCGGACGCCGCGATGAAGCCGAGCAGCGCTGCGATCGTGAGCACGAGGGGCAACAGGGCGACCACCGTGGGACGCAGGCGGCGATACGTCGCCAGCAGCATGATGAAGACGAGGGTCAGTGCGGCGACGACCGACCACACCTGGGCACCGAGGATGAGTCGGGCCATCTCGTCCCACAGCACGGGCAGCCCGGTCACGATCGTGACTTCCTCGCGCTCGTCCACGAAGTCGAGCCAGCCCCGTAGCTCCTCCTCACCGAACGCGCCGGGGAGCAGGAGAAAGCGCAGTCCGTCGTCCGACACCATGTCACCGATCGGCGTCGTGAACTGGCCCGACAGCGCTCCCTGGAGTTGCTCGGGGGACAGCTGATCGGCCAGATCCACCAGCGAGAACACCGAGCGCACGCCGGGAAGCGCTTCGAGGTCGGCCGCCGCCGCTCTCGCTGCGGCGAGCGTTCCTTCCGGCTCGGTTCGATCGAACACGAACTCCCCGACCAGCGGCGTCGCACCGCCGAACAGCTCCTCCGTCGTGGCGAACGCCCGACGGACGTCGTGGTCCTCGGGGAACATGAACAGCGGGTCCGAATCCACCTCCAGCCTGGGGATGAAGACGAGAGCGAACACCGCCACGACCGCGACCAGCGCAGGAGCGGGCCAGCGCTGCTGCACGAGTCGGCGCAACCCGCGGGTGACCCGGCGGCCGAGGATCGGATGGGCCGCACCCGGCTCCACGTCTGCTTCCGTCATCAGGGCGGGCAGCGAGAAGAACGAGATGATCCCGGCGAAGCCGATGCCGATGGCGGCGAACACCCCGAGCTGACGGATGGGTCGGATGTCGGTGGCCAGCAGGGACAGGAAGCCGACGGCGGTCGAGATCGTGGTGAGGATCATCGGGACGCCGACTTCTCGGAGCGTCGACACCACCCGTTCCACGGGATCGGGCTCCACGACCACCACGTCCTGGAAGTGGGTGACGAAGTGGAGGCCATCGGCTGATCCCATCACCAGCACGAAGATCGGCACGATGACCGTGACGATGTCGATCTCCCGACCCAGCCCGGCGAGGAGCCCGAACGTCCACAACGAGCCCAGCAGCGCAGGGACCACGGCGAGCACGCTCAGGCGTCGCTCGCCGACGTTTGCATAGAACGTCCCGATCAGGAGGACGAGGACGATCGGTGGGATCAGCAAGAGGAAGAGCGAGAGGATGTCGATGACCTCGGCGAACACGGCCGGGTTCCCCGCGACCGTCACTTCGGCGCCCTGGGGCGCAGGAACATCGGGAACGGCCCTGGCCACGGCGACACCATCGTCTGCGGGCACCACGAAGAGCATCGTGTGCCGACCGTCCTCACTGAGGAGCAGCTCGGCCAGCGGACCGGCCAGCGCCTGGTCGAGGATCGGCTGCGGGGCGACCGCAACGAGCTCTGGAGTGATCGGGCGCCCGTCGATCGGACTGACGTCGGGCAGCACGGCTGCGACCGAAGCCACCCCGTCGATCGCCAGCAAGCCATCGCGGTACTCCGCGAGATCGACGAGACGCTGCCGCTCGAAGAAGCTGTCTCCCTCGGACAGACCGAGCACGACGTTGACCGGATCGGCGGTGTCGTACTTCTCCTGAAGAGCGGCGAACGCCTCCCCGCGCTCGTTGCCGTCGGTGATGAACGACGTGACATCGGCGTTGAACTGAATGCGGAACAACGACACGACCGCGAGCACCGTGACCACTGCGCTGGCGGCCAGCACGCGCTTCGGGTGACGTGCGATGTACGTACCGATCGACCTCACGACCGACTCCCTCCGATCCGTTCCACATCCTGGATGGCGGCCACCGCCGACTCGATCGCCCCGGCCATTCGATCGGTCTCCTCGACGCCCCCGAGCGCCGCCACGACCATGGTGAGGCGTCGGGCGAGGATCGGCACGACGTCGCCAACCAGCTCGAGACCGGCGGGCGTCATCGACACCCGGACGATCCGGCGATCGGTCACGTCACGGACTCGTCGTACGAGGCCCTCCGCCTCGGCGCGATCGACCGTTGCGGTCACCGTCGGCTCGCGAACTCCGAGATGCTCGGCGAGCTCTCCCATGCGCGCCCCATCCGGCCCCGATTGGGCGACGAGGGCGACCAGGAGACGCCAGCGAGCGGGCGAGACTCCCGCGTCGGTGATCGGCTTCGGTACCGCTTCGAGGAAGTCGACGATGACGCGGCCGAGACTGAGAGCGGCAGCGGCCACGTCCACCCGAACCGCCGGATATCGCTCCGCCATGGCGGCGACGACCGTCCGGTCGAGATCACCGAAGGGAAAGAGCTCGCGAATTCCTGATGGCACCACGCAAGTATTTAGGATACCTAACTATCTGTCAAGGCTCGTCAGGAGGGCGCTGCGGAACCAGGGGCGACAACCGGGCTGAAGGCATAGACTCATCGGATGACCAGGTCCGCACCCACCGCTCGCACCGTGGGCGCCGTGGTGATCACAGCCATGTCTCTGGCGCTGACACTGGCGGTGGCGCCTGCGTTCGCCTGTTCGTTGGCGGCGCCTGCAGACCTGGAAGAGCTCATCGCAACAGGCACGTCCCGAGAGCTCCCCGGCGATCCCATCCTCGCCGTCTACGAACAGCGGCACGTCGCGTGGACGCCCAGCTTGCTCCTGCGCACCGAGCGCAGCGCCTCCATCGTCACCCGGTACTGGGGCGACGTCGAGCCTCCGCTCGGGGTGAGGGTCCACGGTGAAGGCCTGGTTGCGTTTCTCGGATTCGACGAATGCGGCAATTCGGCGTCGTCGAACGGTCATGTCGAGTTCGAAGTGCTCCTGTCGGACGACGCCGCGCGGCACGGATTCTGGACCGACGTGGGCGACCTCACCATCGACGAGGTCCGCCGCGGGCTGTCCGATCGATTCGGTGAGCCGACGGAGATCTCGACCGGTCTCGACGACTTCGTCGCCGCCTATGCCCTCCTGCTGTGGCCGCCGGTGGTCTTCGTCGCAGCGCTCGTCCTGCTCGTGCTCGCTGCCGGCAGATGGCGCCACACCGAGCGGGTCTATTCGTTCAGCCTGCCTGCAGCGCTCGTCGGCAGCGGCGCGACCTTCGTCGCCTCGTTCGCCGTCGACCACTTCGGGACCGTCGACCGGATCCTGCTCATGGTGGCAATTGGCCTGGCAATCGGGGCCGGGCGGCTGCTCGGCCCGCTTCTGGGGGCAGTCTCCGGCGCCATCGCCGCCGCCGGCTTCGTGTCCCATGTCAGGAGTGCCTTCGGTTCGGGGGACGTCGTCTTCTGGATCGGGTTCGCGGCGGTGATCACCGGCATCGGTCATCTGGTCTGGCGCCTCCGGCACTGGAGCCGCTACGCCGCCACATTCGGGATCGGCGTGGGTGCCGCCATGATCACGGCGGCGTGGACCTGGCGGCTCGGCGCCACGTCCGAACCGCTGGTGCTCGCCGCCGCAACGGCTGCGCTGATTGTTGCGGTCTCCGTCGCGTGGTGGGTCGTTCTCCGCGAGACGTCGAGCAGCCCTGCACCGACGACCGATACCATCGACGCGTGACGGTTTCCGATCCTCGCCGGCGCATCTTCGCCAACCGGACGCTCAACCTGCGGTCGATCAAGACCATCGGGTACGACCTCGACTACACGCTCGTCCACTACGACACCGAGCAGTGGGAGGGCGCGGCCTACGAGCACGCCCGCCGCCGGCTCAGCGAGCGGGGCTGGCCGGTGAGCGAGCTCCGGTTCGACCCGGACCTCGTGATCCAGGGCCTCACCATCGATCTCGAGCTGGGCAACCTCGTGAAGCCGACGCGCTTCGGCTACGTGATTCGCGCCGCTCACGGGACCCGCATGTTGGATCACGTCGACGTGCGCCGGACCTATGCCAACACGCCTGTCGAGCTCGGCAGCCCTCGCTATGTGTTCCTCAACACTCTCTTCTCGCTCTCGGAGGCGGTGCTGTTCGCCCAGGTCGTCGATCTGGCCGATGCGGGACGGATCCCCGAACTCGGTGGCTACGAGGATCTGTACCGAGTCGTGCGCAAGGAACTCGAGGCGACCCACATGGACGGCACCGTCAAGAGCGACGTTCTCGCCGATCCGGAGCGGTTCATCATCCCCGAGCCGGGCATCGTCGAAACGTTGCGTGACCAGCGAGACGCCGGCAAGCAACTCATGCTCATCACCAACTCGGAGTGGTCGTACGCCTCACGGGTGATGGAGCTGACGATCGATACCCACCTCGGAGCCGGTGAGACGTGGCGCGATCTCTTCGACGTCGTGATCGTGTCGGCCGCCAAGCCCGGATTCTTCGAGACGGACAGCCCGCTGTTTCGAGTCGTCGATGAGAAGCAGTCGACACTCGTGCCCCACTTCGGCCCCATGGAGGCAGGTGCGGTCTACTACGGCGGGTGTGCCCCCCGCGTCGAGGAGTCGCTCGGGCGGTCGGGCAACGAGATCCTCTACGTCGGCGATCACCTCTTCGGCGACATCCACATCTCGAAGGCGACCTTGCGCTGGAGGACGGCGCTGGTGATCCGGGAGCTCGAGGCCGAGCTCGACGCCATCGAGGCCTTCCGTGACACCGACGAGCAGATCGCCACGCTGATGCAGGAGAAGAAGCACCTCGAGTACCTCGCTGCCCAGGCACGAGGGGAGCGGCTTCGACTCGATCGTGAGGGCCGCGACATCAGCGAGACGAACGAGGTCATCCGCCAGCACGCCGAAGCGATCGCCGAGCTCGATGAGCGAGTCAGTCCTTTGGCGGCGGCAGGCAGCTCGCTGAGCAACGACCGGTGGGGCCTGCTCATGCGATCCGGTCTCGACAAGAGCCTCTTCGCCCGTCAGGTCGAGCGCCACGCCGACGTCTATACGTCCCGGGTGACGAATTTCGGAGCAGCGACGCCGTTCGCCTTGCTGCGCACCATCCGTACCCCGCTCCCCCACGACATCGCATGACCAGTTGGATCAGACCTGGACCGACGTCGCAACGCGAAGCAGGCTGCGCTCCCGCAGCCACTCGAAGAGGTCGCGGGCGACCCCAAGCGTCGCGTAGATCGAAACGATGGTGACCATGACGAGAGCCCACAGCTGTCGCTCGGGTCGCGAAGTGAAGCGCATGGGACGATCGTGCCCGCCCGGCCGCGGGAACGCGAGTGATGCGCACCGGGTCCAACGGGAGCATCCGTCTGGACTTCCGACCCTTCCGGCACGGGCAACGGCAGCATTCAATATCGACAGCCGGCCGGGAGGAACATTCGCGTGACTGCGACAGACATCGAACACATCTATGCGACCGTCGACGGTAACGAGGCCGCCGCCTCGGTCGCCTTCCGCACCAACGAGGTCATCGCGATCTATCCGATCACACCCGCCTCTCCCATGGGTGAGTTGTCGGACAGCTGGGCGGCTCGGGGTCGTACGAACATCTGGGGCACCGTCCCCGAGGTCATCGAGATGCAGTCGGAGGCCGGCGCGGCCGGGACCGTGCACGGCGCCCTCCAGGCAGGTGCGCTGACGACGACCTTCACAGCCTCTCAGGGCCTCCTCCTGATGCTGCCGAACATGTTCAAGATCGCCGGCGAGCTGACGCCTGCCGTGTTCCACATCGCCGCCCGCAGCGTCGCCACGCACGCACTCTCGATCTTCGGCGACCACTCGGACGTGATGTCTGCCCGGACGACCGGCTGGGCGATGCTGGCCTCCGGCTCGGTGCAGGAGGCGCACGACCTCGCGCTGGTCGCCCAGGCGGCGACCTTGAAGTCGCGGGTGCCGTTCCTCCACTTCTTCGACGGCTTCCGCACCTCGCACGAGGTGTCGAAGATCGCGATGCTCTCCGATGACGACATCAGGGCGCTCATCGACATCGAGGATGTGCTCGCCCATCGCAGTCGACGGCTCGACCCGGACCGGCCGTTGCTGCGCGGCACCGCCCAGAACCCCGACGTGTTCTTCCAGGCGCGCGAGGCCGCCAATCCCTTCTACGACGCCGTCCCCGACACCGTGCTGGCGGCGATGGACGCCTTGCACGACCAGACGGGACGTCGCTACCACCTCTTCGACTACGTCGGCGCCCCCGACGCCGAGACCGTCATGGTCATGATGGGCTCGGGTATCGGCGCTGCCGAGGAGGCCGTGCGGGATCTGCTCGACCAGGGCCAGAAGGTCGGCCTGGTCAAGGTACGGCTCTACCGACCGTTCGCGGCCGGGGCGTTCGTGGCGTCGCTCCCCCCGACGGTCCGCACCGTCATCGCGATGGACCGCACCAAGGAGCCCGGGGCCGTCGGCGAACCCCTCTACACCGACGTGATCGCCGCCCTCGTCGAGCAGACCAACGCGGCGGCGACGACGTGGGCCGTGCTGCCGAGGGTGGTCGGCGGCCGGTACGGGCTCTCGTCGAAGGAGTTCACCCCGGCCATGGCGATGGCCGTGTTCCGCAATGGCCAGGCCGAGGAGCCGAAGCAGCACTTCACGATCGGGATCACCGACGACGTCACCCACCGTTCGCTGCCGTGGGATCCGAACGATGCTCCGGATGTGCCGGAGACCCTCCAGGCGGTCTTCTACGGCCTCGGCTCCGACGGCACCGTGGGCGCCAACAAGAACTCGGTGAAGATCGTCGGCGACCACACGAACCTGTACACGCAGGGCCACTTCGTCTACGACTCCCGCAAGTCCGGGGCCGTCACGGTCTCGCATCTGCGTTTCGGCCCGGAGCCGATCTCCTCGACGTATCTCGTTCATCGCGCCGACTTCGTGGCCTGTCACCACTTCGGATTCCTCGAGAAGATGGACGTGCTCCACCTGGCGCGGCCCGGGGCCACGTTCCTCCTCAACGCCCCGTTCGAGCCGGACGAGGTCTGGGACCAGATACCGATCGAGGTGCAACGCCAGATCATCGAGAAGGAGATCGATCTCTACGTCGTCGACGGCGACGACATCGCAGCCGATGCGGGGCTCGGCGGACGGATCAACACGGTCCTGCAGACGTGCTTCTTCGTACTCACGGATCTGCTCCCAAAGGACGAGGCGGTCGCTGCGGTCAAGGACGCGATCGACAAGACCTACGCACGATTCGGCGAGGTCGTGCTCGAGCGCAACCACGCCGCCGTCGATGCCGCCATCGCCTCGCTGGCCAGGATCGAGGTCCCGGCGGAAGCGACGTCGGCGTACACGATGCGTCCTGTGGTCCCTGCCGACAGCCCGGACTTCGTGAAGCGGGTGACGGCCATGATGCTCGGCGACGCCGGGGATCTCCTCCCCGTCAGCGCCCTGCCGGTCGACGGCACGTTCCCGACCGGAACCACGCAATACGAGCGACGTGGCATCGCTCGCGAGATCCCGATCTTCGATCCCGAGATCTGCATCCAGTGCGCCAAGTGCACGATCGTGTGCCCGCACGCAGCAATCCGCCTCAAGGCCTTCCCGGCCGAGGATCTGGCCGGCGCCCCCGACACGTTCAAGACGCTTCCCTTCCGATCCCGCGACCTTGACGACCATCTCATGACGATCCAGGTCGCACCGGACGACTGCACCGGCTGTGCCGTGTGCGTCGACGTATGCCCTGCGAAGTCGAAGACGGAGGTCAAGCACAAGGCGATCAACATGGAGCCGCGGCTCGACCACCTCGAGGAGGAGCGGGCCAACTGGGACTTCTTCCTCGGAATCCCCGAACCGGACCGACGCACGATCGACATCGCATCGGTGAAGGGCTCGCAGCTCCTCGATCCGCTCTTCGAGTTCTCGGGCGCCTGCTCCGGCTGCGGCGAGACGCCGTATCTGAAGCTGCTCACCCAGATGTTCGGCGACCGGATCCTCGTGGCGAACGCCACTGGATGTTCCTCGATCTTCGGCGGCAACCTCCCCACGACGCCGTGGCGAGCCGACGCCGACGGCCGCGGGCCGGCCTGGTCGAACTCGCTGTTCGAGGACAACGCGGAGTTCGGGCTCGGGATGCGGCTCGCGCTCGATCATCAGATCGGGGAGTGCAAGCACCTGCTCGGTGTGCTCGCCGATCGGCTGGATGCGTCGCTGGTGGAGCGCCTCCTCGACGACCCCAGCCACGACGAGACCGGGCTACGCGCTCGCCGCGAGGACGTCGAGACGCTGGAGGCGGCACTCGCCGCAATCGACGGGCCAGAGGCACGACGACTCGCCGAGATCGCAGGTGCGTTGAGCAACAAGAGCGTCTGGATCGTCGGTGGCGACGGCTGGGCCTACGACATCGGCTTCGGCGGTCTCGACCACGTCTTCGCCAGCGGCCGCAACGTCAACATCCTCGTCCTCGACACCGAGGTGTACTCGAACACGGGCGGCCAGGCGTCCAAGGCCACGCCGCGGGCCGCCGTCGCCAAGTTCGCCGCCAGCGGCAAGACCGTGGGCAAGAAGGACCTCGGTCAGATCGCCATGTCGTACGGGAACGTCTACGTGGCACAGATCGCCATCGGGGCCAACAACCCGCAGACGGTCAAGGCGCTGGCCGAAGCGGAGGCCCACGATGGACCCTCGCTCATCATCGCCTACAGCACCTGCATCGCCCACGGCATCGACATGGCGACGTCGATGAGCCACCAGAGAGAGCTCGTCGAAGCGGGCTACTGGCCGCTCTACCGGTTCAACCCGAGCACGAACGGCGACAGCCATCCGTTCCACCTCGACAGCCGGACACCCAAGCTCCAGTTCACGGACATCGCCCGCAAGGAAGCCCGGTTCGCCATGTTGGAGCGAACCGCCCCGGAGGAGGCCGCTCGTCTGTTCGGACTCGCACAGGCGGACATCGACGAGCGGTGGCGGCTCTATGAGCAGCTCACAGACATAGAACGAACCGTGCCGCACGAGGAGGAGGAACCGACCGAATGAGCATCGATCTCACCACCGAATACCTGGGGATGACGCTGCGCAACCCCATCGTCGCATCGTCGTCCCCGCTCACCGGCTCCCTGGACGGGCTGCGCAGCCTCGAGGAGGCAGGGGCGTCGGCCGTGGTGCTCCCATCGCTGTTCGAGGAGCAGATCGAACACGACTCGATCGAGATCGCCCGGCTCGCAGAGTTCGGTGCCGAGGCCTTCGCCGAGGCGATCACCGGCTACTTCCCGGAGCTCGACGACTACAACACGGGAAGCGACGAGTACCTCGTGCACCTGGAAGAGGCACAGCGCGCCCTCGACATCCCCGTGATGGCGAGCCTCAACGGCACCACCCGCGGTGGATGGCTGCGATATGCCAAGCGACTCGAGGCGGCCGGAGCGTCGGCGATCGAGCTGAACGTCTACCTCATCCCGACGGATCCCTACGCGACCGCCGAACAGGTCGAGCAGCGCTACATCGATCTGGTCGAGGCGACGCGCGAAGCCGTCGAGATCCCGATCGCGCTCAAGATCGGGCCCTACTTCTCTTCGCTCGCACACACGGCTCACAAGTTCGCCGACGCCGGAGCGGATGGGCTGGTCCTCTTCAATCGCTTCTATCAACCCGACATCGACCTGGAGGAGCTGGAGGTCGTCCCCAACCTCAAGCTCAGCACGAGCGACGAGCTCAAACTCCCCCTGCGCTGGGTGGCGCTGCTCCACAAGGTGCGGGCGGATCTCGCCGTGACATCGGGTGTGCACGACGCCGCCGACGTCATCAAGGCGCTGCTCGTCGGGGCGAAGGTGACGATGATGGCGTCGGCGCTGTTGAAGAACGGTCCTGCCCACATCCATCGGGTCCTGGCCACCGTCGAGACCTGGCTGCTCGACCACGAGTACGAGTCCGTCCGCCAGATGCAGGGGTCGATGTCGCTCGCAGGTGCACCCAATCCCGACGGCTTCGTGCGCAGCAACTACATGAAGACGCTGGCGAGCTACACGCCGGCGACCTGAGTCTCCTCGGAGTCCCGTCCCGCGTGTGCGACCCGCGTCGTCCTCAGGAAGCGGAAGAAGCTCCACGTCGCCACGGCACCCAGCAGGTGCCACACGGCATGCGCCTGGATCAGCGAGTCGGGGTCGCATGATGCGCTGTCGTTCGTGCCCGTGGTCCAGATGACGTACGCGGTCAGGAATGAGGCCGCGCCGAGCCAGAACCACGGCGTGTAGCGCCGAGTGTGTCCGGACGGTTGCGTGGCGAGCGCGCCGGGGAGCCAGAAGAAGACAACCCACCAGTAGTCACCGACGGCCGCGAGCATTTCCCCTGGCGTGATCCCGAAGACGAGGGCGATGGCGAAGCCGACGAGCCCGCTTGCCCAACGCATCGTCGGCGACCATGCCCGATGCAACAGCTCGGAGATCATCCACAGGGCGATCGAGAGCCCGAACAGATCCATGCCGATCCCGAGATCGGGCCCGAGGAGCCAATAGCCGGCGGCGTACGCGGCCAGGATCGATCCGTAGACACGGAAGAGCACGCCATTCCGCCACCCGGCAAGCTCGGCGACGTTGACGAGCCACGGGACCAGGATGAAGGCCACCATCGAGACGTTGTCGATCCACGCCCCGAAGAAGGTGTGGCTGCCGTGCATCACCATGGACCCGGGACCCAGGAACACCGCTGCCGACGCGTAGAGCAGCGGGACCGGCCGATTGCCGTGGAAGAATCCGCTCCTCCCCTGCATCTCGTCCCTCGCCAACGTGAGGAACATCGCGATGCCGGCGACCACGAAGCCCAGGTTCCCCAGAGTGTTGACGGGCTCTCGCAACAGACCGCCCGACACCCGCTCACACCAGCGCGAAACCTCGCCGATCGGCTGCTCGTTGGCGGCCGCCGGTCCCCAGCCCGCCAGCCCGGCCGCAACGAATGCTGCGGCAAACGCCACGAGCGACCAGAGGGCGAGCTTGGTGGGTCGGTAGGGGCTCACGGCGCGACGCTACACGCAGCCCGATCGAGCCGCCCGATACACTCGACACCGCTCATCGGGAGGAGGCACCCGTGCTGAACGCTCGGCGCTCGCTGCGTCTGCCGCTCCTGGCGCTCGTCGCTCTCACACTCACTGCGGGCACGTGCGACGTCACCCGCGACACGACGCCCGCGACGTCGACGGCCACCCCGACCACGCCGACCGCAACCGACCCGATCGTCACGGTGACGTCGCCCGCCCCGCCGGAAGCCGATGACAGAACCGGCCAACTGACGGCGATCGCGGCTGCCCTCAACGTCAACCGGCTCATCGCGATCGAGAACCGTGACCTGAACGCGCTCCGCGCCATCGACGGCACCGACCCACTCTTCTCGGCCGATCGGCTGCTCGCCAACAACGGAGGCTTCGACTTCGTGGCACCACCCACCCTCGACGCCATCCCGTACGAGATCACCCGGATCCTCCTCGATCGCCCCGACTGCGTGGTCATCGCGACGAGGATCGATCTCAGAGACGTGCTCGGTTTCGACGAGGCCGAGGAGCAGGTCGAGGTGGTGTTCTTCGACGGAGTGGGCCGGGCCAGCCTCGGCGGAATCCTGCCGCCGGCCGTTCCTGAACGGGCCTGGCTCGAGCTCTGCGACGAGATCGAGCGGACCGCCGTGCCGCTCGACGACGCCGGCTGACGCGTCACCCGGGCCGAATGATGATCCCGCGATCCGGCGGGATGGCGCCGGCCACCGCATCGGCGTACCGATCGCGCAGCGCCTCCATCCCGTGTTCTTCATCGAACTCGATCCCGTCCAGCGCCGACGGGACGAACCCGGCCCATGCCTCGCCTGCCAACGCCATGTAGGCGCCCGCTCCGATCTCGTCCATCCGATTGCGCACCGTCGTCGGAGCGAAATACGGAGTCACGGGAGGCTCGCTCCACTCGCTCGAGACGGCGAAGTCGGACCAATGGGAGAGACCGACGCTCAAGTCGACGACGAGCCGGCTCCCCGACGCCGCCCTCACCGCCCTCCTCACGTCGCTGGAACCGGCGAAGTCGATGAAGGCCGTCGCCATGTCGTCACCGAGTTCGGCGACGTCTGCATATGCCAGCACCCGATCGTACGCCCCGAGACCCTGCACGAACGGGACGTTGGTTGCAGACGTCAGCCCGACGATTCGGAGGCCACCGCGCTCGTGGAGCCGATGAGCCGTGGCCCACGCGGTCTTCGACGACGCGGACGACAGGACGACGCGCGCTGCGCCCATGAACTGCTCTGCGCCGAGCCACTCGTCGATCGAGAACGCCGTCATGAACAGCGGTCGCAGCACGCACATCGCGTCCTCGAGATCCGCCGCATACATCGGGTCCTCGACGACCGGCGTGTAGTCGGCGTACAGCGCAGGCAAGGGTCGACGGTGAGGTGAATCGTCGACGACGACACCCCTGCCTCTTCGCTCGGGTCGCACTACCACGTGCGTCGACGACGGCCAGATGCCGAAGAGCCGCTCACCCTTCGCCAGCTGATCGGATGCCGNNAACTCGAAGTACGGGATGAGATGGGCGATGGCCGCGTACGTGACGTTGTTCGCCGTGACGCCGACGCGGTCGATGCGAATGAGCGTTTCGCCTGGCAGGAGCGATCCGAGCGGCGTGGCCTCGATCCGGG
>JABAOD010001171.1_pt2 | contig 12713 bp, 10 predicted proteins | sample 7062151 | NCBI WGS metagenome assembly JABAOD01 (sample SAMN14538626, study PRJNA623070) | marine sediment metagenome | biome: marine biome [ENVO:00000428]; feature: marine pelagic biome [ENVO:01000023]; material: deep marine sediment [ENVO:00002113] | place: India: Gulf of Khambhat ...
GAGTACACCGACCCTTCCGAGTTCCTGGCCAACCTGAAGATCGACCTGTACCAGGACGAGGTGTTCGTCCTCACCCCCAAGGGCGATGTGATCACGCTGCCGAGAGGGGCCACCCCGGTCGACTTCGCATACTCGATCCACACCGAGGTGGGCCATCGATGCGTCGGCGCCAAAGTGAACGGACGGCTCGTTCCTTTGGCTACCGAGCTGAAGTCGGGAGACATCGTCGAGATCTCGACCTCCAAGGCGCCCGACGCCGGACCGAGCAGGGACTGGCTCGGCCTCGTCAAGTCGTCGCGGGCGGCCGCCAAGATTCGCCAATGGTTCTCGAAGGAGCGGCGTGAAGCAGCCGTGTCAGAGGGCCGGGAGCACCTCGGCGAGCTGATCCGTCGCGAAGGCCTCGGCCTGGGAGCCGCCGAGCGGGACCGGCACCTCCTCGAAATCGCCGAACGGATGAGCTACCGGGATCTCGATGCCCTGTACGCGGCCCTTGGGGAGGGGAAGGTTGCCCCCGAGACGGTGGTGACCAGGCTGGTACGGCGTCTTCGCCCCGAGGAAGAAGAGCCGCAAGATCTTCTCGAGCCGGCGCCGCCTACCCGGCTGCGGCGTCCCTCGGGCGCCATCATCGTCGAGGGGCTCGACGATGTCCTGGTCCGGGTCGCCCGCTGCTGCGCCCCGGTGCCTGGAGACGCCATCGTGGGCTTCGTGACGGTGGGAAGGGGAGTGTCGGTGCATCGTTCCGATTGCACCAACATCATTGCGCTCGGCGAGCAATCCGAGCGCATGATCGATGTGGCCTGGGATCCGGACCATGTTGGAGCCTTCAGCGTCTGGGTCCAGATCGAGGCCCTCGATCGCCCCCGCCTCCTCCGAGACGTCACCTCGTTGCTGGCGGACATCGGGGCCAACATCACCGCCTCGTCGACGGCGACCGGCCGCGATCGGGTGGCGGTGCTCCGCTACGAGCTGGAACTCGGCGATCCCGAGCAACTGGAGCGCCTGATCGGCCAACTCCGCAACACCGAGGGCGTGTTCGACGCGTACCGCCTGCTGCCCGAAGCAGGCCGCTGACCGGTTCCGGTAGCTAGTCATTCCTTTCGGAGGCGAATGACCCACTGTCGTGGCGGACCCGCCTCAAGTCGCCGCGAACGGTGGTCGATAGCCCTACTGAATGGCAACCAGCCCCAGGACAACGCGCCCAACGAGTCGGCGATCCATGGATTTCGCCGTGAACGAGCGCGGCTTCACGATCGTGGAAGGGCTGGTGGCACTGGTCCTGGCGGTGATCCTGTTCGTCGCGCTGGGGGCTTCGTTGAACGCCAGCTTTCGCAGCGGTCGCGAAGCACGGATCCAGGAGCAGGCTACCCAGCTCAGCATCGAGGGCGTGGAGACGGCTCGATCGATGACCTGGGACGAGGTGGCGATGTCGACCGTCGAAGCGGGTGACCCTAGGGTGGCCGGAAGCAACCTCAAAGCGTCGGCGGCCGACCTCCCCGGCAACGAAGCGCTGGTCATCGACGCCAGTGCCGGTCTCATCGACCCGAGGCGCATCGAAACTCTCGACGGCCAGGAATTCGTCGTTTGGCAGTACGTCACCGAAGTCGACGCCGACCTGCGACGCGTGGTCGTCATCGTCAACTGGTCGGCCGGAGGCACCGAGCGCGAACACCACACCTCGTCGCTGTTCTCGAGAGCGAGGTCCCGGTGAGGAGGTTCACGCACCGTGACCAGCGGGGTTTGACGCTGGTCGAGCTGATGGTGGCGATGTTCATCGCTGCAGTAGTGACCGCCGGCATGGTCACGTGGATGATCGCTGTAGTGCGCGCCGACCGTGCCCAAGAGGCGCGTCTGGAAGTGATCGACGCCCTGCGCGCCGCCAAGAGTCGCATTGTCAAGGAGGTCCGCTTCGCGACCGAGATCTACCCGCCCGGCAGCGGCGACGATTCATTCTCGTTCTGGGTGGACGAGGACAGAAGTGGCGGAGCTCCCGATGTCGGGGAGCTGGTCACCTATGAGATCTTGGGTGACGGAACCCTGCAGCGGTCGACCGACGACAGCTCGGACCCGGCCGCAATGGTGGCGCGGGGAGTGATCGCCGCCGACAGTGAGTTCGCCGTGGCCGACAACACCCTCACCCTCACCCTCGCCATCGATCTCGACCCTTCCGACTCGGTAAAAGCGCGATCGGTGCAAANNATAGGAGCGTGATGATGAGTAAAACCGGCACGCCGAGAGACCGTCGAATCATGGGTCTGGCCAATCGGCTGCGCAGGGAAGAACGCGGACTGGCCATGGCCTCGGTGGTCATCCTGGGTGCCATCCTCGTCGCCATATCCGTGGTCTTGGTCGTCACTACTGCGAGCGAAAACCGCGTGGTCAGTGGAGATCGCACATTCGAACAGGCGGTCCACGTCGCCGAGAGTGGAATCGATACGACCCTCACCGCGCTCGATCCGATCTTCGATGATGTCCCCACGACGTTCGACGACGTTGATGACGTCATCGAAAGCCTCGACCTGAGTGATGCAGTGAATATGGTCTCCATGCCGTCCTCTCCCACCAAACAGGATGTGCTCGATGCCGCCGAGTCTCTGGCGAGCGCCGAGCCCGACACGGTCCTCGAGACCCCAGAAGGTGAGGTCGTGGTCGTCGGCCCCGAGGAGGGGCTGGTGCTGTACGGGGTGGGCTTCACTCCTGCTCTCGACGCCGGCGTCCGCAAGGAGCGAGTAGTCGTCGTGGATTACTGGCCGCTCGTCGGAACCGAGGCATGGGACCCTGGAGTCGCCATCCTCTCCGACGGTCCACTCACGATCACCGGTGGCAGCTTCATCACCGGCGGCGCGCATACGAACGGAAAGATGGACGTTCAGGGCGGAGCCGCAATCGTCGACGAGTGCGTCACCGGATACGACCCGGAATCCACGGAGGGGCCCGACTGTCCCGTCGAGGTGGAGTACCAGTTCATCCCATCCATCAATCCACTCAGTGCCCACCATCGTTCCGAGTACGACGTCTGCCGCTTCGGGGCGTCTTTCTCGCCACCCGCCAGCGGGGTGTATGCCGGTCCGGCCAATACGGCCGTCGCCGAGGAGATGAGGGCGGAGCCGGGCAAGCCGTGCTCGGGAGCGTTCATGCATCCCAATCTCGGCATATTCGGAGTGGGATCTACGACGGTCGAGTTCGAGAGGAGCCGCGTTCCGCCCGGAGTGTTCTATGTAGACGGCGCCGACGTGATCGTGCGGCCGAAGAGGCCGAGGGACGGCATCACCCAGTGGAGCATCCTGGCCGGAACGGTTGACGCCGCGATGGACTGCTCGACGTCGGGCGGCACCATCCACGTCATGAGCCAGGGGGATCTCGAGGCACCTCCCGGAGCGAACAAATACGTCTTCGTTGCCGGCGGTGATCTGAATATCGAGTCGCAGATCGGCGTCAAAGGACTTCTGGCAACCCATGAGCAGGTCCGGTACTCCTCGGGGATCAACGTCTTTGGGAACGTCGTCGTGGAATCAGCCTGCGACTCGGCGTCGAGCCCCCTTCGGGAGAGCTCGACCGAAGGCAGTGCGAATATCGTCATGGACGATGATTTGACCTCGGACTTCATGCTCAAGAAGTTTGACGGAGTCCAGATCGTCGCCACCCAGGAACTGCTGTAGGACGATTCCCGGCTTCTCGCCGGGGATCACAGTCCCTTTCCACCTGAGTACGCTGCCAAGGCGATGTCCCTCGTCCTCGACAACAGGCCCCTTTGGGCCGCCCAAACCAACTGCTACGTCTTGGCCGCCGAGGCGGGCGGCCCGGCGATCATCGTCGACGCCCCTCCCGACGTGGATGGAGTCACGTCGCTGCTAGAGCGCCATCGGTTGGCAGGGGCCGCTCTCCTGTTGACTCACGGGCACGTCGACCACCTGGGCGGGGCCGGCGACGTCGTCGAGCGGACCTCGGCGGCTGCGTATATCCACCCCGACGACGAGTGGCTGGCAGCCGATCCCGCCATGCAGGTGGCTTGGTTTCTGGGGGCGTTGCCGGCCGGGGAGTTCGCTCAACCGGAACGCTACGAAAGGTTGTCCGACGGTCGGGTCCTCGACATCGCCGGTCTCTCCTTGGAAGTCCTCCACACCCCGGGCCATACCCCGGGGCACTGCTGCTTCTACGTCGAGCGGGAGGGCCTGCTGTTCTCCGGTGACTTGCTCTTTGCCGGGAGCGTGGGCCGGTGGGACCTGCCCGGCGGAGACTTGCCTACTTTGATGGCCTCGATGACGGCCAGGGTGCTCCCGCTGCCCGCCGACACCGAGGTGCTGCCCGGCCACGGGCCCGCGACTACGCTGGCCCGGGAACGCCGCTCCAATCCCTTCCTCCAGGAGCCCATCCAGTGAAGTTCCGCGCCCCCAAAGGGACCGACGACATCCTTCCCCCGGCTTCCCGCCGGTGGCGACGCCTGCTGCGGGTGTGGGACGGCATCACCGAGCGATATGGGTACGAACTGATCATGACCCCCATCTTCGAGGCAACCGAGGTGTTCGAGCGGACGGTGGGTGAGGCCACCGAGGTGGTGCAAAAGCAAATGTTCACCTGGGAGGACAAGGCGGGCCGGTCCATGACGCTTCGCCCCGAGGCCACTGCGTCGGTGGTACGGGCTTACCTGCAGGCCGGGTCGCCCGGGATCATGAAAGTCGCCTACGCCGGTCCTATGTTCCGCTACGAGCAGCCCCAAGCAGGAAGACGCCGGCAGTTCTTTCAGGTGGGGGTGGAATACGTCGGCGAGGACGCTCCGGGCGCCGACGTCGAGGTGATCGAGATCGGGCACCGCTACTACCGCGAAATCGGCATCACCGACGTCGAAGTCGGTATCAATTCGATAGGCGATCCCGAGTCACGGGCCGCCTACCGCCGGATTCTCCTCGAATACCTCGAGCAGCGGCGTCAGGAGTTGTGTGACGACTGCCGGAGTCGCATGGACCTCAACCCCCTGCGGGTCCTCGACTGCAAAGTGGATGCTCCCAAGCTCGCCGATGCTCCCGTCCCCGTCGATTGGCTGAACAAGGCGAGTGGCGACCACTACCAGGCGGTCAAGCAAGGTCTGGACGAAGCCGGGATCAAGTACCGCGAAGAGCCCAGGCTGGTCCGGGGCTTGGACTACTACACCCGGACCGTGTTCGAGTACACGTCGCCGTCGTACGAGGCGGCTCAGGCCGAGCTCGGCGGCGGCGGACGCTACGACGGCCTGGCCGAGGCGCTGGGCGGGGTCCCCACCCCTGCCGTCGGGTTTTCATTGGGGATGGACCGGATCGTCTTGGCCCTGGAGGGGACCGAGGAGATTCCGGCACTCGACGTCTTCGTCGTCTTGGCCGACCCGGCCCGACGTGGACAGGCCGAAGAGTTGACCGCTCGACTTCGCTCCGATGGGCTCCGCACCGATCGGCTGGCCCGAGAAGCAACGGTCCGGGCCCAATTCAAGGCGGCCCACCGCCGCGGTGCAGCGGCGGTCGCCGTCGTCGGTGAGGAGATGGAGCGGGGAAGGGTGACCATGCGCTCGATGGCGGACGGGTCCGAGAGCGAGATCGCCATCGAGGAGGTGGGGGAGTGGCTGAAGAGCCGCTGAGGGATCGGGGCGCCGGCACGCTCCGACTCGACGACGCCGGAGCGGAGGTGCGCCTGGCAGGCTGGGTGGCCAACCGACGGGACCACGGCGGCGTGGTGTTCCTCGATGTACGAGACGCCTCCGGCATCGTCCAGGCAGTCGTCGACCCCGAGGCCGATCCGGCAGTTGGCGAGGCGGCCCGAGGAATGAGAGTGGAGTACTGCGTGGCGGCGGCGGGCACGGTTCGGGCCAGGCCGGAGGGCACCGCTAATCCCGACATGCCGACTGGAGATGTGGAAGTAGCCCTGACCAAACTGCGAGTGCTCAGCCCTTCCGAGCCGCTGCCTCTACAGATCGGCGATCGGGTCGACGCCGATGAGCTGCGACGGCTCAAATACCGCTATCTCGATCTGCGGCGGCCCAAGATGGCATCCAACCTACGGGCCCGCTCCGCGGCCATCAGCGCCATCCGTCATGCCTTGGACGCCGAAGGCTTCCTCGAGGTAGAAACGCCCACATTGGTGCGTTCCACGCCGGAGGGGGCCCGCGATCTGCTGGTCCCCTCGAGGTTGCGCAAAGGCAACTTCTATGCCCTTCCTCAATCCCCTCAGCTCTTCAAGCAGCTCCTCATGATCGGCGGCGTCGAGCGCTACTACCAGATCGCCCGCTGCTACCGCGACGAGGACTTTCGCGCCGACCGCCAGGTGGAGTTCACCCAGCTCGACGTGGAAGGCGCGTTCTGGGGACGCGACGATGTCCTGGAGGCGGTAGAACTGGCGGTGGTGGCGGCCGTAGCCGCAGTGCGGGGAACGAGTCCGTCGCCACCTTTCCCACGCCTTTCATACGCCGATGCAATGGCCCGTTACGGCACCGACAAACCCGACGTGCGCTTCGGGATGGAGATCGCCGACCTATCGGCCGTCTTGGCCGACACCTCGTTCGAGGCGTTCGCCGCCGTCCTGGAGGCGGGCGGAGTGGTCCGGGCCATCAACGTCGGACGCCAGGACTTGGCTCGCAGTGCCCTCGACGGACTGGTCGCCAGAGCGCAGGAACTGGGAGCGGCCGGACTGGTGTGGATGGTCGTCGAGGACCAGCGCTCGCTGCGATCCCCGGTCGCCAAGTATCTGAGCCCGCCGGAGCAGGAGGCAATCCTTGCTGCCCTCGACGCCGGAAGTGGCGACCTCCTGTTGCTGGTGGCCGATGAGGCCCGATCGGCGGGCGGGACACTGGGACAACTCCGGCTCGACTTCGGTCGGCCGGAGGGCCACGACGAGCTCTCGTTCCTGTGGGTGATCGATTTCCCGGTTTTCGAGGTGGACGCCGCCGGCGATCTGGTGCCCGCTCACCACCCGTTCACCGCTCCGGTGGACGTCGAGGAGATGGCCGCCGCTCCGGCCCAAGCGGCTGCCCGGGCCTACGACCTGGTCCTCAACGGCACCGAGCTGGGGTCGGGCAGCGTCCGGATTCACGACCCGGACACCCAGGCAAAAGTCTTCGAGATCCTCGGCATCTCGTCCGACCAGGCCGGGCGCCGCTTCGGCTGGTTCATGGAGGCGCTCCGCTACGGAACACCCCCGCACGCCGGCTTCGCGGTCGGCCTCGACCGGTTGATCGCCATCCTGGTCGGGGCTTCGAGCATCCGGGACGTGATCCCGTTCCCGAAGACGCAGAGCGGCCTCGATCCGATGACCGGATCGCCGACTACCGTCGACGATTTCCAGCTTTACGACCTAGGAATCGACCTGCGGCCCGAGGTGCGAAAGGAGCTGGAGGAAGGCTCCAATGAGTGGAACGATGGATGACCTGTGGGCCGGTGAGCGGGCCGAGCGCCGCAGGCGAGCCGCTCCGCTGGCAGCGCGGATGCGTCCGAGGACGCTCGATGAGGTCGTAGGCCAGCCTCACCTCCTGGGCCCTGGTTGCGCCTTCCGGGCCATGGTTTCGTCTGGATCGCCGGTATCGATGATCCTTTGGGGTCCGCCCGGTTCCGGCAAGACGACCCTGGCCCGTCTCGTTGCCGTTCACTCGGGGGCCGAATTCGATGCCCTTTCCGCCACTTCCGCCGGAGTCAAGGAGGTGCGGGAGGTGCTGGCATCGGCGACCCAACGCCTGGAGCAGGAGGGGCGCCGGACCGTGCTGTTCCTCGATGAGATTCACCGGTTTACGAAGGCACAACAGGACGCCCTGCTTCCCGGGGTGGAGGAGGGCATCGTGATCCTCGTCGGAGCCACGACCGAGAACCCCTTCTTTGAAGTCAACTCTCCGCTCATGAGCCGCTGCACCTTGTTCCGCTTGGAGGGACTGGATCCGGAAGCAGTGGGCGAGCTCATCGACCGGGCCCTGGTGTCTCCGGTGGGCCTGGACGGTGTTCTGGAAATGAAGGACGAGGCCCGACGGGCCCTGGCTCAGCGGGTAGGGGGAGATGCTCGGCTGGCCCTCAACGCCCTCGAGGTGGCGGCAACGCTGGCCGAAAACCAGATCCTCCACCTGGCTGAGATCGAGGAGGCCCTGCAGCGCCGCATCATTCGCTACGACCGCAAGGGCGATCAGCACTACGACGTCATCTCGGCGTTCATCAAGAGCGTACGCGGCTCCGACCCCGATGCGGCTCTCTATTGGCTGCATACGATGTTGGAGGCCGGTGAAGACCCCGAGTTCATCGCCAGACGGATGATCATCTTGGCCTCGGAGGACATCGGTCTGGCCGACTCGACCGCTCTGGGCATAGCGGTGGACGCGGCACGGGCCCTCCAATATGTCGGCCTGCCCGAGGCCGGTCATGCCCTGACCCACGCCGCCCTATACCTGAGCATGGCACCGAAGTCGAACTCGGTGAAAGCATCGATGGCCGCGGCCCAAAGGGCCGTTCACGAAACCCCGGCGGCCGAGGTGCCCGCCCATTTGCGCTCGGCCGCCTACCCAGGGGAGAAGGCGCTCGGCCACGGGGTCGGCTATCGCTACCCGCACGATCACCCGGACGCTCTGGTCGAGCAGCGCTATCTGCCCGAAGAGGCAGAAGGACTCACGATCTACCGGCCGGTCGCCCGGGGACGGGAGCGCGCCATCGCCGAGCGCCTGGACCAGATCGACCGGGTGATGGGCCGTTCCCGGCTGCGGCCACGCGCCGGTGAGGACGAAGCCGCTGCCGACTGACGAGGTCCATCCCGCCCGGATTGGGCGAGTCGCGGTCGGGTCCGCCCGGTACTCTTGGCCCGATGCTGCTGCGAATTCGCTGGTTCCTAGCCGGATTGATCACCGCAGTCGGAGGTGGGGCGTACCTCGTCACCAAGCTGGTGAGAATGCGAGAACGCCTGACACCCTCGAATCTCCGTCGGGCCGCGGTAGCGGCCGCCGCCGACGTCCTGGCATGGACGGGACGGGTGGTCGCTCCCCAGAGCGGGGAGGGGACCGGGCACTAACCTGCCTGCGACCATGGACTCCAACTCGATCCGTCGCGAGTTCCTGGACTTCTTCGGGGCCCGGGAGCACACGGTCGTTCCCAGTTCGTCGCTGATCCCGACCGACCCCACGCTCCTGCTCACCAATGCCGGGATGGTGCAGTTCAAGCCGTACATGTTGGGCGACGAAGAGCCCCCGTATCGGCGCGCCGCCACCGTACAGAAGTGCTTCCGCACGGAGGATCTCGACGTGGTGGGAACGACAACGTATCACTTCACCTTCTTCGAGATGCTGGGCAACTTCAGCTTCGGTGATTACTTCAAGGAAAAGGCCATTCCATTCGCCTATGAGTTCGTCACCGAAAAGCTCGGCTTGGATCCCGACCGCCTGTGGTTCACCGTCCACGACAGCGACGATGAAGCCGAACAAATCTGGATCGACGCGGTGGGAGTCCCGCCGGAGCGGGTGCAGCGTGGGGGGAAGGACAACTTCTGGCAGATGGGCGTGGCCGGTCCGTGCGGTCCTTCCTCGGAGATCTTCGTCGACTTGGGCCCCGATCGCGGTGAGGGAGGCGGTCCGATGGTCGGCAGCGAGGCCCGCTACGTCGAGATCTGGAATCTGGTGTTCATGCAGAACATCCAGGACGAGCCCTACCACGTCGTCGGCGATCTCCCGGCGAAGAACATCGATACCGGAGCAGGCCTGGAGCGCATTGCCATGGTGGTCCAAGGCGTCCCCTCGTCGTTCGAGACCGACGTGGTCCGTCCCATCATGGCGGCCGGGGAGCAGGCTACCGGAGTGCGCCTGGGAGACAGCGATGCGGCCGACGTGTCCCTGCGCATCCTGGCCGACCACGGCCGCGCCGTCGCCTTCCTCATCGGCGACGGAGTAGTTCCCTCCAACGAGGGCCGGGGCTATGTGCTGCGCCGGATCCTGCGTCGGGCGGTACGCCACGCATGGAGCCTGGGAGCCGAGGAGGCGGTTACCCCGCTGCTCGTCGACGCAACCGTCGACGTGATGCGCAACGCCTATCCCGCTCTCGACGAGAAGCGGGATTTCATCGTCGACGTGGCGGAGCGAGAGGAGTTCGGATTCCGTCGTACCCTGGCGACCGGGGTCGAGCTGCTGGAGGCAGACCTGGCCCAACTCGGCGAAGGGAGCCGCCTCTCGGGATCACTGGCCTTTCGGCTGCACGATACCTTCGGATTCCCGGTCGAGCTGACCGAGGAGATTGCTGCGGAACGGGGCATCGAACTGGACCGGGAGGGCTTCGAAGAGCTGATGGAAGAGCAGCGGGCCAGGGCCCGGGCCGCCTGGCGAGGCTCCGAAGCTGCAGACCTGGCCGACGCCTACCGCTCGGTGCTCGAGCACGTCGGACCCACCGAGTTCATCGGTTACGACGCGGTCGAGGGCTCGGGTCGGATCCTCAGCTTGCTACGGGAAGGGGAGTCGGTGGATCGGGCCGACGAGGGCCAGGAGATTGAAGTCTTCTTGGACCGGACCCCCTTCTACGCGGAGTCGGGAGGCCAGGTCGGCGACACCGGCCGAATGCTGACCGAAACCGGGGCCCTCGAGGTGACCGATACCCAGTTTGCCCTCACCGGCGTGCACGGCCATCGGGCCCGGGTCGTTTCTGGATCCGTGCAGGTCGGTCAGGAGGCACGGACCGTGCTCGATTCGGCTCGTCGTGAACTCGTCGCCAAGAGCCACACGGGAACTCACCTTCTGCACTGGGCCCTGCGGGACGTCCTCGGATCTCACGTCCAGCAGGCCGGGTCCCTCGTCGAAGCGGGACGCGTCCGGTTCGACTTCAGCCACCACGCCGCTCTCGCTCCCGAGGAGGTCGTCGAGGTGGAGCGTCGCGCCAACGAACGGGTCATCGAAAACGCCCACGTACACGCCTTCGAAACGTCGAAAGACGAGGCCGAGCAACTGGGGGCCCTGGCCTTCTTCGGTGACAAATACGGCGACCGGGTTCGCGTCGTGGAGATCGGCTCCTACTCGCGGGAGCTGTGCGGCGGCACCCACGTCCGAAGCGCCGGCCAGACCGGGCCTGTGCTGCTCACCGCTGAGGGGTCGATCGGATCCAATCTCCGGCGAGTCGACGCGTTGACGGGCTCGGCCGCCTATGAGCGAGTGGTCGAGCTGCGCCACCAGCTCGAGTCGGCCGCCGACGTGCTGCGCACCCGGCCGGAGGGCCTCCTCGACGCCGTGCAAGCGCTGGCCGATCGCTCCCGCGAACAGGAGGCTCGACTGGCCGCTTTCGAGGATCGAGCCCGGGCCGGGCAAGCTGCGGAACTGACGGAGGCCGCCGAGGTCTACGGCGATGCCCGTCTGGTGGTGGCCGCCGTCCCGGGACTGACGCCGGATGACCTGCGGGCGCTCACGATGCAAGTGCGGGATCGCCTCGGGGTCGGGATCGTGATCCTCGGCTCGCGGCGGGACGGCAAGGGCAACCTGGTGGCGACGGTGTCGACGGCGCTCGTGGAGGGAGGAGTCTCGGCCGGCGAGATCGTTGCGGATGGAGCCCGTATCCTGGGCGGCGGTGGCAGCAGGGATCCCGAACTCGCACAGGCGGGAGGCCCCAAGGGAGACGAGGTCGAAGAGGCCCTGGCGGCTGCCCGCTCGTCGGCCCGGGCCGCTCTGGAGGCCCGATAGCCCCCGGGCGCATTCTCGGTCTGGACTACGGCGAGCGCCGGGTCGGGGTGGCGATTTCCGATCCCCTCTGCCTCACCGCTCTGCCGTTGGAAGTCATCGACCTAGATGACCGAGACTTGGAGCAGGCCATCAGGGCGATACTGGATCACTACGAAGTCGAACGGGTCGTCGTGGGCTTGCCGATCGAACTGAGTGGGCAGGAGGGCCCGGCCGTCGAAGCAGCACGCCGATTCGGAACGCTGATTGGCGAAATCACTGGGCTGCCGGTCGTTTTCAGTTCAGAGCAGTTCACCACGGTGGAGGCAGAACGGGTGCTTCTGGAGGCCGGGGTCCGCCGCGAGGACCGGCGCGAGGTCCGAGACAAGCTGGCCGCCTCGGTGATGCTGCAGGCCTATTTGCGGAGTCGTCAATGAGTCGGGAGCGCTACCCATACCGGGAGCCGGGCCCCGCACAGAGGCCGTGGATCGGCCCACTGACCGGCGCCGTGCTCATCATCGCTCTGCTGGCTGCGCTACTGGTTGCCGCCCGGGTGCTGGGGACCAACCTGAGGCAGTCTTTCGACGATTCGGGCGCCGAGATAGCTGCCGGGATCGTGGTGACGGTTCGTGTCGACCCCGGTAGCAGTGCCCAGGACATCGGTGACTTGCTGGAGGAACAGGGAGTGGTGGCGGCCGGCGACGACTTTGCGACCAGGGTCGAGCAGCGCCAGCTGGCGGCGGAGCTCAAAGCGGGCACGTTCGAATTGGAGACCGGGATGGAGCTGGACGCCGCCATCGATGCCATCGTGGCGGGAAGCATCAGCGAGATCACGGTCACCGTTGTCGAGGGCCTCACCTTGGAAGAGACACTTGCCGCGCTGGCTCGGGCGACCGGTTACTCGGTGGAGGAGCTGCGGGCCCCGCTCTTGGACGGCTCGGTGACGTCGGCACTGCTCGGGGAAGCACCCAATGAGGTGGCCGGCTGGGAAGGAATGCTTTTCCCCGACACCTATTCCCTCGGAGCCGACGATTCCCCACAAGCCATTCTGCAGCGGCTGGCCGATACGATGGTGCAGCGGCTGGCCGAGGTGGATTGGTCC
>JABAOD010013725.1_pt2 | contig 12704 bp, 17 predicted proteins | sample 7062151 | NCBI WGS metagenome assembly JABAOD01 (sample SAMN14538626, study PRJNA623070) | marine sediment metagenome | biome: marine biome [ENVO:00000428]; feature: marine pelagic biome [ENVO:01000023]; material: deep marine sediment [ENVO:00002113] | place: India: Gulf of Khambhat ...
CTTACCGATAGCTGTTCCAGTTATCGTCAGTTGAATGCCTTCTTGCGTATCCCCCCCAGTTATACAAGTTGAGTGGTGCTCTGCAGCTGATTCTATTCCGCTGGCCAGCTTATCTGCAAAGCCCTTCTCAAGATCTGATGGGAGAACAAATGAGAAAACCAGACCCAGAGGTGAGCCCCCCATGGCTGCTATGTCGGAGAGAACTACGTTTACAGCATAAGCTCCAATCTGCTCAGGGCTCATCTCACGTGGTATGTGGACACCGGAAAGAACAGTATCAGTGGAGACGAGTAGACAAAGGTCTCCATCAAGTCTTATTACGGCACAGTCGTCCCCTATCCCCTCAACCAAATCTTTACAGCCGCCTCCTTTAAAGTGCCTTTCAAAGATCTCTATCAACCGTCGCTCCCCAATCTCAGAAAGTTTCATGGGCTGATCTCCAGGTCCAGAACTATGTGGACCTCCTTTGGAGAATAGCTTCTTACAACCCTTTTTTCGGTGACCTCACACCTTCTGCCCATCTCATTCAAACGGCTTTTAATATATCTTATCTGCTCATCATAGGGGGATGCTCTAGATGTCTGGCCATAGTAATGTATGAAGCCACCCTCGGGCTTCAGCATCTCCACAGCGTCTTCAAAAAAATCTTTAGCCCTTTTTGGGAGATTCATAATCACCCGATCCGCCTCTCCCCTTGGCGCATGGATTCTGCAGTCTCCAAGGGCTGCCTCAACCCTGTGGGAAACTTTGTTTATCCTTATGTTTTCCCTAAAATATCTCACCGCAGCTTCGTTTATGTCATAGCCGAGAACATGAACAGGGTTGCGTTTTGCTATTAAAACAGAGTATGGTCCCACACCGGCGAACATGTCTATTATCATCTCTCCTGGAGTGACCAGATTTCTTACCCTGTTTCTTTCATATGATAGTCGGGGTGAGAAGAAGACCTTGGAGACATCGACCTTGAACTCGCATCCATATTCCTTCTGCCGTGTCTCTGTCCTCTTTTCACCGGCAAGCCATTCGTATCTTCGAACCCTTCTATCTCCCTCCACGGCCGAAGATTTCTTATGGACAGATCTAATATTGTCCCGCTCTTTTAGAAGAGTCTCTCCTATCTTTTTTTCATATTTTTCGAACCCCTCAGGTATCTCAAGAATTGCTATGTCCCCTATAACATCGTAGGAGGTGATAGAGCAATCGATGCTTTCCAAAAGGCTTTCATATCCATTGATCAGCTTAAACTCTTCAAACTCATCCTCCACCCTCTCATACTCAATACCCTGTAGATCAAACTCTTTGTTTTTGATGGGGAAGATTACCCCACCATCCTTCTTGACCTTCTTTTTTTTGGAAAGGACCTTTTGATCTTTCAGGAGCTTTTTCGTCCTCTCAGCGTTTTCTGGATCAACTTTAACGCCTTTCGAAAGATTCATGTTCGACATAATCCTTTTTAGGGTATAAAAATATGCCAGAAGCTGTCCAGGTATGGATAAAGATAATAAATAACTACAAGAATAGAGAATACTTCGAGGCGTGGAGATGTTTTATCCTGCTAGAATGAAGAAGATAAAGCTGATTGCTCTGGAGACCTATGAAGACAGGATAGTGGAGGGGCTTCACGAGCTTGGGAGCGTTGAGATAGAAGAGACATCGATAGAAATGGAATGGAACGGCAAAGGGGAGAGACGTAGAGAGAGAATCTTTGATCTCTCAAGAAGAGCTGAGAGTCTGGTAAATTCTCTGATGTCCTATCAAAAAAAGGACGGTGTCTCGCTAAAAAAGCTGATCCTGGAAAAACCTATTGAACCCGAATTTGACAGAAAACTTCTCAACGAGAGCAGAGCTCAGTCATACCTGCATTCTATAGAAAAGCGGCTTAGAAATCTTGAAGAGAAAGCCTCCCGCCTGGAAAGCGAGATTGAAGTTTCTAAAAGGGAGAGGGAATTATTTGAGAGGTTGAAGGGGTTCAACATCGACATATCAAACCTGGGTGAAACAAAGAAAACCTTTTCTCTGGCAGGGGACATAGACAATGAAAATCTCAATGAAATCCTTGAAGAGCTCGAAGGGTTGACGGTATCCGTATTCAGCCGCACTTATGAGGAGAAAACGATACTTCTTATCATTGGGACGCGCTGGCTAAAGGATCGGATGATGGATATACTGGGGAAGCATGGATTTGAGAGATACATGGTTCCAAAGGTTAAAGGTAAACCCCAGGAGCTGATAGCTTCTTATGATAAAAAAATGGGTTCATACAGTAAGGAAATGAGCAGGCATTGGAAGATGCTTGAGAGTCTTTCAGATGAAAACCTCGAAAATCTGAAAGCCTTAAAAGAATTTTTCAGGATCGAGAGGGAAAAGGTAGATGTTCTCACAAAATTTGGCCACAGCACAAAGACCTTCAACTTGGAAGGCCACCTTCCAGAAAAGAAGGTGAAGAAGACAATACAGGAAATAGATCATATTGCCGAAGGACATGCTGTAATTAGAATAGAGGATCCAGCTGAGAGCGATAAGGTTCCTATTTTTCTGGATCATCCGGAGCCAATAAATGCCTTCCAGATACTCACAAGGGCATATGCAATGCCTGGATACAACCAGATTGACCCCACATTTTTGCTGTTTATCTGGTTCCCCTTGTTCTTCGGGATCATGCTAACAGACGCCGCTTATGGAATAGGACTTCTCTTACTCTCGTGGTTTATCTTGAAGCGTTTTGAGTCACCAGGTATAAGAGATATAGGGAAGATCCTAGCCATGTCTTCGATCTGGACAATAGTCCTGGGCGCGCTCTTCGGCTCAGTGTTTGGAAACTTCTTTCAACAATATTTCAGCATATCCATAGGCGTCTTTGACGTTCTCCAGAGGGCGGATCTGGCACTCTTCATAGCAGTTGTTGTGGGAGTTCTACATCTTAATCTTGGTCTCCTCCTCTCAATAAAAGACAGGCTCGGGGAGGGCGACATACAGGGGATAATTACTGACAAGCTATGGATAATCTCGCTTGAGCTCTCCTTAGCAGCCCTTATAGCACATAATCTCCTGGGGATCGGTGCCTTCCTCTATATAGGATTGGCATTGGTTGTAGTGACTCTTCTCCTTGTTGTAAAAAAGTCGGGAGCCCTTGGGTTACTTGAGATACCTTCCATAATTGGTTCGGATCTTTCATATGCCCGCCTTCTTGCCCTATCTCTTGCCACCACAGGCATAGCAATGGCAGTAAACATTATAGGCGGCCTTTTCCTCGGATCTATTGTAGGTAGCTTTATAGCCGTTTTAATCCTCTTTGGAGGACACATCTTTAACTTCGCGCTAAACGTATTCGGAGCCTTTGTTCACTCAATGAGACTTCACTACGTTGAATTCTTCTCAATGTTTTACGAGGGCGGAGGAAGAGAATTCTCACCATTTAAAGCAAAAAGAAGATATACAAGAAAAGGAGGTGCATAGAACATGGCAGTCGAGGAATTAAACCTTGGACTGAGGGCCATTGGTGCTGGGATAGCCATAGGCTTCGCGGCTCTTGGTTCTGGAATAGGTCAGGGGACTGCGGCAGCAGCCGGTGTCGGAGCAGTTGCAGAAAAAGAGGAGCTCCTTGGAAAATCCCTTGCCTTTGCAACGCTCGTCGAAACTCAGGCCATATATGGATTTGTAATATCCATCCTTATCATGGTCTTCTTGAAATAGAGTCCCAGCGGTGTCATAGGGATGCCCTTTTATTCCGGAGGTTTGTGGCAGGTATTACAGAGCTATAGATACGCTTACCCTACAGCCCGGGTCAAGGCACTTAAAGGCCTACTTTTAAGTGAAGATAAGTTCCATTCGATGACAGCTTCTGCGGACCTTAAAGAAGCGCTCAGGGTTTTAGGGGACACAATATATGGGCCCTTGTTATCTGGGAAAGGCGATATCGACTCAATAGAGTTTTTGATAAAAAGACATGCGGTGGATACATTCTTCAGGGTGGGCGACTTTCTCCCTGGGAGCGCCAAAACCATTTTCAGAGAATATCTTCGCTCCTATGAAAGCGAAAATGTAAAGGCCGTAATCGTTGGAATACAGGGAAAGGTTGCTCCGAAGAATATCCTCAAAACGATCTTTCCTCTCTATATTGATATCTCTGGTGAGGCCTTCGAAAGGATGGCGTCCTCCAAATCAGTTGCAGATGTGGTTTCAATGCTCGAGGGCACCCTTTATCATGAACCTCTAGGAAACGCCTATAAAGACTATGAAGAGTCCGGGCTTTTTCTAAAACTCGAAGTTGCCCTTGACAAATTTATCTATGAAAGGCTCTCCAGCTCTCTATCGGTTTTGACAGGACCAGACATAGATTTTTTCAAAAAAATGCTGGGAATGGAGGTGGACATAAAAAACCTAAAGTCCATGATCCGACTTCTAAAAGGCAGGACAAAACCTCATGATATCCTCTCCTATCTAATTCCCAGAGGACACGAGCTGGACCTTCAATATCTTGAGGAGCTTTCAGAGGCGCATGACTATGACGATTTGATAAACCGACTTGAAGGCACCCGCTACTTTGAACCGCTCTCCAGGTCAAAAAAACCCGGTGATAAGGAAGAATTAGGAAGAAGACCTGTTATGTTAGAGAAGGCCCTTGATGATCTAAGATCTGAGATCGGCAGGATTATGGATAGGGAGTATCCACTGGGGATCGGCCCCATACTTGGATACATGGTGGCGAAGGCGGATGAGGCTGCAAAGCTAACACTTATATTAAGGCTTAAAGAAGCAGGTTTCAAAAAGGCTGAAATAGAAGAGGTCCTAACGACATGATTCTCGACAATTATCTGGAGGAAATACTNNGCTGAGATAGAAGAGGTCTTGACATCATGATGCTCGATAACTATCTTGAGGAAATACTCAAAGACCCGGAAAAAAGGGTGAAGCTCTATATAGCCTTTAATATCGGCGTTTTTCTCGTAAATATTGCTATAATCGTCGGCCTAGTCTTCCTTTTCATTAGATTGTTCGGATAGATGGTGGTCATCCCCTTTCTGTGGGATAGCCTGATTCTTTCCAGTCCTCAAAACTTCCCTGATAGTTTAGAGCCCTATACCCTGATTCTTCAAGTTTTTCAGCAGCTATCCTGCTTGCTGGACAGTCATAGTCTTCACTATAGGTCACAATTAGAACATCCCTGTCAAACCTTTCAAGCCCCTCTTTATCCATATCGGATATGAGCATATGCTCTGCCCCGGGAAGCCTCTCCTTCAGATATTCTTGTGTATCCCTCACATCAAGGAGCACAATCTCCCCCCCGCTGTCCAACATTTTTTTCAGCTCGCCCCCTGTTATTTCAGCTGGNNAATAAATGAGCAACCACGCCTTAAAATATTTTTATGCAGAGGTATTTCAAATCATGACCTCAGGTTTTATTATTGCTTTTCAATTGTGTTTGATGTTGAACGTGACTTTTCAAAGGTCTGGTGACAAATTTTTTGAAGGTTATGTAATATACAGTCCTGTTAAATAGGTTGATATGAAAATTAGAAGGAAGGGAATCCAGGTTCCTAAAATACTTCTGAACATTTCAAAACTCTTTTCGATAAAAAGAGCAACAACAAAAGCATCCATAAAGATCACAAAAGAGACGAATATAACTGCAGTCTGGAGCGGAGTGGTAAAGCCAAACCTGGTGAAGTAGACCAAGGATATTATTGCAAAGATTATGGGTGCACCAATGGCATGTATTTTTAATGCATTTTCTATGGTAGTTTTACGCCTTCCAGCTTCCATTAAACCTCCGCACATTGCCCATCCAATAAAAGCATGGGCTAAAATAATAAGTGTTCCCACCATATTCAGTACATATCCTTGCCAAATATATAAAAAAATAGTATTTGATTTAATAATAGAATTAGGCCCGGGATTCTCCCACATCTTGTTCCAAGGCAATTATTCCTTCTTTTTGAAGAAAAGCCAGTTCTTGGGTTCTCCGCTGCGCACGAATCTTATCAATGCATAGCTTCCTCTCAACTTTTCTCCATGGATTTTAACAATGTATTTATCCTGGGTCTTTTCCAGGAGCTCAAAGGATCCTCTGTCCCATATTTCTACAGTGCCCGCACCGTATTCTCCCTCAGGTATCTCTCCTTCAAACTCTGCATATTCTAATGGATGGTCCTCTGTCTGAACTGCAAGCCTTTTAACACCGAGTGCGAGTGGGGGCTCTTTTGGTATAGCCCAGCTCTTAAGAACACCCTCGTCCTCAAGGCGAAGGTCATAGTGAAGGTGGGAAGAATCATGCCTCTGAATAACGTAGATTCGCTCTCCTTTAGAGTATTCCAACTTACCCTCTGGCTCTAAGGTCTTTTTGAAGTTCCTCTTTTTTTTGTATTCTTCAAGCATATTAATCATCGGGTGCTATCTAAAATTGGAGCAGCGTCTTCTGTCCTTCAGGACTAACAAAATTGGATACCCTGATACCGGCCCGTCTAATCTGCAGTTCATTTTCCGATAAAAATTCGATCAACAACTGTTTTCCTGAATCCAATATTTGGCCGAGCTCCCTTGATGGCTGTGGGAGAGTTCTACTCTTCGTATGGTTCTTCATATCCTCTGTCACTGCAAAGAAGGTTATCGTCCGAAAAAACACGTCCCTTTCAATTACCATCTTGTGCACATCCTCTGATAGATCCTTGATTTTTGCAAATATAACCTCCATATCCCTCGTGTTTTCTTCTAACGTTGTAATCCTTCCTATCTGTTCCCTCTCACCCCTCTCCACTACAGGGTCTTCATCAATCCCTCTTGAAGCGTTGAATAGCCACTGCCCTTTAGATTTGCCAAACATATCAATCAGCCTGTAGATTTCGACCTGGGCCAATTCCCCTATCTTACTGACTCCTATTGAATTCAAAGCCTCCTCGGCCTTCTTGCCCACACCCCAGAGCCTTGTAACCTCGAGGGGCTTGAGAAACTCGTCAACCTTCTCCGGCCTGATGACAGTAAGGCCGTCGGGCTTTTTTGCAGATGAAGCCATCTTCGCAATAAGCTTGTTGGGTCCTACACCAATTGAGCAGGTCAGCTTTTCCTTTTCTTTGATTTCTCTTTTTATCTCCTTTGCAAGTTTTATGGCTCCATCAAAGTCTCCCCCAGTTTTCTGTGAAACATCGAGGAAGGCCTCGTCTATGCTCATCTGCATGAAGGCATCAGATGTTGTTCTGAGGATCTCCATTACTCTATCAGAGGTCTCAGAATAAAAGTCTCTTCGCGCAGGTAGATAGACTGCATGGGGATCAAGTTTTTTCGCCCTCGCAATAGGCATCCCGGAGCTTATACCTGATTTTCTTGCCTCGTAGTTCGGTGTGGCAACAGCTCCTGAGTCGCCACCCCTGGCCGAGAACATGCAAACTACAACGGACTTTCCTATTAAAGAAGGGTTCTCACGCTCTTCAATTGAAGCATAGAAGGCGTCGAGATCCACATGGAGGATAACCCTTCCCATTTCTTATATCCATGCTGAGGGGCAGAACCAGTTAAGCACACAGCCATCGTGGTTGGGCTTTTTAGCATCACAGACCTCTCTCCCATNNACCTCCCTCCCATGAAATATGAGGAGGTGAGAAAGGTTCGACCACTCATCTTTCGGTGTTATTTTCATTAGGTCCTGCTCAATCTTATCCGGGTCCTTATTCTCGGTCAACCCGAGCCTCTTCGAGAGACGCTTTACATGGGTGTCAACAGCTATCCCCTCTATCTTTCCATAGGCGTTAGAGAGCACGATATTTGCCGTCTTTCTTGCAACACCAGGGAGCCTGATAAGATCCTCCATGTTGTCAGGCACCCTCCCGCCAAACTCCTCTACTATCATTGCGGCCGCCCCGATGATGTTCTTTGTCTTGTTTTTGTAAAAACCGGTTGATCTGATCTCCTGCTCGAAAACAGAGGGATTGGCATGGGCATAATCTTCGGCTCGCCTGTATTTCTTGAACAGCTCTGCTGTAACCATATTTACCCTTACATCTGTACATTGGGCGGAAAGAATAGTTGCAACGAGGAGCTGGAGAGGGTCACGAAAGCTCAGAGCAGTTTTTATCTCTGGATACTCCTTCTTGAGAAGACGCAGTATGTTTTCGACCTTCTCCTTCTTGTTCATGATCGGAGCTTATTTCATCCTCTCTTCTGAAAGGGAGAGGTGGTCACTTTCAATTGCAATTAGAGCGGAGAAGATCTCCTGCACCCTGGGCTCTTCTGCCTCTGATAGGAATTTTCCATATTTCCTCGAAGCTCTCTCCTCTCTCCTGTGGGATTCTCGAAGGTTTTCCTGGAAGTCTCCAGAGCACTTATCGCTCTCATCTATTGCGGGCTTTTTAATGCCAAGGGCCTTACAGAGGACTGATGCATGCTCTGATTCAACCTTTGAAAGGGCCTTGAACAGATTCTTTGCCTCATCTTCTCTGCCCTTTTTTGAAGCGCAGGCATAGAACTGGGTGTTATCAATCTCGAGCTCAAGGGCAGACTCCAGATTTTTTCTGGAAACCTCTGAAAGTCCCTCGACCTTTCCTATCCTATTCTGGAAGTCTTCCTGAAGAACCATATATCTCTCATGGGCCCCGCAGAAAGGACAATTCTTAGGCCTTTCCTCACCAAGATAGGGGTCTCCACATATCTGACATCTCCAAAGCTTCACTGCAAACACCTCCACATTTTTTTAATTAATTTAGGGTCTATCAGTGATATGTTTTTTAACGTCAGATGAATAAATAGTTATTCCATGAGGATCTCTCTGGGACTTGTCACCGCCATGCCTGTAGAGGAGTCTATATCTTTGGGTGGTATGGCTGAGAAACTGGGCTACCATAGAATATTTGTGGGCGAGGACATATTCCACAGGGAGCTCTTCACATATCTCTCAATAATTGCCCTAAATACCAAAAATATCGGGCTTGCCTCAGGAATTACCTCCCCCTATGTGAGGAACGGATGGATAATAGCAAGCTCATCAAAGGCCCTATCTGAATTAAGCGGTGGAAGGTTTACCCTGGGTCTTGGCACTGGCGGCCTCCCTGAGGTGGAGAGGCTTACTGGAGAGCGGCCGAAAAAGCCTTTAGATATCCTTGAAAAGACAGTCTCATTCCTTAGAAAAAAACTTGGCCTGGAGATATATCTGGGCGTTCGAGGGCCAAGGATGCTTGAGCTTGCTGGAAGGATTGCCGACGGGGTGATAATAAGCGGACCAAGGAGCTATTTGGATAGGGCAGTAGAAATTATCGACAATTCATCGAGAGGTCGTAGGGTAAAGAAGGTGCTGTGGAACGCATTTCACCTGGGAGAGGATCCAGGTCTCATATCAAAAATAACCTCTGTCATGCTTGAGAGCATGCCGGCCTTTGCCCTGGAAAATATTGACAAAACAAGGGCAAATGAAGAGCTCTGCATATATGGATCTAAAGAAAAGATTTTAGAGGAGATATCAAATTTTGAGAAGAAGGGAATCGACGAATTTGTTATAGGACCGCCCTATGGAAAGGACCCCCTTGCCGTTGTAAAGGAAATGGGTGGATAAAATGGAGCTCGGACTGAACTTCAACGGCGACCGACAATTTAATGAAATAACCGATGGCGCAGCAAAGGCAGAGAGTCTCGGATACTCAAATATATGGGTTGGGGAATCAATACATTTCAGCCATCCCTTCCCAGTAATTGCCTCCATTGCCCACCGGACAGAAAAAATCAGAGTGGGGTCTGGAATAGTTTCCTACTTCTTCAACAGAAGCCTACACATAAGAAAGGCATTTGAAACCTTTGTGGAGGCATACGGGGAAAGATTTGCCATAGCCCTTGCCCCTGGAGATATGAACAGTCTAAGAATTGCTGGTATTTCGCCGGAGAAGCCACTCAAGAAACTTGAAGAGACGATAGATGATCTAAGGTCCTCTAAAAAACTTGTCGACACGCCAATATATGTTGGAGCCTCAGGCCCAAAGATGATAGAAAGGGGAAGCGAGATTTCGGATGGGGTTCTCCTGAACTATGCACATCCCGACTATGTTAAGTGGGCCCTAGAATTTCTGCACAAAGAAACCTTCTTAGGGGTCTATGCTCCTGCCCTGCTTGCACCTGATATGAAGAATGATAGAGCCGCACTCATGGCCTCAGCCTTTGTTGCGGCAGGAACAAATCCTGTTTTTCAAAAAAGCTTTCAACTAGAGGAGGAAGTCTCAGAAATCAGAAAAATTCTTTCTGAAAAGCGATTCGAAAGGCTGGAGGAAAAAAAGGAGCTCCTCCTTGAAAGGTTTGTGATGTACGGAGAACCAAAAAAAATACTTGAGAGAATAAAAGAATTTGAAAGGCTCGGCATTGATCAGGTTATCCTCGGCTCCCCCTTCACATACAACCTGGAGGCAATAAAGATCATTGCAGATGCCTTCCCATAATTTCATCGACCTTTTCATATAAATCCTCAAGGGACCCCGTGTTTTCTACCACATAGTCTGCCTTTTCGGCGATCTCATCGAGAAATCTTTCGGTCATTCTCCGGTCAGCTTCTTTAAACTCTTCAAATGATACGTTCTGCTCCCCCCTTTCTCCCCTCAGCCTAACCCTCTCATACCTCACCTCACCGGGGGCGGTTACAGAGATAAGGATATTTTTTTCAAAGTTTCTAAGCATATACACCTCATTAGGGTATCGAATGCCATCTATGATAAGGATCTCAGAGGTGTCTTCCTCAAGGTCGGCCTTCAAGGCCTTTACAAGGACATCCTCACCGAGCTCAGACCTCAGGGCCACCCCAAGTTTCTGAAGAGACAGTCTTTCCTGTGGCAGGTGCAGCCTCTCGAGAATATCCATTAGGATCTGGGAGAACATGTGGCAGCTCCCTCCATACCTCTTTTGAAGATACCCGCTCACAACGCTTTTACCAGAGCCGATTCTTCCTGATATACCTACAACAAGCTTCATCAGCCGCCCTCATCGGCACTGTCAAGATGAACAAGTTCCATATTGGCTGCCTTGAGTATTTTAAGACCCTCCTCGTCAGAATAGTCCCCGCTCATAACAATTCTCTTGATACCTGAGTTAACTATAAGTCTCGCGCAGATCTTGCAGGGAAAGCCGTTTAGATACATGGTCCCGCCCTCCGCGGTCCTTCCCGCCTGTATAAGAGCGTTCTGCTCAGCATGTACAGCCGGGCAGATACCGTGCCCCATCCCGCTCTCAATCTCCATATCGTCTTTTACACATCCAATGTCTTCACAGTGGGGAGCCCCTCTGACCACCCCGTTGTAGCCTGAAGAGATTATCTCCTTTTTGTCGTTTACAATTATTGCGCCGAACTGCCTCCGAGTGCAGGTAGACCGAGACTTTAAATCGTTGACAATGTTTAGGAAGTATCTATCCCATGAAGGGCGCGGCATCGAGATTCACCTCTCAATACCAAAAGAAATTCCTGCTTTTAAATGTTGCCTGTCTATCCTTTGATTTTTGAACTCTTTACAACAACAAAGAGCATGTATGCAAAGGTTGCATTAATCGCAAGATACAGACCGTAGTTTACGAATGCTTCCATAAGACTTTGTGCGGGCATTGTCCAATAAAAGCAGTAAAACCACTTTAATAGCTTTTTTCAAAATAATTTTTTCTCCTTAAGCAAAAGTTTATTGAATCTAAGACCTCTTTAGCAGCGCAACCTTGCTGTCTTTAGAATGGTCCGAGATAGCATATCCAGTTTCCAATGACAGCCTTTTGGAAAAATCCAAGACCTCCTCTAATGTTGGCATGTCACTTCTATTTAGTCTTCTTCTGGAATATCCAACATGTACATATCCCTTGGCTTCAATAAAATCTGGTTCAGCCCGCTCAATAAGGGGTGAAAACATCTCAGGATTCTCCAGATTATAGCCCCTCACAAGGGTGATGCGAATAACCTTCCTTGACCTGTTCTCTCTGAATACGTCCAGGCTCTCCATAAGCCTTTCCCATCCGCGAGGAAGCTGTGGCACATTTATCTTTTTGTAAAGTTCCCTATCATAGGCTATTAAAGAGAGATATAGCTGTGTTGGCTTGACCTCTGAAAGCCTGCCGGGGTTCTGTCCGTTTGTAACAAGAAATGTTGTCAGACCTCTGGACTTGAACTCCTCAATGAGCTCCTGGATATAGGGATATGTAGTGGGCTCCCCGGCAAGAGAGATGGCAACGTGTCTTGGCTCTCTTGATTCTCTGATCTTTTCCTTATCTGCCCATTGATGCCCCTTATATCCGCTTACAATCCTCTTCTGCTCCTCTAACGACAGGTCGACTATAATTGAGGGCTCATCGAGATTTCCATCCATCTCGACCCCCACAGTGTGCTCTATAGGCCGCCAGCAGAAGACGCACCTGTGCTGACACCAGGCAACCGCAGGGGTCATCTGCAAACACCGATGGGACTCGATGCCATAGAACTTGGCTTTATAACATTCCCTGCCCCTCACAAGGCTTTCTTTCAGCCAGTGACAGCACTTGACCGCAGAGTGATTCCCTACAATATGGTATTTCTGAGATTTCAAGAGGCCCTTGAGTTTTTCATCAATCATCTGTGGTAGCTAAAGCCAACTATTATAAGGGTTTTACCATGAACCAAAGCATAATGTTAAATGTTTTCATTTAACTTTATTAAAATGTAAAGGAAAACTATTTATATATGGTGTTGTATAAGAATAATCTAAAGGGGGCAACCCTGCTTATTTTTACCC
>JABAOD010000745.1_pt6 | contig 12701 bp, 11 predicted proteins | sample 7062151 | NCBI WGS metagenome assembly JABAOD01 (sample SAMN14538626, study PRJNA623070) | marine sediment metagenome | biome: marine biome [ENVO:00000428]; feature: marine pelagic biome [ENVO:01000023]; material: deep marine sediment [ENVO:00002113] | place: India: Gulf of Khambhat ...
CTCATCGCCTTCGCAAACTCCGAGGACGGGGTGAAGGTGAGCGCCCGTGCGCCCAGGAACCTGCTGGCGAAGGGCCTCAACCTTGCGGAGGTCCTGAGGGACGCGGCCGCGTCCGTCGGCGGGGAGGGGGGCGGCCATAACATCGCCGCGGGGGCTACCATCCCGAGGGGATCCGAGGAGGAGTTCCTGAGTGTCGTGGACAGGCTGGTGCGCGAGCAGCTAGCGGGATGAGGGGTCGCGGAACCCTGACCCGCCGGATTCATCCTGCATATCGCAGGGATTCGGCCGTTCGGATTGCACTCCGTTTGAGGCTTGCCGGGCGAAGCTGGGCGGCCTGCAGTGGAAGACCGTATCACGCGTGATAGGGGCATCTATAGAATTTTATAATCAGAGATGGCAGAAATGCTCAGTGGCCCAGAGTGCCCCGACTGAAACGAAGAGGGTGAAGGTCAAGGTTTGTCTGGTGGGTCCTGGATCCGTGGGCAAGACCTCCCTCATACGACGCTTCGTCCATGACGAGTTTGACGACCGCTACATCATGACCTTAGGAGCCAAGGTCAGCAAGAAGGAACTCGTCGTGAAGGGCAAGGAAGGGGACACCTCCCACGTTGACATGATGATCTGGGACATCATGGGGCAGACGGAGCTCAGCGATCCAATGAAGGGAGCATTCTTCACGGGCGTTCGGAAGGCCTCCTTCAACGGCACCAATGGCATCCTAGCGGTCTGCGACGTGACGCGCAGGACCACGCTGTACGAACTGAGGGAGTGGGTAGCGGCCGTCCTGGAAGTGACGGGAGACATCCCCGTCCACTTCCTGGCGAACAAGGTGGACCTCAAGGACCAGATCAGCCTTGAGGATGAGGAGTTGCGAAGGGTCGCGGAGAACTATAACTCCCTCTACGACTACACCAGCGCGAAGACGGGGGAGAATGTCCCGATGGCATTCCAACGCTTGGCCGAGATAATGGTTTAGCCGTTCAGCAAGATGATTAATAGGGCGACCGTGTATTCTGATGAAAAATGCCCAGTGAATACGAGCTTCGCTTCTTCTTGGAAAACGGCTTCACTCGCGGGCAGTGCCCTACTTGTGGACGCTTCTATTGGTCTCAAGGTAGGCATGACAACTGCGGTGAGACGCCCTGTCAGGAGTACCTCTTCATAGGCGACTCTCCCATGGGGAAGAGGCTGAAGCTCTCCGAGATGCGGGAGGCCTATCAGAAGTTCTTCGAGGCGAGGGACCACGCCCGTGTCAAGCGGTACCCCGTCGTCACCCGCTGGCGGGACGACGTCTTCTACACGCAGGCCTCGGTCTACCCCTTCCAGCCCTGGGTCATCGAGGGCATGGCGGAGCCGCCGGCCAATCCCCTAGTGATCTCCCAGCCCTGCGTCCGCTTCAACGACGTCGACAACGTGGGGAAGACGGGACAGCACTTCACCCTCTTCGAGATGATGGCCCATCACGTCTTCAACTACAAGGGGAAGCCCATCTACTTCAAGGAGCGGACGACGGAGCTCTGCCACGCCTTCATGACCGAGGAACTGGGCATTCGGCCTGAGAGAATCCGCTATGTGGAATCAGATTGGGCCGGGGGTGGCTATAGCGGCCCCTGTTTCGAGGTCACGGCGGATGGTGCCGAACTCGCAACCCTGGTCTTCATGATGTATCGGGGCGAGGGCGTGGACCGCGAGCCGATGGACTGCCAGGTGGTCGACACTGGGTACGGGCTGGAGCGGCTGACATGGGTATCCCTGGGCTCGCCGTCCGCCTATGAGGCCGTCTTCGGAGATGTGCTGGAGACCCTCAAACAGGCCGCAGCCATCGAAACGGACCCGGTGCTCCTGGCGGAGTACAGCAGGGTGGCTGGCGGGTTGAACGTGGAGACCCACGGCGATGTCCGGCAACTGCGGGAGGCCGTGGCGAGGAGGGTTGGGATTGGCCTAGAGGAGCTCCTAGAGAAGACCCTCCCCTTGGAAGACCTGTACTCCATATGCGACCACACCCGGGGCCTGGCCTTCGTCCTGGGTGATGGAGTGGTTCCCTCCAACGTGAAGGAAGGGTACTTTGCCCGCCTCCTCGTCCGGCGAGGCCTCAGGGCCTTGGACCGGCTGGAGCTGGATCTCGACCTGGAGGAAATCCTATCCATGCAGATCGAGCACTTCTCCCAGGACTTCCCGGAGCTGGAGCGGTCTGAGGAGGAGATCCTCAAGCTAGCGAGGGTGGAGGAGGGGAAGTATCGGGAGACGCTGAAGAAGGGAAGGAGAATCGTCCAAGGCATGAAGGAGGAGATCGGGGTGGAGGAGCTGGTCGAGCTCTACGACTCCCATGGCCTGGTGCCCGAGGTGGTACAGGAGTTCGCCCGCGGAGAGGTGGAAATCCCCGACGACTTCTTCTCTCGAGTGGCCGAGAGGCACATCCAGCCAGAGGAAGCAGGGAAAGTAGCACCGAGAGTGCCTGAGGGCTACCCCCCGACCAGGCTCCTCTTCTACGAAAACCCCGGCAAGCTCACCTTCAAGGCGAAGGTGTTGGGGACGTTTCAGGGTCAGGTCGTCTTGGACAGAACCTACTTCTACCCAGAGGGAGGCGGCCAGGAGGCGGACACGGGCTTCATAGGGGACATGAAGGTTACGGATGTCCAGAACGTGGGAGGGGTCGTCCTTCATCGCCTTGAAAGCCACGATAGTCCCGAGCCAGGCCTACAGGTGTCATGCCGTGTAGACAGAGAACGCCGGATGAGGCTCACGAGGCATCACACTGCGACCCACATCGTCAACGGGGCTTCCCGGGCGGTCCTGGGCCAGCATGTCTGGCAGTCGGGGGCCCACAAGTCAGAGGACCGGGCCTCGCTGGATATCACCCACTATGCTAACCTCAGCCCGGAAGAGTTAGAGGCCATCGAGAACTTGGCCAATCAGATCGTGATGGAGAATCGGCGAGTCCACCAGGGCTTCGTGAAGAGGGAGGATGCTGAAGCCGAGCATGGCTTTGTCCTGTATCAGGGAGGCTCCATCCCCGGGAAGGACATTCGTGTGGTGGACATCGAGAATTTCGATGCGGAGGCCTGCGGGGGCACCCACCTCTTCACGACCGGAGAGGTCGGCCTCATCAAGATCCTTCGGAGTCGAAGGATTCAGGACGGCGTCGTCCGGTTGGAGTACGTTGCTGGAGAGACCGCCCTGGAGCACTTCCAAGAGAGGGAGAGGACGATTCAGCGGGCGAGTAAGATCCTCAGGACGACTCCTGAGAAGCTTCCTCAAGCGGCTCAGAGGCTGCTAGGTGAGTGGAAAGCAGCCTCCAAAGAGGCTCAGCGGCTAAGGACCCTCGAGGCGTCGAAGACCGTGGAGGATATATTAGCCACCGCTGAAGAGGTGGAAGGAATCAGGGTGGTAGTTCACTCTCAAAAGGGCAGCATGAAGGAGCTTCTCTCCCTGGCGAAGGAACTGCTCAGTCAGCCCGGGGTGGTCTGCATCCTGGGAGCCAGGAACGGCTCGGCTAACATGATCGTCGGCAGGAGCAAGGATGTCTCGGTGGACGCAGCCTCAGCCATGAAGAAGGCCGCCAAGCTCCTCGGTGGGAAGGGCGGCGGCAAGTCAGACTTCGCCCAGGGCGGTGGACCCCGCGTCGAGAAACTTGAGGAAGCTCTAAGCAGAGCCGCGAGTGAAATCAGGACTCTCCTGAAGGGATGATTCCCACTTGCCTAGATATTAATAGTGCGACTTCGTAGTTTGATATGGATGGAATCTCTCACGGATGAAGTCGAGATGGTGAAGGCCATCGTCGGCCGATTCTTCCCTATCTACGAGGTGCGAATCCGCCCTGAGGCCATGTCCTTCCACGTCCGGGTAGACACCCATCGCCTGAATGAGAACTTCGAAGGCCTGCGCCTGGAACTCAAAGGGCGAAACTACATTCCCATCCTGAGACAGGAGGGCGGAGAACACATCCTCTTCGTTCAGAGGAAGCCGCAGATGAGGTTCAGAGGGCCAGTGCTCAACGCCTCCCTCCTCATTGCAACCTTGGCGTCCACAGTATACGCGGGGATGCTCCTGTGGGGCGGCACCTATGGTCAGGGAACCGCAATTTTCAGCTTCTCCACCGCTATCAACTCCGCCATCTTCTTCGCGATTCCCCTCATGGCGATCCTGGGAACCCATGAGATGGGTCACTACATCCTCGCCAGGAAGCACGGGGTCGCCGCTTCGCTCCCATTCTTCATCCCCGCCCCTGGCACCATCATAGGGACCCTTGGAGCCCTCATCAGCATGCGGGAGCCCATACCCAACAAGAAGGCCCTCCTCGACATCGGCATCGCGGGTCCCCTGGCGGGACTGGCAGTGGCCTTTCCGGTCACGCTTATCGGCCTTCATCTGAACTCTATGGATCCCGTCTTTCCGGGGCCCAACACCGGCGGTGGGATCTCCATCAACCTGCCCCTGATCTACTTCTTCCTGCTCGAGCTCATTCCCATACCTGAGGGCGCCGCCATTCATCCTACGGCCTTCGCAGGATGGGTAGGCTTCTTCGTCACTGCCATCAACCTGCTGCCGGCAGGACAGCTGGATGGCGGTCATGTCGCTCGAGCCCTCCTTGGCGAGAGATCCCGATACCTGAGCTACGCAGCTTTCGTGGCCCTCCTCGTCCTCGGCTTCAGATTCTTCCTCTCCTGGATCATCCTGGCCTTCTTCGTCCTCCTCATCGGGCTCAGGCATCCCCCGCCCCTCAACGACATCAGCGAGATCCGCGTCGGGCGGAAGAGCCTGGGCCTAGCGGTCCTAGTGATCCTCGTCCTCTCCTTCATCCCCCAGCCGATTGTCCAGATAGCGCCGGAAGCGAAGTTCGAATTCAGAAGCTGGGAGAACCCGGAGGTGCTGATTGAGATGGACAACGTCACCCTGGTGGAGGGCGGGGCCGTTTACATGTTCTACGTCAACAACACGGGCAATGTTGAGCTGGATATCGACCTGCGTCTTGCCGCGCAGAATCTGCCTGGCTGGAACATATTCTTCTCATCCATCGCAGGCCAGCAAGTCATCGCAGATAATGCCACCGTGTCTCTGAACTCGGAAGAGTCGGCCTCCGCCATCATCGACATCCAGGCTCCCCCAGGAGTGCGTGATGGGCAGGTCTTCATCATCAACATCGTCGGCGAGACGATTGGATCGCACGCAGGCGTCGAGAGGGAACTAGAGCTTAGGGTCCACACCTAGGGCTTCTCAAAGACGGAGAAGTGCCGGCTGAGGGACCTGTGGACGCGAAGTGAGTGCCACTCCCGGAGCCTGAGATGCTTCCTTCCAATGTCGAGGTACTCCAGTCTGGGCAGACACACCGCGACGCGCCCGCCTCGCCGGAGGACTGACTGGAATGCATTGAAAGCCCTCTCCATCAGGCGGGGCAGCTCCTCCCCCATGGTGGTCGCCGACCTACCGTAGGGTGGATCGGTGGCGATGGCGTCCACCCTTTCAAACTCCTCAGCGATCCGCGAGACATCACATGCCCGAACGTCTGCCTCCAGACCGAAGAAACCGAGGTTCTCCTGACAGCCCGTCACCGTCTCTTGCCTCAGGTCTGAGCCCACGGCCCTGGCCCCCACAAGGGCCGCCTCCATGAGGATTCCGCCGGTGCCGCAGAAGGGGTCAAGCAGTGTCTCCCCCCTGGAAACCCCCGTCAGGTTAACCAATGCTCGGGCGAACTTCGGATGCAAGCTTACTGGCCGGAAAGCAGGTCGCCTCTCCGCCTTCCTAGAATCGAAGTCGGCCCTGTCTACGGAGGCCGCCACCCGATAGAGATGAGCTCTTCGAGAGACTATCAATCGGATGTCCATTTCCGGGTTCTCCAGGTCTACCCGTCCCGTTGAGGCGAGGGACCGACCCACAGAGGCCTCCAGCGACTCATCCACCGGGCCACCAGCATAGTCCGCCACTCGGAGTCGAAAGCTCCGACCGCCGAGATCCACATGGCCCGCCCTCTTGCACACCTCCTTCAGCGAGCCTGAGTGTAGGATATCGCCAACGTATCGGCCAAGGGCCAGCCTTGATGCCAGCTGCTGAGGGTCGACCCGCGGGCGGTATGCAAGGAAGCGGGCCTCGCAGACAAGCTCTTCGGGACGAATGCCCAAGCCACGGACACATCCGAGGGCGTCGGATATTGGTAGGTTGGGGTGCTCCCCCGAGAGTTCGACAAGCTGAAAGCCATTGAGCCTCAAGGCCTTCCCTCAGTCCATTTCTCCCAATGGCCCGTTTCTCTTTTGACCCTTATGTCACCCCCGGAGTGACCTAGACGTCGGGCAGACCAGGTAGGCAGTCGACGAAGCGTCTTGAATTACGCAGAGTGGTGTCCAAATCCCATGGGATGGTGAGCGAGCTTCTTCGCGCACGATGGTGAGAACGGAATCTAATGGTTTATCTGCGTGGAGGATATCCGACATACTGGATGAGGCCTTCCGAGATCGGCGAGGGCATCCATTTCCCGCCAGGGTTCACCGTGGAGGGATTCAGCCATCGCGATGTCGCCGTGGTGAGGCAGATAACCCTGGAGTCTCTGGGAGAAGAGTACCCACCCTCCCTCTTCCTGGACATCCAAGGTTGGTGGTCGGAGGGGTTTATCGTCGTTAAGAAGGAGGGAGAAATCGTAGCCTTCGTCGCGGGCGTCGTATCCGCGCCAAGACAGGCTCGCGTACTGATGCTGGCGGTTCGGGAAGGCTACAGGAATCAGCGCATAGGCAGGGCGCTGATGGAGGAATTCACCAAGAGATGCCTGGCCCGAGGCATCTCCTCCATAGAGCTGGAGGTCAGGAAGAGCAACACGGGAGCCATCCGTTTCTACAAGAGGCTGGGATACAGCATTCGGTACCTTCTACCCCAATTCTACACGGACAAAGAGGATGGCTTCAAGATGTGGAGGGATCTCCGGTAGACTACCTTATTATGGCAGTTAGCGTATCGCAATGAGAGCATTTGGAGGAGATACCGCTCGAAGAGATCCTGAACCGCTTCCCCCAGCAAGCAAGAGATACGGCTGCCCATTTGCGGGTCGGAGTTCTCGGCTTGCCTGGAGTGGCAGAAAGCGGTTTTCGCAGTCCGGAGACTGGTAACTACTGCCTCCGCTTCTACATAGGCGAGGACACCCTTGTGGAAGCTCATTCTCATGAGATCCTCCGGGTCATCATTGACTTCACCCCTGAGGATGCCCAGCGGATCCTTGACCGGAAGGACCTCTCCGGCCTGGAATTGGAGCCATGGGGTCGGGAAGGGGTACGCAGACTCCTGGCAGAAATACTGGAAGCCGCCGAGGAAGAGGATGGGTTGTTCCGGGTCGACCTGGCCGTCTCAACTCAGGACGACATCCGCTCCGTCACGAAGCTCGTCTATGCGAAGTATGATCTCCTGATGACTCGCTGAGGGTCTGGAAACCGGTGAGGAGTTCTGCCGCCACAGGGCTACCCAATGTACTTGCCCTCGTCCGCCGGGTCGTGGTAATTCCAGTAGTGATAAGGCGAAGCCGACCTTTGGGCCTGGGTCAAGTCTCGGCCCATGCCGCCCTCGTATGAGCCATACCTATCCCTTATCTGCTCCTCCGCGGTTCTCGCGACCTTGACTGCCCTCTTTATGTGTTCAACCTCGATGAGATCTCTCCCCTCGGTCACGGCGATGTCGCCTGCCGAGCGAACGAGCCCCCCCATCTCCCTCAGCCTGAGGGTCAGGGAAGCCTCCGCCTTGTCTAGATCACGGGCTCTCCTTCTGGACTCCTCGATGAGGGCGATGACGGCCTCCCGTGTGGCTGGGGGAATCCTGCCGTCCATGGCGATCTCCTGAGCCACGAACTGGGCCATCTTCACCCTGTTCTCCTCACTATCCTTCATGGTGGTCTCCACGAGTACCTCGTAGCCCGAGCCGACGATCCTGGACCTCAGAGGAGAGAGGATGTAGGGCAGGTCCTGGATGTTGCAGGCCCCCACGAGGATGAAGTCGCACGGGACGCCGTCCACCCTGACGCTCGCGCCGGCACTCTGAGGGTTCCGGCCGCTGAGGGGGAACCTCTTCTCCTGCATGGCCGTGAGGATGTGGCGCTGCAGGGGTCCTAGCTGGGGCAGCTCGTCTATGAAGAGGACCCCCTGATGAGATTCGTGGATGGCCCCCGCCACGACCCTCTCGAAGGGCTCGGTGCCCAGCTGCGGGTGGCCGCCGTAAGGGTCGTGCTTCACATCCCCGAGTAGCTCCGTCTCGCTGGCACCCGTGGCTAGGACGAAGGGGTTCCGATCCAGGGGCATCAGGACCTTTCGAGGGCTGACCTTCTCCATCTCCCTCCTCTTCTCCAGGGCCTTCTGGTCCAAGACCTTGATGAGGTCCCCCGCCCTCTCGAAGACAACCACTTCCTCCTTGCCAAACTGCTTCCGAGTGGTGGTCACCCTGTCCTTTCCGCTGAGCTGTCCCAGGGTGGCCTCGAAGATTCCGGAGAGGAGGTCCCCGAAGGGATTGCCGACGTTCTGGAGAGCTCCCTTCGCTCTGGCGCATTTCGGACAGACGGTGTCGGATGGTGGGGAGTAGTGGCCGCAGTGCACGCATCGGTAACCGAGTCTCTCGGCCACGTTGATGGGCACCTCCGTGGGGTCTACGAGCTCGCCCTCCGCACCCTTCAACTGTGTCATCTCTTGTAGGACGTCCTCCCTCCTCCTGACCTCCACCATGGGTCGCTCGTGGTTCTCTGGGTTGTGGACTACCCTCACCTCCTCCTGGGGGGGTGGGAGATGAAGAGAGAGGGCCTGGGCTATCATGGACTTGCCAGTTCCTGGGGGACCTACCAAGAGGAGGTGCCTCCGTTGCTTGGCAGCGATGCGGGCCAGGCGCACGCCCTCGTCCTGCCCAATGACGCGGCTCAGAGGGTCGGCCGGAATGAGGACATCCGCCGTGGTCTCCATCTCTTCGAGGGAGAATCCTTTCTGCGCGTCCAGTATGCCCTTGGAGGCTATACCAACACCTCACCTGACTTTCAGCTCGTCCGCCGTGAACATCTTTACGTTGGTGGGTTGCTTGACTATGTTCCCCGTCTTAACGCCTATAACATACTCCACGCCGTTATCGCTGGCGATATCCAGTATCCGCTGGGTTACGACGCCATCGAAGACGAGGGCCTTCACGCCCTTGCCGCCTTTCTTGAGGGTGTCCACAAGATCCCTCACCGCCACCTTCTTGGAGCGCCCCTTCTCGGGCAGCAGGTGGGCCTTGGAGCTCCCCACCAGGGACTGTAATTCGTCCTTATAGGTCTCCAATTCCTTAGACAAACGCAGCTCCTCGGGCTTAGGCGGGGCGGGCTCCGCCTTCTTGGGAGGCCTCGCCCTCCTGGGAGGCTCCACCTTGGGGGCCTCGACGCCGAACATCTCCACGAACTGTTCCGCGGGGACCTTGTTGCGAAGAGCCTTCATGATCTGCTTCTGGGTGAGTTCCTCCACCTCCTTGCCCTTGGGGGCCCTGGCGGCGAAGTCCACCTCTGCCACTTGGAGGAGCTCCTTCAGGATGAGGTTCCCACCGCGGTCCCCATCCACGAAGGCCGTCACGACCTTCTCACGAGAGAGGTTGACGATACTCTCCGGTACATCCGTCCCCTCCACGGCCACAGCGTTCCTGATGCCGCACTTCAAGAGGTTCAAGACATCCGACCTTCCCTCGACCACGATGATAGCGTCGGAGTCTGCCACATTGGGTCCGGCGGGCAGCTTTTCGGGGCCATAGTTGACTATCTCCGAGACCTGGACCGCCTGCCTCACCTCCTCCTTGAGGTCTGTCCCCACAGTCTTTGCCCCGTGGTGCATGCCAGAGAGGATCTCCTTCGCCCTCTCCACCACCATACTCCTCTTCGTGATTCTGACGTCCTCCACAGCTTCCGCAGAGATCTTAGCCTTGCAGGGACCTATCCTGTCGATGGTCTCCAAGGCGGCGGCGAGGATGGCCGTCTCCACCTGATCCAGACTAGATGGGATGAGGACCGTCCCCTCGGTCTTCCCCTTCTTGGAGACGACGTCTACCTCGATTCTCCCGATGCGACCGCTCTTCTGCAGATCCCTAAGGTCCAGTTCGTCGCCCAGTAGGCCCTCCGTCTGGCCAAAAACTGCACCCACGACATCGGGCTTCTCTACTACACCCTCTGCCTCGAGGGCAGCCCTTATGAGGTACTTGGTTGTAGTTGGGTCAACTGCCGTTATATCACCTCCAGGATAGCATAAAGCCTCCAAATACCCTTACCCCTTGCTGCCCCACATCGTCAGGGGTCGTGATGAGGATTATAGTGATATTGGGAGGCTAGTGCTATTCTAAATTCTACTCGTTGCCACGGTATAAATACTTTCTCACATGGGTCTCCGGTTCGCCCTCGGGGACGTGCATCCGTCCGGGCGAGGACGTACCCGAAGAGTCATCAACGGGTGAGGTGAGGCCCGGGAGAAACCGCCTCTGAACGAGATATCCGGAGCACGTACGGTCCCAGGCCCTCCACATCCTTCACCTCCTTCTTACAGAGGCGCGTTAGCCTGGCCCTCAGATCCACATCGTATCTCACTCCGTTGGCAGCCAGTCCCTCTCGAAGCAGGCGACACAGCTGTCCGCCGCGACGATCCCAGTCGGTCAAAATGACAGCCTGGGAGTGGCTGCGTGACAGGGATTCGCAGAGGTGAAAGATGGAGGAGCCGCTGTTCAGAGTGACTATCTCGCCTGCGACGCCAAGTCCCCTGAGCGCCCTCCCGTCGTTCCTGCCCTCGACGATGATGGGAGCCTTCAGGCTGGCCTCCCTGAGTTCCTCCAGAGTCTGCAGAACCTTCTCGTACCGCTCCTTCAGCTTCATCCTAGAGCCCTAGCCTTACTCCTGTGGTTCGTTATGTGCCCCGAGGACACCCATAACCAGGAGGCCCTATCATAGAGAGGGGGGAGATCCGACTTAAAAGTTGGTCTTCAATTGCTCATCTCCACAACTCCCCATGGATTCAGACCGTCAGCCCAGCAGAGGGTGGTCCCATCACCCTCAAATAATGACTGTCCCATAGGGCACCGTGGCGGGGGAGAAGGTTACGCTGGAGCTCATTCTCCAGGTCTACAGGAAGGAGAGTCAGAGGAAGACCCTGACGGCCCTGGACCGCGATTTCTGGCAGAGGGTGCAGGAATATGTGTCGGGCCTGGAAGAAGACCTGAGGAAGGAGAGCGGCCAGGATCCAAACTCCGCCAAGGCTGCCCTCCTCAGGGACGAGCTCAAGAAGGTGCTGAAGAGGCGGGACCAGATATACCAGTACAGAGAGAGGAAGATGGCCCGCCTCGCCGCCAGCGCCGCCTCAGGAGCTTCCGTGGACACGGCGAACCTGACGCCCCTGGAGGAGGAGTCCTTCGAGGCCCTTCTGGGAGTCCTAGAGAGGGGCCGCGGAAGGGCCTTCGGGCTGGAGCAGGTGAAGGAGGAGGTGAAGGAGGTTAAAAAACCTGCAAAGGCGCGGGGGAAACCCAAGAGGGCCACCCTCGATCAGGTCCTCGTCAGGATCCTGGAGGACATGCCCCCCTTCGTGGGGCTGGATGTCACCTATCAGTTGAAGAAGGAGGACGTGGTGAGCCTGCCGGAGGAGGTCGCCCAGCTTCTTATGGACCAGGGGAAGGCTGAGCGGATTAGGCCGAGGATGTGAGCGAGACGCAGGGCGGCTCTCTGCCAGACATCATAGGTCCATCCAGAAGGGTGTCGTGCCTCGTCCTTCTCCTCACTGTTTCGACAATTCTTATATACCCACGAAACCATTATGTGAGTTACTTCGCAGCAAGGGGCTCTGCATCACTGAGTATCGGCATCCCTGAGTTGATGTTGCGAAGTGGGAGTGCACCCGACGAGGACACCTCATCGGGGAAGGGTGGAGAATGCTGGAGGGGCTGAGGCCTCGCTGGCACAGCGTTCCTTGAAGCGGTCATACGTGACCTGGACGTTAGTCAGACCAGTAAGTCTGCGGTTAACCACGCTGTCTGGGGAATGGCTTGGCTCAGGAGCCGAAGAAGGTCGTGCCAAGCTGCGACAAGCGCCGGGTAGGCGCAAGGAACCTGTGATCCGGCGATGGCCGAATGGGACTTCCCGTCCCTTCGGGGACGCTCCGTAAGGAGAGGGAACCCGCCGAAGTGAAGCATCCTAGTAGGCGGAGGAAGAGAAATCAATCGAGATGCCCCCAGTAAAGGCGATCGAAGAGGGCAAAGGGCAAACCGAATCCCTCCTCGAAAGGGGAGGGAGATGTGGAGTTACGGACCCTGGCACTCCTCACCTGGCGAACCCGAAGTCTCCTGGAATGGAGCGCCATAGAGGGTGATAGCCCCGTAGGGGTATTCCGGGGTGGAGATTCAGGGTATCCAGAGTACCGTGCGTCGGATATCGCGCGGGAAGTTGGGAGGCATGGACTTCCAACCCTAAATACTTCCTGAGACCGATAGCGCAGTAGTAGCGTGAGCGAAAGTTGCAAAGCACCCTTGACGGGAGGTGCAAAGAGCCTGAAACCAGACAGCTACAGACTGATGGGGCGTGAAAGCGAAGATGCCGCAAGGCGGAGCAGCGTTCCATCTTCCGTTTGGAAAAACGGGCCAGGGAGTTCCGGTCAACGGCGAGGTTAACCCTGGAAGGGGGAAGCCGAAGCGAAAGCGACGGGTCCGCAGCCCCTCGGGGCCAGGGACGTGGTGCGCTCGCCAGGAGTCGTTGGTGG
>JABAOD010016865.1_pt1 | contig 12694 bp, 13 predicted proteins | sample 7062151 | NCBI WGS metagenome assembly JABAOD01 (sample SAMN14538626, study PRJNA623070) | marine sediment metagenome | biome: marine biome [ENVO:00000428]; feature: marine pelagic biome [ENVO:01000023]; material: deep marine sediment [ENVO:00002113] | place: India: Gulf of Khambhat ...
CTGCTGTCGTTCACCGGCTACCTGCTGCCGTGGGACCAGCTGGCGCTCTGGGCGGTCACGGTGGGCTCGAACATGGCCGCCTACACCCCGGTCTTCGGCGACGGCGTGAGCTTCGTGCTCGTCGGTGGGACCCAGATCACCCCGGACACACTTCTTCGTTGGTACGTTCTGCATGTGCTCTTCCTGCCATTCGTGATCGTCATCTTCATGGCGGTGCACTTCTGGCGGGTGCGCAAGGACGGCGGCATCTCGGGACCGCTCTAGGAGGCTGCGTTGGCTGGAATCCCAGAATCGATTCTCCGCAGATCTGCCGAAGCGCGCGCCAAGGCAGAGGGTCGCGACGTGGAAGAAGTGCTCGCCGAGATGAAGGGCGAGGCACCCCCCAAACCGGCCGAGAGCGCGGCCGCCGAACCCGCTGCGGCGGCGCCTGCTGCTGCGGCACCGAGCGGTGGTGGCGAGGTTCGCGATCTCGAGGCCGAGTCGAGCGAATACGGCGTCCCGGTGGCGTTGCTCCGTCGAGCCGCTCTGTCACGCGCCAAGTGGGACGGAACACCGGCTCCCACCTTCGCCGGCGAAGCGGCCCAGCCCGCCCCGGCCGCGGTCGGCGCCGGTGGCGGTGGTGCGGCTGCGGCGGCACCTGCAGCGGCGGCGGCACCTGCCATCCCCGAAGGCGTCCGCACGCAGCGGCTCCTGACCGTCGTCAAGGCCGGCGCCATCCAGCAGGTCAAGTCCGAGCCACACGACAAGGTGAGCACCTGGCCACACCTCGTCGCTGCCGAGTTCGTGGCACTCATGGTGTGCACGGCCGCTCTCCTCGTCTTCTCGGTGTTCGTCGACGCACCGCTGCTCGAGTTCGCCAACTTCAACGAGCAGCCGAACCCCTCGAAGGCGCCCTGGTACTTCCTCGGTCTCCAGGAGCTGCTGTCCTACTTCGATCCCCAGGTGGCCGGCGTGCTCATCCCCGGCCTCGGGCTGGGTGGCCTCGCGATAATCCCCTACCTGGACAAGAATCCTTCTGTGCGCCCGAGCGACCGAAAGCTGGCCATCATGATCTTCAGCTTCTTCCTCTTCGCCTCGGCGATCCTGACCATCTACGGCTCGTTCTTCCGAGGACCCGGGTTCAACTTCACGTTCCCGTGGTCGGACGGGGTCTTCTTCGACTTCTGATGACTGCCACCACCCTCTTCTTCGTGACCCTCCTCGTGGTCTTCGTGCTCGTGGGAGCCGGCATCTTCGCGATCGCCTATCGACGGCCCTCGTCATCGGGTCCGGTCACCGGCGAGTTCGATGCCCGCGCCGTCAAGCGCGACCGCAGGCGGGTGCTGATGCGCGAGGGAGCCGGCGGGGTCGCCACCCTCGTCGCCGAGGACGCCGAAGTCGAGACCGACGAGGACGAGACGGTCGATCCGGCCCCGGCCGAACCGGCCCCGGATCCGATCCAGGAACGGGTCAAGGTGTCCGCCGCCGAGTACGGCACGACCCGCCGCATGTTCCTCAACCGCTCGCTCGGAGCGATTTTCGGCTTCTTCAGCCTCACGCTCGGCGCCGGGATGCTCGCTCTCATGTGGCCGAGGCTCAAGGGTGGCTTCGGTACACCGATCGCAGTCGGCAACTTCAACGACATCCGCGCCGCTGCGCTCCAGCCCGATGGCACGGTCATTCCCCAGTTCTTCGCCGCAGCACAGTCGTGGGTCGTGCCGTTCCCGCCCGAGCAACAGGGCCGGAGCTCGTTCGACGGCCTGCCCGTCGTGGTCGGCGGAGGTGCCGGCGAATTGGGGCTGATGGCCCTGTGGCAGCGCTGTGTCCACCTGGGTTGCCGGGTGCCCTCGTGTGTGCCGAGCCAGGGATTCGAGTGCCCGTGCCACGGCTCCAAGTACAACTTCCACGGCGAGTACGAGCAGGGACCGGCGCCGCGCAACATGGATCGCTTCGCCGTCGAGATCGACGGAGCCGGAAACCTGGTCGTCGTGACCGGTGAGGTGTTCGAGACGCCGCGGTCGCAGACGAAGACAGCCAGCTATCCACTCGGGCCGTTCTGTGTCTGAGCACGAGCCGATCGCATGAGTTTCTCCCCATTCATCGTCGCCGTCGCCGAGTCGACCGAGCCGGTCGGTGACGTGCGTGTTGGTCTCGGTGGTCGCCGNNGCCATCGTCGGGTTTCTCGTCTGGGTCGGTTGGCTCGTACTGAGTGCGCGTCGTCGTAGCGCACCTCAGATCGAAGAGACACCGCCGAACCTCCAGCCGTGGCTGTCCGACGACGAGCTCGAGAACAAGCGCCTGACGAGGGTGCTGGGCGCCGCGGTCATCTCTGCTGCGGTTCTGGCGATCAGCCTGCCTCTCTACTGGGCGAACGAGTCCAACCGCCAGGCATCGGCTGCGGTCGCCTTCGACGAGCTCTATGTCGAAGAGGGCGAGCACTGGTACGAGTTCTTCTCCTGCATCAACTGCCACGGCCCCGACGCAGGTGGCGGTGGTGCTCCGTTCACCGAGGCGCGCTCCGGCGTCCAGGTGTCGTGGGCGGCCCCCTCGATCAACGACGTCTTCTACCGCTACTCGGTCGACGAGATCACCGAGGTGATCGTCTACGGCCGCCAGGGGACTCCGATGCCCGGCAGCGGTCTCGATGGTGGCGGCGCCATGACGGTGCAAGAGGTCGAGCAGGTCGTCGCCTTCCTGGAGCACATCCAGATCGATCAGGCCGCCGTGCTCGCCGAAGTCGAACCCGCCGTGAACCTGGCGCTCGCACGTATCGCCGATGGCGACGAAACGGTGGCCGGCGAGATCGCCCAGCAGGAAGCCGACCTCGCCGACATCCTCGATGCGCCGCGAGTCTTCGCGATCATCGAGGACTTCCCGGAGATCATCTCCGGGCTGCTCGCAGGTGACGGCACCTGCACGAGGGAGTCGGCGGCGCTCGTCACGTTGCCGTGCCGCAGCCCGGGCCAGGACTCGGACCGGGATGGTCTCACCGATGTCGCCGAGCGTCGACTCACCGAGCTCACCGCCGCCATGCACGAGAACGTGCTCCAGAGGAACAACCAGCTCGACCTCGTCCCTCAGCCCGTCTACGACATCGTGTTCCGCGCCGACGACGCATTCTCGAACAGCACGCCCACCGGAGAACCGATCCCGGACATCGAGGAAGCGGAGACCTTCATCTCGGCCGTCGACTCCGATCACCTCACGCTCGGCGTCCAGACGCAACGACAGGACGTCTTCGTCGCAGGGGTGGAGAGCCGGCTCGCGTACCTGCTCGAAGCCGCGAAGGAACGGGCGTGGGACGTCGACTTCGACGCCATCGCCAGGGCGATGAGCGAGCGCTCGACGCTCGACGCCGCTGCGGTGTTCGAGGCGCGAGGCGAGTCGGTCGCGCCCACGACCTATTCGGTCGACGACGCCCGTCGTGCTGTCGGCCTCTTCAACGCCTACTGCGCCAGATGCCACACCGCCGGGTACTCCGCGGGCGTGGCATTCGAGCAGGGACATGGCACCGGGGCATGGGGTCCGGCGCTGATCGACGGCCGCTCCGTCGTTCAGTTCCCGCTGTTCGAGGACCAGGTCGACTTCATCGTCCGTGGCTCGAACTTCCGTGAGAACTACGGCTTGAACGGTCTCGGGAGTGGCCGTATGCCCGGTCTCGGTCAGAGCCTGACCGCAGCCGACATCGAGCTCATCGTGGCCTACGAGCGGTCGTTGTGAGGGAGGCAGGGATGCGTCAGATGCGAGTACGAGGAGATGCGGGGCTGAGCACGCTGGAGAAGATCGGCGTCCTGTCGGTCATCGTCGTGACGCTCGCCTTCATCCCGTTCATCCGCGGGCTGTCGGCCGATGCCTGGGATGCGATCTTCAAGCAGACCGACGACAGCGGCGACCTCACGGCGTTCTCGATCGCAGCGAAGGGCATCCTCATCACCATCGTGTCGATTGCGGCGTTCGTGGGCACCGGCTGGCTCATCCTCGCCACGAACGTGGGGCGGCGCCTCGGGTTCCTCATCACCGGCGCCGCCACCTTCGGCTGGATGGTCATCGGCTCGATGCTCTTCGTGGTCTACGCACCACGGGGACTGCGGCCGCGGGATCTCGAGGGTCTGAACGCCTGGGAGATGCGAGTTCCCGCCGTGGCGGTGACGCTCGCGTCGCTCATCCTCTTCCTCATGTTCGTCGTCGCGCTCGACAACTACGAGAAAGAGAGCGCCGACGCCACCTGACGCGTCGCGATCAGGACGTCTCGGCCTGCGACTGACCGACGAGTTCCGCGTTCGAGAGATGGAACGTCAGGATCTGCAGCTCCGTCGACAGATCGACCCGGCGCACGGCGACGTCCTGCGGCACCCGCAGCACCGCCGGAGCGAAGTTCAGAATCGACTTGACGCCGGCGGCGACCAGTCGGTCGGCCACGTCTTGAGCGGAACCGGTCGGGGTCGCCACGATCCCGATGACGATCTGTCGGTCTGCGACGACCGTGGCAAGTGACTCGATGTCCTCCACGAAGAGCCCGTCGACCGGTGCGCCGATCTTGTCGGGGTCGACATCGAACACGGCGGCCAGGTGGAACCCCCACGCTTCGAAGCCGCGATAGTTCGACAGGGCGGTCCCCAGATTTCCGGCCCCCACGATGGCGACCTGGTACCCGTGGGTGAGACCCAACGCCGTCCTCAGCTGGCCGAGCAGATCGGCGATGTTGTAGCCGACCCCACGCGTCCCGTGGCTGCCGAGATGCGAGAGATCCTTCCGAACCTGCGCAGGGTTGACCCCGGCTATCTCGGCGAGTCGTTCCGAGGAGCACGTGGTCTCGGTCGGCGCCAGGTCTGCCAGAGACCGCAGGTAGACGGGCAGGCGCGCAACCGTTGCGGCGGGTATGTCGCGATTCACATTTCCAGGTTACCCCTGAAGTCAGGATCCAGAATCGCGTGACCGGGTTCGCTGCAGCCGGGCTCTGACTGCGGCCAACCAGGCGTCCGGGACCGAGATCCGCCCCTCGGCCAGCACCTGATCTCTCGCATCGAGCACGACCGGCACCCGGGTCGCATAGAGGCGGCGATGATCGGCCTCGTCCAGAGCTTCGGTGACGATCCGGAGCCCGAGAAGTTGTGCCGGACCCCGCAGCCGATCGAGTGCGACGTCACACAACGAGCAGCGGTCACCGACGACGACCCTCAGGATTCGCTGTGCAGCCATCGCACTAACGTTCCATGCGGATGAGACCCGTCACCGCACTCGTCACCCTCGGGCTCCTCGCACTCATCGTCGGGGCCTTTCTCCTCAAGGTTCAGCTCACCGGGCTGACGCCCTGAATCTGCACGGGGGCAGCCGTCGAGCGCAGCGTCACAGCGATGCCCTCTTCGAGCGGGAAGTCATCGACCGCACGACCCTGCCGCACGGCCACGGCGATCTGACCATACGAGTCCACGTGGAGCAGGCCCTCGCCGATCTCGACGTCGCCATAGGCGCGGCCGTAGACGATGGTGTGCTCGATGGCGCCGATGCGGAGCACCACGTCGGCCCCCTCTGCGATTCCCACGAGCGCCAGGTCGTCGGGAGTGATGTTGGTCTGGGCGTTGCCGAAATGGTCGACCCAGAGAACCTCGCCCCGGACCGCACCCTCGTCGTGTTCCACGAGCGGCACCATGAGCGGCGTCACCGAGTCGGTGTCGACCGGAGGGCCGATCTCGTCGATGCTCGCCTGGCCCGAGGCGAGGACGGCCGCAGCCGGGCCGAACAGATCCCGGCCATGGAACGTCTCCCCCGCCGACGGCAGCCTCAGCTCGGGGTTCTCGATGGCGACGATCTTGGACGCCCCGCCCACCATGGCGACGGCCGGCGCCAGCAGCCCGTTGTCGGGACCGACGAAGTAGCCCCACTCGGTCTCCGCGACGATGGCTTTGCGGGTGGTGCCCACGCCTGGATCGACGACGGCGAGCATCACGCCCTGCGGCATGTACTGGACGGCCCGCAACAGGGTCAGCGCACCGGCGCGAACGTCGCCCCTCGGCACGCCGTGGGTGACGTCGTGCACTCGCACCTCGGGTGCGATCCGAGCGATGACGCCGTGGACCACGCCCACGAACTCGTCGTCGAGGCCGAAGTCGGACAGGAAGGAGACCGGGAGTGACATGGCCGCAAGCGTACCGTGACCGGACGCCGTCGAGTCAGGTCGTCGGGGGGCACCGACGCCCTCGGTAACGTGGCAGGTCCGTGACTGCGACCTCGACGCCCCGGCCGCCAACTCTGCGCTCCGCGCTCTCGCGTGGACTGGCGCTGGTGCGCGTGCTCGTCGGCATGCACCCGGTTGCCTTCGTGCTCGCGGCCGGTGGCGCCGCCGCGTTCGTGAGCGCCATCGTGGCGGCCGCAGTGGTCATCGGGAACGTCACAGACACGATCATCGTGCCGGTCCTGGACGAGGGCGTCGACCCCGCCGAGATACTGCTCCCCGGCGTTTTGGCCGTGGTTGGCGTGGCCACCTGGAAGGCGATCGGCATCGTGCTGCGGCGCGCCGCCGCCGGCTGGCTCCAGTTCCGAACCCAGGCCGACGTCCGCGAGCAGCTCATCGACCGGATGCTGCGCCTCGAGCTCGCGTGGCACAACAAGCGCGGCGTCGGCGATCTCCTCGCCGTCACAGACACGGACGCGCACCAGGCGACCTTCATCCTGGCTCCGCTCCCCTATGCCACCGGGGCATCGCTGCTCCTCATCGGGTCGATCGTCACCGTCGCCTTCATCGACCCGATCATGGCGGCCTTCGCCACCTTGGCCCTGGTCGTGGTCACCTCCGTGGATCTCCACGGGGCCTTTCGCATGTTCGACGCCTTCGAGGAGGTGCAGCNNACGGTGGCACAGGTCGCTCACGAGTCGTTCGACGGCGCCCTCACCGTGAAGGCACTGGGAAGGGCCGCGTACGAGACCGACAGGATGCGCCGCACTTCCGACCACCTGCGCGACCAGGTCGTCACCGTGGAGAGACGGCTCAACATCTATCGGGTCGCCGTCGAGGGGCTGCTCTCGGCGATGACCCTTCTCGTCGTGATTCTCGGAGCCGTTCGCATCTCGGCGGGAGCCATGACACCGGGCGACATGATCACGATCGCCTACCTCTTCTCACTCCTCTTCATCCCGATCCGCATCGTCGGCTTCGTGATCTGGGACATGGCGCACTCGACGGCGGCGTGGGAGCGGGTCGAGGCAGTTCTCGCCGCCGACCATCTCGTCGACTACGGGATGCTGTCGCACCGCACCGACGAGTCGGGCGCCGAGGTGGCCTCGCAGGCCGTCGACTTCTCCCACGGGGACGAGCTCATCCTGCGCAACGTCCACCTGACGATCCCGGAGGGACGGACCGTCGCCGTCGTCGGCGAGACCGGCTCGGGCAAGTCGACGCTGGTGACGCTCATGGCCCGGCTGTGGGATCCGACCGGCGGGAGCATCCACCTGGACGGCCGTGACCTCCGGGACTTCGCCAGGTCGGCGCTCGCCGGCGAGGTCGCGTTCGTCCCGCAGGAGGCCTTCCTCTTCTCGGACACGGCGCGTGCGAACATCGGATTCGGCTCGAACGCGACGGAGGCCGAGGTCGTAGCGGCGGCCCGCCTCGCCGCCGCCCATGACTTCATCATGGAACTGCCCCACGGCTACGACACGCTGGTCGGCGAACGGGGGGCGACGTTGTCGGGTGGCCAGCGCCAGCGGATCGCGCTCGCCCGTGCCCTGGTGAGACGACCCCGGCTGCTGATCCTCGACGACGCCACCTCGGCCGTCGACCCGAGCGTCGAGACCCGCATCCTCACGACGCTGAAGGAGGCCGATCTCCCCTCGACCATCATCATCGTCGCCTACCGACGTTCCTCGATCGGGCTCGCCGACGAGGTGCTCTTCATCGAGGACGGCACGGTGGTGGCCCATGGCTCCCACGACGAGCTCATGCAGCTCCCGGCATACTCGGCCCTGTTGCTCGCCTACGAGCACGACCGCCCGGGAGGTGCCGCATGACCCGCTCCCGTGGGACGGTCGAGGTGCTGCGCACCGCGCTGCGCATCGTCCCGGAGTTTCGCCGCGGCCTGATCCTCACCCTGCTGATGGCGACCGCCGGCACCGGCTTCCAGCTCGTCGTCCCGGTCGTGATCCAGCGCATCGTCGACGGCGAACTGCTCGGTGGGGACGAGGTGGACATCGGGACGGTCCTCACCCAAGGCGCCATCGCGCTCATCTTCCTCGTGGCCGCCGTCGTCGTGCGGGGCGGGGCGTTGGTCCGGATGGTGACGAGAGCTGCGAACGGCTTGTCTGACCTGCGGGTCATGACCTTCGCCCACCTGCACCGGCTGAGCGCGCTGTACGTCCAATCCGAACGAAGAGGAGCGCTTGTCGCCAGGGTCACATCGGACGTTGAGACCATCCAGCAGTTCGTGCAGTGGGGCGGGATCGGCCTCGTCGTCGGTGTCGCCCAGGTGGTGTTGGCGATCTCCGCGATGGCCGTCTACCGCTGGCAGCTGGCGGTCCTGATGACCGTCGCCGTGCTCATCTACACGGTGCTGCTCGTGTGGTTCCAGCGGATCCTCCGTCGCGCCCACGACCGGGTCCGCACGACGGTCGCCACAAGCCTGGGCACGATGGGCGAGTCGATCTCCGGCCTCTCGATCGTGCGGGCCCACGGCGCCGAGGACGCGGCGCTCGACAAGGTCGCCGACGCCCTCGACGACCAGTTCCGCGCGGAGTTCCGCACCGGGCTGCTCGGTGCCTCGCTGTTCTCGAGTGCCGAGTTGTTCGCCGGGCTCATCACGGCGGCGGCCATCGGCGTCGGTGTGCTCGCCGGTGACGGCTGGGGCATGTCGGCGGGCACGCTTCTCGCGTTCCTGTTCCTCATCAACCTGCTCGTCGAACCGGTACAGACGCTGGTGGAGACGCTCGACCGGGCCCAGTCGGCGGCTGCAGGGCTGGCCCGGATCCTCACCGTGCTCGACGAGCCGGTCGACATCGCCGATCCGGGCGAGATCGGCGTGGCACTCCCCGCCGGCGTGCTCGACGTACGGTTCCGCGGCGTCCGGTTCCGCTACCCCACCGGTGGCGACGTGCTGCGCGACATCGACGTGCACATCGCCCCGGGACGCAAGATCGCCGTCGTCGGCGAGACCGGTTCCGGCAAGTCGACGTTCACCAAGCTCGTGACCCGCCTGCTGGATCCGACCGAGGGCGTCGTCGAAGTGGGTGGGGTCGACGTCCGGCAGGTGCAGTTCGAGAGCCTGCGATCGCGGCTGGCGTTCGTGCCCCAGGAGGGCTTCCTCTTCGACTCGACCATCGCCGAGAACGTGCGATACGGCCGTCCGAAGGCCAGCGACGCCGACGTCATCGACGCCTTCGCCGACATGGGCCTCGCCGACTGGATCGAAGCCATGCCGAATGGCATCTACACGTACGTCGGCGAGCGGGGCAACCGACTCAGCGCCGGGGAACGGCAACTCATCGCCCTGGTGCGCGCCTGGATCACGGCACCGGACCTGCTGGTCCTCGACGAGGCCACCTCTGCCGTCGACCCGGCGCTGGAGGTGCGGCTGCGACGCGCCATCGAACGGCTCACCGCGGGGCGCACGAGCATCACGGTTGCACACCGACTGTCGACCGCCGAGGCGAGCGACCGCATCCTGGTGTTCGACCGGGGGCTCCTCGTCGAGGAAGGCCACCACGACGAGCTCCTCGCACTCGGCGGCGTGTACGCCGCGCTTCAGGCGGACTGGGCGGCGGGCACCCAGGGCCCGGGACACGCTCCGGCGCCGTTGGGCTGACGTCAGCGGGCCGGGAACCGACCCGCCCTGGCCAGCGCCGACGGCAGCGTCCTGCCGAGCCGCTCCCCCAGCCAGTCCCCGAGCGCTGCAAGGGCGTCGCCGTCGAGCCCACTGTCGTAGCCGCTGCGGTCGAGCAGATACACGAGATCCTCCGTGGCGACATTGCCGGTGGCGTTCGGGGCGAAGGGGCAGCCCCCGGCGCCTCCGACCGACGCATCCAACGTCCGCACACCGGCATCCAGCGCGGCCTGGGCGTTGGCGATGGCGGTGTTGCGCGTGTCGTGGAAGTGCACCCGGCGCGATATGTCGCCGACGGCCTGCCGCACCCGTTCGAGCACATCGGTGACTTGCGTCGGAACCGCCACCCCGATCGTGTCGCCCAACGAGATCTCACCGACACCGGCCGCGGCCCCGCGGCGGACCAGCTCGACGACGGCGTCGGGATCGACCTCACCGTCGAACGGGCACCCGAAGGCCACCGAGATCGTCAGCGATGTCGCGAGCCCCGCGGCTTCGGCTCGCGGCACGAGCGTCTCGAGCTCGCTCATCACGTCGTCGACCGGTCGATTCTGATTCGCCATCGAAAACCCTTCGGTGGCGGCGACCACGAAGCCGACCTCGTCGACAGCGGTGTCGACCGCACGGTCGAGCCCCCGTTCGTTGAGGACGAGGCCGATGTAGGACACGCCATCGGGACTCGATCCCAGCTCCTCCATCACCGCCTCGGCATCGGCCATCTGCGGGACCAGACGGGGGTGCACGAACGACACGGTCTCGATCCGGCGAGCGCCGGCAGCGACGGCACGGTGGATCAGCTGGACCTTGTCGGCGATGGCCAGCGACGTCGCCTCGTTCTGGAGCCCGTCACGGGCCCCGACCTCCACGACGGTGACGGTGTCGGTGGTGCTCACCCGGCGAGCCTATCGTCCCGCAGGCACCCGACGGACTGGACGATGCCATGCGCAGGCTGGACCGAGACGAGACGTACGCGTTTCTCGCAGAAGGTTCCCGTACCGGAAAGTTGGCGACGGTGCGCGCGAATGGTCGTCCGCACACGGCGCCGATCTGGTTCGTCATCGACGGCGACGACCTCGTCTTCATGACGATGGAGACCTCGGTGAAGGCCCGCAACATGCGTCACGATCCGCGGGTGGCCCTGACCGTCGACGACGAAGAGTTCCCGTACTCCTACGTCATCGTCGAGGGCACCGTGACGATGACCCACGACGTCGACAAGCTCGAGTGGTCGACGCGGATCGCCCGGGGCATGGTCGAGTTCACCGCCAGCCGCAACGCCGATCCGCACGAGTTCGTGGTCCGACTGACGCCGACGAAGCTCATCGGCAAGTCCGACGTGGCGTCGTAGGGGCCCGTCGCACCGCCACCGGTAGGGTGGCCGCCATGTCACTGTCTACCGCGCCCCGGCGCCTCTGGAACCGGCTGCTGAACGTCGGCTCCTACCCGACCGAGGGCTCTGCCCAGGCCGGTCGGCGGCGTATCGTCATCGGCTACATCGTGTTCGGTGTGCTGGCTCGTGCGCCTTTCGCACTCGACGCTCTGAGCGCAGGGCGTATCACCTCAGGAGTCACCAATCTGCTGGCAGCCGTTCCCCCGTCGGTCGGACTGGTCGTGCTGGCAAAGCGTCCCGAGTGGTTCTCGGGCGTGGTGCACGTCCTACTCGGCAGCATCATTCTCGAGAACCTCGTGCCGACGGTGTTACTCGGCGGGGTTCTCGAGGCGCAATTGACGATCGCATGGGCCGTCCTCGCCGTGATCGGGGCGCTCATCGCTCTCGATCGGCGGGCGGCGTTCGTGTGGTTCCTCGTCGTCGTCGTCTCCATGGTTCTCGCAGCGGTGCTGCCCGAGTGGATCGAACCCGTGGCGAGGGCCGAGGCCACCGGGATCAGCGAACTCATGGGAACGCTGATCGGGGTGGCCGTCTTCTCCTATGCAGGCATGGCGTATTTCGTGCGCCAGCGGGATCGGTTCCAGAAGGAGTCGGACGATCTCCTCCACAACATCCTGCCCGACGAGATCGCCACTCGTCTCAAGGTCGAGCACTCGATGATCGCCGACGACTTCGAGGAGGCGTCGGTACTGTTCGCCGACGTCGCCGGCTTCACGCCGATGTCGGCGACCATGACGCCTCCGGAGCTGGTCGGGCTGCTCAACTCCGTGTTCACCACCTTCGACGGATTCGTCCTCGAACTCGGGCTCGAGAAGATCAAGACGGTCGGCGACGAGTACATGGTGGCGGCGGGCGTCCCTCACCCGCGACGCGACCATGCCCACGCCATCGCCGAGCTGGCGCTGCGGATGCAAGAGCACTGCGCAGAGCACGATTTCAACGGCCACCGGCTCAGCATGCGCATCGGCATCAACTCCGGCCCTGTGGTCGCCGGCATCATCGGCACCCACAAGTTCGCCTACGACCTGTGGGGCGACGTGGTCAACACGGCGAGTCGGATGGAATCCCACGGCGTCGCCGGGTCGATCCAGATCAGCGGAGCGACCTACGACCTCATCGCCGACGAGTTCGCCTGCGAACGCCGCGGCACCGTCGAGGTCAAGGGCAAAGGCGAGATGGAGACGTACTTCCTGGTGTCACGGCGCGATGTGGGAGCGAGTACCGAGGCGTCCGTGACGGAGTGAGGCACGACCGCTGGTGGCAACTACGTAGCCCGCACGCTGATGTGCCGCTCGGCGCTATTGGACGGTCGGAGCGTTCTCACCCGATATCGGGTGTTCGGTGCGGCAGGGGTCTGAGGAGATCCTCGTTCCCCTGTTGACTGGTGAGCATCACGGAGGGTCAGGCTGTTCGGAGGAGGCTGTCGATGTGCTCGAGGCTCTCTGTGACGAAGGTCGCGGGGTCGCCCGCAACCGGGCGCCACGACGCGGTGGCACTCCGGAGGTCTGGTGGGGCGTTG
>JABAOD010006883.1_pt2 | contig 12691 bp, 18 predicted proteins | sample 7062151 | NCBI WGS metagenome assembly JABAOD01 (sample SAMN14538626, study PRJNA623070) | marine sediment metagenome | biome: marine biome [ENVO:00000428]; feature: marine pelagic biome [ENVO:01000023]; material: deep marine sediment [ENVO:00002113] | place: India: Gulf of Khambhat ...
CAGATCGAGCCCTCCACCGGCACCGCCACCGTCCTGGGCCACGACGTCGTCCAGCACCCCATGGCCGTGAAGCGCCGGGTGGGGATCGTCCCCGAGGTGGAGTCCCCGCCGAGCTACCTCACCGCCCACGAATACCTGTACTTCGTCGGACGCGTGCGGAAGGTGGACGACCTGGAGTCGAAGATCCGCGGGTGGCTCGAGTACCTGGACCTGGAGGAGGCCGAGGGGACCATCTGCCGGGACCTCTCCAAGGGCATGCGTCAGAAGCTCATCCTGGCGGCCGCGTTCCTCCACCACCCCTCCCTCCTGTTCCTCGACGAGCCGTTCATCAACCTCGACCCGATCTACCAGCGCAAGATCATGGACTACCTGCGGGGCTACACCCAGAACGGCGGCACCGTGTTCATGTGCTCCCACATCCTGGAGATCGCGGAGAAGCTCTGCGACCACATGGCCATCATCCACAAGGGGCGCATCGTGGCGGACGGCCCCCTGGCGGAGGTCAAGGAGGCTCACGAAGACCTGGGGAGCCTCTTCCACCGGGTCGTGAACTCGGAGGGCCCGGGATGAGCCTCGTCTGGCTGATGCTCAAGGAGGAGTTCCGGATGCACACGACGTACTCCTCCCGCCCCATGTTCCTGTCGTTCCCGGTGATGACCGCGGTCTTCGCCTTTGCCGCCGCCGTCACGTCCGACCAGATCCTGGAGGCCACCCCCCTCAACGAGATCGTCCTCGTCCTCCACATCTCCGTGTTCATCTACGGCCTCAGCGTGGGGGCCTTCGGCTTCCTCGGGCGGCAGTACGTGGAGCGCCAGTACGGCCACCGCAACTACATCGTGACGATGCCCACCGTCCTCCCCATGTCCTTCAAGCGCACCTTCCTCGGGATGTACCTGCGGGACGTGATCTTCTACATCCTCCTCCTGCTCCTCCCCGTCACGGCGGGCCTCCTCGCCTCCGTCCCCTTCACGGGGTTCCGTGTGACGTCCATCCTCCTCCTGTTCGGCGCGGCCCTCCTCTCGTTCCTCCTGGGGATTTCCGTCAGCTTCCTCGTGTCCACCCTGTACATCCGCAGCCAGGGGGCGTTCTACGGCGCCGTCGCGGGCCTCGCGTTCCTCTTCGTGGGGTACGGTGCCTTCCAGCTGTACCCCCTGGAGCTCCTCTTCCCCGGGCTCGTCGTGCAGTACGCGGTGCCGCCCCTGGGCGGCGACTGGGGCGCCGCCGCGACGGCCGCGGGCGGGGGCCTCCTTCTCGTCGGCCTCCTCGTGGCGGGGGCAGTGGGCACCGTGACGGACCGCTTCGAGGCGAAGGCCCTGAACGTGGCGAACCTCCTCCCGCGGGAGGCCCGTCGTTACGCGTTCGCGGGCACCCACGGCACCCTCCTCGCGAAGGAGATGCTGGACCTCCGGCGCAGCGGGACGGTGACGAAGATGTTCTTCTCCTTCGTCGCCCCCCTCCTGTTCCTCAGCTTCACCGCCTGGTACGTCCGCACCGGCCTCGCGATCCCCGTGGGCTTCAACACCGTCTTCTACGGGGCCATGGTGGGCTTCTTCGGGGTCATCCTCTACAACTGGCTGAACAACGTGGACGTGATGGACTACCTCTCCACCCTCCCCGTGCGGGTCCCCGACCTCATCAAGACGAAGCTCATCGCCTTTCTCCTCATGACCTCCTGGGTCTCCACGATCTTCGTCGTCGCCATCGCCTGGCTGAACGGGGACCTGGGCCTCCTCTGGCTGGCCCTCCCGGTGATGTTCGTCGTCTCCGTCTACATGGTCGTGATGACCGCCTACCTCACGGGCCTCCGGACGAACACGTTCCTGTTCGACGCCGGCGTCCTCCTGAAGTTCAGCGCGATGGCCATGCTCCCGGATGTCTGCCTCGTAATCCTGTCCTTCACCATCGACAAGGACCTGGTGTTCGCCGCCACGGGGATCGGCATCGTCCTCTTCTCCCTCCTGGGGGCCACGGCGATCCTCTACCGCGGCATCGAGGACAAGTGGGCGCGGGCGGAATTCGGCGATTGACATGGACCGGGAGGTCTGGTTCCGGCGGGCCATCCACCTCTCCTTCCCGGTTTTCCTGCTCTACTACGTGGCGCCCACGAAGGAGTGGTTCGGCGTCGACCGGGAGGTCGTCCTCATCGCGGTATTCGTTGGGTTCCTGATCTTCGAGATCGTCCGACGGAGCCGGGGGTTCCGCCTCTACGGTATGCGGGACTACGAGGTGAGGGGCATCCCCGCCTACATCTGGGCGGGGGCGGGCCTCACGTTCTCCTTCCTCTTCTTCCACCCCATCGCGGTCGTCCCCGCGGTGATCGGCACCGCGGTCGTGGACCCCCTCTGCGGGTTCTTGCGGGAGCGGTCGAGCCCCCTCTACCCCGGCCTCCCTTGGTCCGTGTGGGCCCTGGTCACCCTCGACGCCGTCTCCCAACTGACGACCTGGGGCTACCTGGACACGCTGCTGGTGTCCTTCGCCGCCGCGAGCATCGCCATCGCGGTGGAGTGGCCCCTGCTGAAGAACGTAGATGACGACTTCCTGATGTTGATCTTTCCCGGCCTCTTCGTGACGGGCGCCGTCGCCCTTCTGGGCGGGGTGGTCGCCCCGATGCCCTAGAGGACCTCGAGCTGCCCTCGCCGCCCGGAACTCACCTGGAGGGACCCCTGCCACTCCTTGACCCAGCCGTCCTTGATGCGGACCTTGTCCGACACGTTGACCTGCTCCACCTCCTCATTCCACAGGGTCAGGGTGACCTGGTCGCCGTCGGAGTCGGCCGCCCGAGTGTCGCACACCTTGCCGCTGCTGCCGTAGCGGCTCGTGAACGTGCGCGACTCCCCCTTCTCCAGGACGGTCAGCTCGATCTCATCGACGGGGCTCTGGGCCTTGAGGTCCTTGATCATCATGCGGTACGCCTCCTCGCCTGTAAGGAGCGATTCCTTCTTAGGCTATTCGCCCGACACCGCCTCTCCCTTAAGTAGCCTACGCACCTTGCCCCGCGGGGATGCCATGAAGATCGACCCCGACACCCTGGAGCCCCGCGAGGCCTACCGCCTCTTCATCACCTGCATCGTCCCCCGCCCCATCGCCTTCGTCTCCACCGTGAGCCCCGAGGGCGTGACGAACGCCGCTCCCTTCAGCTTCTTCGGCGGGGTGTCCTCCAACCCTCCGATGCTCGCCGTCTCCATCGGCCGCCGTCGGGGGGAGGAGAAGGACACCGCCCGGAACATCCGCGCCACCGGGGAGTTCGTCGTCAACGTCGTCACGGAGGACCTGGCGGGCCGGATGAATCAGGCCTCCGCCTCCTACGCCGCGGACGTGAGCGAGTTCGACGCCGTGGGCCTCACCCCCCTCCCCTCGGACGTGGTGGCCCCTCCCCGCATCGCGGAGTCCCCGTTGCACATGGAGTGCGTGGCGGAGCGCACCCTCGAGGTGGGGGCGGGGCCGAACCTTCTGGCCATCGGCCGGGTCGTGCGGTTCCACATCGACGACGCCCTCTACAGCGAAGGGGAGGTGGACGTCGAGGCCCTGCGGCCCGTCGGCCGCCTCGGCGGTCCGCGGTACGCGCGGGTGCGGGACCTGTTCGAGCTCGAGCGCCCGCCCCCCTGACGTTTCGCCCCTCCCGTGAACCCGTCCTTCCCCAGGATAAGCCTTTTAACGCCAGGCCTCGATTAAGGACGTACTTCATGAATCGCATCAAGGTCATCAACGAAGCTGCTGACCTCATCCCCGTGTTGCGGGCCGTGGACACGGACAAAAAGCGGCAGGTCTTCCGGGAGATCGCGGAGGACTGGCGGACGGAGAACGACATCAAGGCCGACTACGGAAAGGAAGGCGTGGACGCCCTCCGGTTCTTCGAGAAGATGGGCCTCGTGGAGATCCAGTGGCAGCCCGGCCAGGAGTCCCCGCAGAAGGCCTACCACACGTTCTACACGTCCTTCTACATCAACACCTCCTCTCCCGTCGAGGAGATCAGCGACATCCTCGCGGTGGCCGTGATGACGGACAAGCGGTTCAAGGAAGTGGAGGGGAAGATCCTCGCCGCCGTCGCCGACAAGGGCAAGTTCGCGGGCGACATCGCCGAGGAACTCGACCTCTCCTCCACGATGCTCAAGGGCCTGGTGAAGCGGTCTTCGCAGCTGGATTTCAAGGGGCACAGCATCGAGCGCATCGAGGGCTGAGGGGCGTACCCCATGGTGGCCGAGCAGGACGAAAACCCCTTCGAGAACCGCCCCAAGGAGGTCGAGGGGACGGCCTACGCGGACGCCCCCTTCGAGAACGTGCCCGCCAGGGGCACCGCCCAATCCTACGAGGAGCTCCCAGTCCTCAGCGAGGAGTTCGACAAGAGCAAGCTCTCCCTCGTCTCCGGGTTCGGCTTCGTCATCCTCGCGGNNCCGGCCTCCGTCACAGAACGGGGCGCTCGCTTCCTGGCGGGGATCGCCATCGGCGCCCTCCTGCTCCTAGGGGTGGTCACGATGGCGTTGAACTACCCCCTGGAGAGCCTGGACAACTGGCTCAACCTCATCACCGTGTACGGCGCGGCGGTCATCACGAACATGAGCGTGACGACGTTCCTCTACACGATGATGTGGGAGGAGTAGCCCCTGTCCATCGCCGTGCTCCGTCTGGGGCACCGACCCGCCCGGGACAAGCGGGTCACCACCCACGTCGCCCTCACCGCGCGGGCCTTCGGCGCCGACGCCCTTTACGTGACGACGCGGGACCGGGAGTTGGAGACCCGTCTGGAGGACGTGGGACGCCGCTTCGGCGGGGACTTCGAGGTCCGGACGGGGGTCTCCCGCCGACAGGTCCTGCGGGAGTGGCCGGGCACCGTGGTCCACCTGACGATGTACGGCCTCCCTCTGGACGAGGTTCTCGACGACCTCCCGCGGGAGGATCTCCTCATCGTGGTCGGAGCCGAGAAGGTGCCCCGCGAGGTGTTCGACGCCGCGGACCACAACGTGGCCGTCGGGAACCAGCCCCACTCGGAGGTGGCGGCTCTCGCCGTGTTCCTGGACCGCCTGTTCAAGGGTGAGGGCCTCCGGACCGAGAGAGCGGGAAGCCTTCGGATACGCCCGTCGCCTCGCGGCAAGCTCGTGGAGGGGCGCGACCCGGAGGCCCGCTAGGCGGGAGCGATACGGTTAAGGCGCCGCAACCGCGTCCACCCGCCGGGGAGGAGACGCGGGTCCATGAACGAACGCTTCGCGAGGGACGCGCGGGCCCACGCCATCGCCCTCGTCGCCCTCGCAGTCCTAGGCCTGGCGACCATGGGCCTCCTGCCGTGGGCCACCCTGACGGTCCAGGCCGGGGAGGGGGACGAGTTCCTGACGTGCTTCCTCGACCGGGGCGCCTTCGCGGGGGTGGTGGAGACCCCCTGCGGCACCCTTTCCCTGGCGGCCCTGGGCCAGCACCTCACCCTCATCGAAGCCGGCTTGTGGGCGGTCCTGGCCTTAGGCCTCGTCGCGTTGGCGGGAGCGGTCCGCTACCGACAGGGCCCCCGCCCGCGACGAGCTGCGGGGCTGATCCTGCTGGGCACCGGCCACCTGATGGGCGCCTCCCTCGCCTTGCTCGGGCTCGTCCTGTTCATCGGCGGGCTCGAGGGGGCCACTGCCTCCCTCCCTCCCGGCGCGGAGCCCTCGATGCTCTTCGGGTACAACTACGCCCCCGCGGTCGCCGTCGTGCTGATGCTCGTCGTGGGCGTCGCGTATGCGGCCCGTCTCACGGCGTTCGCCTTCGTGGAGGCGGCCGGAGGGACGCTCGATGTTCCCGCCACCCCGTGGGGCCGGGAGCCGCCCCTCGTGTGCGCGTACTGCGGCACCCCGGTGGCCTTGAGCGGCGCCGAGTGCGTCGGTTGCGGCCTGGCGCTGCGGCCCGACGGGCGGTCGGCCCCGTGACCCTCCGGCCCGGCTGTAAATCTTAATAACCCACGCGGCGCCTCACTGGTGGCGGTGGATCGAATGGGACGTCTCGCATCCGTCGCGCTGATCGCCGCCCTCCTGCTGGCCCTCACCATCGCCGCCTCGCCCCTTGCCGCCGCCGCGGGCCCTGCGGTGCCCGTCTGGACGAAGGGGGACTTCTGGGAGTACCGCGGGTCCTTCGAGTTCCTCAACGAATCCCTCGCCGTGACCCTGACCTTCGAGGTCCTCAGCAGGGAGTCCGTGGACGTTAGGGGGACCCTGTACGAGACCTACAAGACGGAGATGACCACCGCCATGTCCGGGGGCGGGTTCACCATCTCCACCCAGGGGACCGCCTGGTTCCGCCGCTCGGACATCGCCCCCGTGCGGATCGAGACGGAGTTCTTCGGGAGCGCCACGACCCAGAGCTGGGATCCCCCCGTGCGGATCGAGTGGCCCCTCGAGGTGGGGAACTCGTGGAGCGGAACGGCCACCGTCATCACGGAGTCCGACCTGGGGACCTTCGAGGATACGGAGTCCTATTCCATGGAGGTGGAGATGACGGCCCGCGTGGAGGTCCCCGCGGGGACCTTCGACACCTACGTCCTGAAGGACACCGGGTCCGCCGAGCCGAGCCGGACCTACTACGCGGCCCGCGCCGGCAACTATGCGAAGATGGAAGGGGCGGAGGCGCTCCTGGGCCCGGGGGCGGACTTCGACCTGGAGGACTACAAGTTCCAGAACGCCCCGGGCGGCCTCCTCCCGAACGTCACCGGCATCAGCGTCATCGGGATCGACATCCTCTGGCTCATCTTGGTCATCATCTTCATCCTCGTCGTGATGGCCCTGATCCTCATGCGACGGCGACGCCCGCCTCTCCCGACGATGGCGCCCCCGCCGCCGACCGACGTCCAGACCGCACCGCCCGCGGAGTAGCGCTCACATCAACGACTCGAGGGTCACCGCGATGGGGCCCAGGTCCACCGCCACCCGGTGGCGGGAGGTCTTCGGCGGGAACACCTCGTCGCTAAGACCCATCCGGATGACGTCCGCCTTCGTGATCGTGTCGATGGAGGCCTCCGGCCAAAGGCTCACCTCGATCTCCGGCGCGTCGTAGTCCACCAGGTACGCGGGCACCCGACGGCACCCCATCAGTCGGAGGGCCTCGACCCGGTGGTGCCCGTCCAGGATGACGTAGTGCTCATCGTCCACCAGGATGGGTTCCTTCAACGTGGTCTCGTGCTTCAGGGCGGCGACGACCTCCGAAATGGACCCCTCGTCCACCGCCTCGTGGCTGTGGAGCTTCTCGATGTCCACGAGCTCGAAGCGGTACTGCAACGGATCACCGCGTCCGCCGTCGGCCGGCGTCGGAGTCCGGGCGGGTTCGTGCGGGAAGGAGGGTGCGCGTTAAAAACGTTGGGTCGACCTGGTCCGTTCCAAGGACTCCGGCACGGGAGGCCGGGGTTACTCGCCGGCGGGGACGCCCTTCTTGACGCTCACCCGCTTCGGGAAGTACCGCAGGAGGACCACGTCCCCGACGGACTGGATCCACCGATAGGGGACGCTGATGGCCCGGGACCCCTCCACGAGGAGCGGGTTCGTGTCCCCGATGAACAGCCCCTCCACGCGGCAGTCGTCCACGTCGACAATGAGGTTGTTCACGTTCCCGAGGAATATGCCCTTGTTGGTGTAGACTTGGAGGCCGATCATCTCAGAAAGCTCTTCGAGCATGGTATCTCGGAAGTAATGGGAGGACGCTATTTAAATGGTTGCGGGCGCTGGCTCCCGCCCGTCAGGCCGCCTTGAAGGCTTGGACGAGACGCCTATAAGGGCGGGGAGGCGTGGCGTGAATCGATGCTCAGAGTCCTCGCTCCTCTCGCTCTTGTGTTCGCACTGTCCGTGGCCTTGCTGCCATTGGCCGCGGGGGACCACCACGGCGGGAACCTCGTCCGCGGGGCCGCGAAGGACGCCATCCCGGCCGTCACCGAGCCCACCTTCGACACGGACGAGGTGTACGTGACCGACGACGACCTGGTCATCGGGGTCGCCCTGAATGGCGACGCGCGGGCCTACCCCGTCAAGGTCCTCACCCGCCACGAGATCGTGAACGACGTCGTGGGCGGCGAGCCCGTGGCCGTCACCTACTGCCCCCTATGCGGCACCGGCATCGTCTTCGACCGCACCGTGGACGGGGACACGCTCGTCTTCAAGGTCTCCGGCCTCCTGTGGAACTCGGACCTGGTGATGTACGACACCGCCACCGAGTCCTACTGGTCCCAGGTCGAGGGGCTGGCCATCGACGGTCCCTTCCACGGCGCGGTCCTGGACGTGGTGAACGCCCGCACCATCACCTGGCGGGGATGGACGGACATCCACCCGGACACGAAGCTCCTGGACCGCCCGTTCCCGCCCTGCCCTCCGGGGGAGGACTGCCCCTCCGGCGGCATCAACTACGACTACGACCCCTATGGTGCAAACGGCTACTACGACGACCCCAGCATCTGGTTCCCCGTGGAACACGAGGATGGGCAGGGCCGGCTGCATCCGAAGGCCATGGTCGCCGGGGTGCGGCTCGGCGGGGAGGCCCGGGCTTACGCCTTCTCCCTCCTGGAGCGGGACCGTGTCATCAACGACGTCCTCGGCGGCGTGCCCCTGGTTGTCACCTTCCACGACGGCTCCGCCCAGGTCTTCGAGAGCGGCGGGGCGGAGTTCAGCTACGTCTCCGGCCGCACGATGCAGGAGGCGGAGGGGACCACCTACGACCTGGTCACGGGTGAGGGCGCGAGCGGCGCCTTGGCCCCCGTCGACGCCATCCCGTCGTTCTGGTTCGCGTGGTTTGCCTTCAACCCGGACACCTCCCTCTTCCTGGTCCCTTCGACCCCCAGCGAGGTGGGCGGGGATGGGTCCTTGCTGTGGCTCGTCCCNNCAGACTCGCTTGGTCGGAGTCCCGCATTTGCCGCATGAGCGAGGCGGGCCACTCCACCATGGGCATCCCGATCTCCCCCCGAAACTGGTTCGCCGTCCCCGGGCCGAACCCCGCGAAGTGGTTGTTGAAGAACGCGTAGATCCGGTCCGTCTGGGCGAGGATGGGGGCGAGCTCATCAATCCACTTCCGCATGTGCGGTCTGCGGTCCTCCCGTACCGCCCCCCACACTTCCGGCGGAATCGACTGGTGCTCCCCGATGAACCGCAGGTACAGCGTCCTCCCCGTGGCGACGGCGGGGACGTCCGCGTAGTCGTTCTCTGACCAGCAGAAGGTGATCCCCTCCTGATCCAGGTAATCGTATACCTCCTGGGTGAACCACGACTCATGGCGGAACTCCACCGCATAGGGAATCGCATCGTCCCGCGACTTCATGAGGTCCTGGAACCCGTGCCACCCGGCCGATTTCGTGAAGGACGGCGGGTACTGGAGGAGCAGGCACCCGAGCTTCTCCCCGAGCTCGCCCATCACCTCCTCGAAGATGTCCAGGCCCCGTTGGGGGTCGGTCCGGTCGTGGGTCACCGCCTTCGGCACCTTCGCGGTGAACAGGAACCTCTCCGGGGTGACCTCCTCCCATCGCAGCACGGTGTCGCGGCTGGGCATCCGGTAGAACGTGGAGTCCAGCTCCACGGTGTCGAAGACCCTAGCGTAGAACGGCAGGCGCTCCCGCGCCTCGAGGCCCTTCGGGTAGAAGGGGCCGACCCAGGGGTCGTAGGAGAAGCCGCTGCAGCCGATGCGCCACTCGACCATGCCGAGTCCTGCCCTAGGAGCCTCCCGCATTTATGGGTTCGGCTCCCGTCATGTGCGCGGTTCAGCAGGGCGTGATGATGCGGACGAGAGGAATCCGTGGGAGTGCCAAGATCCCTACTGCGACAGACGTCAGCGCCACGCCGACGGTGAGACCACCCCGCCGAATCGCGTCCTGACGATAGGCCCGCATGAGAACGATGCCGCTCATCGCGACGAGGGTCCAGCCGAGGGCGAGGGACCAGAGGTGGACAGGGATCAGGCCACACCCTACCACGAGCTTCCTGGGCAGGACGAAGAGGGCGGCCGTGAGGAGGTTGCCGAGCGAAGGCAGATGGAGGTGAGGGGGACCTCGCCACACAGCGAGTTGACCCTCAACTCTAGGAGGGTCGGTGGCCAGAGTGCCGGTATCCACCCGGCGGGATTTGGCCCTCGTGGGACAGCGCCCTCATGACCCCGCCTCCGCGTCCCTTTTTACATGAGGGAACATTCGCCCACTTGTGGCCGTTCCCACCGAACCTCTGTACCTGAAGGATGCCTATCTGAGGGAATGCGTGGCCCTTGTGGTGGAAGCGAAGGACCAACGCCTTCGTTTGGACAAGACGATCTTCGCCCCTCGCTCCATGGAGTACGGCCATCCCCAGGCCGAGGACATGGGATTCTTCTACACGAACCACGAGCAGAAGGGGCTCGCAGGGGGCCGGATCGGCGATGACGGCATCCTTCACAGTGTGGACGGCGACCTCCCCGACCTGTGGGAGATCGCCCAGACAACCCTCTACTGGGAGCGCCGCCACCGCCTCATGCGCGTCCACACCGCGGCCCACCTCCTCATCCAGGTTCTGGCGGGGGACCGAGGGATTCCGGTGCAGTTCCACAAGGCCCGTTCTCCCTCGGTGCGCGTCGACGGCGGTCAACTGTACGTGGCCAGGGACAGGTTCCCCCGAAGGGACTGGCCATCCGTCGAGGCCGCCGTGGCGGCGCGCGTCGAGGAGGACCTGCCGGTGAGGGCCTTCACCCTCCCGAGGGCGGACGCCACCGAACTGGTGGACCCGCGGTTCGGGGACGTCGGGCGCGTAGACCCCCGCCACGAGGACATCCGTCTCATCAAGATCCGAGGCGGACCCGCCATCCCCTGCGACGGAACCCTCGTCCGCCGCACCGGGGAGGTTGGCCCCTTCCGCTTGAGGGGCGCCCGCCGCCTGGAGGCCGCTCGCGTACTGGACTTCACCCTCGATTGACTTGCCGGACCCATCCTCTTAAGGGGGCGCAGCCCTTCCCACCGCGTCGTGAAGGCCGCGGTGCTCGCCGGGAAAGGGCAGGTCGATGTGAAGGAGGTCCCCGTCCCCTCGCTGAAGCGGGGAGACCTCCTCGTGGAGATGCGGGCCTGCGGCCTGTGCGGCTCGGACCTGGAGAAGCTCAGCGGGGAATACACCGCCGCGCCGCCCGTTCTGGGTCACGAGGCCGTGGGGGTCGTCACGGACGTCGGGGACGAGGTGGAGGGCCTCGCCCCGGGGGACCGGGTGTTCCCGCACCACCACGTGTCCTGCCGCATCTGCGCGTACTGTCGGGCGGGCAGCCCCACGATGTGCCCGGACTACCGGAAGTACCACCTGGACCCGGGGGGGTTCGCGGAGTTCTTCCGAGTCCCCGCATGGAACGTGTCCGGGGGCGGCGTCCTGCCGCTGCCGGACGGGATGGACTTCGACGTGGCGTCCTTCATCGAACCCCTGGCGTGCATCATCCGGGCGGTGGGCCGCCTGGGGATCCAGGAGGGGGAGACGGCCCTCATCGTCGGGGGCGGTCCCATGGGAATGCTCCTCCTGGACCTCCTCCCTCCCTTGCGGGTGGGCGGCCGCTTCGTCAGCGAGCCGAGCCCTTTCCGCCGGAAGATGGCGGAGGCGCACGGCGCGGACGCGGTCTTGGACCCCCGCGAGGTGGACCTTCCGGCGGAGGTGCGGGGCCTCACGGATGGCCGGGGGGCGGACGTCGTCTTCCTGGCCTCGGGAAGCCCCGCCGCCCTGGAGTCGGCCCTGGAGAGCGTGCGTCCGGGCGGCCGCGTGGGCCTCGTGGGCATCCCGGAGTCGGGCGCCCGGGTGAAGGACGCCGCGGCGCTGGTCACGCGGGAGGTCTCCCTCATCAGCAGCAACGCCGCGACGGAGGTGGAGACGGCTCTGGCCCTCGCGATTCTCGACGCGGGGCAGGTGGGGGTCGCGGACCTGGTCACCCACCGCGTGCCCCTGAGCGACCTCCACCGCGGTGTGGAGCTAGCTCGGACCGCGGAGGCCATGAAGGTCCTGGTGGTCCCGGACAACGCGGGCTGACATGACACTCTTATAAGGCTCATCGACCTTGCCGCGGGTCCCAAGGGGGAGGTATCCATGGCAGAAGAAACCCCGAGACCCGGGAGCTTCGTCCACATCGAGCTCCCGGCGCAGGACGTGAGCCGGCTGAAGAAGTTCTACGCAGACGTGTTCGGCTGGAAGTTCCAGGACGTCCCGGAGATGAACTACACGCTGTTCGAGGCGCCGAACCAGCCGCATGGTGGGGTGTACATCCCGACAGAGACGATGCCCGGCGGCGTGATGAACTACTTGCTGACGGAGTCCGTGGAGCAGACGTCCCGGCGCATTGAGGAGGCGGGCGGGAACATTCTTATGCCGAAGACGGAGATACCGGAGACGGGTTGGTTCGCCATCTTCCAGGACACCGAGGGCTCGACCTTGGCGATCTACGAACCGATGCCGAAGGAAGGGGAGTAGGGCGCGCTATCGACTGCGTTCGGCACTCCAGCTCAGGTCAGCCTCCCAGAAGCTGCTCCGTGTCGTTCTGGGCCTTCTGGAGCCGCCCTTCGAAGTCGTCGACGAAGAACTAGACGTGCGTGCTCTGGCCCGACGAGGGAGGCAGGCCTACTTCGGCGCTACCGAAGTCCCATTCTGGGTCCCTCCGGCCTACGAAGGAGTGGCCCGTGCTAGTCCACATCTCACTAGGGCCTCGGGCGTGGCCGCGAATGCCCTGAATCCGTCCGCATCTGGGAGCAACATCAAAGCGAGCATCTGTTCTCGTA
>JABAOD010000971.1_pt3 | contig 12690 bp, 13 predicted proteins | sample 7062151 | NCBI WGS metagenome assembly JABAOD01 (sample SAMN14538626, study PRJNA623070) | marine sediment metagenome | biome: marine biome [ENVO:00000428]; feature: marine pelagic biome [ENVO:01000023]; material: deep marine sediment [ENVO:00002113] | place: India: Gulf of Khambhat ...
AGTAGGCGAACGTCCAAGGGGTTTAGGCCCGCGTGGGTGACCCAATAGACGTGCTCTTCGAAGCCTTTGATGTGGTCTGCCTCCTTCAGGAACTGGTCCTCTGGCACGAGGACTGGGAACTGGACCTCCTGGTGGTCAGTACGGTCCATCTCATCATGCATGTAGCCGTTCATCAGTCTCATGATCTTGAGGCCGTAGGGGGTCCAGACGTTCATTCCCTTGATGGGGTACCTCTTGTCGACTAGCCCGGCCTCGTCGATGGCCTGGTTGTACCACTCGCTGAAGTCCTCGTCCTTCTCCATTGGAACAGAGACGATAATTCGGCCTCTTTATAGAAGTTTGCCAGATTGCGCTGAGAAGATGGACCCCTCCATCTGCTACGGTGAGCTCATCAACGCCCCCGCGAGGATATCTATAAATCGTTCACTTCCAATGCGCATCGCATGAAGGGCGAACCGCGAAGGACGGTTACCGAGATCACCACGAAATCTGGGGGGATCTTCTGGGGCATCGTACTCCTCATAGTGGGCATGATCTGGCTACTGGTCTACCTGGACCTGATTGTAGTGGATTTGAACATCGTATGGCCCTTGCTCGTTCTGCTAGCTGGGATCTACCTCATCGTCACCAAGGTGATAAGGTAGCGTCTGTAAGAATCACGCCAAAACTTTCAAGTCCACATACTCGCTTGCCCTCTCGGTGAGTCCATGTCAGACCTGCGTGACGAGGTGGAAAAAGACAGGGGTCTCCTGAAGAGGATCCAGCTTTACATACCAGGCTTCGCGGGATACAGGAGGCGCGAGGACATCAGGACAGCGGACAACATGCTCCGCATCCAGATCGCGAACATGCTGAAGGAGGCCCGCCTTGCAACGGAGCAGGCCCGGGCGGGGCTGACGGAGAACGGCAGGTTCAATGAACTTGACACGATAGGTCGGCTGATTAGCCGCTTCCAGGCCCTGGAGGGGAAAGTGAGACACGCCGAGGGGGGCTATTCAGGGATTTCCGCGGACGTACGCATAGAGGAACGAGAAATGGATAGTCTCTACGAGTACGATGCTTCCATGCTCGAAGACGTCGCGGCCCTGGGTCAGGAGGCCGCAGCCTTGAAGGCCATCACTGACGACTATAAGCAGGTCCCCGAGCACGCCAGGAAGATCAGGTCCCTGCTGGACAGCTTCGAAGACAAGTTCAAGAGGAGGATGCTCGTGATTTCAGGTACGGAGGTGGGTAGATGAGTCTCTTCGGGTCGAAGACCTTTGCGTGGGAGAGCGAGAGTAAGCGCGGGAACATCATGTGGCACGTCCCGAGAAACATACGGCTGAACGACAACATCGTCGTCAGGGAGGACGAGATCGCCGTCTTCTATCGGGACGGAAAGGCCCTTGCGTACATAGATCGGCCAGCCAGGTATGCCCTCACAAGCATCAACGCTCCCGTGGTGGGCCGCATTGTGAAGCTTCTCTCCGGGGTGGAGCAGAGGGCTGAGGTCTACTACATCCAGAGGAAGCCCTTCGACGGGAAGTTCGGTTCGAAGCAGCCATATCAGTTCCGGGACCGGGAGTTCGCCGTCGTGAGCCTCAGAATTCACGGACAGTTCCGATACAGGGTCTCCGCTCCTGAGAACTTCATTAACCAGTTCGTGGGAACTCTGAACCTGACCACATCCGATCAGGTGGAGGAGAGGATCAAAGAGCAAATCGTGGTGGTTACCTACGATGCCCTGGGTGAGATGAAGGCCCAGGGGCTTGGAGTTCTTGACATAGCCGCCAACCTGGAGGAGATTGAGCAGGCCATCCTCGCCAAGAGCAAGGCCCACTTCGAGATGTATGGCCTTGAGATACAGAAGATCAGCGGATTGAGCATCAACCTTCCCGATGAGGTACAGGCGGCCGTGGATGCTCGGGCGTCCATGGCCATCACCGGGACCGATTTCATGCGATACCAGTCCGGTAAGGCCATGCGGGACGCCGCGGTGAACCCCGAGGGGGGAGGCGCAGCCGCTGGTGTGGGCGTTGGTGCTGGCATCGGCATGGGATGGCAGATGATGGATGCCATGCGACAGCGGGGACAACCTCCGGGTGTGCCCTGCATCAAGTGCGGGACGATGCTCCCTGAGGGATCAAAGTTCTGCAATTCGTGCGGAGCTCGCCAGGAACAGGGGACAGACTGTCCCGAATGCGGGCGGTTCGTGCCAAGAGGAAGCAAGTTCTGCAACGAGTGCGGCGCCAAGATGAGTGAGTAGAGGACCGGCCGGGCTCCCGGACTGGGGTGCGAGGCCAGGACGGTGTACGGAAATGGTGGACCCTGAAACGGGTGGGACGGAGCAGGAGGCCACCATGAAACCGGAGAGGTCGGAGCTTGAGGGAACCATAGAGGGCTACCCTTGCACCTCCTGCGGGGCCTCATTGACGTTCGCCCCTGGCACCTCGAAGATGAAATGCCCCTATTGTGGCACTGAGAACAAGATCGAGATGGATCTGACCGCCATCGAGGAGCACGACCTGGAGACTCTACCACTGAACCCGGCGACCCGAGACAAGGGCATGGGGGTCAGTCAACGCAGCTTCAAGTGCGACAACTGTGGCGCCGTGCAGGCGGTGGACCCGTCCACCATTGCCACGGAATGCTTGTACTGCGGCTCCGAGGCCATTATGGAGGCCCCCAGCAACCCCAACATCGTCCGCCCCACCGCCGTGGTCCCCTTCGCCTTCGACGTGGCAGCCGCTCAGGGCAAGTACCGCCAGTGGCTCGGCGCCTGGTGGAGACGGCTCATCAGCCCGGGGGCCCTAAAGCGCCAGGCCGTCATAACCAACATCCGCGGCGTGTACACACCGTTCTTCACCTTCGACGCCCAGGCAGAGTCAGACTGGTCAGGGCTGCGGGGAGACTACTACTACGTCACAGTGGGTTCAGGGAAGAACCAGCAGCAGGTCCGCAAGGTCCGGTGGACTTACCGCTCCGGCCATCACTCCCATTTCTACGACGACGTTCTCGTCTATGCCTCTCAGGGGTTGCCTGAGGGGACCCTGGCCAGGGTAATGCCCTTTCACACAAAGCGGCTGGTTCCATTCAGCGGCGAGTACCTGGCCGGTTTCGCTGCCGAGGAGTACACCCTGGACCCGAAGTCTCTGTGGGAGTCGGCTCGCGACACCATGAAGTCCAGAGAGTGGCACGCCTGCCGCAGAGAGCTGGGCGGTGATACCTACCGCAATCTCAGAGTACACACGCGTCTGCTTGACCCCACCTGGAAGCACGTCCTGCTGCCCATCTATCTAGCCAACTACCTCTATGGCCACCGCCGCTACCACTTCCTTGTCAACGGTCAGACCGGCGAGGTCCGTGGCTCAGCCCCCATCAGTTGGGCCAAGGTGGCTACCATCCTTGGTGCAGTCATTGCAGCCGCCGTGGGCATCGCAAGGCTATTTGGTGTGATTTGAGGCTTTGCCTCCTGAAGGTGAGGGGCACATTTACAACTGTCCACATCGACGGACCATCAGTTATCAAACCTTAAAGTCCTGTCACGGCTATTGTAGTGCGTGAAACTTGACAGCCTGGATCTCAAGATCATCAAGGCCCTTATGGAGAACGGCAGGGCTTCTATGCGAACGGTGGCCTCCGAAGTGGGAGCTAGCACGCCCACCGTCAGCTCTAGGGTGCGCGAACTGGAGGCCCTGGGCATCATCGATGGTTATCAAGCTGTGGTCCAGCCAGAGAAGCTTAAAGGCAGTGCGGTCTTCCTGCGCGTCAAGGTCGAACCCGGTGCGTTGCTGAAGGTTGTCAAGGAACTCGCTTCAAGAGAGGAGGTTCGTCAGCTGTACAAGGCGAGTCGTTTCAACCTCATGGTGAGGGCGGCCTTCAAGGGCAGCGAGGCTCTGATGGGATTCCTCGACTGGGTGTCGGGACTGGCAGGCGTGGTGGAATACGAGGACTACGCGGTCCTAGAGACATACAAGGATGAGAGTCCGGCCCTCATAGACGAAGACACCACCCTTGCCCTGAACTGCTTCTACTGCGGGAAGAGAATAACCGAGAGGCCTGTGAAGCTGAAGCTGGACGACCGTTACCATTACCTCTGCTGCAACAGCTGTGCAGACCTGTATCGCGAGAAGTACCAGAGAATCAAGGAGGCAGCGTGAGTCCGGTCTACTATGACTCAACCCAACGCTCGACGCCTTCGCTGCCCGGGCCCGGGGGTTGTAGGGCAGCAACTTGCCTCGGACATCCTTAAGTAACCCGTTCTCCTGACGAGACACATGGCTCAGATTGTCGAGTGTGTTCCTAACTTTAGCGAGGGCCGGAGGAAGGACGTTGTGGAGGCCATCGCCTCCGCCGCGGAAGATGTTAAGGGGGTCCGGCTCTTGGATTCAGAAATGGATGCAAGCCACAACAGGGCGGTCCTTACCTTCATCGGGGAGCCCGGGGTCGTCCAAGAGGCCGCCTTCCGCGCCGTGGCCCGAGCGGCAGAACTCATCGACCTGAACGTCCACCAAGGCGAGCATCCTCGCATCGGCGCGGCGGACGTCGTCCCCTTCATCCCCATATCCAACATCTCCATGGAGGAGTGCGTCCAGCTCGCCCGTCAGCTGGGAGAGAGGATTTGGGGTGAACTCAGAGTCCCGATATACTTCTACGCCGAGGCAGCCCTCAAGCCCGAGAGGCGACTCCTCCCCAACATCCGCAAGGGAGAGTTCGAGGCCTTGAAGGAGGAGATGGGTGTCGATCCCGAAAGGGACCCAGACGTGGGGGAGGCGAGGATTCACCCCACGGCTGGCGCCACGGTGGTTGGCGCCCGAGGTCCCCTGATAGCCTACAACGTCAACCTCTGTACGGATGACCTCGACGTAGCGAAGAGGATAGCCAAGAAGATAAGGGCCTCCAGTGGCGGATTTCCCGAGGTGCAGGCCAAGGGCTTCAGGCTGGAGGAAAAGGGCATGGTCCAGGTCTCCATGAACCTCCTCAACTTCAGGGTGACCGCCATCCCGAGGGTCTTCGAAGCCATCCGGGAAGATGCGAAAGCGGCCGACGTGCCCATCGACAGCAGTGAGATCGTGGGCCTGGTGCCTCTGGATGCCCTTCTCGACTGCGCCGAGTTCTATCTTCAACTTCAGACCTTCAGCAGGGACCAGATTCTGGAGAGGAGGCTATGGGAGTAGATCTGGGGGCTCCCCTCAAGACCTTCCTAGAGGACGTTGCTTCCAAGAAGCCTACGCCCGGTGGCGGAAGCGTGGCCGCCCTCGCGGGATCTCTGGCTGGAGGCCTGGTCTCGATGGTGTGCAGGCTCACCATCGGCAAGGAGGGCTACGAAGACGTCCACGAGGAAATGGAGAAGTGGTTGGAGCACTCTGAGATGCTTCGCGGCCAGCTAGAGGATCTCGTGGTAAGGGACGCCAAGGCCTACGATGCCGTTTCCGAGGCTTTTCGGATGGACCGCTCCACTCCTGAGGCGAAGGAAAGACGGAAGGAGGCGATCCAGCGGTCGCTGCGAGGAGCGGCCGATGCTCCCTTGGAAACCGCACGTCGGAGCGTGGACGTTCTACGCGCCACCCAGGACGTGGCTGCCAAGGGCAACGTGAATGCACTCTCCGATGCGGGAACCGCTGCCCACCTTGCGCTAGCCTGCTTTCATGGAGCCCGCTTGAATGTCCTCGTAAACTTGGCATCCATCAAGGCCCCGTCATACGTGGAGGCGGCAGAGCAAGAACTTCGTGAGCTGGAGAGGGAAGCTTCCCGTCTTCACTCGAGCGTCCTCGTGACCATGGAGTCAAGGAGCAAGTGACTCCATACCCTGCGGCAGCCTAAAGAGGCACGACAAAGGAGAGGTTGACCCTTCTCCAAGACCGGGACTTGTCCATGACCCCATGGGCCTGCAGGCCTCTAGCTATGGTCCCGGACTTCACATCCAGAGATGTGACGGAAGAGTTCTCACCAGGGTCCGGCAGCTCATAGGCGAGGATGCGGACAGGTCCTCCGCTTCCATGCCAGATCATCCAAGGCAGGACGTTGACGAAGAGCCTCTTCCCCAGGACGCCCATGCCTGCCATGTCCGCCAGGTTTTCTGCAATCCAGATGTCAGCGGCTGCGAGGACATGATGAGCATCGAAGGTCACGGAGGCCTTCGGGTCAATGCTCAAGGTGTCTATGCCGACCCCCGTCACTGACCTCGCTACTAGAAGCTCGGCCGCATCCTGGCTGATTCCAGGGAAGTCATCGAAGTAGGCGGTACTAGTGCCGTCGACGTAGTCATCCCACAGGGCCCCCCATCCCGTGGAGAAGAACACGAGGTTCCCTGCCTGGATGGCCTCGTTCGACGACTCCCATGCCTCGATTTCCACTGCCGTTATCAGGCCGTCGCCCACGAAACCGGAGGCATCGACGATGACGGCATCCGCCACCAGCTGCCTCAGGTCGATCTGGTCCAGGTACGGATGTCCCTTCTTAAAGTGGGCGGGGGCGTCGACGTGGGTCCCAGTGTGCTCAGAGACTGTGCCCAGATGGGTGAGCAGGAAGCCATCAGCGTAACCGAAAGGCTCGGTAATCCCCTCGTACGGTCCGAAGTAAGTGGGAATCCCGTTCTCGAGGGTTTGGGAGAGGTCGAAGGCCTTGCCCTGGGCGAAGATGGCCTGGAACATCTCGTCCACGCCCTCGGCAAACCCCCTGGCGTCGTCCCTGTTAAAGAGAGACCAAACCCTGGCTGGACCGCCAGAGGCAGTCCCGCTGGGACCCTTTATCTTCGCAGGTCCTACAACGAGGAGGCTGAAGGTGGGGATGCGGGCCAGGTTGTCCACATTCTCCAATGCCCAGACATCGTTCTCACCCATGATATGGTGGGCTGAGAAGTCGGCGGAGGATGCCGGGTCCTGACTCGTGGTGTCGATACCCCATCCTTTTATGTCTCGGGAGACCAGATACTCAGCGGCGCTGGCGTGTAGCCCAGGGAACCCATCGCTGAACTTGGAATTGTTCCCCACGACGAAGCTATTCCAAAGCTCCGCCCAGCCGGTGCGAATGAGAACGATATGGCCCGGGCCGATGTCTACCCCAGTGGCCTGCTCCCAGGCCCTGATGTCATCCCCTGTGATGGCATAGTTCGGATCACCCTTCGCTGCGATGACATCCTTCAGGTCAACCTTCACGGCGACGCCCATGAGACTGTCCAGGCGAAGCTCGTGGAGGGGCCTGGCTCCCGGCACGAAGTGAGCAGGGGCATCTATCTGCGTCCCCACGTTTTCAAACATCGTCAGCTGGTTGGCGTAGAACCCATCTCTGTCCCAGATGAAGGTGTTCTCATGCCCACTGAAGGGACCAAAGAAGGTCGGGACGCCGTTCCGAATGGAGTGAGTCAGATCCAGCAGCGTCACGTCCCCGTACTGTGCCTTCTGGGTGAGTTCCACATAGTTGGGAGTCTTTGGGATTCCCCCATCCGTCAGCGGCATCCTCCGGTCGGCCTGATGGCTCCCCAGGACGCTGGAACCGCTCAGAATGAGTACGATGCTCAGGGCAACGGCCGAAGCCATCAGAAGCTGTTTCACGAAGCGATCAAGTCTTACCATCCGCCAGTCCCCCGCGGGAGATGGCCCAACCCACTTATGTAATTTTCGTATACAAGGCCCCGCTTCGAAGGTGTGAAGTTACTCGGAGATGGGGACCTCTTTGAGGAATCCTTTATCCAAGGGAACCATATGATAGCGGAGATCTGAATGCCTCGAATCAAGGCAGGACGGGGCGTGGAGCTGCGATGCAAGGGGTGGCGGCAGGAAGCTCTGCTGAGGATGCTCGAGAACAACCTGGAGAATGCGGAGAAGCCAGATGAGCTCATCATCTATGGAGGAACAGGGAAGGCTGCCAGGAGCTGGGAGGCTTTCCACAGAATCGTCGACACATTGACAGGCCTGGAGGAAGACGAGACCTTACTTATCCAGTCAGGCAAGCCGGTAGGCGTCTTCAGGACCCATACCAAGGCACCCAGGGTTCTCATCGCGAATGCCAACCTGGTCCCTAAGTGGGCCAACTGGGACCACTTTTGGGAGCTGGAGAAGATGGGGCTCATGATGTTCGGTCAGATGACCGCTGGGGCGTGGGCCTACATTGGCACCCAGGGCATAATACAGGGCACCTACGAGACCTTCGCGGCCTGCGCCCGGAAAGACTTTGACGGCTCACTGGAGGGGAGAGTGGTCCTTACCGGCGGCCTGGGAGGGATGGGGGGAGCCCAGCCTCTCGCAGTCACCATGAACGGGGGCGTCTGCCTGGATGTGGAGGTGGACGAGGAGAGGATTCGAAGGAGGCTGAAGGCGGGGTATTGCCAGGAGATGACCGGAGATCTAGACGAAGCCCTTGAGATGGTCGAGAACGCGGTGGATGAGAAGGAAGCGATGTCCGTGGCCCTCCTGGCCAACTGCGCCGAGGTCCACCCCGACCTCGTGACACGGAAGTTCCAACCCGACGTGGTTACGGATCAGACCTCCGCTCACGACCCCCTGGGCGGATACATACCCGCCGGTCTCTCCATCGCGGAGGCCGAGGAGCTGCGAGCCTCCGACCCCCAAGAATACCTGAAAAGGTCCAAAGCTTCCATCGTGGAGCATGTAGGGGCCATGCTGAAGTTCCAAAGGCTGGGTGCGGTGGTGTTTGAGTACGGGAACAACATCCGCGGACAGGCTCGTGAAGCTGGCCTGGAGAGGGCGTTCGACTTCGAGGGCTTCGTGAAGCTGTACATCCGCCCCATGTTCTGCGAGGGCCGGGGACCCTTTCGGTGGGTGGCGGTATCAGGCGACCCTCAGGACATCCTTGAGACGGACAAGGTGGTCCTCGATCTCTTCCCGCATAATGCACAGCTGACTCGATGGGTCAGGCTTGCGGAGAAGCACCTGCCTTGGGAAGGTCTGCCGGCGAGGGTCTGCTGGCTAGGCCATGGGGAGAGAGCCCTGTTCGCCTCCCGTATCAACAAGCTGGTGGGCAGCGGCACACTCGAAGGACCCATCGTCATCACGCGAGACCACTTGGACAGCGGATCCGTCGCGTCCCCCACAAGGGAGACGGAGGGGATGAAGGATGGGTCGGACGCCGTGGCCGACTGGCCCCTTCTAAACGCCCTTCTGAACACGGCCTCCGGGGCCGACTTGGTGGCCATCCATAGTGGAGGAGGCGTGGGCATCGGCTACTCCATCCATGCAGGGATGTCCGTGGTGGCCGAAGGTACGGAAGAGGCGGGATGGCGCATTGAGCGGGTGTTCGACGCCGATCCCGGCCTGGGAGTCGTGCGCCATGCGGACGCAGGGTATGAGGCGGCCCTCCAGTTCGCAAAGTCCAGAGGGCTCCGCGTGCCCATGATGATGAAATAGTGAGGCTAGCCTGCCGTCCAGGGCCCTGTGACCCCGGCCAAGGCCCTCAGATAGGGGTCCGAGAAGGCGACCCGCAGGGATTTCAACCTCACTGCCCATAGAGGGTTGGGGTTAAGATGCTGGACTTCGTCGTCAGACCTCGACTTGAGCGGGATGGCGTCCTCCTCATGGACGACCGACTGGCCCGCCTCCTGGGTGCCCTTGAGCAAGGGAACCCCCTCCGCGCGGCCCTCCAGTCCATAGGCGTCAGCTACCGGGAGTATCGCAGCTGGAGGGATCGGGTACGAGCCGCCTTAGGTTCAGATCCGCTCGAGACCAGAGGTCGTCAGGTGGTGCTCTCTCCATCAGGTAGACAACTCCTGGAGGAGTTTCGGAGGAGGAGTTCGGCGCTCAGGGTACACCTCGCCACTGGTCTCAAGGTCCCCTTACTTGCGGTGGACGGACTGGTCATCCATCAGGGAAAGCTGGTGGCCATCAAGAGGAGATTCTATCCCTATCAGGGACTGTGCTGCCTTCCAGGTGGGATTGTGGAGTACGGGGAAAGCGCGGAGGAGGCTGTGGTGAGGGAGGTCAAAGAGGAGACGGGGCTGGATACGAAGGTCGTCACTCTGCAGGGAGCGTACTCCCGGCCTGACAGGGACCCGCGAGGTCATGTCGTTTCCCTAGTCTTCGAGCTGGAGGTCGTAGGGGGCGAGTTGCGGTCAGGCTCCGACGCAGCTGAGGTCGACCTCTTGGATCTGGGCGACCTCCCGGAGATGGGTTTCGACCACCGACAGATCGTGGAGGACTTCCTCAAGAATAGGTCCACGTAAGAGGGAGTCTATCCTTCGGCAGCTGCTTTCTCTCGCGGAGCAGCCAGGTATCCTACGAAGGCGATGGCGATCGTCGTGAGGGCGAAGGCCAGGATGGCCACCGGCTCGGTGCTTAGGCCGGGCAGGGACAGGGCCATGGCGATGCCGAGGGCCGCGAAGCGGGCCGCGGATACGCCGATGCCAGCCGCCAGCGCAGCCCTGGCGCCCACCTTTAGGCCGATACCGATAAGGAGGAATATGAGGATGATGAGGCTGGCATTGGACATCCATACACTCCCGAGGAAGTCAGGGGAACCCAGGGAGAAGGGCAATGTCAGGAAGGCAAGAGCGGCCGCAGCAATCACGGCCACCACCTTGAGGCCAACGCCATACCCGTACAGCTGGATGTAGGATCGAGCTGTCACCCTGGGGGAGCCCATTCGCTCGACGACAGCGCTCACCTCACCGCCTTCAGCCTCCACCTGAGCCATGATGTGGGTCCGCAATTCCATAAGAACGTCCTGGCGCAACTTGGCCGGTAGGCCCACCAGGTGCCTGGAGACCTGACTCAGATATCTGTCCAAGGAGTTCACTTCCCCCCCTCCAGGACGCGTTGGCAGCTCCATGCTAGTCTCTCCCACACCCCGGTGGCTTCCTTTAGTGCCTTCCGACCCAGTTCTGTGATGTGATAATACCTGCGGGGACCTCCCTCTTCGTCGGTGTGCCACTCACCCTTGAGATAGCCCTTGGACTCCAGCCTCCTCAGGGCTGGATAGAGGGTGCCTTCCTTAAGGTCGAAGAATCCGTCCGTCACGTCTCTCAACTCCCTTATTATCTGGAATCCATACTTCGCCGAGTCCCTGAGCAGCGCGAGCAGGAGGAGCTGCACGGAACCCTTCTTCAGCTCTGCCACCCACTCCGGGGCGATTTCGGGCATGACAAAGAGAAAGCCCTCCGGGCCTATTTGAAAGTGGGCCCGGAGGGGAGGGGGGACCTAGGGGCTGGACTTCTTTCGGAAGACTCTCCAGACGACCAGTCCGACCACGGCGAGGCCCGCCAGTCCTAGCTGGAGGATGTACGGGCCAAGACCGGGAACCGGACCCTCGGCCAGGGGTATGAACACGCTGGCATCCAGAGCCGGGTCGTGGAACAGCACCGCGCCCTTCGGGTAGATGAAGGCGCCGCCGAACAGCACGCCCTTGAACAGGTGCTCAAAGCTCAGGATGGGCATGACCCTGTAGAGCTGGAAGTTCATCCGCTGAAGTTCACCGTCGACCTCAACGTCGGATACCCATCGCATCCGACCGACACGAGTCCACTCATCCGCGAACTCCATCTTGTCCGCTGTGATGAGGCGGGGCCTCTCGCCGACGTTGCCTTCTCGGTACTCCGCATCGGTGGTCTCGGCGTGGGGATCGAACTGCACCTGAGCCCATCGAATCACCTCAGGTGGGACGTGGTTACCGACGAGGACATGGGTCGCCATGGCCAGACGGGAGTCATTGCCTCCCCAGTCCCAGCCTTGGATGTAGTGGTCGTACTTGAAGCTGCCATTCACCGTCATGCCCGTCACTGTCTCCGTCCTGTTCAGCTCCGAGGAGACTATGTGACGGTCGTCGTCAACAACGATCTTGTACACCTTGACTTCGCCTGTCTTCTGGACCCGCTCTACGGTTATGTGGAAGGCCAGGGTTATCCTGTCCAATCCATCGCCGGGGTCATCGCCGGGCCTTATCAGGTCGTACGGCAGGCCTGTGGCTGTGATATTGAAGTCCACCTTGGTCACATCATCCTCGTCCACCTGAGAGAAGTCCTCAAGGGACCAGGACTGTCTCAGCGACAGGACCTTTCTTGGATAGTCATACTCGTCCATGAGGAGCTGTCGCCAGTCGCTGGGGAAGTGCAGCAGGCCATCGTTGTCTCCATCCCTGAACTCCACCATAAGCTCGAAGCTTTGGACCACAAGCGTTCGTACTGGGATGGGCCTTGTAACCAGCAGCTCTCCGGTCTCGTTGTATATCTCGGCCGCACCGAGATACCGGTCGTACTCCACAATCATCTTCACATTGTTCGGATTGCTCTCGTTGCCATAGACGACGGCGAACAGGGTCTTTCCTACCTCGATCTTGACCCAGTCACCGCCGCCGAAGCGGTCTGTTGAACCTTGGCTCACCTCTACCTGCAGATCCCTCTCGATCTCAATGGGCTCCTCCTGAGCTGCCGCTATGGCGGCCAGGGGGGAGGCCAGGAGGAGAAGGGCCAGCAGGGCGCTCACGGTTGCCTTCATTCTCTCTCACCTCTTACATAGCAAGCCTTTCTACCTAAGCTCACTATGGACATCGTATCGCGATGTTCTCTACACTATAAAAACCTTCGCCCCCGATTATCACCAAGGACCCTCCCCGCGCCCCTGTCGGATCTCTGGTGTCCTCCGGCCTCTAACGGACGAGTTTCTTACTGATAATCAAACCAAAACGCCCGTACCGAAGGAGACTTAAGGGGGCAAGTGTGAGGAGTACCAGGGTAAAAAGGGATACCGACAGGAGGACTGGAGA
>JABAOD010000947.1_pt4 | contig 12688 bp, 9 predicted proteins | sample 7062151 | NCBI WGS metagenome assembly JABAOD01 (sample SAMN14538626, study PRJNA623070) | marine sediment metagenome | biome: marine biome [ENVO:00000428]; feature: marine pelagic biome [ENVO:01000023]; material: deep marine sediment [ENVO:00002113] | place: India: Gulf of Khambhat ...
GGGTGGCATCGAGCCGGAGGCCGATCTGCGGCGGGTGCAGATCGACCGGATCCTGCCGCCGCAAGAGCGCGAGCTTGGGGTGCAACGCGCCCTGTTCGATGTGAACGTGGCCGCGATTCTCGACCGTGAGGGTGAGTTCGTTCCGCTGGAGCCGGGCGACAAGGTGTATGTGTTCGCGGTCTCGGAGGAGCGCCGCAATACGGTGACCTTACGCGGGAACATCTGGGCGCCGGGCGTCTACGAGCTGGCGCCGGAGATGCGACTGTCCGACCTCATCGACAAGGCCGGCGGGTTGAAGGACGACACCTATCTGGGGCGCGCCCAGATCATCCGACTCGATCCGCTGGATCTCTCCCAGAGCGTCGTCGCCGTACCGCTGACCGGCGAGGACGACCCGCTGCTGCAAGAGTACGATGAGGTTGCGGTCTACTCGGTGGCGGATTTCCGCGAGCGGCGCTTCGTCACCATCTACGGCGAGGTGCAGGAGCCCGGCGTCTATGAGTTCCAGGAGGAGATGACGCTCCGCGATCTCGTGATGATGGCCGGGGGGCTGCGCGACAACGCCTATGTGCTCGAGGCCGAGGTCGCCCGGATCGTGGACGAGGCGGACGAGACCGGCGACCTGACCGAAGTGCGGACGGTGACGCTGGACTCGACCTACGTGTTCGCCGCCTGGGCCGAGCAGCGCCGGCGCGCCGTCCCGCCGGGCAACGGCGACGGGCCGCGGGCCGCTGCCGATGACTTCACACTGCGGCGCTACGACAACGTATTCATCCGCCGCCGTCCGGGTTGGGAGCTGCAGCGCACCATCACCGTGACCGGTGAGGTGGGCTTCCCGGGGGTCTACGCGCTACAGCGGAAAGACGAGCGGCTGACCGAGGTGATCGAGCGGGCGGGAGGTCTCACGTCGGAGGCTTACGCGGCGGGCGTCCGCTTCTTCCGGCGCCAGGAGATGAGAGGGCAGGAAAGGGATACGCTGACCCGTGTCAACGTCGACCTGCCGAAGGTGCTGGCCTCACCGGGGCGCGGCGAGAATCTCATCCTGATGGATGGCGACTCGATCCACATCCCCGAGTACCTGCCCACGGTCCGGGTGGAAGGCGCGGTGCTGTTCCCGGTGAGCGTGTTGTACGAGCCCGGAGCGAGCCTCGATTACTATATGGAGAACGCGGGTGGCTTCGCCCGGGACGGGGACAAGGGGCGCACGCGGGTCGAGTACGCGAACGGGTCGGTTCGGACTGTAAAGCGGTTCCTGTTTTTCAAGTCTAAACCGCGGCCTAGCCCCGGCAGCCGTGTTTTCGTCCCGGTGAGACCCCCGGGCGAGGGGACCAATTGGGGCGCCGTGATCCGCGATGGCGTGGCGCTGATCACGGGTTTTGCCACCGTGTATGCCCTGCTCGAACGGGGCTAAACCCTCTCCATCCGGAGGGAGGCAAACGGCGACGTTGGGCCTGGCGCTCGGGTCGATCGTGACGGGCGCCTTGCCTCTTGCTCTCAAAGCGCCTGCCGTTCTTCGTGGTCGATCGTTGTCAGAGGCGGCGCCGATTGGTGGCTGAGCGCCTCGGCGACGGCCGACAAGCGCCGCCCCACACGCATGCGTGATCCGGTATTCGTGGTCGGTATGCCGCGCTCGGGCACCACGCTCGTTGCTCGGATGCTGAGCACGCACAGCGGTCTGGCCATTAGTCCCGAAACCCACTACTTCACCAAACACCACGATCGCTTTGAGCAGGCGGGTGGCCTCGCTGATCGGGACGCCGCCCGCGACTTTGTGCAGTACCTGCTGAGCACTCGCGAGTTAGCCGACTTCGGATTCACAGAGCCAGAACGCCAGCAGATCCTGGCGCGGGTGAGTCAGACGCCTCGACCCAACGATGCGACCGTCCTGCGCAACGTGCTGGAGGCGTACGCACAGAAGCAGGCGAAACCTTGGGTGGGGGAGAAGACTCCTGAGCATCTGCGACACGTTCCCAAGCTGGCTGATCTGTTTCCCGATTCGCGATTCGTCTGCGTGATCCGGGACGCCCGCGACGTGAGTCTCTCGTGGCGCGGCGTGCCGTGGAACCGCGGCGACGTGTTGTACCACGCGTGGCTGTGGCGGCGATACTCGCGGTTGTCCACGGCCTTAGCGCACCGCTACCCAGAGCGTTTTCTCGAGGTACGCTACGAAGACCTAGTTCAGGACGCTGAACCGGTTCTTCGAGAACTGTGCGGTTACCTCGGTCTCCCCTTCGAGCGGGGGATGCTGCGGTTCCAGGCTTCGCGGGAGCTGACCTTCGATCCGACGCGGGAACCTTGGAAGGCGAGGGCCGCAGACGCCCTCGATCCGCGCCGGGCGATGAGGTGGCGGCGGGAAATGCCGCGGGAAGAGGTCATCGTCGTGCAGGTCGTCGCCGGGCGAGAGTTGGCACGGCGGGGCTATCCGCCCGGAGAAGTGGGGTGGGACCTACTCGCGCACGCGAAGGCCTGTTGGAAGATGCTTCAGGGGGGCGGGGAATGGCTGCGAGACAAGCTGCAAGCAAGGAACGGCAGCCGTGAGAGCGGGAAAGCGGCGTGAACCGGCTCCAAGGTCGAGCGCTGATCACGACGTTGCTGCGCGGCGCCGGCATCGCGTTCGTGATTCAGGCGGCCGGAACTCTGCTGAAATACATCTCGCAGGTGCTTTTTGCCCGCTGGACCGGTCCCGCCGAATACGGGGCATACGCCTACGTGTTCAGCTGGACCCAGCTCCTGGCGGTCCCCGCCGGGTTGGGGCTCACCACTGGGGTCCTGCGGTTCATCCCCGAATATCTGACCCGCGGGGATTGGACGCGGCTGCGTGGCCTCCTGCGGCGAAGCCGCCAGCTCACGCTGGGGGTCGGCCTGGGGTTAGCTGCACTGATCACGCTCGTCCTTCCCTGGGTGTCGAAGGGTGTGCTTCGAGTCGACACCTCGACGCTGCTGATCGGCTTGTGGATCGTCCCGCTAGTGGCGTTGGTGCAGCTCGATCAGGAGATGGCCCGGGCGACGAAGCGAATCGCGGCCGCGTACCTGCCTCCCTTCGTCCTTCAGCCCGCGCTGGCGCTGGCGATATGCGGCGCGATCCTCGCCGCCGGGGCCCGGCTGTCCGGGACGGGCATATTGGCCGCCGTTGGTCTATCGTTCGCGCTCACCTTCACGCTTCAGGTCTGGTGGCTTCGACGTGGTCTGCCGGCGGCGGCCGTTTCGACCGCCGCCAGTTACGAGACGCGGGAATGGCTGCGGGTATCTTTTGCCCTTCTCTGGATCGCCGGCTTCTTGATCGTACTAAACCAGGCTGACCTAATCATGATTGGGCTGCTTCGAGGCTCGCGAGACGCCGGCATCTACAACGCAGCGACTCGCACCGCACGCCTCGTAGGCTTCGTCCTCGTCGCGGTCAACGCAATGGCCGCGCCGATGATCGCCTCCTTGAGCGCACGGGGAGAGCGAGAGATGCTTCAGGGCCTGGTGCGTGCAGCGACGCTCTGGATGCTCTGGCCGTCCGTGTTGATCGCCTTAGGGTTCATCTTTTTTGGCGACGTGATCCTGAGTTTGTTTGGCGCAGAGTTTATCGAGGGCCGGGCTGCGCTGACGATCTTGGCCATCGGCCAGGTAGTGAATGCCGCCGCCGGTCCAGTCGGTTATCTACTGATCCTGACCGGTCACCAGCGCGATACGGCGCGGGTCTACGGTTGGAGCGCCCTCATCAACGTGCTTCTAAACATCTTGCTGATTCCACGCTGGGGGCTGGTCGGCGCTTCCTGCGCTACCGCGATCACCATGGCCCTGTGGAATGCCTGGCTGTTTTTACTGGTGCGAAAACAGCTGGGAATCATTACGTTGCCTGTCCCGATCTTCAAAAGGCCACGTCGCGCGTGAAGGCAGGGCGGCTCGCGTCCAGCTGAGCGGACAAACTTCAACGCACGCATGGATCTCCGCATTAGTCAAATCTGCTTCGGAAGCCCCTGGCCTCCTCGCTATGGCGGCGCGATCCGCATGTCGCAGCTTGCCAAGAGGTTGGCAGAGCTCAGCGAGCTACAACTGATCGTCTTTCCCATCGAGCGTGATCGAGTCGATGAGGTAGCTACACGAGAACACCTCGCTCTTGGCCCGGCCGAGGTGGTGGTTGTGGACCGACGCCACGAATCGAGGGCCGGGAAGGTGATTCGCTACCTGCGGGCGTTGCGCCGCGGCGAGGCACCCGCCTCACTACAGTTGGGCGCCGGGTCGCGGCGCCAGATCGAGGCTGCCGTCAGCGCTTGGCGGCCTCGGATCGTGCTTCTGGAGTACAGTTATTTGGCCGCGCTCATTCCGTCGTTACGGGAGCGACATCCGGCGGCCCGGTATGTAGTGGATTGCCACAACGTGGAGTCTTCAGCCCTTCAGCAGTTTGCGCGCGCACCGCTGACGCGCGCGCAACGCATTCGCTACCGCATCGCGGCCACCGCCACGGCCGCGGCAGAACGGCGCTACCTGCCGCTAGCCGACGCTCTGTGGGCCTGCTCGGAAGCTGACCGGCGGCAGCTTCGGGAGTTGACGGGGCCGAAGGTGCCAATCGAACTTGTGCCCAATCCGTTGTGGCCCAGAGCTGCCGCAACAGTGAGCCAGCCGGTGCCGGCGAGCGCGGGCCTCGTAGGCGACTTCTCGTATCCTCCGAACCGCATCGCGGCCGAGTGGCTCATCGACCAATTGCCGCGAGTCGCCGCGGCGGTCTCGGAACCCCGTCTCTTCTTGATCGGGCGGCACCCGAGTCGCAAGATGCGAAAAGCGGCGAGCGGCGGAGGGTGGGTAGTGGTGACGGGCGAAGTAGAGGATCCCGCGGAGTGGCTCGCTCGGGTGCAGCTCGTCACCATTCCGCTGGTGCAAGGCGGGGGCACACGATTGAAGATTCTGGAGGCTATGAGTCTGGGCAAAGCCGTGCTGGCGACGCCCAAGGCTGTGGAGGGACTCGCTTTTCAGGATGGGGTGCACCTACGGATCTCTGAGCTCGAACACTTCGTCGACGCTTGGGTGGAGTTGTTAGACGACGTCGCTGCCCGCAGAAAGTTGGAAGAAAATGCGGGGGCGGTATCGTTTGCCGGACTGGAAGCATTTCAATCGTCCGTGCGCACCGCCGTGGACCACGCCGTTGGCTCGGGCGAAGGGTGACGCTGTGGCCTATCAGTCAAGCGGTTTTGCGATACGTCTTCCGTTTTGGGTCGCCTTCCCTCGCGCTTGGAAGCCCGCTCTGGACGGTGCCTGTCTTATCGCGCTGTTGGCGACGCTGGTGGCGGGTCAGCTGGTTCGCGTTCCCGTCCTTTCAACGGCCGTAAAGAGCGCACCGCTACTGGCGCTCGACCTCGCCGTCGCCGCCGTATGGTTCGCGCTCGTCGCCCGCGTGGTCTTGCGCAAGTCGCGCTTACCACGGGATCCGATAATCGCGTTCGCGGCGCTCTTCGCCGCCTGGGCGATTACGGGCGTGGTAGGAAGCGCGGTGCGCTACAACCTCACCGTGCAGCAGACCGCCTTCAGCTCCGCCTACCTAGCCCGGTGGCTCTTCTACCTGGGCGTGTACGTTTGGGTGGTGTCCTTGCCCACGCGCTTTCCTGCCACGGCGATCGTCAACGGTCTTCGCACGACCATTCTAGCCTTCGCAGTTTTTGGAATTCTGCAGTCCGCCTTTCTTCCTAACCTGGCGTTCATCATCTATCCGGATGCAGTGCCCTATCAAACTTGGGACGTCCAAGGCCACCGGCTGGTCTCGACGTTCTTGGATCCGAATTTCGCGGGAGATTTCATCGCCATCGGTATTCTGCTCACGCTGCCGCGGGTCGTGCGGGGGCGCCCCCGAGATCTAGGGTTCTTCGCGCTGCTGTTCGTGGCGCTGTTCCTCACAGCCTCCCGGGGCTCGGTGGCCAGCATGCTGATCGGAGCGGCGTTGGTGCTGCTCGCTCTCGGCAAACGAAGAGTTCTGCAGGCGCTTCCCCGGTTGACCGGCCTCACCGCGGCCGGAATCGTCCTTTTCCTCTTGACGTCCCCGTTTGTCGGGGGGCGTGGTCTTCTAAACGCGGCGACCAGTTACCTTCAAGCCTACAACAAGCTGACTGTCGCGGACTGGTCGGCGCTCCAGCGCCTCTGGTCGTGGCAGAAGAACATCGAGATTATCGCGGAGCATCCGATCCTTGGTATTGGGTTCAACACGCTGGGCTTTGTCCAGGAACATTTCGGCATGCACCGGGTCGACAACTCGGCGTTCGGGCTGGACGGGGGAATCCTTTTCGTCGCGAGTCTGACGGGCCTGATCGGTCTGGGACTGTACCTGTCGATCGCGATCGTCGCGGTACGCCGGGGATTCGCGTTGACGCGCGACCGGCGAGCGCCGCGCGCGGTGCGCGAGCTCGGCGCGTCGGTTGTCGGAGTAACCGGTTTGTGGCTCGTTCACGGCTTCTTTGTGAACACCCTCTTCTACGCCTTCCTGATGGTCACCATCTGGCTGTTATGGGGAAGCGTTTCCCTTTGGTGGCGCGCGCTTCAAAACGGAGGCAACGCGTGAGACTCGCCGTGGACGCCCGGATGATTGAGCAATCTGGGATCGGGCGCTATTTGTGCGAGTTGTTGCAACGCCTCCAGGGCTATGCGCCGGAGTTGAGACTGATATTGGTGGGTGATCCGGCGACGCTAGGTCCGAGGGGTTGGCACTCGGAACTGCGCCGGTTTCGCGCGCCCACATACTCCCTCCGCGAGCAAGTGGTAGGCGCTCAGGTATTCCGTACATTACGGGCGGACCTCGTACTCTTTCCGCATTACAACGTGCCGCTCCATGTGGGCTCGCCGTTCGTAGTCACTGTTCATGATCTCACGCAGCTTCGCTTTCCTCAGACGTTTGGCCGGCTGCGCTCCCGTCTGGCTCGGATGGTGATGGGCCGTGCTGTGCGCCGGGCACGGCGTGTGATCACCGTGTCGGATACGACGCGAGTTGACTTAGAGCGGGCTTTTCCGCAGGCGCGAGGACGGATTTCGCGCGTGTACAACGGGGTCGCGGAGGTATTTCGACCGTTAAGCCGGGCAGACGGGGACGCGTTCCGCCGACAGCGGGGCTTGCCCGCCCGCTATGTGGTCACGGTCGGAAACCGAAAGCCCCACAAGAACCTTGAGGTCGCCGCGGACGCCATGCGGTGGGTGCACCGGGCGATGGGGGACGTGGGTTGGGTTGTCGTGGGCCGACGTTTCGCGAAACGCGACCCGGTCGATGCGAGACGAGAGGAATTGGGAAGTGCGTTGGTCGAGTATCCGCACCTCAGCGATGCGGAGCTGCGGCATGTCTACGCCGCGGCGACCGCGCTTCTCATGCCGTCACGGTGGGAAGGATTCGGACTGCCTGCGCTCGAAGCGATGGCGTGTGGCACACCCGTGGTCGTTGCGGACATACCGGCGCTCGCCGAGGTTGTGGGAGCGGCGGGCGTCCGCTGCGACCCTGGAGATGTGCCGGCCTTCGTCGAGGCGCTAGGCCGTATCGTGGCCGACCGGGAATGGCACGCTCAGCTCAGCCGCAAGGGAGTGGAGCGGGCGCGCCAGTTCAATTGGGACGTCACGGCCGAACAGACTTGGTCTATCTTGTGCGAAGCGGCGGGCGCAACGTTCCACCGCCCTCTCGCCACGGCCTCCGGATGAGCGCTAGAGACGTGCTGCCAATCTTCTTGTCGGAGAGGCCGGTGGACGACGCGAGCGAGAGCCCGGCTCGTCAGCGCTGGACGCGCCGGCGGTTTCTGGGCGCAGCCGCGAAGGCGGGAGCTGTCGCTTGGGCCTCCGGGGTCGGAGGCTGCCTGCGGACACTCACCGCTCCGTCGCTCAACTGTGGCCGCGGCGCCGATAAGGCCGACCTGCCGAACTTCGTGATGATTCTGGCGGACGACCTCGGGTACGGTGACCTCGGGTGCTTCGGCCAAAGCCTGATACAAACTCCTAACATCGACGGTATCGCAGCTCAGGGAGTCCGGCTCACCGACTTTTACGTCCCGGCTTCGGTCTGTACGCCCACGCGCGCCTCGCTGCTGACCGGGCGTTACCCCGTGCGCACCGGCATGACGTGGGCGCTCGCGCCAGGCGACACTCAGAGCTTGCCCGAGAGCGAGCTGACGTTGGCAGAGGCGTTACGTCAAGAAGGATACGCGACGGCCTGCATCGGGAAGTGGCATCTGGGTCATCACTCGTCGGAAAACTTACCGAATAATCATGGCTTTGAGTATTTCTATGGGATTCCATACTCGCACGACTTGGAACCGCTTCCGCTCTACCGGAACGAACAGGTATTGACGGCGTCTGCGAATCCCACCGCCTTCCTCGTCGATCTGGTTAGCGAAGCGACGGCCTTTATCAAGCGTGCGGGCGACCGGCCATTCTTTCTTTATCTGCCTCACATTATGCCGCATATTCCATTGACGGTACCGGCTGAGTTCGTGGGCAAATCGGCGGCGGGTATTTACGGCGACGCAGTCGAGTTGCTGGATTGGTGCGTCGGCGAAGTGCTGCGTGCCCTCGCGGAGCAAGGGGTAGATAGAAACACGGCTGTCTGTTTCACGAGCGATAACGGGCCGCGCGGGGGGATCAACGGCGGGAGTGCCGGCCCGCTTCGTGGTGGCAAGTGGTCGGTATACGAGGGTGGAGTTCGCGTGCCCTTCGTTTTCCGCTGGCCTGCGATGATACCGCCGTCAACCGTCAACGCCACGCCGGTCAGCATCCTCGACCTGCTGCCAACCTTCCTCGACGTCGCCGGTTGCACCACCGCGCCCGGACCGCTCCTCGATGGAACCAGCGCCCTGCAGGTGCTAGGCGGATTCGAGAGTCGGCTGCATGATCGACTCTACTTTTTGGACGCCGATCAGATCGTCGCCATCCGCGCCGGCCGCTGGAAGCTCCACCTACCGCGGTCGGGACAGCCGGCGGAACTCTATGACCTCGAGGCCGACATCGGGGAGCGGGTGAACCTGGCGGGCCAGCAGACAGAAGTGGTCACGGAGCTGGAGAATGAGGCTCAACGCTGGAGGTTGGACGTGAGGGCGGGGCCAAACTGATTCAAGCTGGCGGAGCTTGCAGGAGCCTTCCCGAGGTTTGATTTCTAAGCGGTCGTCTCCAAAGCTAGAGCTCCAGCTCGTCCAAAGAGATCTGAGGGGTGGGTGGCGGCGACTACCGGCGGGTGAAGCCCCAGAGCCTACCCGAAATGCGCCTTGCATTTCTCCGCGATCAAGTTTGAGATCGCGGTCTTGAACCGCTGGGTGCTGAATTGCTCGGCGTGAGCGCGGATCTTGTGAGGGTCAAAGCGACTGCGGGTGCGCTCGAGCCGTCGCACCGCTTCGGTCAGCGACTCGGGGGTTTGGCTGGCAAAGAGCACACCGGTCGCGTCGTCGCGATAACGTTCTGGCCTATCGCGTCCGAATCCATCGATGGGCACCACGGTCTCGAGGGCGCCGCCTTTGGCGTAGGCGATCACGGGCTTCCCGCAGGCCATGGCCTCGAGCGGCACAATCCCGAAGTCCTCTTCGCCGGGGAACACGAGGGCTCGACAACGCGAGTAGGCTTCCTGCACCTCGCTGTCCGACTTCCACCCCAGGAACTCGATGTTGGGGCGCGAAAGGCGCTTAAGGCGCTTCTCATCCTGCCCGGAGCCAATAATTCGGAGCGGCCAACCTAGCCGGTTGAACGTTTCGATCGCCAAGTCCACGCGCTTGTAGGGCGCGAAGGCCGTCACCATTAAGTAGTAACCCTCATCGTGCTCCGAGACCTCGAATCTCTCTACGTCGACGGGCGGGTAGATGACGGTGGCGGACCGTTTGTAGTACCTGCGGATACGCTCTGCCACGTGTTTGGAGTTCGCGACGTAGGAATGGACACTCCGACTGGTCGAGACATCGGTCTTCTGCAGCCATGGCCGCACCACTCGCATGCCAATCCGGACCGGGAGGCTGGCCCGCCCGCGACCGAAGTACGCGTCATACTGGTCCCACACGTACCGCATCGGAGTGTGGATGTACGAAATGTGCAAGGCACCCTCCGGTACCCGCACGTTTTTGGCTACGCAGTGGCTGGAACTGAGGATCAGATCTGTTCCGGTTAGTTCGAATCGATCGATGGCCAGCGGGAAGAGCGGGAGGAAATGCCGATACCTTGTGAGGGCGAAAGGGAGGCGCTGGATGAAGCTCGTGTGTATTCTGTGCGCTTCGATGATGGACGAGACGCTCCCCGGCGAATGAAGGAGGGTGTAGATGTCAGCCTCGGGAAGAAGCTCGCAGAAAGCTTCCAGACATCTTTCACCTCCCCTCATACCCGTGAGCCAGTCGTGAACGATTGCGACTCTCATGCGGTGTTGGTCCCTGAGCGTGGATCCCGCGAGTGCCGCCGTACCTTCGACCGTTGGATTGGCAAACGCAGCGTTGGGTCAGAGGTGTACCGAGGGTCGACAGCGGTCCGAGCCTTAGGCGCTCGACTGAGCCGCTGCGGAACTAACGGCCGAGATTGTTAAGTCGTCCCGCCGACTGTCTACAAGGAGCCCCGAGCCGTGATCACGGCGGGCAGGGACTTCAGAAGTATTTTCAAGTCGGTCCAGAAGGAACGCGCTTCGATCCCTTCCAGCTCCACGAGCGTTCGGTCAGGGTAGCCGATGCGGCTGCGCCCCTGAATTTGCCAGGCACCCGTGATCCCGGGCTTCACCGATAGGAACCGCTCCGCGCTTCGGCCGTACCAATGTAGCTCTTCCGGCACGATCGGGCGCGGGCCTACCAGCGACATCTCGCCTCTTAAGACGTTGATCAGCTGGGGCAACTCGTCGAGGCTGCTTCGGCGGAGGAAACGGCCAACTCGGGTGACCCGGCCGTCAAGCTCCAAAGGGATCTTGTAGTCGTGCTGTTCGTAGAGTCGTCGCAGCACCGGGTTCATCTGAAGATCTTCATGTGCCCCCAGGCGCATGGAGCGGAACTTTAGGCAGCGAAAGACCTTGCCGCCCTTTTCCAGCCGCTCGTGCCCGAAAAAAACGGGCCCCGGGGACTCGAGCTTGATCGCGATGGCGATGGCGGCCATGGCCGGCGCCGCGAGCGTCAGGGTGACTGCGGACACCGCAAGATCCAAGGCGCGCTTGGCGGATTGGTACGCCAGCGATTCCCGCCTGATCCCGCGGATATAACCGTCGCCGATGGGACCTGGCCGGGAGACCTCGACGTTCGCTTGTTCCTGCGAGTCTTCGCCTCGGGGCGTGGCAACCGGGTATGAGAATTCGCCGGTTTCCACGGTGCCCGCCGGAGGCGCGGGCACGCGAATTCGTCTGGTCCCATGCGATCGGGGTNNGGTACAGGAATTCGCCCGGTTGCACGGTGCCCGACGAAGGCGCGGGCACACGAACCTTTCGGGTCCCATGCATTCGGGGTGACGTGGAGCCCTGCGGATGGGTCTCAGCCATGACTATGGAAGTTAGCGGCACCTGGGGAGAAGCACGCCTGTAATGGCACTTAGGCGAGCATGCTAACGCCAACGTCAAGGGCTGTCAAGGCTTACGGTTATTGCGGCGGCCGCCGACATATTTGCCAGGCACGCCACCCACGGTCAGCGCTTCGGGGATCAAGGCTTGGTCAGGACGTTGCACGGGCGGGAGAGCCGCGCTGGCCCACTCTGACTCCTGGCCGTATCTTCGCGGCGATGCGAACAGCGAGCTCGACAGCGACCGGGACATGGGAGGGCGACCGGATGGGTGGTTCGGTTAGCGCCTATCTGTCTTCGAGGTTTGGTCCCGACGTCGGTCGCCGCGCCCGAGCTTCGACTCTTCTTTGCCTCGGCCTTATCGGGCTATCGGCTGGCCCGGCGCTGGGCGCGCAGCACCGCTCGACGCGTGTCGCCCAGCAGGATATTGCAGAGGATAACGGGCGGCAATACGCCTCACCGTACTTGTCCCTGGGCCACTGGGCTTACGACTACATCGACNNCTGGGCCTATGACTATCTCGACCTGCTCGTGGCGCGCGGACTCGTTCGGGGCCTTTCACCGCTCGTGCAGCCGTACCGTCGGATCGACATTGCCAGCGCCGTTTTGGCGGCCGAGGCCGAGGGGCAGCTCTCCCGAGAGGAGATGGAGTGGGTCGCGGCGATCAAGCGCGAGCTGGCCGACGAGGTGGAGCTGCTGAAGGATGGGCGGCCGCAAGAGGTGAGCTTCCACGCGGAGGCGGGCGTCGGAGTCAAAGCGCTCAGCCATACCCACCGCGACCCGCTGAGGCCTGAGGGGGACGAGAATCTATTCCCGACCTTAAAACTGTATCTCTACGGCGCGGCGCCACTGGTGGCCGGGGTCGTGGGCGGGCGTTGGGACAACCATCTGCTGAACGACCCCCAGTTCCCTGGTGGACAAACGATCGAGTTCCGCGCCTGCGATCCCTTCGTGGATCAGTGTGCCTATCGCCCGGAAGAGGCGTACATCGAGCTGCAGCTCCCCTACGCTCGGCTGTTCTTTGGCCGTACCTATCGGAACTGGGGCCGTCCCGGAATGCAGGGGCTCCTCATCTCGGACTACGCGTACAGCTACGACCACATCGGTTACCGGTTCGGCAGCGATCGTATATCGCTGAGCGGGTTGTATGCGCCGTTCAGCGATTTCGCCGGCGACACAGCACGCCACTTTGCCTCTCACCGCTTCGATTGGCTGGTTACCGACAATCTGTTGATATCGGGCAGCG
>JABAOD010032963.1_pt2 | contig 12686 bp, 8 predicted proteins | sample 7062151 | NCBI WGS metagenome assembly JABAOD01 (sample SAMN14538626, study PRJNA623070) | marine sediment metagenome | biome: marine biome [ENVO:00000428]; feature: marine pelagic biome [ENVO:01000023]; material: deep marine sediment [ENVO:00002113] | place: India: Gulf of Khambhat ...
GATATCTTCGCAGGTGACGGTGGACGACCTGACACAGGTCGCTAATCGTCGCGGATTCCACCTGATCGCCAATCACCTGCTCGCGCTATGCCGGCGCACAGGCACGGCAGCGGAGCTCGCGTTTTTCGACCTCGACGGCTTCAAGGCAGTAAATGACACCTACGGTCATGCGGCTGGCGACGATCTACTCCAACACTTTGCCAAGCTGTTGCTGAAGTGCTTCCGCACCGCCGACGCCGTCGGGCGACTGGGTGGTGATGAGTTTGTCGTGTTCCTGAGCAACTTTCGTGGCGGCGCAAAACCCGCACTGGAGAGGCTGCAGAAAATGGCGGCGGAGACGGATTGTGCGATACGGGAAAAACTCGCCTGGAGCGTCGGCACCATCGCGTTCGATCCAGACCGACATACGACGATCGAGAGCCTGTTGGCCGAGGCCGATTCGAACATGTACGATGACAAGCTGAGAAGGCGCGTAGCGAACGGCTAAAAGAACAACCGGGGGCGCAGGACGGCATTGCTTCAATACGGTCAAATTGCGGCGCCCGGTATCATGGCGCTCACCACGGCGATCAGCCTTCTCGGGCTGTTTCGCCTGCCTGACATCATCGACAAGAGTCTGTTTCGGCCTTTCTACTTCCTGCCGAAAAGACAGTATGCCACCATGATCCTGAGCGGATTCGTGCACGCGGACGTCGGGCACCTGCTGTTCAACATGTTTACCTTTTATTTCTTCGCGTTTCCGCTGGAGCGTTTCCTGGGAACGACTCCGTTCCTGATCCTGTACTTCGGCGGCCTCGTGCTGAGCCATACGTGTACCTACTTCAAGCATCGCAACAACTCCGCTTACGCGTCGCTCGGCGCATCCGGTGCGATCTCGGCAGTGCTATTTGCATATATCGTCTACTTTCCTGCCACCACGCTGATCATTTTTCCCATTCCCGTGCCGATTCCCGCGGTGCTTTTCGCAGTCGGCTATGTGGGCTATTCATACTGGGCATCGACCCATTCTCGAGGACGCATCAACCATGATGCGCATCTCTGTGGCGCGCTGAGCGGAATCGGGTTCGTCGGCATGACCGACCCCATCGCCTTTGCGGATCTGGCAACGACGATCGGGACATTGCTGAGATAAGCTTTCGGGCAGCGCCGCATTGCTTGCGGCAATTGCGTATATCTACGATTCGGCGATTAGCGGTTCAATGGAGTGTCAGTTATCGGATGGNNGAGGCAGACGATCATGTCCGAGTTGTTCCGACCAATCTCAACCGAGCGGCTCGCCGCCTGGCTGTTCGGGGAACTGGACAGCGAGGACTCTATCCTCGGGATTCCGCGCCAGCACTTCTTTGTTCCGCGCGAAGATTCGCTGATGCAGAGCGAAATCTACGGGCATCTGCTGCACACGCCCATCGGACCCGCTGCCGGGCCTCATACCCAGATGGCGCAGAATATCATTGCCGCCTGGTTATGCGGCGCACGGTACATCGAGCTGAAAACCGTACAGACCCGCGACGAACTCGACGTTAGCAAGCCCTGCATCGACATGGAGGACGAGGGCTATAACGTCGAATGGTCGCAGGAGCTGAAAGTCTTTCAGTCTTTCGACGAGTATCTGCGAGCCTGGATACTGATTCATGCCCTGCATCATTATCTGGGATTTCCCGGAGACAGTCCCGGGGTCGTCTTCAATCTCAGCGTCGGGTACGACCTCGACGGCATCCGGCAACCGAACGTGCAGTGGTTCCTTGACCAGGTGCAGGATTGCTCGGAGTACAAAGCTCTCATCGTCGAGCAGGTCGCGAAACNNCGCCTGTCCGACAACGTCACCTTGTCGACCATGCACGGCTGCCCCCCTGATGAGATCGAAGCCATCACCACGTATCTGTTGCAGGAGCGGCGTTTGCACACCCTGGTGAAGTGCAACCCGACATTACTGGGTCCCGAGCGTTTGCGGACTATTCTGCATGACGATCTGAAATTCGTGGATGTCGTGGTACCGGACGCGGCCTTCGATCACGATCTGAAGTTTTCGGCAGCAGTCCCGATGTTTAGCAACCTCATGACGATTGCAGAGCAGCACGGGCTAGAATTTGGCGTAAAGCTCTCCAATACGCTGGAAGTCGAGAACGTCCGCTCCGTGTTCGATAAGGCCGAGAAAATGAGCTATCTCTCGGGGCGTCCGCTGCACGTAATTACCGTCAACCTGGCACATGACCTGGCGGAGGAATTTGCCGGCGAATTACCGATCTCCTTTTCGGCGGGCGCAAACGCGTTCAACCTGCCCGATCTGCTAGCGGCCGGGATGTCAACCGTCACGATTTGTTCGGACCTCCTGAAAACCGGCGGATACCTGCGACTGCGCGACTGTATCGAATCAATCGACACAGCCCTTGCGCAGCTGGAAGCTCGGACTATCGAGGACTTCATTATCAAATCGGCTGGCGCCGGCGATGACGCGTTACAACGCAACACGGCGGCCAGGATGAACCTGCGGCGCTACGCGAATAAAGTTCGTACCGACGCCGACTACCGGAAAGACCGGCTCGATACCGCGCACACGAAGACCTCGCGGCCACNNCGCGCACACGAAGACCTCGCGGCCACTCGAGTATTTCGACTGCATCAAGGCGCCCTGCGTCGACGAGTGCCCACTGCATCAAAAGGTACCGATGTACATGGCGGCGGTGCGCGGCGGCGCCGTCGGCCAAGCGCAGGCCGTCGTAAGAGCCGACAATCCGCTGCCCTGCATACTGGGCCGAATCTGTGACCATCTGTGTGAGCGTGCCTGCGTTCGCACTCATATCGATGAGCCCGTTGCGATCCGGGACGTCAAGCGCTTCATCATGGATCGGCCGGCGGAATCGGATGCCGATTTGATGCCGGTGCGGTCCGGGAAGAGAGTCGCGGTCATCGGCTCGGGTCCTGGCGGCATATCGGCGGCGAAAGAACTCGCGCGCGGCGGATTTGCCGTAGAGGTTTTCGAGCAGCACGCGTATCCCGGCGGCATGGTCGGCGGCGCGGTTCCGCAATACAGGCTGCCGCAGGCCGTATTCGACCGGGATTTTGCAATGCTTGGGAAGCTGGGCGTGAAAGTGCACTATAAGCAGCGCGTTGGCCGGGATATCCGCCTCTCCCAGCTGCGCGGTGCCGGCTTCGACAATGTCATCATCATGACGGGCGCACAGCGCAGCAAGACCCTGTCACTCGAGAATGAGGACTGTGACGGCGTGGTCGATGCCCTGCATTTCCTGCGCCGTTCCCGGGAGGATCGCGCGCTTGGTCTTGGCGGGCGGGTTGGTGTCATAGGCGCCGGGGATACCGCAATGGACTGCGCACGCGTCGCGAGACGACAGAACAGCCGCCAGGTGACTCTGATCTATCGCCGCACGGTCGATCAGATGCCGGCCGACCGGGAGGAAGTTGCGCAGCTCATCGACGAGGGCGTCGAGGTGCTGGAACTCGCCAAACCGCAGGGTCTTGTTGTCGAAGACGGCAAACTCCGCGCACTGCTCTGCCGCCGCATGAGGTACGCGGGCGACCGCGATGCCACGGGCCGCAAGGTGCCCCATGAGGTCGCCGATTCCGACTTCGAGGTGCCGCTGGACACACTGATCCTTGCGATCAGCCAGCATGCCGTTCTCGACTTCTTCGACCAGGAACCCATCGAGGTTAACAGTCGCGGTTACATCAAGGTTGACCCGGCGACCTTCGAGACGTCCGTACCCGGTGTGTATGCGGGCGGTGATGTCGCCAATGACGGGCCGTCCTCCATCGTCAAAGCGGCCGCCGCGGGTAAGGCGATCGCAAACGCCATCATGCGTCGTCGTGACGTCGACGCCGATTCGATCGAACCGCTGCGACGTGACAAGGGGATGCTGCTGCGACTCCGGGGCCAGAGGCAGCCGCGGGTTCATGCCCCCGAGCGGCCGCGCGATGACCGGGACAACTTCGAGGAAGTGGTACTCACCTACTCCGACCAGCAGGCGCGAGTAGAAGCCGGACGCTGCCTGGACTGCGATACTTTCTGCAGCATCTGTGTTGGCGTATGCCCGAATATCGCTCTGCAGACTTATGAGGCAGACTCGCTCGAGGTTCGCCTGCCGAGGATCAGCCTCGTCGACGGTGAAATCCGCATTGATCCCGCGGACACCTACCGCGTCCGGCAGTCATTTCAAGTCGCCGTGCTCACCGACTTTTGCAATGAATGCGGCAACTGCACGACATTCTGCCCGACATCCGGCGATCCCTATCGCGACAAACCTCGGTTATACCTTGACCGCGAGGATTTCGAGTCGCAGCAGGACAATGCTTTCATGGTTTTCAAAGACGACGACGTCTGGGCGATGGACGCCCGATTAGGAGGGGCCGATCACCGGATCGAGCTTAACGGAAAACTGGACTATGCCGGACCGGCGTTCACAGCGAGCATTGACCCGCACACGTTCGAAATCGCTGCCGCGGAAGCAACCGGAGCCGACGGGTCTTATTTGCTGGAGCCCTGCGCAGACATGTTCGTGCTGTTAAACGGCTTGCGCAAGTCGCTGCCTTTCCTGCCGACGTCGCGTCGGAAGGCAATAACGACGGGACCAATCACGCACCCGGGATACGAGGAATGATGTGAGCTCGCTATTGATCACCAACGGCCATCTCGTGACGCTCGATGCGAAGAATCGCTTTGTCCGCGGCGGCAGCATTTACATCGAGGGTGACCGGATCGTGGACGTCGGGGACTTCGCGGCGGGGGCCTATCAGGCAGACCGGACGCTCGATGCGCACGGCAAGCTCGTCATGCCGGGACTGATCAACGCCCACCACCACCTCTACTCGACTTTCGCCCGCGGATTTACCCCACCGGGACCGCCGGCGACGAACTTCGAGGAAAACCTCCGGAACCTGTGGTGGAAACTGGACGCTGCCCTTGATGCCGAAGACGTGTATTTCTCGGCATTACTGGCCGTCATGCATGCGGCACGCGCGGGATGCACAACGATCATCGACCATCACGCCTCGCCGTCCTGTTGGGATGGCAGCCTGGACCAGGTCGAACGCGCGTTTCGGGATGTCGGCCTGAGCGGCTGCCTCTGTTACGAAGTCTCCGACCGTAACATGCCCGGGGAAGGTATCGAGGAAAACGAACGCTATATCCGCAAATGCCGAGACTCGGACGACAAGCAGATGGCCGGCATGTTCGGACTGCACGCGCTGATGACCCTGGGCACCCGTACCCTGGATCGTTGCGCCGATATCGGCAACTCGCTGGACGCGGGATTTCATGTGCACGCGGCCGAAGACGAGATCGACGTGAAAATGACGATGGACCGCTATGGGAGGCGCATCATGGACCGGTTCCTCGACTTCGGCATCCCCGGTCCGAAGACGATATTCGTGCATGGCGTCCATTTTGGCCCCCGCGAACTCGACTTGTTGCGCTCTACCGACTCCATGCTCGTGAACGCGCCCGAGTCGAACATGAACAACGGGCTCAGCGTTGCGCCGATACTCGACATGCTCAAGCACGGCGTCACCGTCGGCGTCGGCACCGACGGGATGTCGTCACACCTGATATCCCAGGCGCGCGCCATGTACCTGCACCAGCGGACGTATCACCGTGATCCAACGGTGGCATTCTCGGAGGCCTGCGAGATTCTGCTGGAGCACAATCGCAAGATCTGCGACCGCCTGTTCGAAGAGCCCCGCGGCGTACTGGCCCGCGGACACCTTGCCGATATTATCGTTTCGGACTACGTGCCATTCACGCCATTGAACGCAGANNCACCTGCTATTCGGACTGAGTTTTGCCCGGGTTCATACGACGATCGCACGAGGCCGGGTGATTGTCGATGACGGTCACCTGGTGCACCTGGACGAGGATCGAATTCGCGCGCGCTGTGCCGAACACGCACCTAGAATTTGGAGTAGAATTCACTGATAACTAGCTGTAAAGGCAGAGTTTTTGACAAGTTACTGGAAACACTACCATAGGCCCGGAACGGTCGAGGACGCGATCGACACCTTACGCGGTTACGATGGCCGCGCCCGCGTCATCGGTGGTGGAACAGACCTGCTGGTGGAGACACGGCGGGGTCTGCGGCGGCCCTTCGAAGCCATGGTGGACGCATCGCGCATTGCCGGCCTCAATACCATCGAGTGTGACGCAAACCACATCGTTATCGGCTGCGGCGTGACACATGCCAGGATCGTCAGTGATCCGAGTATTCGACGGTACGGCGCCTGCTTGGCCGAAAGCTGCGGCGTCATTGGTGGGCCGCAGGTGCGCAATGCCGGCACGCTCGCGGGTAATGTCGCCCATGCGCTGCCCGCAGGCGACGGCAGCATCGGCCTGCTGGCGCTGGCCGGCGAAGTCGAAATCGCCAGCGCTTCCGGTCGCCGCTGGATGCCCGCCAGGGACACTTTCGTTGGCCCGGGCAAAAGTGTGATCGATCGACACCGGGAGGTGCTGACACGAATACGCTTCAGGCCCACGGCAAGCGGCGAAGGATCGGCGTTTCATCGCGTGATGCGGCCGCAAGGCCTCTGCCTGCCCATCATATCGATGGCAGCGCGACTGGCTGTCGAAGGCGAGCGCATCGTGACGGCAGACATCAGTATGGGCCCGGTCGGGCCCGTTCCCTGGTTTGCCGAACCGGTTGCGCGGGTGCTGATCGGCGGTCCCGCGACCGACGCTCAATACGAAAAAGCCGTCGACGTTGCGCTCGCCAACGTTACGCTGCGAACCAGCAAATACCGGGCCACCGAACGATACCGCCGGGCCATGATCCGGGCGTATCTGCCGATCATCCTCGCCGAGGCCGCCGAACGCGCCGGAGTCGAGCGATGAGCAGGCTGCAGATGACGGTCAACGGTGTCGCGGTCGACATCGACGTGCCGGAATCGCGGTACCTGTCGGACGTTCTGCGCGAGGACCTCCGTCTGACCGGCACCAAGGTCGGCTGTGCCGAGGCTGAGTGCGGTATTTGCACGGTCCTCGTCGATGGTACGGCGGTCGTGAGCTGCGTTTTTCCGGCTTTCAAGGCGCAGGGCGCCAATGTGGAGACCATCGAAGGGCTGTCAGGAAACGGCAAGCTGCATGCCCTGCAACAGGCCTTCCTGGATCACGGCGCCGTGCAGTGCGGCATCTGTACGCCTGGTCTCATCATGACGGCCAAAGGATTGCTGGATAGCAAGCGCGCGGCGGGCGAAGCTGTGACCGAGGACGACATCCGGACCGCGCTCAAAGACTCGTACTGTCGCTGCACGGGCTATCAGAGCGTGATCAACGCCATCCTACAGGCGTCAGGCGAAGACGTCGCGCCGTATATCCCGGAAACCTCGGCACCGGGCCTCGCGGTTGGCAGACCGGAACCCAACCCGAACGCCCTGGCCAAGATAACGGGCGCCGCCCGCTTCACCGATGACTATCGATTCCCCGGCATGCTCTATGCGCGGACCAAGCGCGCCGGCGTCCCGCACGCCCGGATACTCTCGATCGACAGCTCGGCGGCGAAGCAACTCGACGGCGTGCACGCGGTGCTGACCCACGAAGATGTGCCCGGCCGTAATGCACACGGAGTGGTAAGCGTCGACTGGCCGGTGCTCTGCGGTCGCAAAGTCCGCTACGTCGGCGATGCGATCGCGATCGTCGCAGCCGACAGCGATGAAATCGCGGCGCAAGCCCTGCAGCTGATCGACGTCCGCTACGAGGAACTCCCGGCCGTCACCGACTCCATCGAGGCCTTGAAGTCTGATGCACCGCTGGTTCACGAGGAACGTCCGGACGGCAATCTCCTGAAACACATCAAGGTCAGGAAAGGCGACCTCGAACGCGGCTTCGCCGAGGCCGACGTCATCGTCGATCAGACCTACCGGACGCCCACGACGGAACACCTGTTCCTCGAACCCGAATGCTCGATCGCCGTGCCCGCCGGATACGATCCGACGACGTACGGCGGCCGCCGCGATGACCGCGCGGTACGTGGCGAAACAGCGAGACACGATAAGACGACGGTTTACGTCGGCAGCCAGATTCCCTACTCCGACAGGGACCAGGTTGCGGCGACTCTGGACGTCGCGCCCGAAGCGGTGCGGATCGTGGCCACGCTCATGGGCGGAGGATTCGGCGGCAAGGAAGATATAGCGGGTCAGATCCACGCCGCTCTGCTGGCCGAGGCAACTCGCCGACCCGTCAAGATGCTGTACTCACGACAGGAAAGCCTGATGGTGCATCCGAAGCGGCATGCCACGGTCATCCGTATGCGTACCGGCGCGACGCTCGGGGGGAAACTGACGGCACAGGAGGCGACCCTGTACGGCGACGGCGGTGCCTACGCCAGCCTGAGCGAAAAGGTGCTGACCCGCGCCACGACCCACGCCTCCGGTCCCTACGACGTTGCCAACGTGAAGGTGGACTGCTACGCCATGTATACCAATAACGTTCCCTGCGGCGCATTTCGAGGATTCGGCGTCACGCAGAGCTGCTTCGCGGTGGAAAGCAACATGGACATGCTGGCCGAGAAACTCGGGCTCGATGCGATCGAATTCCGTCGCATGAACGCACTCGATGTCGGATCGGAGACCGCGACCGGCCAGGTCATGCGGGAAAGCGTTGGGCTGAAAGCCTGTATCGACAAGGTCGATCACGATATGCGCAGCGGGGAATTCCGCTGGAGCTGGGAGGAAGGCCATCGTCGATTCGCGTGGGGCCTGGCTCTGGGGTACAAGAATACCGGCCTTGGAGGTGGCGCGCCGGACAAGGCGACGGCCGACGTTGAGGCCTGGCAAGATCCGGCAAGCGGGCTGATGGCCGAGGTCAGAATCTCCTCGGCGGAAATGGGCCAGGGTCTGCCGGGTGTCCTCGCGGCCTGCGCGGCGGAAGAACTGGGGATCCCGTCGGAACGTGTCGGGGTTCTGCTGGGCGACACCGACTACTGTCCGGACGGCGGACCGACGACGGCCAGTCGTCAGACCTATGTGAGCGGCAACGCCGTGCGCCTCGCCGCCAGGCGCGTGGCAGAGCAGCTCGCAAGAACGGATGCCCCGCCAAGAGTCAAGGCACAGCATGAGTACTGGGCACCGAAGACCACGCCGCTCGGCAAGGGCGGCGACATGCATGTCGCCTTCGGTTTCTGCGCGCAGGCGGCGCTCTGCGAGATAGACATGCGCACCGGGGAGGTCAGCGTTCGCCAAATCATCGCAGCGCACGATGTTGGCCGGGCAATCAACCCGCTTACGCTGGAAGGGCAAATCGAAGGCGGCATCGTGATGTGCATCGGCTACACGCTGAGCGAGCACTACATCCAGGAAGAGGGCAAACCCTGGACGACGGTGATGGCACGTTACAAGGTCCCGAGTATCACGCATGCACCCCGGATCATCTCTCATATCCTCGAGCACGAGACCTCCAGCGGACCGTTCGGGGCGAAGGGCATCGGCGAATTGCCGAGTATCCCGACGAGCCCGGCGATCACCAACGCGATTTATCGCGCCACCGGCGTACGTGTCCGCAGCTTGCCGGTCGACCAAGACGAACTGTTGCGAGCGATCGAAGAAGGCGGCGACGATATCGAGCTCGCCTGGGGCGACCAGAAACCCATACCCAGAATCGATTTCGGAGGGGACCGGTGAACCTGATACCCGCAGTTCGTGAAGAAGTACGGCGAAGAAGCATCAGGCGCGCCCGTGCGCGGAAGATCGTTTTGCCGACCTTCGCGCAACTCAAGGATCCCACGCTCGTACCGGATGCGATCAAGGCCCGCCTGAGAAAGGTCGGCCTCTGGGACCTCGATCCGGCGAACCTGTTCCGCATCACGTGGAAGAACGAGCCCGTCGAGCACGGCGGCGGCTTCGGCGAGGGCAACTGGATCGAGTTTCCGCCCGCGCTGACCGGTATCGACGCCACGATTGTCGGCATCGTCGGCAAGTGGTTTCCGACGGGCGCGCACAAGGTCGGGGCGGCCTACGGCTGCCTGGTGCCCCGCCTCGTGACCGGGGCCTTCGATCCGGATAATCAGAAGGCGGTATGGCCGTCTACCGGCAACTACTGCCGCGGCGGTGCCTACGACTGCGCCCTGCTCTCCTGCCCGGCGGTGGCCATCCTGCCCGAGGGCATGAGCCGCGAGCGCTTCGAGTGGCTGCAAGAGATCGGCACCGACGAGATCATCGCCACGCCCGGCACCGAGTCGAACGTCAAGGAGATCTACGACAAGTGCTGGGAGCTGCGCAAGGAGCGCGGCGACGGGATCGTCATCTTCAACCAGTTCGAGGAGTTCGGCAACGCCATCTGGCACTACCAGATGACCGGCTCGATCATCGAGCGGNNGGCGGGGCGGCGTCTTGCGGCCTATGTCAGTGCGACGGGCTCTGCCGGCACGATAGCCGCGGGAGACTACCTTCGTACCCGATATCCCGACATCCGCGTGGTTGCCACCGAGGCCCTGCAGTGCCCGACGCTTCTGCAGTTCGGGTTCGGCGAGCACCGAATCGAAGGCATCGGCGACAAGCATGTTCCGTGGATTCACAACGTGCGCAATACCAACCTCGTGGTCGCCGTCGATGACGAGCAGACCATGCAACTCATGCGCCTTTTCAGCGAAGACGAGGGGCGCGCCTGCCTGCGCCGCGAGGGTGTCGAAGACGACCTCTTGCAGAGCCTCGGCGAGATCGGAATTTCCGGCCTCTGTAATCTCGTGGCCAGCATCAAGACTGCACGTTACTACGATATGGGTTCGAGTGACGTGATCTTCACGCCGATCACCGATTCGATGGAATTGTACGCGTCGCGCATGCAGCAGATGAAAGACGCTCACGGGCCGTACAGCGGCCATCTTGCAGACCAGCACTACGGTCGCTACCTGCTGGGAACGACGGCGGACAATGTCCGCGAGCTCACGTATGCCGATCAGAAAGCGCTGCACAATTTCAAATACTTCACCTGGGTCGAACAGCAGGGGCGGACATCGGATGAGCTGCGGCAGCTCTGGGACCCGGATTTCTGGCAAGCGATATTCTCACAGGACGTCGTGGACGAATGGGACCGTTTGATCGATGCGTTCAACAATGATGGAGACATCTGATGAGCAGCACTTATTACGAGGAGGCCATGGGCGTCAAAGCCGAGCTCGTCGGTTTCATGCAGGATATTATTCGCATACCGTCACTGAGCTCGGACGAAGGCGCCGTCGTGGAGCGCATCCGCCAGGAAATGCTGAAGATCGGCTACGACGAGATCACTGTCGATCCGATGGGCAATATTCTCGGCCGCATCGGTTCCGGCCCGCGCATCATCGCGTTCGACGGCCATTGCGACATTGTCGACGTGGGCGACCCGGACCTTTGGGACCGTGACCCGTACTCGGCGGATATCGAGGACGGCATCCTTTATGGTCGTGGCGCCAGCGACATGAAAGGCGGTGTAGCATCCAGCGTCTACGCCGGCGCGTTGCTGAAGAAACGCGGCGTCCCCGACAACGTCACCTTTTACGCCACGGCGACGATCCAGGAAGAAGACTGTGACGGGCTATGCTGGCAGTACATCATCAACGAAGGCGGCTTGCGCCCCGACCTCGTCGTCATAACCGAACCAACCAGCCTGCGCATCTACCGCGGCCACCGTGGGCGCATGGAGATGGAGGTCCACACATCGGGCATTTCCTGTCACGGCTCCGCGCCCGAGCGCGGCGACAACGCGGTCTACAGGATGGCCGGCATCATCGCCGATATCGAGAAACTCAATGAACGGCTCGAGCCGCGCGATCCACTCGGCAAAGGCACGGTGACGATCAGTCAGATTCGCTCCACCTCTCCGAGCCTTTGTGCCGTGGCGGATGGCTGCACGATACATCTCGATCGACGGCTGACGATCGATGAGTCCGAGGACACCGCGGTGGCCGAGATCGAGGCGCTGCCATCCGTCAGGGCCGCCAAGGCGACGGTCACCGTGCTGGAATACGAAGTGCCGAGCTACACCGGTCTCAGCTACCCCACTCGCAAGTACTACCCGACCTGGGAGACCAGGGAAGACGAGCCGCCCGTGATAGCCGCAGTGGCCGCGTATCGAAAGACCTTCGACAAGGCGCCGGAGACCGGGTACTGGACTTTCAGCACCAATGGCGTCGCCACGGCCGGAATGCACGGCATTCCCACGATCGGCTTCGGTCCGGGCCACGAACGCTACGCGCACGCGCCGAACGAGCAGACAGAAATCGAGCACCTGGTTAGCGCAACTGCGTTCTATTCGGCCCTGGTCGATGAATTTGCCCGGGGATGACTACAGGAGAACCATCAACGTGACTCGCACCGCAAAACCAATTNNCAGCACCGCCTTTTATGCCGCCCTGGCCCACGCGTTCGCCCGCCAGCGGGGAGCTTCGAGACCATGAACGAAACCGCCCATGCACTGACCGACCGAATGAAGGGCCGCGACTGGCTGATGACGCAGGACTGGTCGGATCAGGAGATCGAACTGGCGCTGGCCACAGCGGCGCAACTGAAAGACGAATTCAGATCCGGCGTGCCCACAATGCACCTCCCGCACAAGACGGCGTTTCTGATCTTCTTCGATAAATCGACCCGCACGCGTAACTCGTTCGAGGCGGGAATGACACAGCTGGGCGGCCACGCACATTTCATCGACGCGGAGACATCGCAGATCGCGCACGGCGAAAGCCCCAAAGACATGGGCACGATCCTGTCGA
>JABAOD010007007.1_pt1 | contig 12669 bp, 14 predicted proteins | sample 7062151 | NCBI WGS metagenome assembly JABAOD01 (sample SAMN14538626, study PRJNA623070) | marine sediment metagenome | biome: marine biome [ENVO:00000428]; feature: marine pelagic biome [ENVO:01000023]; material: deep marine sediment [ENVO:00002113] | place: India: Gulf of Khambhat ...
CGGCGGGAGGGTCGACTCTCCCGGCACCCACCGATACGCAACGGATCCCCACCTGGTCGGGAGATTGCGGCGCTCCCCGGGAAGGTCGGGAGCAACGACTGGGTGGGCGTCGATCTCGCGGGCAGCCTGCCGGTACCGGTGCCAGGCCAGGCCTGCGGCGGCCGGCAGAGAAGCGAAGGCCACTGCTCGCGAGCCGTACATGTCTATAGATCGGCACGACAGGGCGGGGCCATTGATCCAGTGGGCGCGTCATCCTCAGTCCCGAGGAATGACTAGACAGCACTGGATGTACGGCATGGCGAGCAGTCGCGCCCCCGAGTCACCGTCCGCCGTCGGGGTCACTGCTTCTTCGGAGCTGATCAGCCAAGAACTCGAGATCTGGCCATCCGAAGAGGATCTCCTCGGTGGGGTACTCGTCGACCTTGGCGGGACGTCGGCCGATCTCGCGACCCCCGAGTCTGCGGTAGAAGCCACAACTCGGGTTCTCCTGCACGCAACCAACCTCGAGCGACGTCGCGCCCACCTCGCGGAGCCTCTCGACCGCGCAACGGAACAGGTACCGACCTGTGCCGAGACCCTGCTGGGCGGGCAACACATACAGCCCCCGAACCGACCCGTCGAAACCATCGGAATCGGCCCTTCGTTCGGCCCACACAAACCCCACGATCTGGTTCTGGTGTTCTGCCACCAAGAACAGGCTTCGATCGAGTGATGGATCGGCCAGCGTGGTTCGCCAGCCGGCAGCGCTTTGCTCGGGGGTCCATGAGAGGTCCAGATGCTCCGCCGGGATGGCATCGACGAAGGTGGCGAGGGCAGCAGCAACAGTGACGCGGCCGATCCCGTCGCAATCGCGCAACGCCGCTTCACGGATCGAGATCACCGAGATCCTCCGAGGTCACGCTCGATTCCTCAGGAGCAACACTACCTCTTGACCTCGAGTCGACTCGAGGTCGTACGATTCGGCCATGCCAGCCGAACCGAACCCCCTTGCATGTCTTCTGCCTCTTCCCGATGGCGCCCGCCAGGCCCTCGAGTGGCGACAGCTGCAACAGCAGGCGATGTCGACAGCTTCGATCGTTGGAGGAGTCGCCCTCGAGTACCCCGTGGCGCTTCAGCCGCTGGTCGAAGCCCTCGTTCGACGCGAGGCGGCATGTTGCGGCTTCCTCGACTTCGCGCTGACCTCGGACGCCAACCACCTTCGTCTCGAGATCACCAGCACCGACCGCGCCGCCGCCCCGGTGATCGAGCTCCTCACGGGCTTCGCCCCATGACGGCCGCCTCGCTCGCGATCGGTGAGGTCGCCCAGCGGACCGGCTTGCCCGTCTCGACCGTCCGCTACTACGACGACGTGGCACTCATCTCGGCGACACATCGGGTGGGCGGGAAACGCAGGTTCGGTTCGGAGGTGGTCGGCCGCGTCAACTTCATCCGTCGGGCGCAGGATGCAGGGTTCTCCCTCGAGGAGATCCGTCTCCTCCTCAACGACACCGCCCGCACATGGCCGGCCCTCGTCGACGCCAAGCTCGAGGAGCTCTCCGAGCGCCGAACGCGGCTGGACACGATGATCGAGCTCCTCACCGAAGTGAGAGAGTGCGGATGTGACGCGATCGACGCCTGCCCGGTGCTTCCGTCACCGATCGCCCGTCCTGGAGTCGAGGTCGACCCCGATCACGGCAGATAGACCTCCTCCATTGACAGGACCTGATCGCCAAGCACGGTGAACACGTAGGGCAGTGACCCTGCCCCGTACCAGCTCCACTCCAGACCCGGATCGTCCTCGCCTCCCAGCAAGATGCTCCACGTATCCAGATCAACCGGCACTGTCGTCACACATGGACCCTCTGGAAAGCAAGCCTGGAGTGTGATCACAACGTCGGGCGCCACCGTGAACATGGCAATCGACTCGTCCGGGTCGCTGATGTAGAAGTCGTTGGGAAGATCCTCGTTCGGACCGATCGCACCGTCCTTGCGGGCGGCAGCCAGCGCCTCGTCGCCAGACAGCATCTCTGCTTTGTCGATCCCGACGATCGTGCCCCCCGAACCACTCTCGAACGAGCGGAGCCAGCCGAAGATCTCCTCCTGAACGGATGCGGTGGTCGTCGTGGATTGCGCGATCGTGTCACTGGTGGTCGTCGTGGGTTGGGCAGTTGTGCCGGTTGTCGAGGACGAGGTGCTTGAGGACGAGCTCGTGCCGGTCCCCCCGGCGCCGCCGTCACCGCCACACGCAACAAGCACCATCGCCAGCACTACAGCGGTGCGGCAGCATCGGACAACGCTCGGTCCTCTCTCAGCATCTACCGGTTGTGTCATGTCGCCGACTCCTGAGTCGATTTGCCCGATCATCTCGCCGAGCTCTGAGTGAAGACAGGGACTTGCGTCATGTTCCTCGCACGACGACGGCCGGTTACACGATGTCCCGAGCAACAGGGAGGCGCTTGACCGCNNACCGCGTACCCGGCCAGGAACGAGGCACCAACAGCAAGCGGGGCGACCAAGATGAACTTCACACCGAGTTCCAGGCGGAGGCCGCTGAGACCAACGGCCAGAATCGTGATGACAGGGGCGTGCAGCACATAGGTGGCATACGCAGCCTGCGACATGGCTCGGCCCAGCGGTCGCTGCCGGTTGAAACGACGCCGGTACCAGACGAGGAGCGTCACCACCATCGCCACACACATGTACTGCTCCCACAGGGAATACGCCAGCTGCTGCCAATGAACGCCACCCAGAAAGACGTCCAGCTCCCCGTCGAGGGCACCCCCGGCAACGAACAGAATCGGGAAGAGGCCCACGAGACCGAGCACGATCCGCAGCCACCGGCGACGCTGTCGGTCAGNNACCAACCGAACCGGTGGGCGGCCACACCGGCAGCGAACAACGCGACGTATTGGGGGAAGTGGGCGAGCTGGAAGTGGACCGGCTCCCACCACCATCCGACCGGCACCCAGATCCGCAGTACGAACGTGACCAAGCCCAGACCGAGCGCGAACCCGGCGATCGCCCAATCAGTGAGGGGACGCGAGCCCGACGACGTCGCCCGAGCCGGCCGGATCCTCCGCCACACGACGAGTCCGATCGAGAACAGCAACAAGGCTTCCAAGAACCAGGTCGGTCCCAGGCCAAGCAGATCGGTATAGCTCTCGACGAGCACGCGGCCGAAGCTGCGTGCTCCATCCCTGCTCACGAGCAACGCCACCAGGAGAGGGTTCAGCACCAGGGCGTAGACGACCATCGGGATCCCCAGCCGCGTGAAGCGATCCTTCAGAAAGCCCCGGGCTCCCTTGCGATCGAGTGAGCCTGGACTGAAGTAGCTCGACACCAGGAAGAAGAAGCCCATGAAGAACGCCTGATTGACGGCGACGAACAGCGTCAGGGCGATCTCGGAAACGGTCGAGACGTCACCGGCCTCGTTGTAGTACCAGTCCCCCGGCGCTCCGTAGCCGATGGACAGGTGAAGGAGGATGACGAGGACGGTGAGCAGGACCCGCAGATTGTCGATGTACTCGAGGCGTGCGGTCGTCGCCGGCAAGACGCTCGCGGTCATCGGAGCGTCTGCGTGGTTCGATTCACCCAATGCTCTCCCTCTCCGAGCGGCGCTGACCTCGGTGCAACCTCCTCATCCGGGACCCAATCACTGAGGACAGCCGAGCGGATCGCCTGCCGGCCCGGACGGGCGGCCACCAACGCCACGAGAACAAGCGCAAGGAACACGTACTCGAGCACCTCGAAGAATGCGATCTCCCCCACGGTGAGGTCGTAGATCATCGGAGCGACGTAGGCGACCAGGTTTCCGAAGAGGAGCGCCCACCACGCCCACACCTCTCCCCGGCGGAATGCTGTTGTGCACACCGCAACTGCCATCAGTCCGAATGCCACGTTGTAGGCGCCCAGCAGTCGGAACTGAAACACGTCGAATTCCGCCGACCTCGGATCGAGGCGCACGAACTCTGACCAGGCGGTCCCGGTATGGCTCTCATACCCGGCCGTCAGTTGTTCGGGCTGGACCAACACCAGCAGGCCGTACGCCACGATGGCGGCATCGGCCACCAGCACCGCCACCCACGCCCACCTGGGCGTACCTCCAACTGCGTTCATCACGCCATTTCCGGTCGTCGCACCAACATGAGACTCGCCAGCCCGACAACTCGCCAGAAGCAAAAGTCCCATCGAGAGAGATGCTTGGTCTCCGAATCAACCGCCTCGACACCTGACAAAGTCATGAACGGAGAGAATTGGCTCCTTCCGAATCGGCACACGATCCCATACGTTCGACGCACTGGTTCAGGAACGGGCCGGTACGAGACGGGCATGGGGTCGGTCTCTTCATCACTCCCGAAAGGAGTCGGTAATGAGACGAACGCTGGTCATCGCCCTTGCGCTGTTCACCGCACTTGCGTTGGCTGCGCCGGTGAGCGCAGATGGACACTCGAACGGGAACATCCAACTCGAGGCTTTGGGATTCGTCGACTTCACATGTGACGACATGGCAAGCGACCTTCCCATCCGCATCACCGGAGATTTGGAGGGCTGCTTGTATCAGTTCTTCGGTCCGGGGACGTGGCATCCCAGCAACACATACAAGGAGGTCGGGACCGAAGTCTTCGTCGGCTGCCTGGCTGACGGAGTGACGTGCGGGACCTTCGACACGACCTACCTGTTCACGGCGAAGTACTCGGATCAGAACTTCAACGGCCAGCTCTGGGGCCGTTGCCAGCATCCGATCGTCGAAGGGTCAGGCACCGGCGACTTCGCAGGAGCGACCGGACGCCTCGACTTCAAGGACAACGTCGACGCCGGGAACTTCTCGATGCGAGGCCACATCAAGCTGGACTCCAGCTGAATTCGGAATCGGCCGGAGCCGGGCTCCCCGGCTCCGGCCAACCACCAACGCTGCTCAGAACTGCAGCCACGCCTCCTCGGCCAGTGAGTCGAGGTCGCTCTTCATGATGCCCTTCATCGACACCGTGTAGACACTGTCGTCGATCACGATGGACCGCAGTATCTGGGCTCGATGGTCCCAACCTCGGTCGTCCCCACCGGGGTGGGCGATCCTGCGAATCTCACGCAAGTCGCCGTCCTCGTCGACCGTCAAGCCAACCGCACCCAGGAAGACCGAGTCTGACTTCTCACCCCACCACCATTGCTGGACCGGAACCATCGCCAGGCCCGTCTCCTCCCAGTAGAGGAACGCGTGATGGTCGTACTCGACCTGGGACGACGATCCTTCCGTCAGCGTGAACTGATCCACTTTGACGGGATCAGACGGATCGCTCACGTCGAACACCGACACCTGGGTGCCTTGGATGCGGCCCGTCTCGGTGGCGTCCTGGCCGACCCCCATCAGCAGGCCATCGCCGAGCGGATGCAGGTAGGCCGAGTAGCCGAGGATCTTCAGCTCCCCCACGACCTCGGGTTGTCGGGGGTTTGACAGGTCGATCGTGTACAACGGATCGGTCTGGCGGAACGTCACCACGTAGGCAACGTCTTCCATGAAACGAACGGAATAGATCTGCTCGGTCCGGCCGAGGCCGTCCACCATGCCGATCTCGACCAGCGCTCCGTCGCCCTGCTCCAGCACCGTCACCCGCGACTCGGTTTCCAGTCCCCCGCCCCACCACGTGGGACTGCTGGTCGAGGCCACCCGCAAGAGGCCGTCGTGTTCGTCCAAGGAGAACTGATTCAGGAGGTACCCGTCAACGGTTCCGGTGGCGACGTAGTCGGTGCGACGGCTGTTGCTGATGTCGAACTTGTGGATGTCGGTCGTGGCCCAATCAGGCCGATCGTCCTCGACGCCGGTGCGAGCCCACTGCCAGATCTGCCAGTTCTGCGTCGCCACGTACAGGTTGTCCGCAGATGCGTACACCGTGTCGCCGGTAGCCAGCACTCCGGTACCGTCGATGACGTCCAGCCCGTTGCCGAGGTCGATGGTGACCACCGACAGCATGTTGAGCCCTGAGAACTCTTCCGGGTGTCCAGCCCGGTCGCAATCGAAGAGCGTGCCCTCGTCGATCACGTCGCCGTCGGCGTTGGTCGTGACGAAGTAGGGAATCCAGTTCTCCTCGGTCGAGTCCAGGATGATCTGACGGTTTTCCTCGATGGCTCTGCGCTCCGCCCGGAGTCCTGAGCCGGTCGGATAGCTCCACTCGAACCCCACCGGGCCCGAGGTGAGCACGAGCCGAACGGTGTCGCCCACCATGCGGGCGGACACGAACTGTCCGTCGATGGTCATCGTGCGAACGATCTCCGGGTCGTCACTGATGTCGACCTCGATCAACTGGATGGTCGGGGAGTTGTAGACCGGAGCGAACTCTGCGTCGGATTCCATGACGGGATACACCGTCGACCAGGCCGAACCGAAGAGGAGCACAGTGTCGTGCGACAAGAACATGTTCTGAACCGACAGGTTGCCGACTGTGAGCCGCCCGATCACCTGCGGTTCGGACCCTGTGATGTCCGCCACGATCAGACTTCCCTCGGAGAGAACCACGATCCGCCGACCATCGGTCTTGACCATGTCGGGCTCGTCTACGCCGAGCTCCTGCACGTTGGTGCCCGAGTAGACAGGCGGACTCCCGCTCCCTGCGTCCTCAGCAACCATGGCCATGTCGCCTTCGAAGGCCCGTCCCCACCAACGACCCCACGGCCACGGATCATCCAGCCCGTATGGCCCGACCAGGTCGATGGCGTGGGATGTCACGTAATCCAGAAAGGCACTGCAGGCATCGAAGGCGACGAGCGCATTGGAGGCCAAAACGATCTCGGGCCGGTCTGGTTGATCGGGCCGATCGATGGGCACCGGCCGGGTCGTGGTCGTGGTCCCCCGTTCGTCCCAGGTGGTGAAGCCCGAGCCTGCGCCACAGGCCGAACTGACCAAGGCGAGGGCGGACAACAGGGTGATGAGTCGTGTGAATGGCCTTGACATCGTCTGGTCCTCCGTGATGGTCCTCATCACTTGGATGCACAGCAGCCAGTTCAGGTTCCCGGCGCTCTCCGCCCCGCCACGTGGCCGGGCATCGCCACAACGGCGTAGGCGAACACGAGGCCCGCAACAGGGCCGACGAGCAGGGTGCTGATGACGAGGACTACTTCAAACATCGACGGACCTCGGGCTTCTCGGAGCCGAGCCTTGCTCGCTGATCACCTTTGCCATGCCCTCGTCTCTGCGACCCAAACCGCGAGATCCAACCTGCTGTCGGTGCCCGGCCGTCTGCGGAGACTTGCCAAGGACATGATTCGCGACCAACGTGACGTGCGGTGCGTCCCATTGAGCAAGGCTCGCACCAAGCCTCACAGCACCATTCCGACAGGAGACGAGTCACATGACCACCCCAGCCGACACAACGAGATCCGATCCGGGGCCGGTCGCCCTGCCTACACCCGATCCCTCGCAGCCGTCCAGGATCCGCAGGTTCGGTCGCGGACTGTGGAGAGCGTTCAAGTGGGTGCTGGCGTTGGCCATCATCGCCGGCATCGTTGCCGCCGTCTGGTTCGGGTGGCCTGAGGTCAACCGCCGGTTCATCCAGCCCATTGCCGACAACACGGCTGAACTGAACACGATCGACGGACGGTTGGAGGACACCCGCACTCAGCTTGCCGAGCTCCAAGCTCAGGTCGACGCGGCCATCGCAGCCCAGGGCGGCTTGCCGGAGCGTCTGACCGCAGCGGAGTCGGCCCTGACAGAGCTCTCGGAGTCGGTCGATGAGCTGACCACCAGCACCCGAGCCATCGATCGCCTGGTGGCCGGTCACACCGACAGGCTCGATGCGCTGGAGGTGGCTCAGTCGACGTTGACCGAGCAGGTGGATGCGTCGGACACCGAGACGGTACGACAGATCGCCTTGCTGCGGTCGATGGAGTTGCTGTCCCGAGCCCGATTGTTCCTGTATCAGTCGAACTTCGGACTGGCCGAACAGGACGTCCAGGCGGCCCGGAATCTGCTCGCCGACCTGCAGGCCGACTACCCGGAGGCCGACACGGCCCTCATGGCCGAAGTGATCTTCCGTCTGGATCGGACACTCGACCAGCTGCCGGCCCGTCCGGTCGTGGCGGCCGACGATCTCGACATCGCGTGGGCAGTGCTGCTCGGTGACGTCGAGCCTCCTGGTCCACCGGACGAGGACGCGACCGACGAGGCCTGATCCGTTCGGAGGTCACTGACCAGCCGGCCGAGGTCGACCCGGACGAAGATCAGCCCTCGCCGGCAGCGGCCTCCGACGGCCTCTGTGACCGCCAGCCCATGAACGCAACGATTGCCAGCAGGACGCCCACCCCGATCACCCCGAGGACATAGACCACAGAGAAGAGGCCCTCCCGATAGGTGTCCTCGTCCAGGATTGCGGGAAGTTGAGCGAAGCCGGACGCAATTGGCCAGAAGAGGCCGACCACGATGTGGGCTCCATAGCCGCGCCGGGTTCCGGATCCGAGCCAATACAGACCGGCTGCCTGGACGGCGAAGACAGCAGCCACGACCAGGGACAGCACTACCGCCGGAACTCCGGCCTCGGCCGGCTCGCCGACTGCGAAGTCCTCGAGGGTGTGCGGTACCGAGAAGAACAGCAGCACGACCGACAGCACCGCTGTCAGCCGCCGCAGCCAAGAGCTGACCCGGCTTGTCATGGTCGACACCCTACGGAGATCGTTCGGGAGTGGTTTCGATACTGGCGGGAATCGAGGTGACCTCACCGGTCAACTGAAGGGTCTCGCCGGAGCTGATGCTCAGAGCATGAGCGGACGTTGCGCGGTGGGCAGGGCGTCCAGGTCGGCCAGGACATCCTCCTCGAAGTGCATCAGATCTCGTTCGTAGGCCACCTGATCGACGAGGTCTGCGTGCTCCTCCCTCAGCACCTTCCGATGATGGAGGTACTCCATGAATTGGCGCTCCGAGGTACGAACGCTGAGCTCCCAGAGCATCAGGTTGCACAGAGACTCGACCTGTTCGTCACTCAGGCCGGCAGCAGCGTGAGGGCCGTCGGCCGGATCGATGTGGATCGAATCGCTCATGCTGGTCTCCTCGTACTCTCACCAATACCTTCGGAAGATTCGGGGTCTGGCTTGATGGGCCGAGCACATCATTCGTGGCCGTCGTGAAGTGACCAGTCACTTCTCACCCGATCCCGGGGGCCGTCAGCGGCGGGGGGTCACCGTGCCGGTGGCACCATCGACAGTCACGATCTGGCCGTCCTCGAACCGCTCCAGCGCTCCGGTGAATCCAGTCACAGCCGGGAGCCCGTGCTCACGAGCCACGATGGCCGGGTGCGACAACATGCCACCCCCTTCGGTGACTAGTGCGCCCATCAGCGGGAACACGGCTTCCCACGTGGAAGTGGTCAACGGGGCTATCACCACGTCGCCTCGTTGGACACGGTCGAACTCGGCAGGTCCGGTCACCCGCCGCACCGGCCCCGTGTACTGGCCGGCAGAAACGCCGAGTCCTGCGCCGTCAGCAGTCGCCGGCGGACGAGCGTCATGCAGTTGGACCAGTTGGATGGCCCGGAGGACCCACGCAACATCGTCGGGGAAGGACGCCAGGTCCGGCAGCTCGTCCTCATCGCCCCCCGTCGGTGGGTTGGCGGCCGCCCACAGGGCTTCTCCGCGACGTCGGCCAACGACGGCGCTCACATCCGTCGGCTCGTCCAGCCAGGCCACGATCTCCGCCACTTCGAGGAAGAAGATGTGCTCGGGATCTGTCAGAACCCCGGCTGTCTCCATGCGCCGACCCGCCTCGAGGGCTGCATACCTGACGTTGCCGGCGATTCGGGCGTTGGTGTACTCACTCCCCTCGCGGATGGGGAAGGTGGCCCGGGCTTCCGCAAGCAGGGCGTCGAAGCGGGAGCGGTCTTCGGCCGACAGCAGGGTGCGGCATCGCTGTGCTTCACGGCCGGCCCGATCGACGGCCGAATCATCAGGTTCGACTGCGGCAATCACGGCCAGCTCGTCCACGTGCGCCTCTGCGAAGGTCGGATCGGCCACGTCGTAGCCCAACCCGCGGCTGCCGGTCGTCCGCTGATGCTCGGCGAAGGCATCCCAGAACTCCGGGCTGTCCACGTCGCCGGACCGGCCCGAGCGGAGGGCTTCGAGCTGAGGTTGGTTCAGCATCTCCTGGAGGCGTTGGACCGACTGCATGTAGTCGGCAGGTGCCGACCCCGCCACCAAGCCCATCAGGTCACCCATCGTCACGTCCATCCGTTCAGCCAAGAAGTCCTGCAACTCGGCCAGGGGCAGCAGATAGGACATGTCGGTGATCATGTTCCATCCGAAGCACTCCTGGGAGGTGGCCACGACCTCTTCGAGATGGGCGGCCAGCTCGGCGTTGGTGAGCGTCTCGAGGTCGATGCGGCTCCAATCCTCCAGCATCTGCTCGAAGGCCGGGCGTTGCTCGTCCCGCCAGCGCCGGGCCCACTCCCGATCGATGCGTTCGAGCCTGGTCCTGCGGGCCTGCTCGGCGAGCCGCCTGAGCACCGGATGCACTCGAAACAGCAGCCGGAACAGCCACGGCGGCGGCGGCGATCCGCCCGGCTCACCCACGGGTGGCACGACCATGATGTGGAAGTAGCCGCCGATGGTGCGGGCCTCCAATCGGTCGATCGGCAGGCCGTATTCCTGCGCCAGGCGACGGCTGCCCCTGCGCATCGCCTCGGGGAAGAACGAGGCGTGGAGCGGGGACATGGGCCGCTGCGAATGGGTCGAGTCCCACTCCCATGGACCCGGGGGTCGGGGCTCGTCGATCGGGATGGGTTGCACGTCGCCGGCCGACGTGATCGGCCGAGCCTGGATGACCACCAGGTCATCACCCGTGAGGACCCACTCGACATCCTGCGGCCCGCCCAAGGCCGATTCGATCTCCCGGGCCAAGTCGGCGATGCGCCTGGCGGTGGAAATGTCGAGCACGCCGGGTGCCTCGGGTCCGGCGACGGTCTCGTTGATCTCCCATCGTTCGCCGTCCGCCAAACCGGCTGCCAGCCGGTGAGCCAGTCCCTGCACGGCTTCGACAACGACGACATCAGCACCGGTGACGGGGTGGCGGGTGAAGACGATTCCGGCGGCATCGGCTGCAACCATCGGCATGACCAGGACCGGCATGTCAACCGGGCCGACCACCGAGTCGTCGGCCGAGGCGCGCACCCTCCGAACCGCTGCCGCGATGGCGTCGGTTGCGCAATCGACGTCGAGCACCGATTCGAACGCTCCAGCCATCGATGTGGTGCTGCCGTCCTCCCCCAGCGCCGACGATCGCACGGCCAGGTCGACTCCGCCGAACATCTCGACGAGTGCGTCAGCCGCCGATTCGAGCTGTTCGTCGGCAACCGAGGCGGGCACCACGGCTCCCGAAGGAACCGGGAACCCGGCCCGAGCCAGCCGGGCGATGCCGGCGGCCTTGCCGCCGACCAGGTGGGGATCAGCGGTCTGGTCCAGTGTCACGATGACCGGATGGGTGTCCACAGTCATGTTCTACCCCTCCACCACGGGTGTGGCCATCAGGGGCTCATGGTTCAGTACTCGACAGATCATCAGGGTGCCTCCCGTTCCCTACCCCGGATCAGCCGGCTGCCTGCCGGTCGCGGTTCTCGATATCCGAAACGAGGGCACCAACAGCACGCTGGATCGCACTCGCCACTTGCTCAGGCGAAAGCTCGAATCGCTCTCCGACTGTGATGACGCTCGTCGAGGAGAGCAGATGACGCAGGGCCACGAAGTCCTCTCGGGCTGTGTCATCGTCGAGATGGGGAAAGTGCTGTCTGAACATCTCGTAGTAACGGACATCTCGGTCCTGCCGCCACACGCCGCCGCTCACCCCGAGGGCGAGGACCCGCCGCAGTTGGTCCCGATGAAGGGCGCCGAAGCGAATCGCCTGAACAATCCCTGCAATCCATTCATCGAACGTCGCCGGTTCGATCAGCCCTGTCGACTGGTTGGCGGCGTGATCCATGCGCCGGCCCACCGCACTGACGAGATCGTCTCGGGTTGCGAAGTGCCGATACAAGGTGCGATGAGAGACACCGGCACGGTCGGCGATCGTTTGCATGGTGATCGCAGTCGGGTCGGAGTCGGAGAAGAAGATCTCCTCGGCGGCGTCGAGGATCGTGTTCCTGGTGAACAGCGCCTGCTGCTCTCGCAGTGTCATACTCTGTGTCATTACTACATAAACTATGACATAACGACATATCCTATGTCAAGAGTCTCGTGCGAGCCACCTGTCGCCACCCAGACGAGGAGTGGCCGCCTTCCGGCGGCCACTCCTCGATCGTTGGTTGCGTTTCGCTCAGGCGTCGGTTCGCGGTCTCCCGTACTTCTGCCACCACTCTTTGGCAGTGTCGATACCGCCGACCCCGAAGGCCACCGCCAGCGCCACACCGATGGCGGCCACGACGATCTTGACGATGTCTTCTGCAAACTGGATCGACAGCAGATCCAGGGCGGCCAGCGCGCCACCGAGGATGATCACGATGCGCACCCCGGTCGGCAGCCAGCCCACCTGCCGGGCGTCTGCATAGGGCCTGACCAGGTCGGCGACGAAGTTCGCGATCGCCGCCGCGATGAGCACGATCGCCACCGCCACGAAGATCAACGGCAGGACGGCTATCAGTCGCTCCAACAGGTCCACGATCGGGGAGATCTCCAGGACCTGGAATACCACCAGGAACAGGAACAGGAGCAGGAACGCGTAGACGA
>JABAOD010023653.1_pt1 | contig 12657 bp, 11 predicted proteins | sample 7062151 | NCBI WGS metagenome assembly JABAOD01 (sample SAMN14538626, study PRJNA623070) | marine sediment metagenome | biome: marine biome [ENVO:00000428]; feature: marine pelagic biome [ENVO:01000023]; material: deep marine sediment [ENVO:00002113] | place: India: Gulf of Khambhat ...
GGTCCCGACTCAAAGGACCACAGTGCCATCGCGCCTGCAAGCAATGCGATTCCACGAGTAGGCCACCGGAGGGCCACGTAGGATGCTGCGCATGGATTCCGGGTATCCGCTGCGTGGTCGCGACGCAGAGTTGCAGCACTTGGTGCGTGGCCTGGACGCCGCCGAGAGCGGACGAGGTACCACGATGGTCGTCACCGGTGATCCCGGCATCGGGAAGTCCCGTCTCGTGGCGGAGCTCATGGCAGAGGCACGACGCCGCACCCATCGTGTCTTCGCCGGTGCCGTCGCCGAGATGGAGAGGGAGCGGCCGTTCGGGGTGTTCATCGACGCGTTCGGCCTCGACCACGACGGCGCCGATTTCGCGGAACTCGCTGCGCTCACCGCCGGTGGACCGCCGACCGGTGCGGCAGCGTCCGATGCCGCAGGCGTGAGATATCTCGTGATTCGCACGACCATCGAAACCATCGGCAGGTTGACGGCGGCGGATCCGGTCCTCCTCGTCCTCGAGGATCTGCACTGGGCAGACCCGGCGAGCATGGCGCTCCTCGCCGAGTTGGTCGCCGCGACCGATGGCCGTGGGCTGACCGTCGTCGCCACTCGCCGGCGATGGCCGCGTCGACCCGAGCTCGACCGGATCGAGGAGCGAGCCGATGTGACGCCCGTCGCCCTCGTCCCTCTCACCGACAACGATCTCGTCGCCATCGTGACCGATGTCGTGGGCACCGAGGTGTCACCAGTGCTGCTGTCCCGTGTGCGAGAGGTGGGCGGCAATCCGTTGCTCACCCGGCTCCTCGCCGAGACGGCACCGCACGGAGAGGGGCTGCCGGAGACCTCTGTGGAGGCGATCGTTCGCAGGCACCTCGACTTCGTGAGTCGCGCCACCTCCGATCTACTCGCGACTGCGAGCGTCTTCGGAGCGCGGTTTGCCCTCGAGGACGTCGCACGGATACTGGAGACGACGTCTGCGGAGCTGCTTCCCTCCATCCGGGAAGCGATCGAGTCGGGGATTCTCGAGGACGCAGGCGATCGCCTCGCATTCCGCCACGATCTCGTGTGGCACGCCTTCTATGACGGGCTGCCCGGGGCCGCCCGGAAGAGCATGCACCGGGAGATCGCCCACGTGATGGCCTCGGAACAGGTCCCGCTCGACCGGCTGGTCTCGCATCTCGTCATCGGAGCCCGCCAGGCCAGTACGGACGATGTCAGACTCCTCGCCGGAGCGGCCCGGCAGGTGGCGCCGAGCGACCCGGCGACGGCAGCGGGTCTGCTCCGCCGAGCCGTCGACCTCTGTCCGCCGGGAGAGCCACTTCGCAGTGATCTCGAGCGCCACCTGATCACGTCGCTCCTCTGGTCGGGGCAGTTCTACCGGGCGCGCTCGCGAGCCGAGCAGGTGCTGGCGTCCGGACCGGATCCTGCCCTCCGTGGTGACGTGCTGCGTGCCCTCGGTCGCATCCTCGTCTACCAGGGCGATGTGAGTGGGTCGCTGGAACAGGTCGGCATCGGTCTCGACGACGACGAGATCCCCTCACCACAGCGAGCGCGGCTGCTCGCCGACGCCTCTCTTCGCAAGCTGGTGTGCGGCGACCGCGCCGGTGCCGCCACGGCGGGAACCGAGGCGCTGGAACTCGCCACGGAGGTAGGTGATCGGCCGGCGGCATGCGTTGCCAGGTGCGCGCTCTCCCGAGTCGCCTCGTTCGACGGTGACGTCATGGCCGCCATCGAACTGGCGGCGGCGGCGAAGGCGACGGAAGAGAACGACGCCACCGAGGCCATCGAGTTGCTCCAGCCGCCGCTGTATGCCGGCCTCGCACTCGTAGAGACGGATGATCTCGAGTTGGCCAACGACGAGTTCGCGGCAGGCCTCACGCGGGCGGAAGAGCTGGGCGCGATCTGGATCGTGCCCCTGTTCCATGTCGGCCTGGCGATGACGGCCTTCCTCCAGGGCGAGTGGGGCACGGCGCAGGCCGAGGCCGAGGCGTGCATCGACACGGCCCGATCGTCGAACACACGGGTCTGGGTGCCGTGGGCCCACTCGGTGCTCGCCTCGATCGCAGCGTCGCGCGCAGATGCGCAGCTCGCCGACCACCTGCACGCCATCGAGCGTCAGCATCGCACTTCCGGACGGGATCAGTTCGGCCGCGAATGGATCGCGTGGGCGCTTCTGCGATCCCGCGTGGCACAGAATCGCACGCACGAGGCCGTCGACCGCGCCTGGGACGAGTGGCGCGGCACCGGCGACGGCACGGGTTGCGGGCATCGACGGCTCTTCGGCGTGGATCTCGTGCGGTTCGGCAGGGGAACGCTCACGGAAGCACAGCTGCATGACATCTGCAGCTCACTCGAACGCGCCTCCGACATCTCACACACACGTGTCGACGAAGCCGCCGCGAGAAACGCTCGGGGTCTCCTCACCGCTGATCCGAGCCTGCTCCTCGATGCAGCCGACGGGTTCGATGCGGCAGCCCGACCGGTGCTCGCCACCAGGGCTCGCGACGACGCTGCGCATGCGCTGGCACCGGTCGACCGGTCCGCCGCCGTCGAACTGGGCACCCGCGTCGCCGACGGATACCAAGAGCTCGGTGCCATCTGGGAACAGGCGAGGGTTGAGTCGCTGCTGCGATCCCTCGGGGTACGTCGGGGGGCTCGCGTGAAGCACAGCCAGGCTCAGCTGGGCTGGGATGCCGTGACGCCCGCCGAATCACGTGTGGTGGCGCTGCTCGCAGAGGGTCTGACGAACCGGGAGATCGGCGAGCGTCTCTTCGTCAGCCCGCGAACGGTGGAGACCCACGTCTCGAACCTGCTTCGGAAACTCGAGGCGTCATCGCGAACGGAACTGGCCGCCCGGTATGTGGAGATCGGTCCCCCGACGAATCCGTGAGATCCCGGATGTCTCGCGGCCCGCGGCCCGGCACCCTGTGCATCAACCGAAACGAGGAGGTGCCATGCCGCTCTACATGGACGTGCACAAGGACATCGACGGACTCACCGCCGAAGCGGTGATCGCAGCCCACCAGGCCGATCTCGNNACGACGTCCGCTACCTGAGATACTGGTTCAGCGCCGACCAAGGATCCGTCTTCTGCCTCGTCGAGGCGCCGAATGCGGAAGCGGCCGTCACGGTGCACGAGAAGGCGCACGGGCTCGTGGCAGACGAGATCGTGGAAGTCGAGGAAGGGACATGACGACGATGGCATCGGACGCGTCGCTGGCCGACGTCGTGAGCACGGCCGAGGCGAGATGGTTGGAGTCGTGGGTGAAGGGCCCCGAACTCACACGATGGGACGAGACACCGGTTCAGCCCGGCGACACCGCACCCGACTTCACCCTGCCCGACCAGGACGGCACACCTCGTCGTCTCAGCGAGTGGTGGTCGAGCGGGCCCGCCCTCGTGGTGTTCTGGCGACATTTCGGGTGCGGATGTGGCGTCGAGAGGGCCGAGCGCCTGCGCTCGGAGCTCGCGGCCTATCGCGACGCCGGTGCCGACGTGGTCGTCATCGGCCAGGGGCTCCCCGTCCAGGCCGCCGCCTACGCCGAGGAGCATCGCCTCGACGTGCCGATCCTCACCGACCCGGACCTCTCCGTGTATCGGGCCTACGGGTTGCGGGACGGCACGGTGGCACAGATCCTCTTCGATGCCCCCGAGGAGTTCTGGTCCCATGATCGTCCGACCGGCGAGAGCTTCATCGAAGGTCGGCGCGCCTCGGGTCGTCCGCTCGTGGACCATCCGTGGGTGCTGCCCGGCGAGTTCGTGGTCGGCCAGGACGGATCGATCGCCCACGCACACCGCTATCAACACTGCGAGGACTATCCGGAGCCGCTGGTCCTGCAGGCGGCCATCAAGCACGCCTGATCGGCGATACGTACACCGCGGGTGAGATTCAGAAGGAGGCCCAGGGGGGCCTCCTTCTGCTTCGACCGAATGCTCGGCGTGGTGTGCGACTCAGCCGTTCTCGGTGAACCACTCGATGATGAACCCACTCCACGCTCGGGCGCACGACGTCGGATCGCCGCCCTCGAAGAAGCCGTCGCACGGCCCGCCGGCCTCCCACCACTCGGGATGCGCTTCGAACATGGCTCTCACGGCGGGTTCGGTCGGGTCGGGATCGGCCGTGCTGTATCCAGCCGACTGCACACCGTCGAAGGCGTATCCGATCTCCCAGGTCTCGGTCGCCTGGTCGGCGCCCGCGGCGCGGATGACGTCATCGGTGAACTCGACCTCGCAGCGGATCACATTGGAGGCAACGGTCTCCGAGCACGTCCAGCCGAGGATCTCACCGTTGAACTCGTCGAGGATGACATCGACGAACCCGGCGAAGTACACCATGAATGTGGTGTCGGCCCGCGGTGACACCAACGCCTCGAGGCCGGCTACATCGTTGGTGTAGAGGGCGTCCAGCAGCGCTTCCGACTCTGCGATGAGATCGACTGCCTCTGTCGTGGTCGTTGCTTCGGTCGCAGGCGGTGCGTCCGTCGTCGTCGGCGGCGCCTCGGTCGTGGTGGTGGGCGGCGCCTCAGTCGTCGAGTCGACCGCCGCCGCCGTGGTCGGGGCCACCGANNCGATCACCACTGCGAACGCCGCAGCTGCGATCAGCCAGCCCCCTCGTCTCGGTGGGCCTGCGCCCGGGCGTGTCCTGGGTGTCTGCTCCAGCGTGTCCATCGCGGTCTCCCTCCGCACCAGTTCAAGGCGGACTGTTGCGAGATCCCACGCATCCGACGGCGGGTCGGCAGGCTGGGGCACCGGGTTGCGCCGGGCCAGCTGCTCGAGCAGCGGGGTGCGGTCACTCATCGTCCACCTCCTTCCTCCGACGCGTGGGGACGAAGAGGTGTGAGCGTGGTGTCATGCATCGCAGCGGCCAGCCGCTTCGTGGCGCGCGTGATCCGCTTCTCCGCCGCAGCGACCGAGATGTCGAGCGTGCGGGCGATCTCAGGCGCGGTCATCTCCTCCCATGCCCGCAGCATGAGGACTTCCCGATCCGCAGGTCGCAGACCGTCGAGCGCCTCCAGCATCGAGTCGTTCTCGGCGCGCGAGACGACGAGCGTCTCCGGCCCATCGACGACCGCCGGCGCCAGCGCACCGACCCGCTGCCCGAGCCGCACACGACGACTGAACCCACGACGGGAGTGGGCGACCTTGTTGCGAGCGATCCCGTACAGCCAGGGCCGGGTCGCCGGCTCCGGCGGGACATTGTCGATCTTGCGCCACACCGTCGTGAACACCTCTGCCACCGCATCGTTCGCATCGCCGACGGGGAGCCGGCGGAGGCAGTACGCACGCACCGCCTCGAAGTGCGCAGCGAAGAGAGCGTTCATCCGCTCGTCGTTGTTGAGCTCGCCACGCATCGTCCAGACATCTCCCAGGTGTCCTTCGACTGGTGTGTTCCCGCCTCCGACCCTATCCGGACAGGTGACGCGCAGCAGGCGCGGACCGGAGCCCGCGCCTGCACATCGATCCTGCCGGTCAGTCGGTCAGCGGATAGACGTCTGACTGGGCGAGAAACTCGTCCACGTACTGCAGCGCAACGGGCATGTCGACTGCATTGGGCAGTGCCCCCCAGTTGTCGCCGGTCACGGGGTCGCCGACACGGTCACCGAACGAGGCGTGGACCTCGGGATGGGTTTCGGCGAGCCAGGCATCGAACGCGGCGAAATAGTCCTCCGGGTCGCCCCGGATCTCCCAGCGATCGGCGCCGATCGAGATGATCTTGCCGGCCGGGTCGAGGATCACCCGCAGTTGGGGGATGATGTACGACAGACCGGCCGGTGCCATGAAGTCGTTGCGCCCCTCGACGGGACACGCCACGGTCGACCCGAACGTGAACGCGCAGTCGCCGGTGAGTATCCATTGCTCGTCGGCGGCGATGAACGACCGCTGAAAACCCCAGTCCTCATCTGAGATCATCTCGTCACCGAACACGCTCGGCGACTCGCCGAAGAACTCCTGCCACGCCGCGAAATCACCGGTGTTGTGCACGTCGATCATGTCCTCGACGATGGCGATCATCGCGTCTTCGGTGAGTTCCGCCGTCGTCGTCGTCGTTGGTGCCTCCGTTGTCGTCGTCGTTGGAGCTTCTGACGTGGTGGTCGTCTCGACCACCGTCGTGGTCGGGTCAGCCACCGGAGGGCCGGTGTCGGGCTCACCTCCGCCGAAGAGCGCAACCGCCGCGCCGACGACGACCACCAGCGCAAATGCACCCGCTGCCACCCAGAGACCGCGACGTCTCGGCTGGCTCGAGATCTCGGTGAGTCGTTCCTGGGTCTTCATGGTTCTCGTCCTCCGCATCACTTCGCGGTGAACGGCGTCTCGATCCAGCAGCCCGACCGGCGGATCGTCGACGCTCGGAACCGGGTTCCGGGACGAGACCTGTGCGATCAGCACCTTCTGGTCATCCATCGCTCACCTCCTTGCGACGCGCGGGGACGGTTCTCGAGTCGAGTCGCTTCATCTCGGCGCCGAGCCGACCGAGTGCTCGGGACAGCCGCTTGCGGGCGGTCGGTTCGGCGACGTCGAGGGCGACCGCCAGTTCGGCTGCGGACAACTCCTCCCAGGCCCGCAGCCTGATGACCTCCTGGTCGGCGGGCCGCAACGATTCGAGCGCTCGTGTCACCAGATCCTCCTCGGCCCGCGCGACGACGAGCGATTCGGGACCGGCGACGGGATGACCACCGATGGCCTGCGCACGTCTGCGCAACCGCGCCCGGCGACTGAACGAACGACGGGCGTGTGCGACCTTGTTGCGGGCGATCCCGTAGATGTACGGCAACGCGCCGTCGCCGGCCGGCACGTCGTCGAGACGCACCCAGACGGTGACGAAGACCTCGGCAACGGCGTCGTTGGCCTCCTCGGCCGGCAGCCTGCGGGCGCAGTAGGCGCGTATCGACTCGAAATGGGCGTCATACAGCGCATCGAATCGCTCGCTCCCGGTGGCTTCGGCGGTCATGGCTGAAGAACCTCTCCCAGGCTCATCCCTCATTACACAGCTTCTTCCCGGCAGCCGCCGGGCGTGACACGGGAATCGACGTGTCCGACTTCGGGCTGAGCCGGGAAGAAGGAGAGTGAGCCACCAAGGCTCACGACCGTGGGGACGGTCGGTGGTGAGGCGCCCACCCAGGGGGCGCCTCACCCGCGTCCGGATTCGGCGACCGCGGAGCCTCGTAATCTCCGCCCATGCAGTTCGCACTCCAGACCAGCGGGTCGTACGAAGAGGTCCTCTCGGCCGCCAGGTGGGCCGAGGAGCACGGCCTCGCCGCCTTCGCCGTTCCCGACCACTATCTCCGGGCCGGTGGTGACCGGGCCGCCGAGGTGCCTGCCGCCGATGCGCTCATCCAGCTCGGTGGACTCGCAAGGGAGACCATGTCGATCCCTCTGGTGATGCTGGTGAGCCCGATCACCTTTCGCCACCCCGCTGTGTACCTCAAGTCGGCGGTGACGATCGACGAGATGTCGGGCGGCCGCTTCACGTTCGGGCTCGGCACCGGATGGATGGAGCAGGAGCACGAGCTGTTCGGCATCGAGTTCTTCGAGCGGGCCGAGCGATTCGACATGCTCGAGGAGGCCCTCTCGTATCTGCGTGCCGGGCTGGCAGAGGAGAACCCGGGTTTCGAAGGCGACCACTACCGGCTCGCCGCGTTCAACGCACTTCCCCGCCCCACCGGATCGCTCCCGCTGCTCGTCGGCGGCGTCGGCACACACAAGACGCCCCGTCTCGCCGGCCGCTACGCAGACGAGTTCAACGTGTACCCATCCGACCTCGACGGGATGCGGGCCCGCATCGATCGGGCGAAGAAGGCGGCGGTGGATGCCGGCCGGGACCCCGACGCCATCCTGCTCTCGAGCGCCGGGCAGGTGCAGACGGCGGCCACGGAGGCCGACTACCGCGAGCTGCTCGGCGAGATCGCTGCCGAGGCCGGCATCACGGTCGAGGAGCTGGAGGCCGGCTACGAGCGACGGGGCACGCCACGTGGCACCCACGAGCAGGTCGCCGAGATGATGGCGGGGTACGTCTCGCTCGGCATCGAGCGCTTCTATCTGCAGAGGCCGCCAGACTTCGACCGCGATGCCGAGCTGGCACTCATGGAGACGGTCGGCGTATGACGAGCCCCTCACGCACCGCCGCACTGAACGGGCCGGTCCACTATCACGACCACGGTGGCGACGGCCCGCCGCTGCTGCTCATCCACGGTCTGGGCGGATCGGTCCACAACTGGCATCTCGTCCAGGAGCGCCTCGCCGCAGATCACCGGGTCTTCGCCATCGACCTCGTGGGCTTCGGTCGCACCGAGCCCGGTCGACGGTCGTCCGCCGTAGAGGCCAACGCTGCAGTGGTGCATCGTTTCATCGAGGACGTCATCGGGGAGCCCGCGATCCTCATCGGGAACTCGATGGGCGGGCTCGTCGCCAAGGTCGCTGCCGCCGAGCGCCCGGATCTCGTCGTCGGGCTCGTGTTGGTGGCACCTGCCGTGCCTGCGGTGTCGCTCGACTCCTTCAACCTCGGCGTGTTGCGGCGGATCGTGATGCCCACCTTGCCGGGCCTCGGGCCTGCGTCGCTGCGCCGCTACTGGCGGGAGACGCCGGCGGACGAACAGCTGGAAGAGGGTTGGGCGCTGCTCACCGTGGACCCGGATCGGGTGGACCCCGAATACGAGGAGCTGGCTCGTGAGGTCATCGAGCGGCGACGCTCGACCGGGTGGGCGGCCGACGCCTTCTCCGAGGCGGCCCGCTCCATCGGCCTCCTGCTCGCCAACCGGGCGAAGCACGGCAGGATCGTGCACCGGATCGCCGCACCCACCCTCCTGGTGCAGGGCGATCAGGACCGGGTCGTCGACCCCAAGGCGGCGCTGCGACTCATCGATGCGCGCCCCGACTGGGACGTCGTCGTGCTCGACGACGTGGGCCACGTCCCGATGATCGAGACGCCGGAGCGATTCCTCGAGGCCGTGCTCCCCTGGCTCGAAGAGCTGCGCGACGCCTGATGACCAGGGGAACCCGTCCCTGACTCAGCAACGTCTCAGCCACATGAAGCTCCGTAGTGCCCTCCTGGCCGCCCTGTTGATCCTTGCGGCGTGTGGCGGCACCGCCACGACAACTACCTCCACCACTGCCGTGCCGGATACCGTCCCGCCAGAGGTGGCAGTGCTCACTGCGGACCTGGTGGGCGGCTGCTTCATGATGGGGCCGAACTGCGTGCGATACGTCGTCTACGGCGACGGCACCGTGGAGGCGTACCGGCTGGCGGGTCTGGGTGCCCAGCTCGAGGGGACCGCCGGGATCGATCCGGACCTCGTGGCGCAACTGTGGCATGAGGTCGGTCGCACCGACATGGAGGCGCTCCGGGCCCGGCTCGGACCGGGCGAGTGCTACGCCTGCGTCGACGGCATCGACACGAAGCTGACGCTGACCGTGGGCGACGACTCGTGGTTCTTCGACAGCGCCGAAGTCGAGTTCGATCGCCGCGAGCCCGTGTTCGCCCTGGTCGACACGATCGTCAGGCAGGCCTCGTCTCTCCTCGACATACCGATCATCCAGGGCTGAGCCAGATCCGCACGGATCGTCTCAATCCCCGAGCGACTCGAGACCGAGGGGTCGCAGGATCTCGAGAGCGTCGTTCCGCATCGAGATCGCACGGTCGCGGTTCGCCGACACGGTCGCATCGGCCCACGCCAGCAGCACGAGCGCGCGATCCAGTGCCGACGTATCGAACACGTCGAGCGCCCGGCGGAAGCAGTCGTCGGCTGTCAGCGTCTTCCCGTCGACATCTGCGGGCTCACCGGTTCGAGCCACAGCAGCGCCGATGACGCGCCAGGCGTGTCCCACTTGCTCCGGGTTGCCGGCCACCCGACCGGCGGCAAGCGCCTCGTGCGCCCACTCGAGAGCGGTCTCCGTGTCGGCCAGCGCGAGGTGCGCTTCTGCGAGAAACCTCATGGTCTCGGACACGTACTCCATCCGACCCGAGCTGCGGAACTCGGCGAGGGCAGGCTCGAGGACGGCGAGCGCCTGGTCGGGCTGCCCCAGCCCCACGTAGGCACCGCCGAGATTGCTGCGACTGAGGGCTGCGGTGTCGCGATCTCCCAGCTCCTGCGCGATCTCGAGTGCCGCGAGATATCGGGTGGCGGCCTTGTCGAACGCCCCGCGCAATCGCGCCGACTCTCCGAGGTTCAACAGCGACGTGCTCTCATCTCTCCGGTTGCCGAGTCGACGGTCGATCGCGACGGCCTGCTCCATCCGGCCTTCGGCGGCGAGGAAACGCCCCAGAGTCGACTCGACGAGACTCAAGAGATTGAGGCTGAGCGAGAGTTGCCGGAGGTCGCCGCTCGCATCGGCGACCGCTGCCGCCTCCTCGGCGTGGTCCATCGCCCACCCCAGGTCACCCGCTCGCAGCAAGACCCACCCGGCGCCTCGCAACGCTTCGCACAGCAAGGCGTTGTCAGGAGGGTCGAGCGATCGCGCCGTGGTAACCGCCTCCTCGGCCGTCGCAGCCAACGCCTCCGTCGAGCTGATGCGGGATTCGGCGAATACGATCCCGGTGAGCGCCTTCGCTTCGGCCCATCGGTTTCCCCTGTCTCGTGCCAGGTCCCGCATGGTGCGGTGTGCATCGCTCGCCTCCTCGTATCTGGCGAGCACCATCAGCACCTCTCCGAGCCCGTCGTACGCCGCAAACCGATCCTCATCGCTGAGGATGTCCGACTCGAGAGCACGCTCGAAAAACGAGAGCGCCTCATCGTTGGCAAAGCGAGCCCGAGCGTGCGTGCCCGCCCGGACGAACCAGGCGCCGGCTTCCGAATCCCCTGCTGCGACGAGGTGCTCGCCGATGACGGCCGCCCACGACTCGGTCTCGACAGTTGCGATCAGCCAGTCGGCGACAGCACGGTGATACGCACGGCGATTCGACAGCAGCACGCCGTCGTAGACGACGTCGCGCAGCACGGAGTGCCGGAAGAGGTATTCGACGCATCCCTTGACCGATGTCTCGGGGGCCTGCAGCACCAGCTCTCGACCGACGAGAGCCCGCAGCTCGTCGTCACCGACGGCGTGGTGGCCGACGACACCCACGACGTCGTCCCAGAACGTCCTGCCCACGACCGAGGCGATCTGCAGTGCGGTGGACTGTGATGTGGGGATCGCGTCGATTCGCGCCTGGAGGAGAGCCCGCAGGCTGGGGGGTGTCTCGGTGGCGGAGACCGCATCCGGGTGGATCTCCCACTCGTCGAGCGTTGTGGTGATACGGCCCGACTCGATGAGGGTCTTGATCATCTCCTCGACGTAGAACGGGTTGCCCGCGCCACCTTCGAGGATGTGCTGGATCAGGCCATCGGGAACCTGCCGGGCGAGACGAAGGAGGTCCCTGACCTGCTCTTCGGCAGCCGACGCAGAGAGGTTCGCCAACTCGACGAGGCGTCCGACGCTCTGCCATCCCGGCTCCCGAGCGAACAGTTCCGGACGTGCCGACGCCACCACGAGAACTCCGCCTGCGACCTGCGTCGCGATCGTGCGGACGAGTGCGAGCGACGCCCTGTCTGCCCAGTGGGCGTCCTCGAGGACCACCACGACCGGCGACTCGTCCGCCATGGCGGAAAGCAACGTGCGGACGGCACTCTCCGCCTCGTCGCGCAGCAGCTGCGGGTCGACCATCAGATCCAGGAGATGACGACTTTGCGACATGTCGAAGCCGATGAGGTGGGCGACACGATGCGCGGCCCGCTCGTCGCCACCGTGAGCGGCGAACCCGGCGACGAGCTTCTCGACCACGGTCGCCTCCGGATCGTCGAGCGCGATCTCGAAGCGGAACGAGAAGAGATCCTTGATGAGCGCATACGGGACGGCCGTGAGCTGTGGATCCGATCGCGCCTTCCACAAGAAGACCTCCTCCGGCAAGAGCTGTAGCCAATCGAGGAACTCGTAGACGAGCCGTGACTTCCCGATCCCGGCATCGCCGACGATGGTCACCAGCTGTGACCGACGATCTTCGACCACAGATCGGAACGATGTCTGGAGAGCGTCGAGGTCGCGCTGTCNNCGGAACGATGTCTGGAGGGCGTCGAGCTCGCGCTCTCGACCGAACATGCGTGCCTCGAGGCCTTCGATGCCCCGGTTCTCGAGGCGAAAGGCGCGGGGACGCTCTCCTGCCACGACATAGGTGTGGATCGGCTCCTGTTTGCCCTTGACGGTCAGGGCCGGCTGCTCGGTGACGGTGAAGACCCCGCGTGCGTGGCGGTAGGTCTCGTGGCTGATGAGCACCTGACCCGCCGGCGCTGCCGCCTCGAGCCGGGCGGCCACGTTGACGGTGTCACCCATGGCGGTGTATTCGCCGGCGGTACCGACCTGCCGGAAGGCAACCGTTCCGGTGTTGATCCCGACGCGAAGTGCCAGCGGCGGGTCGCCTGCTCCGCTCGGCGCAACGCCGGAGAATGCCTCTGCGAGAGCGAGCCCTGCCCTGATCGCGTTCTCGGCATCGTCTTCACGGGACGCCCCACTCCCCCAAACTGCCATCAGGGCATCGCCGATGTGCTTGTCGACCCTCCCGTTGTGCTCGACCACGATGCGGTCGAGAAGGCTCCAGACCTCGTCGATGGTGTCGGCCACGATTTCGGCGTCCCGTTCCTCACCTCACGCCGTGAGCCCGGAGATGTCGTCGAAGAGCACGCTTGCGAGTCTTCGCTGCGG
>JABAOD010001123.1_pt3 | contig 12655 bp, 12 predicted proteins | sample 7062151 | NCBI WGS metagenome assembly JABAOD01 (sample SAMN14538626, study PRJNA623070) | marine sediment metagenome | biome: marine biome [ENVO:00000428]; feature: marine pelagic biome [ENVO:01000023]; material: deep marine sediment [ENVO:00002113] | place: India: Gulf of Khambhat ...
GTCGAAATATTTCGCCGGGCTTTTGACCAGCGTCGAAGCACGCAACATGATCCGTACCCTGTTCGTCAACAAGGGCGCGGCGGACAAACTCGTGCGTCGTCCGAAGGATATCGACAAAAGCAAGGTCACGAAGGTCGGGGTCCTGGGCGCCGGCATGATGGGCGCAGGGATTGCATTCGTTTCCGCGCGTGCCGGGATGCAGGTGGTACTGCTCGACCGCAGCAAGGATGACGCCGAGAAGGGCAAGGACTACTCGCGGCAACTGCTGCAAAAGCGAATCGACCGTGGACGAATGGACGCCGACAAGGCGGCCGGTCTGCTCGAATTGATTCATACGACCGACGACTACGCGGACCTGGAGGGCTGTGAGTACGTCATCGAGGCCGTTTTCGAGGACCGTGGTATCAAGGCTGACGTAACGGCCAGGGCTGAGGCGGTCATCGGAGCCGATGCAATCTTCGGTTCCAATANNTCGCCGAGGCTTCGCAACGGCCAGAAAGTTTCATCGGCATTCATTTCTTCTCGCCCGTCGACAAGATGCCGCTGGTCGAAGTCATCGTCGGCGAGAAGACCGGTGACGAAGCGATCGCCCGCACGCTTGACTACATACAGCAGATGCGAAAGACGCCGATCGTGGTCAACGACAGCCGCGGCTTCTATACCAGCCGCGTGTTCGGCACTTTCACGCGGGAAGGCATCGCGATGCTCGCGGAAGGCGTGAATCCCGCGCTTATCGAAAACGTCGCGAAACACGCCGGGCTGCCCGTTGGTCCGCTGGCTGTCACGGATGAAGTGTCGCTGGAGCTGGCTTACAAAATCGGTAAGCAGGCGCGTGAAGACCTCGGCGATCTCTACGTCGAGACGCCCGCCGACGCGGTGATGGAGAAAATGGTGGTTGATCTCGACCGTCGCGGCAAGCGATTCGGCGCCGGCTTTTACGACTATCCCGAGGGTAGGGACAAGCGTCTGTGGCCTGGCCTGGGCGAACATTTCCCGCTGGCCGATGTGCAGCCGTCGCCCGATGAGGTCAAAGCCAGGCTCCTGTACGTACAGGCCATCGACACGGCGCGCTGCCTGGAGGAAGGGGTACTGACACATCCGGCCGATGCAGACATCGGGTCGATATTCGGCTGGGGTTTCCCGGCGCACCTGGGTGGCACCTTGTCGTTCATCGAGACCGTCGGATTGACAGAGTTTGTTGCGGAAGCTGATCGCCTGGCGGAACGGCACGGGCCGAGGTTCGCGGTGCCGAAAGGCCTGCGTGCCATGGCAGAGAACGGGGAAACTTACTACGGGCTGGCCGGCAAGGGCGGCGCACGTTCCGCAGCCTGAGGAGATCGCCGTGAGTAACATCGTTAACTACGAAACAAAGGGGCCGGTCGCGGTTATTGCGCTGAATCGCCCGGATTCAATGAACGCTTTCACGACAGCTTTGTCGAACGACCTGCAGCTGGCTCTGGAGCGAGCTGCGGGCGACGAGTCCGTTCGAGTGATTGTACTGACCGGCGAGGGTCGTTGTTTTAGCGCCGGTGCGGACCTCAAGTCGGGATTTGAAGGCCGCCCGGTTTTCGGCAAGCTGCAGTACGAATACCGGCCGGTCTTGTCCGCGATCGCAACGACGCCGAAGCCCGTAATCGCCGCGGTGCCCGGTTCCGCCGCCGGCATCGGGATGTCGATGGCTTTGCACTGCGACCTGTTGATCATGGCGGACAATGCGTTCCTGCTGTCGCCGTTTACGACGATCTCGCTGGTGCCCGACGGCGGCCTGAACTGGCTGCTGGTCCGGCAACTGGGCTATCGCCGCGCATTTCAACTCAGCGTCGAATCGGAACGTATTCCGGCGGAGCGCTGTGTCGAACTCGGCCTGGCCAACAGGGCCGTCCCGGCCGGGGAACTGCAGCGGGTCGCGCTCGAATGGGCCGAGGCGCTGGCCAGGCGCGCACCGCGTTCTGTCGCTGCAACCAAGAAGGTCATGCGGCATGCGATCGACAACGACTGGGCCAGCACATTCGACATGGAAGCCGAATGGCAGCAGGAACTGGCGGGATCCGAGGACAACGTGGAAGGCGTCGCAGCGTTCTTCGAAAAGCGTGAACCGAAGTTTCGAGGCAAGTAACAACATCAGGCACTAAAGCGAGTACTGACTATGGACAGGNNCGCAGTTCAAGGGCCGGTAGGCAGGTTTCACACAGGACACAGGTGATGGAAAGACGGATATTCGACGAAGAGCACGAGATGTTTCGCGACTCCGTGCGCAGCTTCATGCAGAACGAGATCGAGCCGCACAGCGATCGTTGGCACGAGCAGGGCATCATCGATCGTGAGGCGTTCCTGAAAGCCGGTGAGATGGGTTTCCTGTTGATGTGGGCCGACGAGGAATACGGCGGCATCGGCGTAAAGGATTTTCGCTACGAGCAGATTCTCATCGAAGAGAATGCCCACTACGGTGATCCGGGTTTCTTCATGACCCTGCACAGCCGCCTGGTCGGACCGTACTTCGACACGTTTGCAACACAGGAACAGAAAGCTCGCTGGCTTCCCAAGTGCATTACCGGCGAGCACATTCTCGCCATTGCCATTACCGAGCCGGGTGCCGGCAGCGACGTCGCGGGCCTGCGTACCAAGGCCGAGGACAAGGGCGATCACTTCCTGCTGAACGGCTCCAAGACGTACATATCCAACGGCATCAATGCAGATTTGGTCATCGTAGTAGCGCGTACCGACCCGAACAACAGTCACGCGTTGTCGCTGTTCGTCGTCGAACGCGGCATGGAAGGATTCGAGCGCGGGCGCAATCTCAAGAAGATGGGTCTCAAGAGCCAGGATACGGCGGAGCTGTTCTTCAACAACGTCAAGGTGCCCAAGGAAAACCTGCTCGGGGAGCTGAATCGCGGCTTCTACCACCTGATGCACGGCCTCGCCGAGGAGCGCCTGCTCGGGGCCTGCGGCTATATCGCGAGCGCCGAGGCGGCGTACAACCTGACGCTCGAGTACGTCAACGAGCGCAAGGCATTCGGCCGGCCGATCGCCGACTTCCAGAATACCCGCTTCAAGCTGGCCGACATGCGCACGGAAATCGATGTGGGTTACGCGTTTATCGACCGCTGCGTCGAAGTGCACAACAGGGGTGAGCTAAGCGCCGAGGATGCCGCCAAAGCCAAGCTCTGGACCAGTGAACTCGAAGGTCGCGTAACCGACGAGTGCGTGCAGCTGCACGGTGGTGCCGGCTATATGGACGAATACAAGGTTTCCCGCCTTTTCACGAACGCACGTGTCTCGCGCATCTATGCCGGCAGCTCGGAAATCATGCGCGAGATTATCGCGCGCTCGATCGGGCTGGATCCACGCAAGCGGCAGAAAGCCGGAAAAGCCGACGCGGCCTGAGTGACGACGGGATGCGCATTGGATTCATAGGACTGGGCGTCATGGGCTATCCCATGGCCGGCCACCTGAAGCAGGCCGGCCATGACGTCGTCGTCTATAACCGGACGGAATCGAAGGCAGACCGCTGGCGGCGACAGTTCGGGGGGCAGAGCGCGCGAACCCCAGGCGCCGCCGCAGAGCAGGCAGCGATCGTCTTCTGTTGCGTTGGCAATGACGACGACGTGCGCGATGTCCTACTCGGGCGAGACGGGGCGATGGGCGGCGCTTCGCCGGGCGCAGTTGTCGTCGATCATACGACGGCGTCGGCCGACGTTGCCCGCCAGATTCACAGCATCGCCGCGGAAAAGACGGTCGGATTCCTCGACGCGCCGGTATCGGGTGGGCAGGCAGGCGCCGAAAACGGACAGCTGACCGTCATGGTGGGTGGCGATGCCGATGTGTTCGCGCGGACAGCGCCGGTCATGGGCAGTTACGCGAAGGCCGTCACGCACATAGGCCCGACGGGATCCGGTCAGCTTGCGAAGATGGTCAACCAGATCTGTATCGCCGGGCTCGTCCAGGGTCTGTCGGAGGGCCTGCATTTCGCACAACGCGCCGGCCTCGATCCTGCCGTCGTCATCGAATCCATCTCGAAAGGAGCCGCCCAGTCCTGGCAGATGGACAATCGCTGGCAGACCATGGTCGACGGCGAGTTCGACTTCGGCTTCGCCGTCGACTGGATGCGCAAGGACCTGGATATCGCGCTTCGTGAGGCCGGGAAGAACCGCGCCAGCCTGGAGATAACCCGGCTCGTCGACCAGTTCTACGCGGAGGTACAGTCAATGGGCGGTGGCCGCTGGGACACGTCGAGCCTGATCGCGCGCCTCAGGAACGCCTGACCGGTCATGCGGTGGCAGCACGCCTGTGCTGCCGCGAAGTCACTGGCCGGCAGATCGCCGAAAAGTAGTACCATCGGCCTCTCACAGGGGTGGTCTTAGGACCTGAGATCCTTGCTCCGGCGGGCGCTGGACACGAAGGGAACCCTTAGAACCTGATCCGGTTAATGCCGGCGTAGGGAGGGAAGCATGCATCCAAGCCCTGATTTGCGATTCTTCGCGGCCATCGCGTTGGCCCTGTCCGCGGCGACTTCGTATTCCGCTGAAACCGACAATCAAGTGCTCGATGAAATCGTCGTCAAAGCGGATTTTCGTGAACGTTCGGTTCAGGAGATTCCTGGGAGCGTCAGTGTCCTGAGTGCGGAATTCATCGAAAAGACTGCGACGCAGCATTTCGAAGAGCTCATCGACCTTATCCCGAACCTGAACTGGTCGGGCGATGGGCATCGTGCCCGTTATTTCCAGATACGCGGCATTGGAGAACTCGAGCAATACCAGGGCGCCCCGAATCCGTCCATCGGTTTTCTGATCGATGACATCGACTTCAGCGGTATCGGATCCGTTGCGACCTTGTTCGACGTGGAGTCGATCGAGGTGCTGCGAGGCTCACAGGGCAGCCGCTATGGGGCGAATGCGCTGGGTGGTCTTGTCTACGTCAGAAGCGTTACACCGACGGCGGAAAGAGACGGTCGGCTGCAGCTTAGCGCCGGCGACGATGACACCCTGGCAATGGGTCTCGCGCTCGGCGGCGCGATCGACAGTGGCGAGAAGCTCCTGGTTCGCGTCAGCGCGCAGCACCACGAGAGTGATGGTTTTCGGCGCAACAGCTATCTTGGCCGGGACGACACCAATGGCCGCGACGAGTCCACGCTGCGACTGCGACTGCGCTACCTGCCATCGCCGGTCGCAGAGGCCGATCTGAGCCTGTTCTACAGCGACATCGACAATGGCTACGATGCGTTTTCACTCAACAGCGGTTACTCGATGCTGTCCGACAAACCGGGGCGTGACGCACAGGAGAGCACGGGCGCCTCGCTGCGGCTGGCATGGTCGGCGCTGGACAGCGCGAGCTTAACGGCGATAACGACGTTGGCTCGGTCCGACATCGACTTCAGTTTCGACGCGGACTGGGGCAACGAAAACAGCTGGGGCCCGGTCACGTACGACTTCGTTTCCCACAACGATCGGCGACGAACAACGGTAAGCCAGGAATTCCGGCTGGCATCGGGCGACGCCGGCAGGATATTCGCCGATACGACGGACTGGCTCGTCGGCCTGTATCTGCAGCGCCTCGAAGACGAACTCCTGACCGTCAACCAGGGTGAGTACTACGACCCGTCTTTCGATTTTGCGGACAGCCTCGATGAGCGCTTCGGCAGCGATTACCAGGCGACAAGCGTGGCGCTGTTCGGTCAGCTGCAGCGCGAGATGAGTGCATCAACGAGACTGGAATTCGGCCTGCGGTTGGAGCAACGGTCCACTGACTATGTCGATACGGCGGGACTTACGGCGGGTCCGTCCGAGACCATGTGGGGGGGCGAACTGAGCCTCAGCCACGACCATTCCGAATCCTTTACCAGCTTCGTCAGTCTGACCAAGGGCTACAAGGCAGGCGGTTTCAACCTCGGGCCGGTGCCGGAGGGCGGACGGAATTTCGGCGAGGAGCGCCTGTGGAGCGCGGAAGCCGGCTTCAAGTCCTTAATGGCCGGTGGCACGATCAGCCTGAATGCTTCGGTCTTTTACAGTCGCCGCGACGATCAACAGGTGCGCACCTCATTTCAAATCGACCCCGGAGATCCCGCCTCATTCGTCTTCTTGACCGATAATGCGGCGACGGGCACTACCAAGGGCGCCGAAGCGGACCTTCGATGGTTTGTCACGGACGCACTCGAGGTTTATGCCAACGTCGGTCTACTCGACGCGAGCTTTGATGAGTTCATCGCGCCGCAGGGCGACCTCGGCGGGCGGGCGCAGGCACATGCACCGCGCTACACGGTGGCGGCTGGTGCCGCGTATCGTCACGCAAATGGCTTCTTCGCTCGCCTCGATGCATCGGCACGCGACGACTTTTACTTCGACGTCAGCCACAACCAGAAATCGAGCGCTTACGAGCTCCTGAATGCGCGCGTCGGCTACGAGGGCGAGCGCTGGTCGCTGCAGCTCTGGGGGCGTAACCTGTTTGACAGGCGCTACGCGGTACGCGGATTCTTCTTCGGCAATGAACCGCCGGATTTTCCCGACACGCTGTACACTCGCCCGGGCGACCCACGTCACATCGGCATCACGATTTCGAAGAGGTTCAAAGAATGAGAGTAGCTGTTGATATCAGCCTGTACCCACTGGACGCGGATTTCGTGCCGCCCATCAAAGACGTCATCGCGCGGCTTAACGAGCACGATCAACTCGAGATCTGGACCAATGCGATGAGTACGCAGGTCGTCGGCGAGTTTGACGATGTCATGGATGCGCTGCGCAGGGAAATTGGCGCGACCTTCGAGCAGTTGCCGAAGGCGGTCTTCGTGATCAAGTTGCTGAACAATCCCGCATTCGGGGAATGATGGATACGCTACTGGTTCAGCTGGCCGAGCAGGCGCGTGCATTTTCGGCGCTCGAGGTGACGGCGGTCCTGTTCGCGATTGCCTACCTGTTACTCGCGATACGGCAAAACATCTGGTGCTGGCTGTGCGCCGGCATCAGTACCGCGATTTATGTCTGGCTGTTCTTTCGCGCGAGGCTGTACATGGAGTCGGTGCTCAACGGTTTCTATTTCGCCATGGCAATCTACGGCTGGATGGTTTGGAGCAGCGGGCGCAGCAACGGGCAGGAGCGTCCGGTCGTGCTCTGGCCGTGGAAGACTCACGCGACGGCGTTGACGGCGATAATCGCAGTGAGCGGACTCAACGGGTATTTGCTGACGAAACACAGCGACGCCGCTTTCCCCTACGTTGACTCGCTGACGACCTGGTCGGCCATCTGGGCGACTTTCCTCGTCGCCCGCAAGGTCCTCGAAAACTGGTGGTACTGGCTGGTCATCGATCTCGCATCGATCTTCATCTACCTCGCGCGCGACCTCNNAAGGTCCTGGAAAACTGGTGGTACTGGCTGGTGATCGACAGTGCATCGGTTATCATTTACTGGCTGCGGGATTTGCAGCTGACGTCATTGTTGTTTACTGCCTATGTGATCATGATTCCGTTCGGAATCATCAGCTGGACACGATCGTACCGAGGGCAACGCGCATGAACCGTTCATCGTCGCCCGCCGACGTTATCGCCGATCTGCCGGAGTGGCAGGGTGCAACCTGGACCGAGCTCGCCGGCGGCCTCAGCAATCGCGCCTGGCTGCTTGAAAAAGGCGGTCGAAAAGCCGTGCTGAAGATCGACGAAACGCCGCGCACGGCACCCTACAATACCCGGCAGGAGGAGGCGGCGGTCCAGTCGGCGGCGGCGGCGGTGGGGCTCGCGAGTCCGGTGCTGTTTGCCGGCGAGCGCGCGTACCTGACCGAGTATGTCGATGGTACCGGCTGGGATCCGGCTTGCCTCGATCAGGAAGGCAGGATAGAGCAGCTCGCCTCAGCGCTGCGGCGGCTGCACGCAATGCCGCGCACGGGCCGGACTTTCGATGCATACGGGGCCGCAAAACGGTACGCGCGGTCTGCCGCAAACTCCGACAAGGCGATTCTCTCCGTCTGTATTGACATTACCCGGAAGGCACGGCTGCCCAACTATCTCTGTTGTTGCCACAATGACTTGGTAGCCGAGAACATGATCACGACGCCAGCGCTCAAGTTTCTCGACTGGGAATATGCCTGCGACAACGATCCCATGTTCGACCTCGCGACGCTCGCGGAACACCACTCGTTGAGCGATGCGATCGCAGGCAGGCTTCTTGACGCCTATTTCGACGGCGCGGGAGAAAGCTGGCGCAGCAAGCTTGCCGAGCAGCGGCGGCTGTACCTCGCTCTGCACTGGCTGTGGCTCGCGTCAAGACCGGACAGTCCTGACAGGCTGCTGAAAAGACTGGGCGAGCGCCTGGCTACCAGCTGTTCCTGAGCTCCCGTAGTTTCAGGAACACGGTGCGGGCATCCGGATTATCGCCCAGCTCGGGGAATTCCTCGGCGAGCTTCGCAACGACCGTCGGGCTTTGCAGTCGAAAGAACGTATTGATTTCACGTTCATCGGCCATTGACGTCACGAGCGCATTCGCCGGATCCTGATTCTCGTAGTCCCTTATCATCCGCCGGGCGACTTCGTTATCGGGTTCGCGATCCAGCGTAAACCCAAGATTATTGAGCAAATAGTCGTGTCCCGGGTAGATCGCCGTATCGTCCGGCAGCGACTTCAGCTGCGTTTCAAAGGTTTCGAACAGCTCGTCGGGGTGCCCGCCGTTGTGACAGTTGCCGGCGCCCGCGTTGAACAAGGTGTCGCCGCTGAACAGCGCTGGGCCGGTCGGTATGCGACAGCAGGCAAACGTGGCACAGGGTATGGCCCGGTGTATCGAGGCACTCGAGCTCGACCGTTCTTCCGACTTTGATGATGTCGCCGGCGCTGACACCGCGGTCCACATTGGGTATCCGGTTTCTGGCATTGCTGTGCGCGATTATTCTTGCGCCGGTCGCCTTGACGACGCCCGTGTTGCCGCCAATGTGGTCGCCGTGCTCATGAGTGTTCAGGATCTGCGTGATAGTCCAGCCGCGTTCGCCGGCGACAGCCAGGCATTTCTTGAAATCGAGCGGGTCGATCGCGAGCGCCTCGCCCGTCTCGGGGCAGGCGATCAGGTAGTTGAAGTTGCGATAGGCGTTACCGGTCCAGATCTGTTCAACGATCATCGCGCTTCCACCGTGTTGCGATCGTAAATCTTACCGCCACCGACCCACGTCTGCACGACCTGGATGTCGTCGATCTCGGATGCGGCAATCGTGAAATAGTCTCGATCGATCAGTATGAAGTCCGCCCATTTTCCCGGCTCCAGGCTGCCAAGCCGGTCTTCCTGATTGGCAGCATAGGCCGCGGCCAACGTAAAGGAGTGCAGTGCTTCCGCCCGCGTCAAGGCCTGGTCCGCATACCAGCCACCTTTCGGTTCGCCATCGCGATCCTGCCGGGTGACCGCGGCATACAGCCCGTGGAAAGGGTTGGACAATTCGACCGGAAAATCGGAGCCGCTGGCAATGACGGCGCCGCTCGCAAGCAGCCGGCGCCAGGCATAACCGCCTCGATGCGCTCCGGTCCGACGCGATCCTCGGCCATATTCATGTCGCTGGTCGCATGGGTTGGCTGCATCGAAGCGATGACACCGAGCTCGGCGAATCGCGGTATGTCCTCGAGCTGAATGATCTGCGCGTGCTCGACACGGTTTCTCAGCGGCGACGCTTTGCCTTGCTGAATTCTCTCAAACGCGTTCAGGACCATGTGGTTGCCCAGGTCACCGATAGCATGAACGCCGACTTGGAACCCGAGCCCGTTCGCCTTCTCGACGAAGCCGTCCAGCTCATCCTGCGTCCAGAAGTGCAGGCCCCGGTTTTCCGCATCGTCGGAATAGGGCTCGATCATGGCCGCCCCGCGGCTGCCGAGTGCGCCGTCCGAATATATCTTGACCGACGCAATCTCCAGACGATCATTGCCATAGGCACGAATCGGCTCACCGATTGCATCCAGGACTTCGCCCGCATCGCTGATCATCGCGTAGATGCGTATCGCGAGTTCATCGTTGTCGGCCATCGACAGGTATGCCTCGGCATTCGTCAGGTTGACGCCCGCGTCATGCACGCTCGTTATACCCTCCGCCGCGACCGTATCCATGGCACTCAGCAACGCGGTCCGGTAATCATCCTTGTTTGCGGCGGGCAGATGACGCTCTATCAGATCCATCGCCTTATCGATGAAGACCCCGGTTGCCTGCCCATTGTCGTCACGCAGTATCTTGCCGCCGACGGGATCGGGGGTATCGTTGTCGATCCCCGCGACCCGCATGGCCGCCGTGTTGGCCCAGCCGGCGTGTCCGTCGATGCGGTTCAGCCACACCGGACGATCGGCCACGACGGCATCGATCTGCCCGGCCGTCGGGAACACCTTGACGGGCCAGAGAACCTGGTTCCAGCCACGCCCCAGGATCCACCTTGCGTGCGGATGCGCTTGAGCATAGTCAACAATGCGGCTGATCGCGTCATCAAGACTTGCCGCGCCGGCCAGGTTCACGCGTGTCTGCAACAGGCCAAAGCTATACATGTGCGCATGCGCGTCGATCAGGCCGGGCAGCACGGTCAGGCCGCCGCCGTCGACGTGCTGGTCCTCGCGGCTGGCGCTGAGCAGGTCGCTGTCGCCGACCGCACGCACTTTGCCGGCCTCGTCAATGACGAGCACGGAGAACTCGAGAATGCCATCGGCCGTCGGGGTGTAGCCGTTCACATTGTAAAGCCAGGTATCGGCGGCGACCGAGCCGAAGACAGACAGCATGCAGATGCCGGCTGTCAGTGATTCAAGCAGTGTTCTTGACAAGATTCGTTCTCCCGGCGCCGACTGGCAGGCGCCACGGTCTTCAGTAGCCGGCCAGAATGCGCAATTGCGCCTGACACGATAACATGGACCTCCTTACCTGGAAGAGCCGATCACGCAATTGAAGCTAGTCAGCATCCAACACGCGGGCAGTCGGAGTTACGGGCTCCTCACAGGCAATCGCGTTCGCGAGGCCAGCAGCCGATTGAGAGGGCGCTTTATGGATCTTCGGGTCCTGATCGCGGCGGGCGCTTGCGAAGAGCTCTTGGTGGATGAAGGCGGCGTTGAGCTGGATGCGGCCACGGTCGAATACGCGCCGGTCATCCCGAATCCGGACAAGATACTTTGCGTCGGCGTGAATTACCGGCCGCATATCCGGGAGATGGGGCGGGAGGTTCCGATGCACCCGGTTGTCTTCGTCCGGTTTCCCGGCAGCCTCGCCGGCCACGGTAAGCCGATACGCCGGCCGAGCGTCTCGGAGCAGTTCGACTTCGAGGGCGAGTTAGCCGTGATTATTGGCAAGCGCGCGCGCCATGTGCCCAGAGACAGAGCGCTGCAGGTGGTAGCGGGCTATTGTTGCTTCATGGACGGCTCCGTTCGCGACTGGCAGCGCCACACGGGGCAATTTACCCCGGGCAAGAACTTCCAACAGAGCGGGGCGATGGGTCCATGCCTGGTAACCGCCGATGAAATTCCGGACCCGACCAGGCTGACACTGACGACTTACGTCAATGGCGAGGTCATGCAGCGCGGCCGGGTTTCCGACCTGGTTTTCGATATTCCATCGCTCGTTGAATACTGCTCCACATTCACGGAATTGATCCCGGGCGACGTCATTGCCACCGGCACGCCCGGTGGCGTCGGGGCGGCTCGAACCCCGCCGGTCTGGCTGAAGGCCGGCGACACGGTGGAGGTCGACATCCCCGGCGTCGGTCGCCTGCGGAGCCTGGTTGTCGATGAACGTGATGCGACGAGCCTTACGCATTGATTTCGCAGGGAATCATCCGGAAAGTTCTGTTGTATATACGCAACAAAAGCAACCCACTTGGTACCAATCTATAGCAAAGTCGCCTAAGGGATTGACAAATGGTGGTATTTCTGCGAACTTAGTCGATATCCAGCGTAGCCTTTCCACAACACTTTGGCTGCGAAGCGACAGAAAGACACCTTCAGGCAAGACTTGGTGGGGGACTCCGGGGGGCTAGGAACCACGTTTAACGTCGGTTGGAGAAAGCGGTTTCGAAGGAAGCCGCTTTTTCTTTTGTGCGTGACCCGCGAGCGGCCGGGCCGGCCCGGATATCGCACCCGCATGACGCGCTCTCGCTGAGTCTCTGATCGCCTGAAGGATTTTCTTCGCTCGGCAATAGACACCGTTATTGCGCTCACTCGGAAAATCCTTCAGCCAATCAGATCCTTGACCGATCTTACGCGCCAGCTGGCGCAATATCCGGGCTAGCCTGTGGTGGTCAGCCAATGGCGAATGCCTGCCGCGATCTCGGCGGGGGAGTCTTCCTGGAGGAAGTGGCTGCCGGCCACGCTTATCTCGGTCTGGTTGGGAAATCGGCGGCAGAACTCGCGCTGCGTACCCGTCAGAATCGCGCCCGGCTCTGCGTTGATGAACAGCTTTGGCACGGAGGATTGCTGCAGCCAGTCGGAATACGCGGCTACGATTTCGCAGACATCAGCCGGCTCGCCGTCCAGCGGAATCTGCCGGGGCCAGGTGAGCGTCGGACGCCGCGACTCGCCCCCGGATTCGAAGGGACGCCGATAGACAGTCATTTCATTCTCGGTCAGCCCTCTCAGCACCGAGCCGGGCAGCACGCGCTCGACGAATACATTCTTCTCGAGCACCATGGATTCGCCCGCGTCCGAGCGAAATCCCTGGAACAGCGGGCGGATGACTTC
>JABAOD010022202.1_pt2 | contig 12648 bp, 11 predicted proteins | sample 7062151 | NCBI WGS metagenome assembly JABAOD01 (sample SAMN14538626, study PRJNA623070) | marine sediment metagenome | biome: marine biome [ENVO:00000428]; feature: marine pelagic biome [ENVO:01000023]; material: deep marine sediment [ENVO:00002113] | place: India: Gulf of Khambhat ...
CCTTCTTCTCTGAAGTGATACATGGTGTTGATGGTTGTTGTGCCGCCCATAACGGCTTCAACAGCTGTCAAGAGAGCGCCTACAAAGATGTCTTGGCCAGTCATGTGTTTCTCTAAGGGCCATATCCAGTTTTCCAGCCACTCTTGAAGCGGGATATCGTCGGCGTAGCCTCTGAGCAGGCTCATTGCCATGTGCTGATGGGTGTTTATGAGCCCCGGAATTACAACTTTGCCAGCGGCATCGATTTTTTCATATCTGGGATATTTGCGTTTAAGCTTTAGGTGTTTGTCTAAGTCTATGATACGTCCGTTTTCAACGACGATTGTAGCGTTGTGCATTGTTCCTCTTGGACTCATTGTGATAACCGTTGCGTCTTCGATTTTCAGGTTTAACAGCGATAAGCCTCCTTTACAGTTTCAGATTTTGTTACGGAATGATAAGACATAGCCTTTATGATTTATGTCGCTAAAAGAAATCTTATTGTAACACAACACCAATCGATATGTAAGCAAAGATGGGGCGCGCGCCAAAAACTGAGAACTGTTCATCTCACAGACTTTGCAGTTATGTTAAGGTGTCAAATCAATAGAAAAATATACAAAAAAGGGGTGGCTGAGACTCTATTTCTTTCTCAGCCAAGGAATCACTGCCATCACTACAGCTATTACTATGGCTATCACTGCTACAGCCACCGAAACAGTAGCTGTGGTTGTTAATGTTGACAAGGCGGCTTCTTGAGCATTCACTTTTTCTTGTAATCCAGCTGCAGTAGTATTGATTTCAGATATTATCGTTTCTAGTGCTGCTCTGAGTTTACCGAGTTCTCCGTCGAGATAGTCTGCGAATGACACCGCTATGAATGAAACTGAATCAGAGGCTGGGATACTCACTAGTTTAGATGAAGCGACAACTTCAATCTTGTTGGAACCAACTGGAAGAACTGAGGTATCTGCAGCTGAAAGGGTAATCTTCCATCTTCCGTCCGCTTCGGGTGTAGCAGTACCTATGCTCTTTACATCTCCTGCAGGACCTATGATTAGATACTTTACAAAGTCCAGATCATCAGTTTCGTAGGGATCACCTTTGAAAGTTATGCTGACATTGAAATAAGCTGCTATTGTTTGAATGACTGTCTCAGGCTCAGGCCCTGATATGCTCAGCTCGGGCAGCTTGGGTTCCGCAAACCCTGCCCATCTGTCGGCTTTATCTGGATGCTCTCTGTAAGCCTTTATGGTTACGCTCGGAGCAAGTGTATCAACGCTATCAAGGTAGAAAGGTCCGTATCCAACCCAGAAGTGCCCTTTATCACCATACCATGTCTCTAATGCTGTGTATTTTGCTGTAGCTTCAGATTTTGTAACATTGTAGAATGCGTTGCTTCCCAATACCTCTTCGTACGGCATAAATTGTGCTGTCTTGGCTTCGCCTAACTTCGTCGCGAGAATTGACAGGCTTGGACCAGCTATGTAACTCATCCATTCGACTACCAGTGCATCAGCCTTGTCGGAAGTAAACGCTAGAAGGCTATCCTTTTCCGCCAGCCATCCGATGGCGATCATGTGCCACGGAGCTGGACCATAAGCCATCTCTGGATCGAACGCGTCAGCAGCATCCACCACTATATATTCAGCATCCAAGTAAATTACATCCGAGTAGTATTCAACCACCAGCGGGTCTGTGCTAACTATTTTCCAACCTTTGAAGTCCTTTCTGAATGCACTAAACGTTGGAACATAGGATTCGTCATAAATGGGACTTGCTGGATCGGCTCTGTCGAATGTCAATATGAAGTTGAATATGAAATCCGCAAGTGACATGTTGGTTCCATCGTGATACTGAATGTTGTACAGATTGTCCTTGAAAGTTACGGTTACTTTAGATTTAGAAGTTGTCCCTGTGGGGGTTGTTGTTATCAGTTTTGTTGTCGCGTTCCAGCCGTACCAAGCGTCTGTGGGCACAGCTATTTCATCCTCGAATTTTAGAGTTACCCAATCCAAGGTTTTACCAACAGGTAGTCCACTTTCTACTATAACCTCCGCTGTCTCAATACGATTGGGCCAAAACAAACCAGTAAAAGGATCAGGGAGCAGGGCTGAATCGTAGGTACCTCGGATGATCATCTGGTCGTATATCCAGTTTGAACCCCCCACCGGATTCCATGGGTCTACTATTAGATCTGAGGACGCAATTTTGACGGTTCCACCAACTGTGTCTGCGAACCTGATAGTACGTGGCCACATCCAGCTTCCATAGAAACCACCAGCTAAATCAGAAGTTAACTCTACTTCGTTTCGAGCGACCCATGGTGACACACGGTTTTGAAGCCAAACTCTCACAGAATCTTTCATCGACAGTTCAAGAGCCCTGGCCATCAGTTCACTTCTTTCTTCAACAGTGGCAAAGTCATTTCTGCCTAAACGCTCTGCTATGTAGTCGAATTCTGGATCTGGCGTGTATGCTTGCCATAACGGGACACCGAGACCTCGAGGGGTATAGAAGAAGTCGAAGTTACCGGCTTGATCCCTATTAATTATTGTTGTTATCCAACCGCCAGTATATATATGCCATTCTCCATCTGCTGGATTACCGCCTATCCAAATCGGGGAGGCTTCCGAGGAAGTCTTGTACATTCTATCTATCGTGAAACCAATGTTTTCAAGCTGTGTAGACACGTAGTCGCCTATTTCTTTTCGTTCATCTTCAGTTCTTATGAGAAACTTTATTGTAACTGCTTCTCCTCCGTAGTTCCATTTTCCAGCCGTTAATACCGCTCCTAACTTTTCCATCTCTGCCGTTATTACGGTTTTTGCCTTATTGAAATCATAGCTATATTTGAGTTCGAGCGCTCGTGCTGTATCTATTAGTTTGGCGTAATCAGGGAACGATGGAGTTAATGTAAGATATCTTGGAATAGCAAGTCCAGCGCTTATTTCATCAGAGATATAATCCCTATTCACAATGTAGTTCATAGCCTCTCTGATTTTTGGAATTGCAAATGGGTTAAGTTTGCCTGTTGCTGGAAATTCTGGACCCACGGGGTTGAAAGTCAATTCATTGTAGCTTCCATAGGATTGAGTATACCAAAGGTTAGGCGACGCTTTAACTGTGCTAAATAAGTCCGGGTCACGAAGTGGAAAGAAGTACGCGTCCATCTCTCCCTTCTCTAGCATATCAACGCCTTTTGCTTCATCAGCTTCCTTAAAGAAAACAACTTCATCTACCCAAGGTCCTTGAGGAGTCACCTGCGCCGATGTCTTAGGAATTGTCACAACCAACATTGTTAACATTGTAAGCAAACTGAGTGTTGTCTTTTTCATATGAACACCTACAAATTTCTTGTTTAAACTCAAATATTTTATAAAACTTGTGGTCGCACGCGCGCGAGTTCACTTTTTTGGGATCAGAAATCTCAATGTTTAGTGTGTTCTTAACAAAATTATCCAGTTCTTTGCGAGTTTCTAAGCGCGCGCGCAATTGAGAAGCCAGTTGGCGAGACTATTATTCTCTTTGGCAGTGCTTAAGGGTCANNGCTCTCAAGTGCTAGATGCTGAAATATGCCACACATCATAGTCTATCCAGAAGAGTTCGACGTTGAGTTAGAAGCTAAAGTTTTAATGCGAAAATCCTTTCAACCTCAAGTTTCCTTAATAATATAGAGGAGTATGTTAAGTGATGCGACGTGAAATATCAAGATTTTTCACGTATTTAGCTAGGAGAGGGATAACTCTTCTCATTGTAGTAATTCTTGCGGTCTATACCACTGTAGTGATTGCAAACATGGGCGGATACGTAGACGAAATCATAAAAGCTCAGACTCGTGAAAGTGTGAATCAGAGCGTTTTTCAAAACCCCGCTTATCAACACCTCTCTCAAGAAGAAAAGAAGCAAATGGTAGACGCGCTGTATGAACAAGAGATAGAACGTTTGGGGTTAAATGAGCCGTTCATATTCAGGAGCTTTGGATATTTAACAGCTGCTTTGACATTAGATTTGGGTAGAGGTCGGTTTATGACTAGTGACAGCGGTTCACGAAGTGTTAGATTAATAATTTTGGAAAGACTACCTACGACCATTTTATTATTCACCACAATAAACCTAACAATCTTCTTCATATCCATATTTGGAGGTCTCTACCTCTCGAGACACCATGGAAGCAAACTTGACAAAGCGATAGTCACACTTTCTCCGCTTTCATCAATACCTGGATNNATATTTGCTTCATGGCTTCGCATTCTTCCTTATGGCGGTCTTGTAGACATCCCTCCTCCACCAACTACTTCCGCTTATGCTCTAAGCGTAATCAAACATATGATACTACCAGTCGCATCATGGGTAACGGCCTACTTTTTTATACAAACCTATGTGAGAAGAACATTCTTTCTGATGTTTTCAAGTGAAGATTATGTAGAGATGGCTAAAGCTAAAGGCCTTCCACCTCGATTAATCGAGAGACGATATATCCTTAGACCAACTCTTCCACCTATAATAACCGAATTTGCTCTCATGCTGATAAGTTCTTGGATGGGTGCGATAATAACAGAACGAATATTCAATTGGCCTGGAATAGGTTCTCTCTTTTACCAAGCAGTAGGCTTTTTTGATTCACCTGTGATAATAGGCTTAGTAGTGATATACGCCTATTTACTTGCAGTGACTGTTTTCATCTTAGATCTTGCATATGCATTGGTGGATCCACGAATAAGGATAGGAGGGCGTAACACATGACACATCGATGGAAAGCTACATTAAAACAACTAACAATGTATAAATCAGCTCTGTTGGGAATGGGGATTCTCGCTTTCTTGATTATAATTTCAATTTATACAGTAGTAACCATTCCCTACGAAGAAGCAGTAAGGCTTTGGAGAACAGGAGAAGATAGATTATTAGACAATCCAAGACAAGCCCAACCAAGTTGGGTCAATTACTTCTCAGCAAAGAAACTACCTGAAACTAGAATCTTAGATACTCAGAAACGCGAAGTTGGGGTAACAAAGGTCGTTGTAGCAGGAGAACGTATAAGCATAGCAAGAATAGAATTCTCCTTAAATTACGATTACGACGATTTCCCGAGCGAAATAAATCTGTTTCTTAAAGCAAAGTACAATGAATCCCGCCCTTTCATCACCATATATTGGACAAAACCAGGAAAACAGGAAATCAAGTTAAACGATTTACAAGTTAAGCAATCTGACACATACTATATTTCAATCGATGACAGATTGTCACAAAATCTACGTGTATACTTGAGCGATAAGATTGGTTATGAAATAGACTATGAAATTTCACCCACAGTCGCTTTATTCGGAATTGAAGACGAAAGCATCTTAAAACTCGAAACAGCCAAGCCTCTAAAGGGCAAATATAAGATGGCAATTGAGGGAACATTGTTCGAACAGGAATCTGATATCGATGTCAAACTCATAGTATATGGAAAGGTTTATGGAATCGCTGGCACCGACCATTTGAGAAGAGATTTGAGAATTGCCATCCTATGGGGAGCCCCTATTGCCATGGCATTTGGAATTGTCGCATCAATATCCATTTCGATGCTACAGATGATCATTGCAGCTGTAAGTGCTTGGTATGGAAGATGGGCAGATTCTGTACTGCAAAAAGCTACAGAATTTATGATGATACTTCCCTTTCTTCCAATTCTGATGCTGATCGCAATCTTCTATAAAATCAGCATATGGGTTGTATTACTTGTTGTAATAGGTTTAAGCATCTTTGGTTCTGGAGTTAAAACCTATAGGGCTATGTTTCTACAAGTAAAGGAGCTTCCATACATCGAAGCCGCAAAAGCCTATGGAGCAAGTGGTTTTCGAATAATCTTTCGCTACATGATCCCGAAGATACTTCCAACAATTATACCTTCTCTTGTACTCTCCGTCTCAGGCTTTGTATTTCTCGAAGCCGCCCTCGCGATACTAGGTTTGGGAGACCCAGTCGCGCCCACATGGGGAAAAGTCATCAACGACGCATACAACAGAGGTGCACTCTACAAAGGATACTACTACTGGGTTCTTGAACCGTCCTTACTTTTGGTGCTTACATCATTAGGTTTTGCACTATTAGGGTTTGCACTAGACAAAATATTCAATCCCAGATTAAGAGAGATATGAATGAGCTCAACATTGCTAGATGTCAAGGATCTCTACCTGTACTTCCGTACGAGGATGGGGGCAGTTAAAGCAGTTGATGGAATTTCATTTGGGATTAATCGTGGGGAGACCTTAGCATTGGTTGGCGAATCAGGTTGCGGAAAAAGTTCCCTTGCTAAAGCAATCATTCGTCTATTACCAACAAACATTCACACTTACAAAGGCCACGTTTATCTCAAGGGCGAAGACTTGATGGAATTGGATGAAAACGAATTTGGAAAACTCGTTAGATGGGCTAAAATTTCTATGGTAACTCAAGCTGCTCAGAATTCCTTGAATCCCGTANNTAACTAAAGTAGGTCAGCAAGTTGCCGAACCTTTGATTATCCATGAGGGCGTTGATAAAAAAACAGCTCTAGATAAAGCTAGAGAATTTCTTTCCTTAGTTGGAATTCCAGAAACTTTTGCGGACAGATATCCATTTGAATTAAGTGGAGGAATGAAGCAGAGAGCCATAATTGCAATGGCATTAACTACAAATCCTGATTTGATTATTTTAGATGAACCTACTTCAGCTTTAGATGTTTTAACTCAAGCAGCCATAATGAATCTTCTCAAGAAGCTAAAAAAAGCGCTAGCTATTAATTTGATTCTTATAACTCACGATATCGCTCTCTCAAGTGAACTAGCAGACAAAGTAGCTGTAATGTATGCTGGTCAAATAGTTGAATTGAGTGATGCAGAAACGTTTTACAAATCTCCTTCCCATCCATATTCAGTTAAGTTGATGGCCAGCGTACCAACTTTGAGAACCGACAAGAAATTGGAATTCATCCTTGGATTTCCTCCCAGTCTAATTGACCCTCCAAAAAGTTGCAGATTCGCACTAAGATGTGCTTATAGACACGCAAGGTGTTCTGAAGATCCTCCCGCATTTAATTCCAGAAGTTATCGATGCGTCAAATGTTGGTTATACGCAGTGAAAGAAGTGGATTAGATGGGTAGCGATGCTCTTCTATCAGTAACTGATCTATGTAAATGGTTTGAATTAAGAAAAGGAATTTTTGGAAAGGCAGATCATGTAAAGGCGGTAGACGGAGTAAGTTTCACCTTAGAAAGAGGAGAAGCTGTGTCTTTAGTTGGAGAAAGCGGTAGCGGAAAGACAACTTTGGGAAAAACAATTCTAAGACTCTACAAACCCACGAGTGGCAAAATAATATTTTGCAATAAAGAGGTGACGGAATTAGAGTCTCAAAATTTGATGGGGTATTACCAAGAAACTGGTCTAGTTCAACAAGACCCCTTTGGTGCTTTACCACCGTTCATGTCCATTCAACGTATTCTAAAAGAACCATTGATAATCCATAAAATGAAGAATTCATCAGGAAGAGTTGAAAGGATTCAGAAAGCTTTGGAAGAAGTCAGACTAACACCAGTCAGAGATTTTGTGAACAAATTTCCCCATATGTTAAGCGGAGGGCAACAGCAAAGAGTAGTGATTGCAAGAGCTATAATATTGAACCCTAAACTGATAATAGCAGATGAGCCTGTCTCAATGTTGGATGCTTCAGTTAGAATAGAAATCTTGACGTTATTGAAAGCTCTTCAGGAGAAACACGGTTTAAGTGTAATCTACATAACCCACGATCTATCTACAACCAGATACTTTTCTGAGTGGATTTACATAATGTACGCAGGAAAAATCGTTGAGAAAGCCAAAACGAAAGAACTGTTAAAAAATCCTCTTCATCCTTATTCACGAGCACTCCTCCAGACGATTCCTGATCCAGACTCCGAGAACAGATTTAAATCGAGAGATATCCCCCCAGGAGAACCTCCAAGTTTAGTAGATCCACCAAAAGGATGCAGATTTCATCCGCGATGTATCTACTTTCGCGCCGAGTCGCGGTTGGAAGGGTTGTGCAATCAAAAAAACCCGACAGAAATTCAAGCCGAAGGCGATCACTTTGTGAGATGTTGGCTCTATGGTTGATTTGACTAGCGAGCCTGTTGAGATAGTAATTGGAGCTGGTTTAATGGTTTTGAGTTTTCTCTTATCCCTACTAATGACCATCAGAGTCATAGAACCAAGCTTCCTTCTGGCATTCGCTTCATATTCGTTCTCCATTGCAGGTCTTATAATAGGATTCCATGGTCTTTACAATCTAATCCTAACGCGTCGCTCTAAGAATCGAAATAGATCGTGATTATAGCGCGCGCTTCTGATGATCAGACAAGGACCAGACTGGTTTAAAACTTAATTTCAAAATTAATCGAAGATTCGCTATTCTGAAAATCGCTAGTGGCTGAAACCTTCTCTCTTTTCCTTGCGTTTTCCTGTTCGAGTATAGAATCTTTGTGCCGCTGCCAATGCGCGCGCAGCATTTTCTTTTTTGTAGAAGTATTCAAATACTTTTCTGTATGCGTAGTTTGGGTCAACTTCAGCTGCTTTCTTGAAGAATTCTTGTGCTTCAGAGAGTTTTCCTTCGTAAACGGAGATTTCACCGGCTATTTGATATGCTATTCTTGCTTTCACATGGTCTTTGGCTTTCGCGTATTCTTGTGCCTTCTCAACGTGGGAGTTGATTCCCTCCTTTGCTGTCATTTCAGGGTTCAATAGAATTGTTGTAATCAAGACTTCGTAGAGTTCTCTGTCGTCTCCGCATAGCCCCTTAAGCAAAGCTCTCTGCGCTGACTGTGTTGCTGTTGCATCTTCTTTCTCCTCCTTTTCCTTTCTTTCCTTTTTTCGGAAGATGCCCAAGAGTGTCATGATTGGCTCTTATTCTAAATAGCGTCCAAACATTCAAAAACCTTTCTAGGGGCGTGTTCGGGGTTTCCTCTTTTTTCGTATACCGAACAATCCGCTTTTTATGTTGTTCTCAGATATGGCGTTTTTTGTTGACTCATGGAGCCATATACCGAAATCATTGTTAGTAATTTTGTTTGCAGTTATATCGTTGTTTGCAGACCAATCAAGTTTGATGCCAGAATAAAAGCCTATGATGTTTATTCTTCTGATTAACACGTTGTTTACACGCGATAGGTATATTCCTGTGGAATTTAGAGCTCCTGTGCCCTGATGCGTGTATCCGTCTCCGTCGATTATTATGTCGTTTCTCTGAACCACAATCTCATCAGAGATGTTGGATGTGAAGGTATAGGTGATGCTGTCAACAGTCGAAATAGGCGCTGTTGGCGGGTCAATGCTTCCGTCTGGTCTAGTGAATATGGTCCCAACAGCTCTTACTCGCTGAATGTTTAACGATAGCGTTAACATTCCTATTAACAACAGTAGAAGAGATATTCCAGAACCAGCTTTACTCAACATTTTCACTTATCTGAAACTCATGTTCAGCTTTAAAAGATTCGCGCGCGCGTTACGGAGAAAGAAAGTTGAACTGCTATTAAAGACAAACAGTGTCTCTTGATGCAAAGGTTTAATTTTGCTTTGTCTAAACTTAATTACGATGAAAGGGTGTGCTGGGTTGAAGGAACCTTTTGCCGAGTTTGTTAAAACTGAGTTGAAGCCTAGCACTCTACTGATTACATGTGGGCTTCCAGGAACTTGGAAAACAGAGACCTCACAGGAAATCTCAAAAATCAAAGGATATCCCATTCTTCGAACCGATTTGATTCGACTGGAAGTTCTCAAGAATGAAGACATCTTCGACGATAAGGTTGCGGCGAGTATGAGCAAGCGGGAGCTCGTGTATGATGAGATGTTTCGGCGAGCAGAGGATCTTGCGAAGAAGAGTGAAGGCGTAATCTTGGATGCTACTTTTGTCACTCAGAAGCTGCGGAGACGTGCCGCTGCGATTGCTGCAAAGCACGACATGACTCTTGTTATACTTCAAACTCAATGCTCTGAGGAAGCATCCATTGGGAGGATTCTCAGGAGGACCAAGGAGAAGTATGAGTCAAACGCTGTCACTAGGCAAGCTTATCTTAACAACAAGAAGCGTTTTGAACAGGTTGATTTGGATGACTTGAAGAAGAGGCATCCGCAACTCAAAATTGTGCATTTAACGGTTGACACTGAACATGATCCTCCTGAAGACTGGTATATGATCGGGATGGAAAAAAGGTAGCTGGACCCCGTTTCATCATGATAATAGATTTGCATATGCATTCGAAGAGTTGTTCTGACGGAAACTTGACTGTTGAAGAGCTCATTAAAGAGGCTAACATCAGAAATGTTGGGTTAATGTCCATTACGGACCACGATTCTATTGACTGTCAAGAGAGAGCCATGGCTTTGGCAAGGAAAAATGGAATCCGTTACGTTTCTGGTGTTGAGTTGAATGTTACCTTTTCGCACCCCGACTATCACGAAGGTAAGTCAATTTCGTTGGATTTTTTGGGCTATCAGTTTGACGTAAGGAATAGGGAGTTAAAGAGCAAACTTCAAAAAACTGCGAAATACAGAGAGGAAAGGGCTACGAAGATCTTGGATAAGATCAATGCGGAATTTGAAAAAGAGGGAATTCAGAAGCTGACTAAGAAGGATTTGAAGGCGATTCAAGATTCCGTTGACGGAGTGCTTGGGAGACCTCACATAGCCAACTATTTGGTGAGAAAGGGAATTGTTGGAACCATACAGGAGGCTTTTGATAGGTATCTTGTGAAATGCGATGTTCCCAAGTACCCCCTTTATCCCGAAGAGGCTTCGAGGCTTGTGAGAAATGCTGGAGGAATAATAGTGTTAGCTCATCCTAACGATCCTCATGGAACTTCCCTTGTGAGTCTAACTAAATCGCTGCATGAACAGACCGAGATAATAGAAGAGTCAATTTTAAGATACATTGATGGCGTAGAGTGTTGGCACTCCAGAAACGACGCCCCAACAACGAATCATTACATAAAGTTTGCAAGAAAGCATGAACTAATCATGACTGGGGGAAGCGACTGCCATCAAAAGCCCATCCGCATAGGAACAGTGAAAGTCCCCGAATACGTAGCTAAGCAATTCAACATTAAGTGAGGTTTTGCTGATCAAGATTCTTGGCGTAGGTGGAAGCTAGTTTGAAGTATGCCTTTGCCTCTTTCATTGCCACACTCTTTTCCTCACTACCTATGCTGGAGTCTTTAAGTTTGAAACTGACGACTTTTCCTCGCACGTAGGCTCGGTAGCACTTGTAGAAAGGAAGAAGCTTCGTCAACTCTTGGTCTCCAGAATATTCAACATACCTCTTGACAAAGAAGTTAGACAGATCGCTTCGTTCTTTGAAGTCTAGGTCCATGGCTAAGAAGGCAACGTCCGAAGCAACGTCAGAATACCTAAATCTCTCGTTGAATTCTATCGCGTCGAAAATGTAAATTCGGTCTGTAACAAAGATGTTACCCGAATGAATGTCTCCGTGACAATCTCTAACTCGACCCTCAGCTACTCTCCTCTCAAAAAAGGATACGTTTCTCTTCATGAAACCTTCGATTCTTTCACGAATTAGTTTGAAGTTCTTCATGGATATCGTTTTGCCGACAAACTCTTGAGTCTGCTCGAAATTCTCCTTCCAATTGGTCTCTATTATCGCCAAGGACCCAAACTCGCTTATCCTCCTGTTCGTTTCCGTATTTGAATGGAATTCCGCGATGACCTTCGCTATTCTGTCAACGACTTTGCTATCCACCTCGTTCTCTTCAAGAAGCTGGCTCATCATCCTTTCCTGAGGCATTCTCTTCATCTTCACAGCATATTCAACGGTTTCTCCCTCGCCTCTTATCTTGATAACTTCTGATCTGTTGATGGGAACAACCTCTAGGTACATGTCTCCGCATAGCCGCCTGTTGAGCTCTAACTCTTTCTCGCAGAAGAAACGCCTCTTTTCAAGAGTTGTGAAATCCAGAAATCCGAGGTCTACAGCCTTCTTCACCTTGTAGACAAAGTTTCTGGTTAGAAAGACAAAGGATATGTGGGTCTGGATTAGTTCAATTTGACCTGGCTCTTCGTCATAAGCTTCAGGCTTCATTAGAGCTTCCACAACTTGCTTCTGAGCCATCAAGATCTGCCTCTTTTAAGGACGTTTGGTAACCTTTCTGCTGTGGATAAAACTTCAATGAACAATATAGAAGTATCCCCACAAGGGATTTTAACTTAAATAAACCCGCACATTCTGTTTAGTAGGGAGAAGCCACAACCATGAAATACTCGCTTCTAGCAGACGCCTACCAAAAAATTGAAGCCACAACCAAAAGACTCAAAATGACCGACCACCTAGTTGACTTGCTCAAAAAAACACCGCCTAAAATCATAGACAAAGTTGTCTACCTAACCCAAGGAAAACTATACCCAGACTTCACAGGAATAGAAATCGGCATAGCAGAAAAACTAGCCATCCGCGCTGTAGCAAAAGCAACTGGAAGAAGCGAGAAAGAAATCCAAGAAGAACTAGGAAAAACAGGCGACCTAGGCGAAACAACGCTGAATTTCCTTAAAAGCAAGCTTCAGGCACAACTGTTTCACGAACCATTAACAGTTGAAATAGTTTTTAACACACTGGACAAAATGGCGAAATCAACAGGCGCAGGATCAATAGACCTAAAAATC
>JABAOD010007534.1_pt2 | contig 12637 bp, 9 predicted proteins | sample 7062151 | NCBI WGS metagenome assembly JABAOD01 (sample SAMN14538626, study PRJNA623070) | marine sediment metagenome | biome: marine biome [ENVO:00000428]; feature: marine pelagic biome [ENVO:01000023]; material: deep marine sediment [ENVO:00002113] | place: India: Gulf of Khambhat ...
CACTCGACTCGGCCTGATCGAGACTCTTGGCGTCCAAGCCGCGAGCGGGCAAATCCCAGTAGTAGGCCAGCCACCGAGGTGTTGCGATCCCTGGGCCGACCCAGGCCACTGTCTGGTCAGCGGGAGGGGGGTTCTCCACTGCCAGGCGGCCTGCGTTGGCTGGCGATCCGAAGTATCGATCGGGCAGGGGCCCCGTCACCAGCAGGACGAACTCCACAACCACCACGACACTGAAGGCCGCTGCAAGGAGTGGTTGCCAGAGCATGGCGAGGCGACGACCAACCCAATCAGCCAACGCTGCTCCACCCAACGTCACGCTCGCCAGACCCAGGTAGTTCCAGTACTCGTGGATCCAAGCATTCTGTGCCAGTCCGATCCCAAATACCACCGCCACGGCCAGAGTCACCAGGGCCAAGACCCGGGTGCGCCGATCCGCCAATCCGGCAGCCAGGGAGGGGACTGCCAGAGCCAGGTACCACCACGGAACCAGCCTGGCTGCATAGCCACCCTGGCGCACGATCCATTCTCCCCAAGTGAAATCCGCCGCACTGGCTCGATCGGCTGCATGGGCGGTCAGCGCTCCGAGCCCCGACGCATACGAGATCCACGCCAGAGAAGCCGCAAGACCGGCGACCATAGCTAGCCCGACCATGATCGTTGGGCGGTCGAGTCCGCGTCCGCGCCACAGCCAGATTCCCAGCAGAGCGGCAGCGAACGTGCCCTCCCAGGAGCCAAGGGCCGTCAGGAAGGCGCACCCCATCGCGGCCGCGACGAGCCGGGCAGAAGGCTTAGCGGCATTCCGTAACTTCACGATCACCGTCGCCAGGAAAGCCAACAGGACGAATCCGAGACCGAGACGGCCGTACACCCAGAAGAAGGGCGTTGCTGCGAGTGCGCCGATGGAAAGGAGGATGGGGCCCCAGGACATCCCCGCTGCCCGCAGGAAAGCGGCGAGAGCGACTATCGAAAGCACTCCTGCGAGGTAGACAGGAACCCTGAGAGCGACCTCGCCGTGTCCGAACACAGCTGAAGAGGCGATCATGAGCGCATTGGTGAGGGGAGGGTGATGAGCGTACGGAGCCGAGTACATCGGCTCCCAATTCGAGGCGAGCCCCGATTGGAGAGGCCCCATCTCCCAGAAGTTTCGCACGTGCAAAGCGAATCGGCCCAGGATCCGGCCTTCGTGGGAGTCGCCGAGCCGCAAGCCGACGGCCGGAATCCAGGTGACGGCAACGATCCCCGTGATGGCCGCGACGCCCCACCATCCCGACAACCGCTTTCGCGAGGAGGCCGGACGAGATGCCTGATGAGGAGCCAGCGATTCCATCGGGGCCCGGATTGTACCGACGAGCTGGCTCCCACCGATTGCATGAATCCGAAGGGATATCCGTGTGTGGTGATCTCAGGGAAGAACGATGACGGGTGTTCCCAATGGAGCCCATTCATATAGTGCAGCGGCCTTGGCGTCCGACTGGCGAACGCACCCGGCACTCCGGAACTGACCGAGTTCGTCTTCCGTTTGCATGGGTTCGCCATTGGCGTAACGCGGGATCGCGTGGAACCCAATGGGCAGCGTTGCCCCGTGTGCGAAGCGCACCATGTGTTCCATAGTTATCCCATCGTGTCCGGCAGAGGTGATGAGCGACTTCGAGAACACGTAGTGGGTCCCGGGTTCAGGCACCCCCTTCCGCCCCGACACCAGGTAGGTGTCAACAAGTCGTTCGTCAGTGTCGATGAGCCAAACCCGCTGTTCGCTGTTTCCGTAGATGATCCGCTTCCCCTCGCCTACCGGCGGATAGCGGGCCGGCGGAACGGTGGGCGGCAGGCCAAGCGCCAGCGATATGAACGCCGCCGCCTCGCGGCGAAATACCGCCCGGTCCGGGAAGAACGAGGATCCCGCGGCTCCGTAGGACAGGCCGGCGTGAGCGAGAGCATTGATGGAAGCTTCGTGGACCGAGCGGTCGTCGTCGTCGAAGTAGTCGGCTGCAGGAGCGGGAAGCTGCAGGGCACGCACGAGGAACGTGGCCAGCTGACCGCGAGTCACCGGCGAGGCGGGGCAGTACTCCCGATTGCGGCACCCGATGGTGATGCCCGCTTCGGCCAAGGCATTGATCGACGGTTCATGTACTCCGCCGTCGTCGTGGAAGTAGTCCTTCGATGCCACTGGCAGGGCCAGCGCCCGGACCAGGAACGTCGCCATATCCGCACGGGTCAGTGTGCGAGCTGGACAGAAGTGGTCGTTGTCCGGCGGATTGCAGCCCAGAGTGATGCCGGCGGCGGCGATGGCTTCGATATAGCCCTCTTCGGCCACCCCATCGTCGTCGACGAAGGTCCCTCCCGGCGGAAGAGTGAGATCCTCGGCCGTTGCAGGAGCCGTCGCCAGCCCGAGCAGCACCACCGCCTGCACGATGGCGACACCGGCGAAGCCCCGCCTGAGCAATGCACCGCTCCTCTCTCGTCGAAGACTATCCGGCTCGCTCCGGCCCAGGTTCGACACCTCCCCTCGATTCCTGAAGGCTCGGTCGGCATTCCGCTGGATCGAAAGGGCCGCTGATCGCGCCAGGTCCCTCCCAATCGGTCCGCTCGGCCAGGGACGTTCGAGTACCCGGCGAACTGGCGGCGGCACGGAATGCACTCATGGCCGTCCCGCAGGAAGGTGTATGACGGGCGGCTGGCTCCCGGTAACCTCTTGCCCGATGAACAGCGAACCCGACGTCTCGATCGTCCTACCCGTCTACAACGAGGTGGGGCACATCCGCGAAGAGATCAAGAGAATACGGGCGGCGATGGACACGTCGTCCTACTCCTACGAATTGATCGTCGTCGACGATGGGTCGAACGATGGCTCGGCGGAGGTCCTCCGGGAGATCGAAGATATTCGCCTGATCCAGTTCGGCCAGAACCGCGGATCGGGATCGGCGAGACGAGCCGGGACCACCTTGGCGCGCGGCAAGATCGTGGTATGGACCGACGCAGACCTGACATATCCGAATGATCGCATTCCGGATCTCGTGGACGAGCTGGCAGGGTGGGATCAGGTCGTCGGCGCTCGCAAGACTGAAGCCGGGACGGCCAAGATGTTCCGGATTCCGGCCAAGTGGTTCATCCGCAAGCTGGCGGGGTACCTGTCGGACACCAGGATCCCCGACCTCAATTCAGGCTTCAGGGCGTTCCGCCGCCAGGTGGGGCTGCAGTTCCTGCACCTTCTCCCCAAGGGCTTCTCCTGTGTCACAACGCTCACGATGACGTTCCTCAACAACGGCTACTCGCTGAAGTACGTGCCGATCGACTACGTGGGGAGAGCGGGTAGATCCAAATTCCATTGGTGGCGAGATACCCGCCTCTACCTGCTCCAGTTGGTTCGCATGATGCTTCTCTACAACCCGATCCGAGTGTTCATGCCTGTGGGTACGATCATCTCGGTCTCGGCGCTCGGGAAACTCCTCTTCGATCTGTTCACCAAAGACTTTCGGGTCGCCACCAATACGATCGTCTGGCTCTTCACCGGAGCCGCGGTGGTGCTCATCGCCCTCATCGCCGATCTCCTGGTCAACCTGAATCGGCAGAAAGATCTCGTGGTGCCGGCGACTCTGTATCAGTCGGAAGATCAGTAGGAACCGTCGTGCGCGTGCTGGTCAGCGCATGGATCGGCTCCACCAACCTCGGTGACGAGTTGATCTTCCGATCTCTGGTCAGCCGCCTGCACGAACGGGGAGTACGCCCAACCGCCATCTCCATCGATCCCGCGAGGACGAGGCAGGACCACGAAATAGAAGCCGTGAACCACGTCGACCTTCCCGGTATCTGGCGCGAGGTACGGCAGGCCGACCGGCTCATCTTCGGCGGCGGTGGACTGCTCCAGGATGAGACCGGGCACTGGAATCTGCCCTATCAGCTCTCTCGCCTCTGGCTGGCGCGTTTGGCCCAAACGCCGTTCGGTCTGTACGGGGTGGGCGCAGGTGCCCTCCGGACCGCCGCCGGCCGTGTCTTGGTGAGGCACTCGCTCGCCGCGGCCGTGGCCGCGAGCGTCCGCGACGCCGGTTCGGCCGAGGTTCTCCACCGCCTCGGCGTCCGCGACGCGACGGTTGCGGCCGACGCCGCCTTGGCGCTGCCGAGTCCCGATACCCTGGCGTCTGATCGACTGGTGGTCTGCCTGCGTCCCCCCCTCGGTCGGAGCCGGCTGCTGCCGGCCTCGATCTCATCCCGCAATGGAGTCGGCCCCGAGTTGGTCGGGGCCATGGCCAGCGCGCTCGACGCGGCGGTCGAAGCCACCGGTCTCCGACCTCACTTCGTTGCTCTGCAGACAGACCGAGATCACCGGCTGCACCTGGCCGTGGCCGAGCGAATGCAGTCTGCATCCACATTGGCGACCCCGACCCTTGACACGGTGTTCGACGAGGTCGCTTCCGGACGTGCCGTCGTGGCCATGCGCTACCACGGCGGCATTGCGGCGGCAGTGGCGCGACGTCCTGTGGTGCTCCTTCCTTACTCTCCCAAGGTACGTCACCTGGCCGACGATTTGAGGACTGGCGTGGAGACGGTCCCCGAGGACCCGACCTCGTGGAACCTGATCGCGTCGGCAATCCAGCGAACGATGAGCGATCCGGGAGACCTCGACGCCCGCCTGGACCGACTGCGCCGAAGAGAACAGAACAACGAGGCAGCCCTCGACCGGCTGCTGGCTGCCTCGTGACACGCCGCACGATGCTTCGGATCGGGCGGGCTGCCTACGTGCTGGCTCTCGGCATCGGTCTGATCTGGCTGGTTTGGACCCGAAGAGAGGCGCTGGCCGATCTGCTGCGAGCGGCTCGCCTACCACTCCTGGCGATTGCGTTGCTGCTCGGGTTCGGGCAGATCGTGCTCAACTCGGGTTTCTGGCGGAGTTCACTGCTCTCGCTTCGCCAGAGTCCATCCTTCCGGGCCGTGCTGGTTGCGTCGTCGCGATCCCTCTTCGCCCGCTACGTCCCCGGGAGCCTGTGGTACGCGGCGGGCAAGTCGGCATTGCTGGCCCGGCAGGGGGTGGCCGCCATCCCTCTGGTCGTCACTGCCGGTCTGGAGATGCTCTTGAGCGTGGTCACCGTCTTCGTGCTCGGGCTGGCGTTGCTGGCCCTGGGAGGAGAGGTCCCGGGTGGGGCCTGGTGGGGACTCCCCTCCGTGGCGATCGGAGCGCTGATTCTGTCGAGACCGGCGGTCAATCGGTTCGTCGCCTGGCTGGCGCGTCGCCGCGGCGGGGACGCAGCTCCCCACCTCGATGTTCGCGCCTATCTCCGGTTGGTCGCGTGGACGGTTGCGTACTGGCTGTGGACTTCCGCCAACTTCGTGATCTACCTGCGGGTATTCCCTGGATTGAGCACCGGGCCGGCGTGGGTGGTCGCCGGGGCCTTCATGGTGGCCTGGGGAGTGGGGTTCCTCACGCCGATCGCTCCGCAAGGCGTCGGCGTCTTCGAGGTTACCCTGGCGGCTCTCCTCGTCAGCGAGGGCCGTACCGAGGTAGCCGTTATCCTCGGCGGATTCCGCGCTCTGATGCTGGTGCGCGACGCTGTGGCCACCGCCGGCGCGGAAATCAGCTCTTCAGCGCGTCGAGGAGCGCCCGGAGAATCTCCTGCGACGGACTGACCTCCGGTTGGCTGGTGGGCGCTCGGTGCGCCTGGGGGTGGGAGAGGAACCGGTCGATGATTGCGGGCTCGTAGCTACTCACGACCACGTTGGTGCCGATCCCGTCCGGCCGTTCGGAGCGGGCCCGCCACAGGAGCGTGGGCACGCCGAGGAGCGCACACTCCTCCTGGATGGAACCTCCATCGGTGATGACGAACGGGGCCGCAGCCAGCATGCGGATGAACCGGCTGTGACCTCCGAGGGGTTGAAGGTCCACGCCGGCTGCCCGGAGGCGCCGGTCGTAGCCACGCTTCGCCAGGACTGCCTCCGTCGGCTCGTGCGCAACGAAGCGGACCCGGTACCGATCGGCAATCTGCTCTATGACCGCCACCATCAGCTCGACGCGGCGAGAGTTGTGGAGGTTCTCCACCCGGTGCATTGTGACGATCACCGGACCCGAATCGTGCCGAGGTTCGTCTCCGAGGGCGTACCGTACCGCTTCGAGGGACGTGTTCCCCGACAGCCGGATGACCCTCCCTTTGACATGCATGCGGGCGAGATTGTTTGCCGCCGTGACATCGGGCGCAAACAGCAAGGAGGCGAGGCGCATCGTGACGATCCGGTTTGCTTCTTCGGGAAACGGATGGGTCAGCCGGTGCGACCGTAGTCCGGCCTCAATGTGGGCAACCGACAGACCGGCTCGGCGCGCCAGGAGCGCAGCCAGGAGTGTGGACGGTGTGTCGCCGTGGACGACACAGATCCCCCCTCTCCCGGCGAATACCTCGTCGCGGAGCCGTCGTCCCGACCAGAGGCGCGTCGCCAACCCGAGACTCCAGAGAATCGCCCGGGGAATCGAACCGACGTCTTCCGCACTTCCGAAGAAGTAGTCCGGCGACCGTACTCGCAGTTCTCTGCGGAGGTTCACCGAGATCTGAGCGTGTTGCCCCGAGTCGATCAGCCGGTAGGGAACTCCCTGATCGTCCATCAACCGCAACAGCGGCGCTGTCTTGATGTACTGGGCCTTGGTGCCGATGAAGACCTGAATCGAGTCCATCACTGGTAGCTGAGCCGGCTTCCAGCTGGGGCCAGTTCCACTAGCAGCGTCCCTACCGGAAGGGGGATGAGTTGCCCATTCGCATGGTGGAAGTTGGTCCCGGATGCCTGGTTGGCGCGTCGCCATTCGGCCGTGACAGCCTGCCCTGCGTGGAAGATGACCGCGGGACCCAGTCCGACGACGTCGAAGTCGGGAACTTCGGCGCCATTGACGTCACGATAGCCTGCCGATCTCTGTGCGACGAACTGGACGACGATCGTTTCCCGAACGAGGGGCTCGGGACTACCGGCTTCTCCGACCGTCTCGAAGGGTCGCCCATCCTGCGCGCGGACGTATCCGCGCCCTTCCTCAAAGCGGTACTCAACCTCGACCGCACCCATCATCAGTGCCACCTCGCGTGCAGCGACACCGGAGAACGGAGTCTCGTCGGAGAAGGCGAAGATGGGTTCGGCCGGAGGACCGCCGATGGCCAGGGCTCTGGCGCTAGGGAAGTCGAGTAGCAGATGGTAAGGAGGAACGCCCGGACCTGGATAGACGGCCTCCCCGGCCGCTTCATCGGTCGAGTTGATACCGGCTGCGGCGACCAACCGGAACACGAAGTCCTGTCCCCCGGAGAAGGCGAACAAGGGCTGGAATGGTGTCAGCACCGCGGCGTCTACGGGCCGGATCGAACGCACAGGTCCCACCACCTGGGGCGCACCGGTGAAGTACAGGGCGGTGAACCTCGTCAGACCTCCCTCGAGAACCGTCTCGAAGATCAAATCGGCCTCGCCGAGACCACGCTGAGGACGCTCGGCGGGTGAGTTGCCGACGTTGACCGCTATCACCTGCATCTGGCCGGGCATCTCGAGTGGTGCACCGGTCAGGGGATTTCGTTCCAGCGGCGCCGCCCGGAGACCCGAGGCCGTCGTTGCGGTGGATGCCGGGGTAGTCGAGACGGGTCTCGAATCGCCGGGAATGATGGTCCCGCTGGTGAGAGTCGTGTCGGCCGGTTCATCGTCACCGTCGCCGATCGCCACGACCAGCAACCCGGCGAGCAGGACCAGGGAGACTCCCAGCGCCCACCACTGCCGGTGCTTTCGAAACGTTTCCCGAAATCTCATCAACCAGCGGCTCCTCACGGATGCCCAGCCTAGAAGCCCGCTCCGGGTCCGCCAGTTCCAGAAGCCCGGTGACCACTTCACCAACGAGTCCCTCGAGTCCGGCACGGGGCCGAGGCCTGAACCGCCCCGGGTCTTGCGGAGGCTCTATTCCCTGAGAGGATGGAGTCATGGCAGGACCGAGCAAGTATTCGCCTGAGGTGCGGGACTGGACGGTGCGGATAAGGTTCGACAACGAGAACGAGATGACTCGCAGTGGGCGGCGATCCGTTCCGTCCCGAAGAAGGTTGGGTGTTCGTCGGAGACGCTGCGCTGCTCTGGGGGCCGGCGCAGCAATCTTGTGGGATCGGCTGGGGAGTCGGCGGGTTCGACTCTCCGCTTCGATCGCCGGGCTCGTTCTTTCAGCGCGTGGGCGGTCGCCCAGTTCTCGATCGCCAACCACTACCGGCACGCCCAGGTTGAACATGGCTATGTGACCGAGCGCACGATCGAGACGATTCGATCCCTGCGCGGAGAGAATTCGTGTCTTGGCGTATCGCGCTACGGACGAGTCCAGATTGAGCTGGGTTCGGGGTGCAAGACCCTGTCCTCGACCACCATCTAGGGCGCGCTAGGTCAACTGGCGGCCCGAGATGACGCCGGTGTGGTGCAGTTTCTGGTTTGCCCCAATCGAGATCTCGAAAAGCTACAGGGCGTTGATGACGGCTGGATCTCCATTGACTTCTCCACGCAATGGAGGTCCTCGATTCTCTATATCAGAGGAGGCAACTGCATAGGTGATTCCGGGGTCCCGACGTGGGACGGCGACGATTCGGAGTGTCCGAGCGAGTAAGCGACAGCCCAGGCCGCTCGTGTCACACTACGGCGCAGGCATTGGAGCTGCCCCTTGAGCACGTCCATTGAGGCGCGCCGCGAGGCGCGCCTCGGCCCCCGGAGATGTGTCTTTCGTGAGCTTCGCGACGTACCTGCCAGCGTTGCGCCGTTCCAAGGGAGGCGCTTGCCCAGGTTGAGGGGTCCAGGCAGTGGGTGAGGTGGATCGTTTCCAATTGCCGTGGGTCGCGCCCAGAGGTGTCAATCGTTTCGGCTCAGGCGGGCCGCGGCGCGCTTGTGCTCGTCGATCCAATGCTCGTCGTGGTGCAGGGGGCGCACACACCCTCGGTGATCACCCCCCGGGGTGACTCGAAATCGCATCATAGGCAATGTCGTCCGGATCGCGCCGTGCTCCTTGGCGGATCGCGCCGTGCTCGCCGGTGGCTCGCGGCTTGGTCGATACCGCCGCCCGGTAGGCTTCCACCACGTCTTCGGCATTGCCCAGGCGCTCCACGAGGCCCTTCTGAAGCCACAGGGCACGATCGCAGAACTCGGCTACCCGTGGAAGGGAATGCGAGACGAAGACGATCGTGCCGGCGCGATCGAGCAGGTCCTGCATCGCCTGCAAGCTCTTCTGTTGGAACGATTCATCCCCAACGGCAAGCACCTCATCGAGCAAGAGGATGTCCGGGTTCATGTGCATGGAGATCGAGAACGCCAGACGGGCGAACATCCCGGACGAGTACGTCTTGAGGGGACGATCGATAGCAGGACGAAGTTCGGCATAATCGATGATCTCATCCAAGAGTTCGTCGATCTCGGTCTTCCGCAGTCCGGCGGCCAGTGCCCCGAGGTAGATGTTGCGGCGTCCCGACAGTTCGGGGTTGAACCCGACTCCCAGCTGCAGGAGGGTGGAGGTCTTGCCGTAGACTTCCACGGTGCCGCTGTCGGGACGGAGGGTGCGGGCGAGCACGCGGAGCAGGGTGCTCTTCCCGGCTCCATTAGCGCCGATGATGCCATAGGCCTCGCCCCTGTTGATTTCGAACGAGACGCCGTCGAGGGCGACAACCTCCTGTACGGCTTTGTGTCGACGCTTGCCGATCGTCCGGCGGAGGGTGGGACTCCGATCCAGGTAGGGCCGGAACTTCACCCGAATCTCCCGGGCCCTGATTGCCGGTGTACTCATAGGTGCCTCACCATGTTGCCCTCGTATCGGACAAAGGAAAGTATCCCCACTGCACTCAACACCACGGTCCACACCACCGCCAGCACCAGCATCTCCGGCTCGAACTCGCGCCCCATCAACGCAGTTCGGTAACAGACGATGAACGGGTACATCGGGTTGATTACGAGTATTGACTGGAACCACTCGGGCTTGGCGGCGATGAAACTCATCGGCCAGATGATGGGCGAGAGATAGAGCCAGAGCCGGTTGATGTGGGGAATGAGGTTGTTGATATCCCGAAACGGGACCGCCAGACGAGCGGTCAGAGATGCCAATCCGAGGTTGAAGACAGTTTGCAGCACGACGACCGCAGGCAGGAAGAGCAACCAGGCAGTCGGACGAACACCGTCGGCCGGCCATGCGATCACGTAGTAGACGAGGAGCGAAGCGAGAAAACCGTAGAGAGCCTCGGCCAACGCCGACACCGGAAGGATCAGGCGGGGGAATCGGATGTTGGCCAGGAGCTTGGAGTTGGCCAGGACGCTGTTGGCGCCGCCGGTCATCGACATGGTCAGGTAGTTGAAGGCGAACATACCCGACAGCAGGTATGCGAGGTACTGTTCCTCGCCTCTCCGTGCGTTGAAGATGAAGCCAAAGACGAGGAAGTAGACGCCGGCCATGATGAGCGGATTCAGCACCCACCACATCAAGCCAAGGGCTGTGGAAGCGTTGCGTGCCTTCAGATTCCCGGAGGCCAGGAACCAGGCGAATTCGCGCCGCAACCACAGATCACCGACATAAGCACGCCAGCGGGATAGCGAAGGACGGCGGGAAGCCGTTACGGTCGACACGTACGGGGGAAGTCTAGACAGCCACGGATTCGACGCCGTTGGTTCCGGAGACGGACGTCCTCAAACGAGGATCAAGAAGCCGGCACGTGGGCAGCGCTCTCTCAAAGCGAAAGGATCTGCATGGCCCCGAGTAGGTCGGATGGATCCGCGATCAAGGTACGCCCTGCAACAGAGGCTCCCATCACGGTCAGAACGGCCAGGTAGGAGAGTCCGGTGGCGGCCATCACTGCCGAGTAGGCAGGCCCGCGCAGCGCCACCCAGACCGCGATGACGAGCAGCAGGCTGACGACGCACAGCACAACGAACGTCCAGCCGACGGCGGCCTCGGTACCGGTCCAGGCGAAGGCACCGCGGCTCCCGAGATACGCGACATCGGCGGCTATGCCCACCAAGGCCGCGACGCCCAATCGCCGGAGGGGTCGGCGCGGCAGTCGCGGATCGACCAAGTACCAGTGCCCGAGCAGTAGCCCTCCGGTCGCCCCGCCCAGGGCAAGCGATCCGGTGATTGCCGCCGGCCACCCCCCGAGACCGGCCGCAAGGTACAGAAAGCCGGCGGTGGCTAGGGCAAACCCAGAGGCCGCCACCGTCACCGACCGGCCGGCTGCAAGCGCCGGCAGGACTAGCAATCCCGTAGCGGTGGCGGCCACCGTCCCACCACCCGCCAGCCAGGCGGCCCCACCAAGCAGCGCCGCGGTGGCGGTCGCCAACCACAAGAAGCCGCGGCCCACCACACGCCACCATGCAACCACGGCCGCGCCTCCGGCGACACCCGCCGCCCACATTGCGAGCACCAAAGTCGGATCGAGGGTGAAGGCATCCACTAGCGCGCCCGGAACCACCCCTCCACCCGGGCAGCGACCGCCTCCGGTGTGAAGCCGAGCCTCTCGGCGATCACGGCGGCCGGCGCCGAGGCGCCGAACCGGTCGATGCCCAGGTTCAGGCCGCCGGCGCCGGTGAACCGTTCCCAACCGAAGGTGGCGGCCGCCTCCAGCGACACACGGGGCAGGTCGTCGCCCAGCACCGCCTCCCGGTAGTCCTGCTCCTGGGCCCAGAACGCCTCCCAGCACGGCATGGAGACCACCCGTACCGAGACCCCCTTCCCCTCGAGCAGCGTCGCCGCCTCTAGGGCGACGGCTACCTCCGATCCGGTGGCGATCAGCACCGCGTCACGACCGTCTCGAAGGACGTAGGCTCCACGCGCCACTCCACCCTCCCGACCGCCGCGGTCCAGGACCGGCACTCCCTGGCGGGTGAACAACAGGGCGGTGGGCCCTTCGGTGCGGTTGAGGGCCAGCTCCCAGGCTTCGACGGTCTCCAGGGCGTCGGCCGGGCGCACCACCCACAGATTCGGCATCGCCCGCAGCGAGGCGAGCTGCTCGATCGGCTGGTGGGTCGGTCCGTCCTCGCCCAGGAACACCGAATCGTGGGTGTACACCCAGATACTGGGGATCTCCATGAGGGCCGACAGGCGCACCGCCGGCCGCATGTAGTCGTTGAACACGAAGAAGGTGGCTCCATACGGTCTCAGACCGCCGTGGAGAGCCAGACCGTTGACGATGGTGCCCATGGCATGCTCGCGGATTCCGAAATGGATGTTCCTCCCCGCCCGGTCGGCGGGCGAGAAGCTCCCCGAGGAGGAGATCACCGTCTTGGTCGACTCGACCAGATCGGCGGCGCCTCCCAGGAAACCGGGAACCCTGGCGGCGATCTGGTCGAACAGCTTCCCGGTGGCGGCTCGCGTGGCCACCACCGTTCCCGTCTCGAAGCCGGGATCTTCGAGCTGGACGGTGGAGGGTTCGAAGAATCCTGCCCACCGAGCCGCCAAATTGGGATCTTCCCGGAACCGCTCCCGGCGACGCGCCTCCCACTCCCGCCCGGCGGCGCGTCCCTTCTCCATCACCTCCGAGAAGAAGTGCGGTACCTCCTCCGGGATGTAGAAGGGCTCCTCCACGGGCCAGCCCATCAGCTCCTTGGTGAGCCGCACCTCCTCCTCGCCGAGGGGTGCGCCGTGGGCTCCGGCCGTGTCCTGCTTGTTGGGCGATCCGTGCCCGATGTGGGTGTG
>JABAOD010018168.1_pt1 | contig 12636 bp, 11 predicted proteins | sample 7062151 | NCBI WGS metagenome assembly JABAOD01 (sample SAMN14538626, study PRJNA623070) | marine sediment metagenome | biome: marine biome [ENVO:00000428]; feature: marine pelagic biome [ENVO:01000023]; material: deep marine sediment [ENVO:00002113] | place: India: Gulf of Khambhat ...
TGTCACGGCAGCACGCAGTTCGGTCGCCATGGGGCCGACGCCAGAGGGTCGCGGGCGATCCGAACTGCAATGTCACAGGCCGGCCGACCATGTCACGTCTCGTCGCGTCGGCGGCCGATCAGGTGGAAGAGTCTGCTGAGGCGTCGGTACGGATCGCGGCGGCTGGCTTCGAGCTCGACGGCGAGGATGGCGGCGACGTCCTCATCCGCTGGCTCAGGGCCTTGCCAGAGATCGGTGAACAGCCGGACGCCGTACCACGCAACGATGTCGATGCCCCGGGTCTCGAGTCGTCGAGTGATCTCGTCCACGGTGTCGGCACGAGTCGTCATGCCGAGCGAGTTCACCTCACTGCGTGCATCGAAGGCTTCGAGGGCCCTGTCCCACTCGCCTCTGCGCGCCGGCGCCACGGCGAGCGTCTCCCGGTTCTTGGTGACGATGGACACCATGCCACCGGGTCGGCACGACCGTGCGATCGCCTCGATCATCGGGTCCGGATCATCGAGGTAGAGAAGGACGCCGTGGCAACAGACGACGTCGAACACCTCCCCGTCGCGTCCGGCGTCCTCCCCGCGGCCCTCGGTGAGCGTGATCCGCATCGCAACGTCGTGCGGTTCACGTGCGATGGCGTCGGCAGCCTTCGAGAGCATCGCCGGCGACGAGTCGAGGATCGTCACACGGTGCCCGCGTCGCGCCAGCGGTATCGATTGGTTGCCTGCGCCTCCACCGATGTCGAGGATCGAATTCGGAGCCGGTTCGAGGTGCGCTGCCAGATGCGAATCGATCACATGTGTTCTCGCCAGGCCGGTGATCGACCCGTAGTGCGCGTCTACGAACGTGGCTACGTGACGCGACCAGGGGTCGGCATCGTGATCGCTCATCTCCCTCAGCTCTCGTCGCGCATGTCGGGGTCGTCGGCCTTGAGCTGCGCCTCCCACTCGTGGCGGCTGAGGTATCGCTCGGCGGCCTCGCGACGGGCGCGGCTGATCCACATGTACCCGCCGACGATCACGGCGAGCACGATCACGATGAACCACCAGGGGAGCCCTTCGAGGCCGGGAGCGAGGCCTTCGGGGCTCTCGGATGTCATGAGGAAGGTTCCGTGCGACATGGGCCTAGCCTACGTTCCGCACGTCGACGCCCGAAGGTTGCACCGATGCCAGCTTCTGTGACATTCGTCCGCCACGCCGAAACCGAGGCGAACGTGGCGCGCCTCTGGCAGGGCCAGACCGACACCGCGATGAGCCGTCGTGGCGAGCAGCAGCTGGCTGCGCTGCGGTCGAGGCTCCGCGACGCCAGTTACGACGTGGTCGTCGCCTCCGACCTCGGTCGCACGGTGGTGACCGCCGAAGCCACGGGGTTCGACTTCGAGCGGGACGAGCGGTGGCGCGAGATCGATGTCGGGGAGTGGGAGGGGCTCACCTACGACGAGATCAGAGAGCGAGATCCCGAGCGCTGGAAGGCGTTTCTCGAAGGTCGCGACATCGAGCTCGGTGGTGGCGAGAGCTTCACCGACATCCGCGAGCGGATCCGGTCGGCTCACCGTGACCTCGTCGAGCGGCTCGGACCGGACGGCAAGGCCCTCGTCATCACCCACGGTCTCGCCACCGCCATGGCGTTCTACGGAGCGCTCGGTGTCGAAAGGGAGATGGCGATCCGGGTTCCGGCGAACACGTCGCTGTCCACCCTCCAGAGCTTCGACCTCGACACCCACATGCTGACCTCCTACAACGACGCAACGCATCTGGACGACCACGACCCGCCCGGCCACCCCGGCGAGACCCGTGTGGTGCTGGTGCGGCACGGCGAGACCGAGGGGAACATCTCGGGTCGCTGGCAGGGTCATCAGGATTCGGCGCTGACCGAAGAGGGAGAACGTCAGGCCAAGCTGCTCGGAGCGACGCCGCCCCTGGTCGACGTGGTCTACAGCAGTCCGACCGGCCGGGCCCACCGAACGGCGCATGCGATGGTCGCCACCACGGGCCACGAGATCGATACGCACGACGATTTGCGGGAGATCGGATTCGGCGAGTGGGAGGGCTTCACCGTCGACNNCCGCTCCCGCGACCCTGAGGTGTTCGACCGGTTCCGATCGCACGGCGTCGACGTGGCGCGCGGGTACACCGGAGAGACCTTCGGCGGGGTGCGTGAGCGAATGACGGGCGCCATCGAGTCGTTCGTGGCCAGGCACGAGGGGCGCCGCATCGGTGTCGTCTCCCATGGTGGCTCCACCCGGGCCTATCTGTCCGGCATCCTCGGACTCGAGTTCCCCAGGGTGCGCACGGCGATACGTTCGCTGCAGAACACCGGTATCGCCCACGTGGGCTACGACCGGAGGGGTCCGGCACTCATCGCCTGGAACCTGGCACCCCACCTGGACTGACGGTGCGCATCCTCGTCGTCACGAACGACTACCCGCCCCGACCGGGGGGTATTCAGCAGTGGATCGGGAACGTCGTGGATGCGCTCGATGCCGACATCCGCGTGCTCGCTCCCGCCGATGGTCCCGCCACCAATGAAGGAGGGGAGTCCATCGTGGTGCGCGGTCGTCGCAGATGGATGCTGCCGACTGCGGCCACTCGCAGATGGATCACGCACCATGTCGAAGACTTCGACGCCGACGTGGTGTTCTACGTCGCGCCCCATCCACTCACGTTCGCCGCCCGTTCGGTCAGGGAGGCGACCGGGGTCCCGTATGCCGTCATGACCCACGGGGCCGAGATCACACTGCCCGCAGCGGTGCCCGGCCTTCGCAACCTCCTCGCCGGACCCCTGCGTGCCGCCGACGTCGTGTTCGCCGTTTCCGACTTCACGGCCCGGCGGGTCGCCCGTCTCAGCGGCCGGGCCGTGATGACCGTGGGTGCCGGGGTCGACATCGATCGCTTCGGTCCGACCTCGGCCGGATCGGCGTCGGAGCCGCTCGTGGTCGGCTGCGTCAGCCGCTTCGTGCCCAGAAAGGGGCAGCGGCGACTGCTCGAAGCGGCGTCCGTCATCGCCGAGCAGGGCAGGGACGTGCGCGTGGTGCTCGTCGGAAAGGGCCGTCAGGAGCGCGCGCTGCGCCGCAAGGCCGCCGCGCTGGGGGTCGCCGTGGACTTCCACGTCGATGTTCCCTGGGCCGAGTTGCCGGAGCGCTACGCCGAGTTCGACGTGTTTGCCATGCCCTGCAAGAGCCGCTGGTTCGGGCTCGAGGTCGAGGGCCTCGGCATCGTCTTCCTCGAGGCCTCGGCGTCGGCGATCCCCGTCGTCGCCGGTGACAGCGGCGGGGCGCCCGAGACGGTCATCGAGGGCTCGACCGGCTTCGTCGTCCACGACACCGACGGTCTCGTCCGGGCGCTCGAGCGGCTGGCCGACGCCCCCGAGTTGAGAGCGTCGATGGGGGCCGCCGGGAGGGCGTTCGTCGAGTCGCAGTGGACCTGGGATCAGGTGGCCGCCCGTCTGTCGAGCGGTCTACACGAGGTGGTCGGATCCGGCTGATTCGGCGCCTGGGTGACGGTCGCCGGAAACGCTCAGACCTTGACAAGCAGCTCTGTCGTCCGATAGATATGCACGTCGTTCGATCCGTTCAGCCATGTGTTGGCGGGCCAGGAGTCAGTTCACGCCATGCCCAAACTCGTCATCGTCGAGTCGCCCGCCAAGGCCAAGACGATCGGCGGCTACCTCGGCGCCGACTACATCGTGGAGTCCTCGATCGGGCACATTCGCGACATCCCGGCGCGGGCCGCGGACGCGCCACCGAGCCTCCAGGACGAGTGGCGCCGTACCAAGTACGGCGTCGACGTCGAGAACGACTTCAAGCCGCTGTACTCGGTCACGCCCGACAAGAAGAAGCAGGTCACGAAGCTCAAGAAGCTGCTCAAAGAGGCGGACGAGGTCTACCTCGCCACCGACGAAGACCGCGAGGGCGAAGCCATCGCGTGGCACCTCCTCGAGGTGCTGAACCCGAGGGTGCCGGTCCACCGGATGGTGTTCCACGAGATCACGAAGAAGGCGATCCAGGAGGCGGTCGACCATCCTCGTGAGCTCGATCGGCGGCTGGTCGATGCTCAGGAGGCGCGCCGCATCCTCGATCGGCTCTTCGGCTACGAAGTCTCGCCCGTGCTGTGGCGCAAGATCCGTCCCCGTCTGTCGGCGGGCCGGGTGCAGTCGCCCGCCATTCGCATCGTCGTCGAGCGGGAACGCGAGCGGATGGCCTTCGTCTCCGCCTCGTATTGGGACATCATCGGGGAGTTCTCCGTCACCGATGGTGAGGACGTGACGTTCCCCGCCACGCTCGTGTCCGTCGATGGTCGGAAGGTCGCCACCGGCAAGGACTTCGACGATGCCGGTGCGTCGAAGACCAAGGCGCTCGTTCTCGACGAGGAGGCGGCGACGTCGCTGACCACCGCACTCGCCGACGCCCCGTTCGAGGTCGCGTCCGTCGAGGCGAAGCCGTACACCCGGCGTCCCTACCCACCGTTCCGGACGTCCACGCTGCAGCAGGAGTCGAGCCGCAAGAACCGCTTCGGCGCCCGCCGCACGATGAGCGCGGCGCAGCGTCTCTACGAGGCCGGCTACATCACCTACATGCGCACCGACTCGACGACGCTGTCGAGCACGGCGCTCCAGGCGGCCCGCAGCCTCGTCGCCGATCGGTACGGCGCCGAGTTTCTCCCGGACTCGCCTCGCACATACGGCAAGATCGAGGGCGCCCAGGAGGCCCACGAGGCGATTCGGCCCTCAGGCGACACCTTCACCGACATCGAGGTCGTGAAGAAGGCCTTCGGCCCCACGTCGGACGAGGCCAGGGTGTACGAACTCATTTGGAAGCGCACCGTCGCCTCGCAGATGAAGGATGCCAAGGGCGAGAGCGTCCAGGTGCGGCTGGCGGCGACCGCCCGCTCCGACGAGCGAGTCCTGTTCGCCGCCTCCGGCAAGACGATCACGTTCCCCGGCTTCCTCCGCGCCTACGTCGAGGGCAGCGACGATCCCGATGCCGCCCTCGACGACCAGGAGACCCACCTTCCCCAGATGTCCGCAGGCGACGGCATCACGACGCACGAGCTCGAGGCCAAGGGCCACGAGACGAAGCCACCCGCCCGCTACACCGAGGCGTCGCTGGTGAAGCGGCTGGAGGAGCTCGGCATCGGCCGGCCCTCCACCTACGCCTCGATCATCGAGACGATCCAGTCCCGGGACTACGTCTACAAGAAGGGCACGGCGCTCGTCCCCACGTTCACCGCCTTCGCCACCGTGGCGCTGCTCGAGTCACACTTCACCGATCTCGTCGACTACGCGTTCACGGCGAAGATGGAGTCCGACCTCGACGCCATCGCCTCCGGCGACCGTGAGGCGATCCCGTGGCTCAAGGAGTTCTACTTCGGAAACGGTCATAGCGGTCTCAAGACGATGGTGGATGCCAATCTCGAGGAGATCGACGCCCGAGAGATCAACGCGATTCCCATCGGCGCGGATGACGACGGCGAGGAGATCGTGGCGCGTGCCGGCCGGTACGGTCCCTACCTCCAGCGAGGTGACGACACCGTGTCGCTCCCCGAGGATCTCCCGCCCGACGAGGTCACCGTCGAGAAGGCCGTCGAGCTGCTGGCCACACCGTCTGGCGACCGCGTGCTCGGCACCGACCCGGAGACCGAGCTGCCGGTGATCGCCAAGCCCGGCCGCTTCGGGCCGTACGTTCAGCTGGGCGAGCCCGAGCCCGGAGCCAAGGCCAAGCCGAAGACGGCGTCGCTGTTCAAGACGATGAGCCTCGAGACGATCACCATGGACGAGGCCTTGCGGCTGCTCAGCCAGCCCCGTGAGGTCGGGTCGCATCCCGAGGATGGAGAGCCGATCACGGCACAGAACGGTCGCTACGGCCCGTACCTCAAGTGGGGCAAGGAGACGAGGAGCCTGACGGAGGAGGAGCAGATCTTCTCGGTGACGCTCGACGAAGCCGTCGCCATCCTCGCTCAACCCAAGCGACGGGGCCGCGGCACTGCCGCCGCTCCAGTCCGGGAACTCGGTGAGGATCCGGTGAGCGGCAAGCCGGTGGAACTGCGAAACGGACGATTCGGTCCCTACGTCACCGACGGCGAGTTCAATGCTTCCCTCCGCGTCGGCGACACCGTCGAGGAGATCACGCTCGAGCGGGCCTCGGAGCTGCTCGTGGCCCGCCGCGAACGCGGCCCTGCGAAGAAGCCGAAGGCGAAGAAGAAGTAGCGAGACGGCGGCTCGCCCGAGCCGATCGAAGCCGGTCGGGTGCCCTATCCTTGACCCACGCCAGCACCGGTCGGGAGTCCATGGTCGATTCTCTAGAACCGCGATCCGCGTGGTCGCTCATACGCGAAGGCACGTTCTCCCGGCTCTGGTGGGCGAGCGTGATCTCGAGCACCGGCGACTGGGTCACGATCTTCGCCACGATCGCGTTGGGCAACGAGATCGCGGGGGGTCAGGGCGTCCTGGTCGCCATCTTCTCGCGGATCGTGCCCGGGCTCGTCTTCGGGCCCGCGGTCGGGGTCCTCACCGATCGCATCGATCGGCGGCGCCTCATCGTGATCGCCGACGTGGGCAGGGGCGTGGTGGTCCTGCTCCTGCTCTTCGCATCGAACCTCCCGATCCTCGTCATGGTGACCGTCCTCAGCGAGTTCCTGAGCCTGCTCGGGCAATCACCACGCGCCGCCATCGTGCCGCGCCTCGTGCACGAGGTGAACATCGTCAACGCCAACAGCCTCATCCTCGGCGCCACCTACGGCACCATTCCTCTGGGCGCCGCGGTCAACTTCGTGCTCTCGGGCCTCCCGGCCCTGACGCTCGGTGCGGTGATACCGCCTGAGACGAGCAACTTCGCGTGGGCGTTCATCGTGGACTCGATCACCTACCTGGTCTCGGGGCTCATCATCGCCAGCCTCCCGAAGATGGAGACGAAGCTGGCGAAGGCGCGCCGCACGCAGAGCGACGACGCGACTTCGTCCAAAGGCGACCTGAAGGACGGGGCGCGATTCCTGGTACGGACGGCTTCGGTTCGCCGGGTGATCCTCTCGATCGCAGCTGCGCTGTTCGGTGGAGGCGTGATCATCGCGGTGGGTCCGAAGTTCGTGAACGAAGGGCTCAACGCCGACAGCGCGGGCTTCTTTGCCGTGGTGACGATGCTGGGGCTGGGAGCGGCGGCCGGCATCGGGGCGATGTCGCTGCTCTCGGACACGTTGTCGCGGCGCGATGTGGCGTTCGCCACGTTCACGTTGATGACCGGCATCGGGCTCTCCGCGGCATCGTTCACGACCACGGTGTTCGGCGCTTCGCTGTGGATCATGGTGATGGGCTTCGGGGCCGGGTCGGCGTACGTGATGGGGCTCACGCATCTCCACGAATCCGTGGGCGACGAGATGCGGGGCCGTGTGTTCGCCGCGCTGTTCGCCCTCATGCGGATCGCATTGTTCGTGTCGATGGCCGCCGCCGTGCCCCTGCGCACCGCGCTGGGCGGCGCCGGGNNGCTGCTGGGCGGTTTCGTCATCATCGGCTCCGGTCTCGTGACCATGTGGAGTCTCCGGCACGTGCTGCGGCCGCCGAAGCTCGGGAGCGACGCCCGGGCCGTGCTCGAGCACACCACGAAGGCGTATCGACGCGAACGGCGCCGTGACGACTACGACGAGGACGACGAGGCCACATGACAGTGCGAGGTCCGTACGTCGCGTTCGAGGGCATCGAAGGCGCCGGAAAGAGCACCATTGCCGATCTCGTGGTCGAGCGGTTGGCGGCCTTGGGGCATCGGGTGACCCCGGTTCGTGAGCCGGGCAGCACGCCGACGGGCGAGCGGATCCGGCGCGTCCTGCTCGATGCGGACGGCGTCGTCGCTCCTTGGACCGAGGCGCTGCTCTTCGCCGCCGCGCGCGCTCAGCTCGCATCGCAGGTCATCGGGCCCGCCCGCACGGCGGGGTCCTGGGTCGTGTCGGATCGGTCGGTGTACTCGTCGCTGGCGTACCAGGGAGGCGGGAGAGGCCTCGGGGTCGAGCTGGTGCGGCGGGTCAACACGCCGGGGTTGGGCGCCGAGTGGCCGGAGCTCGTGGTGTTGCTTCGCATCGATCCGGCGCTCGGGATGGAGCGACAGGAGGAGCCGGATCGGATCGGGTCCGAGACGCTGGCGTTTCAGGCCGCCGTGTCGTCGACCTTCGATACGCTGGCGGCCGATGAGCCCGAGAGATTCCATGTCGTCGACGCCTCCAGACCGCCCGACGACGTGTTCGCAGATGTGTGGAGCCGGATCGAGGAGACATGGCTGACGTCTTCGCCGATGTGATCGGACACGACGCCGTGCTGGATCTGCTGCGTCGCGACCTGCGCGAGCCCGTCCACGCCTATCTGTTCGTCGGTCCGGTCGGTGTCGGGAAGGCGACCGTGGCCCGCCGTTTCGCGGCGGCATTGATCGGAGGCGGCGATGCCGCGGTGGAGCGGCGCGTCGTCAACGGGGCGCATCCCGATGTCGTCGTGGTCGAGCCGGAAGGCACCGCATCGATCACGGTGGACCAGTCGCGTCGCATCGTCGGCCTGTCCTCGCTGGCACCCCTGGAGGCCGATCGGAAGGTCTTCCTCTTCGAGGAGGCCGGTCTGATGAACGACGAGGCCGCCAATGCACTGCTCAAGACCATCGAGGAGCCGACCCCGTCCACGTGCTTCGTGCTGGTCACCGAGTCGGAGTACGACCTTCCCGAGACCGTGGCGAGCAGATGCCGAACCATCGTGTTCGGGCGCGTCGGGGACGAGGAGATTCGCGCGAGCCTCGACGGCGAAGGGCTGGGGGAGCGTCAGGTTGCCGACCTCACGCGCATCGCTGCCGGGCGGCCGGGTCTCGCCAGAGCGCTGGCAACCCGTCCGGAGGTGGCCGAGTTCCGGGCCACGTGGCTGGCCGTGCCCGGCCGGCTCGGTGAGCATCCCGGACATGCCTACATCCTCGCCGACCAGGTGCACGCCGCAGCGGAGCCGCTCATTGCGACGATCCACGATCGGCAGGCGGAGGAGCGCGAGCGCGTCGAGCACGAAGGCGGCGGTGGCAAGGCCCTGCGCGACCGCCACACGCGTGAGCTGAAGCGAGCGACGACGGCCCTCCATGTGACCGGGCTCGAGACGCTCGCCGGGTTCTACCGCGATGCCGCTGCCGCCCAGCTCGGGGCGCCGACGCGGAACCCCGACATTCCGGTCTCCGAACTGACCCAGGTGCTCCCGCGGACGGCGGTGGCCAACGCGGAGCGCGTCCTGGAGGCGATCGAGGCCATCGAGGCCAACCAGCGCCCGGTGCTGGCCTTCGCCGCGCTCTTCGCCGATCTCGGCAGCCGCTGATGGGCAGGAATCCTCGGGCCGTGGGTCGCACCGTGCCTGCTGCGTACCGGCTGGCGAGGTACCCGGTCGGTGCGTTCATGAAGTACTGGTGCGACATCTCGATCGCCCATCGGGAACGGATCCCGGCGAAGGCCCCCGCGGTGCTCGCCGCCAACCATCTGTCGTTCATGGATCCGGTGCTCGTGTCGCTCACCGCGCACGACAACGTTCGGTACCTGGCCGTCGACGAGCTCATCGGGCAGTCCGAGTTCTTCGACCGGCTCATCGGGTATTGGGGGGCGATCCCGACACCGCGGGGCCGGCCCGTCATCGGTGCCATTCGCACGGCTCTCCACCAGCTCGAGTCCGGACCCGTCGGCGTCTTCCCGGAAGCCCGTCGCGTGGAGGCGTGGGGTGTGGAGCCGCCGCGTCGTGGCGCGGGCTGGCTCTCGATCCTCACCGGGGCTCCTCTCGTCCCGATCTCGATCTACGGGACCCAGGACATCCTCTCCAAGGCGCAGCCGCGGTTCCGGCCGGCCCCGGTGCGCATCTGGGTGGAGGAGCCGATCTGGCCCTTCGATCACCTCGATGCCGTCGATCCGGCGGCGTCGATGGTGGAGGAGTGGTGGCGCCGCGTCGACGCCAGGCTCTCGCCCTGGTTCGCCGACTTGGAGTTGGCCGACATCCGCAGCCACACTCACGACTGAGGAGGTGGCCATGCGGATCGTCATCACAGGATCATCGGGTCTCATCGGGACGGCGCTCGTGCGCAGGCTTCGTGAGCGTGGCGACGACGTCGTCAGGATGGTCAGACGCGAGCCCACCGCCGAGGACGAACGCTTCTGGGACCCCGCAGAAGGTGTGCTCGCCACCGAGCACCTCGACGGGTGCGATGCGGTGATCAACCTCTCCGGTGCGGGAATCGGGGACAAGCGCTGGTCGGCCGAGTACAAGCGGCTCGTTCATTCGAGTCGCGTCGACTCCACGCGATTGCTCGCCGCGACCATCGCCGACTGCGAGGCACCGCCATCGGTGTTCGTGTCGTCGTCGGCCATCGGCATCTATGGCAGCCGGGGCGATGAGGAGCTCGACGAGCAGTCCGCACCGGGCGATGGCTTTCTCGCCGACGTCGTCAAGGACTGGGAAGCGGCTGCCGTCTCGGCCGAGAACGCAGGTGTCCGGGTGGCCTACACGCGAACCGGAATCGTGCTCGACGACGACAGCGGCGCGGTGGGACGGATGGTGCTCCCGTTTCGGCTCGGTCTCGGCGGCCGTCTCGGTGACGGGAAGGCGTGGTGGTCGTGGGTGGCGCTGGCCGACGTGGTGGGTGCCATCGAGCACATCCTCGACACCGACGCCTCGGGCCCGATCAACGTCGTGTCGCCGAGTCCGGTCCGCTCGGCCGAGTTCACCGATGCGCTCGGCGATGCGCTGCACCGGCCCACCATCTTCCCGATCCCGAAGTTCGCACTGGATCTGATCCTCGGCGGGGAGCTGAGCGAAGCCCTCGTGTTCACCAGTGCACGCGTGTCGCCGGGCGTGCTCACGGCTCGCGGCTTTGAGTTCGCCGAGCCGGACCTGCAGCCTGCGCTCGATGCGCTCTTCGCATGACGCAGACCCCCTGCCCGTGAGCAGAGGGTCCGTGGAGCCGGAGACGGGAATCGAACCCGTGACCTACGCATTACGAGTGCGTCGCTCTGCCGACTGAGCTACCCCGGCGTCGTCCATCCGATCGGCACGATCGGGCGGCGGCTGGACAGATTACCAGCACCTCTGACACGCCGGCCTCGTGCTCGGCGAGGTCAGGAGGTTGCTGCGGCCGAGTCGAAGTCGAGGGAGAGCCCTGTGAGGCGCTCGGACACCTCCCAGAGTGTCGCGATGGCGGTGTCGTTGCCGGGTCGCACGATGGGGCGGCGGACCGGAGGTCCGGTCTGGATGAAGCGCGGCGCATACATCTCGCCACCACGTGCCTCTGGATCGGTTGCGGCGCGGAGCTGGGGGAGTGCTCCCTCTGCAGCGGACATCCCCGTGTTGGCGGCCATGCGCGACCAGAAGTGACCCGAGCTCGCACCGCCCTCCCGTGCCGTGCGTTTCTGCAGGTCCGTGTGTGACAGACCGGGATGCGCCACCAGGCTGATGGCGCGGGTGCCATGGCGTTCGAACTCCTCCTGCAGGCCGAGCGCAAAGTGGTAGTTGGCGAGCTTGGACTGCCCATAGGCCTTCCAGGGCCCGTACTCGCCCTCCAGGTTGGGGTTGTCCGGGTCGACCGCCCGCCCGAAGTGGTGCGCCGTGCTGGTGACCGTGACGACCCTCGCCGCATCGGCCGCGAGCAGGGCCGGGAGGAGATGGGCCGTGAGCGCCCAGTGACCCAGATGGTTGGTGCCGAACTGCATCTCGAAGCCGTCTTCGGTGCGCCGCTCGGGCATCGCCATCACCCCGGCGTTGTTGACCAGGATGTCGACCCTGTCGTGGCGGTCGGTGATCGTGGCGGCTGCGTTCGCCACCGAGGCGAGGGAACCGAGATCCAGCGGAACGATCTCGAGCGACGCCTCGGCATGTGAGCCGAGGATGTCGTCGTGGGCAACAGCGGCCTTCTCCTGGTTGCGAGCCGCCATCACGACATGGGCGCCGGCTCCGGCGAGGGCGCGGGCCGTCTCCAAACCGAGCCCACCGTTGGCGCCCGTCACCACTGCGGTCCTGCCTGTCTGGTCGGGGATGGAGGCGGTCGTCCAGGGCATCGTCGATTCCGATCTCGTGAGTGTTGGAGCTTCTCTCCTCCATTCTGTTGACTGCTCCAACCGAAGCAAGTCGGCCCGTGCCGGCGACCTCGGGCGATTGTCCGAAAGCTCGAATCACCGATAGGGTCCGGAGCCACGCCGAATACCCGGAGCAACAGTGGCCGACCAGGCGCGATTCGAAGACGACGCCATGCAGTATGCAGGGCAGTTGTACTCGGCTGCGCTCCGGATGACCCGGAATCCTGCCGACGCCGAAGACGTCGTCCAGGAGACGTTCCTGAAGGCGTATCGCGCCTACGACACCTTCCAGGAGGGCACGAACCTCAAGGCGTGGCTGTACCGGATCCTCACCAACACCTACATCAACCGGTACCGCAAGCAGCAGCGGCGGCCGAGCGAGGTGGAGCTGGGCGAGCTCCAGGACCTGTACCTCTTTCGCAGGCTCGGTGACCCGTCGGGTGCCACCGAGTCCGCCGAAGACACTGCGCTCGACCAGTTCGTCGACTCCGACATCAAGGCGGCGCTGGAGTCGCTCCCCGAGCACTTCCGGATGCCGGTGCTCCTCGCCGATGTGGAGGGGTTCTCGTACAAGGAGATCGCCGAGATCCTCGACATC
>JABAOD010014709.1_pt2 | contig 12634 bp, 12 predicted proteins | sample 7062151 | NCBI WGS metagenome assembly JABAOD01 (sample SAMN14538626, study PRJNA623070) | marine sediment metagenome | biome: marine biome [ENVO:00000428]; feature: marine pelagic biome [ENVO:01000023]; material: deep marine sediment [ENVO:00002113] | place: India: Gulf of Khambhat ...
CCTTAAGGTCTTTGCTTGCATATACTTTGGCCTCAAATGTATTGAGTGCACCAATCTCTATTGTTTGCTGAGCAAATGGAGTGTGGTGGTTGTCCTCAATTGTAAAGGATTGGCCGTTGAATACAAATCCACTGTCAACTATTACATCTTCTCGAGTTTCATGGTTTACTCCAAAGGTTGGTCTTGTATCCCAGTGGTTCATTNNATTTTCACATGCATCGCCTATACCATCACCATTGCTATCTAGTTGGTCTGGGTTTGGAGTATCTGGACAGTTATCAAACTCGTCTGGAATTCCGTCTTTGTCAGTATCAGTCTTGAAGGTGTTTGTAATACTACAGGATACTGATTCTCCAACTTCAACATATACGGTAGCGTTTACTAGGTACCCGCCATTGTTATCACCATTCCATTCACAATTCCAATCACTTGCAGTATACCATGGATGTTCAGTCTCGCTTAGAACATAAGGTCCTGCCTGGAATCCTGTACCGTTTGTTATCTGTCCAAAGTTGCCAAATGATTCTGGAATTCCAGAAAATCCAGTCTCACCATCAGCAAAGAGTGTAAAGTTTTCAGGAGTAGCTGTTCCACTTTCATTGTTTTCAACAAATTTGATGAGAGTTAATCCTGGACCTTGATCGTCATTAGTAATGACACAAGTAACTTCAGTTTGGCCTTCAGTTAATGTGATTATATTATCTACAATTGGGTTATCATCACAAATCCACATTACTGGACTGTAACCTCCAACTCCGTCTTCAGATAGTTGGTATGGAGTGTTTGCAAATACTGTTTCAAAGACGCCAGAGCCTCCAGAGGTAGAGATGTCTCGTGTAGAGTTACCATTAATTGCATTGGCATATAGCATAAAGTCATTTTCAATAGCACTGCCACCATCATCAAGAATCAAACCTTTGACTAGTTTGAGGGTTGGTGCAATGTCGTCATTTGTAATAGTACATGTTACTCCAGTTTGTCCTTCAGTTAACGTAATGCTGTTTCCAACTAGATTTCCCCCATCACAACTCCAGTTACCTGCAGTATATCCATCTGTATCTAACTCAGATAGTGTGTATGCAGTGTTTGCAAATATAGTTTCAAATGAATCTGAATTTCCATCATAGCTAAAGTTACGTCCATCATTTGGTGCTTCAGCAATTGCAAAGAGAGTAAAGTCATCTGCGCTTTCATTTCCACCATCATCATTGATTACTTTCTTGACTAGTTTGAGGGTTGGTGCATTATCATCATTTTGAATGGTACATGTTGCAGATTCACCTTCAGATAATGTCACAATGGAACCAACAAGACTTCCACCTTCACAACTCCAGCTACCTACTTGGCTGTAACCTTCTTGTGTTAACTCTGATAAAGAGTAACCAGTGTTTGCAAATACTGTCTCAAAGATTCCAGAGCCGCCAGTGTTGTTAAAGTTACGTGAATCTTTTGGTTCTTCGGCAGTTGCAAATAGTATAAAGTCATCAGCAATTGCATCTCCACCATCGTCAGGAGTTACTATTTTGACTAGTTTGAGGATTGGTGCAATGTCGTCATTTTGAATGGTGCATGTGACTTTATCTCCTTTGGTAAGAGTAATGATTCCATTTATTACAGAAACGTTGTTGCCACAATCCCAGTTACCTGAAGTATAACCATTTGGTCCTGATTCAGATAAAGTGTAAGGGATGTCTGCAAATATCTTGTGGAATGCATCAGAATCTCCAAAGTCACCAAAGTTTCTAGAGAAATCTTCAGTGGAATTTGCAAATAATGTGAAATCATGTGAAGTTTCATTGCCACCATCATCAGTTAGAACTGATTTTTTCAAATTAAGGAGAGGGGCAAGTTCTGGATCAATGGTGATTGACACTGTAGCAATGTTGCTGTCATGTTCTCCATCATTTACAATAAATGTAAAGTTGTCAGATAGAATAGAGTCAACATTTGGAGTGTAGATTAGAGAGCCAGTTATTGGATTAAATTCCGATAGATTTCCGTTAGTGGGGTTAGATACAAGTGCAAATGTTATAGAATCACCATCAATGTCATAACCTGTCAAAGCAATTTCAATTGGAGTATTTTCTGGAGTTTCTACACTCTGATTATTTGCAACTGGTGCATCATTAACTGCGTTTACTGTAATGGTTACTGTTGCAATGTTGCTGTCTGCATTGCCATCATTGGCTTTGTAGGTGAATGAGTCTACGCCGTTAAAGTCATTGTTTGGTGTGTATGTGAAGCTGCCATCAGAGTTTAGTGTCAAAGTACCGTCAGATGGTCCTGCAACGAGTACAGATGTTAGTGGATTTCCATCTGTGTCTGAATCATTTCCAAGTACTCCTGGTGCTGTGATGGTAAGTGCGGTNNTGCTGTAAGAATCATCTGCTGCAACTGGTGGTACATTATCAAAAATATTATGAATTGTACAAACTGCACTTTCACCAGGTGCTAAATTAATTACACTTTGTAGGTTTTCTGGTCCGCCGTTTATTGAACATCTAAAGTCTCCATTATCAATAGATGAATAACCATCAGGCCCTCCACTTTCTGATAGAGTGTATGTTACTCCTGCATCAACAGGGAATGCCACAGTGTTATCTCCAAAAACCGTAAAGTCACGTGCACCGTTTTGAGGATGATCTGCTGTTAACAACCAGTCTGCTGCAACTGCATCTCCACCGTTAGTTCCATTAACAAATTTCTTCAAAGTTAGTTCAGGTGCATTAATAGCATAAATTACATCAAATGCATCAAGATTGATTTGCCCTCCAGCACATCCACCCTTTGCATGAATTTCATCACATCTAATTTGAAATGACTTTCCATTAACAGAAACAGCAGAGTATTCCCAATCCAATGGACTTGCAATATGGGCACCAAATGCAGCAATCACATCAGGACTAGAACTCGTATAATTTACCCAAATTTCATTTGATTCAGTGTTAGAACCAGCATCAGATGGATCACCTTCAGACAAATATCTTATGTCATTAATTGTGATACTGTGACCAGCAGGAGCAAACATTGTAAATAGTCTTTCACTTTGTGTTAAACTGATAAAAGAAGCATATGGAAGAAGTTCGCCATTGCTCCATGTATCTGTATTTACACCCTCAATTGTATTAGCATCTGTAGTAAAATTTCCAGGTGCAGGAATTGGGATTGTATCAAAGGCCCAACCAGCACAGTCTTCTAATTCAGTTGAATTATGTGCAACTAAACAAGGGTGTGGGTCATCATTTCTATCATAAGAGGTAATATAATCAAAGGTGTGCTTTACAATATTTCCTTGAGTTTTAGTAATATCCCAAGAAACAACTAATTCCTGAAATTTTGCATCAGTGCTATTTTCTAAGCCTGTAATGTCAACTCTAATTGGAATGGATGAGCCTTCTCTGTAACCGGCTTCATTAGTAATGTTTCCTCCACTCCATTCATCAGCTGTATCACATGGCCAAAAGTTAGGTGGTTGACCTTGATTCAAACAGGCTTCAATAGAACCAACACCAGTTGAACCTCGTCCATCAGCATCTGCAGCAAAAGCTTCAATTGAAGAACTAAAAATAATTGTTGTAGTTAGTACGAAGAGTACTAGTGCAAGGTTTGTTATATTGTATTTCATGGTGCTATGTATTTTCATAAGACAGACAAAATGTATTAAAGCTAATTTTGTGTCAGAGATAATTTTTACACATTTTTGATTTTATACGTACGTAAAACGAGTAGTGTTATTTTTTCATGTTACACATTTTTGTAATTTAATTTTGCAAATTTTTAAAAAAATAATTTAGCAAAATATTTTTGTAAAATTATTCCCTACATGAATTGTTTAGGAAAGCAAATTACTATTATGGAAATGATTTTAACACTGCAGCATAGCTTGCAAATCTATGGTTTTCTGGTTTAACTTGTTTTTCAAAATATTTTGAAATTGTTTTTCCAGTTGCACCGTTCAAACCCAATGGCCCTGCAACAAAGTTTGCCTTGTCTGCCCAAAACAAAACCTCATCAGTTGGACTGAAATAATTTACAATTTTTGAGCGAATTACTTTTTGTAACATTTTTCCATATTTTTTAGATGATGGAACATCACTTGTGATTGATGCTCCAAAAAAATGAGTGCTTTCAATGATTCCTGTGTTTTGATTATTTTTAGCCAACCTTTCAACAGTACTAAGAATCACCTGAGAGCCCAAAGAGTGTCCCATTAATCTGATCTTAGTTTTTGGGCTAATTGACTTGAATTCTTCAATAAATGTGCCTAAATTACGAGCGTTTTTCTTTGCGATCAGCTGCCCAACTGCCAATGCATGTTTTGCATGTGTAATAAGATGAGCTCCTGTGGTGTTTGAATCATAACTATACCCAATAACAGGATGTTTGTAACCGAGTCGTCGAAGTTTGTTTCTTGCAATTTGTGCTTTTGCAACAGCTCCGGCATTATCATTTCTCAATCCATGAATCATAATGGTAAGTTCTTTTTTTCCAACTAACTTTTCAAAATCCTGTTTAGGATAAAAATAGTAGGGATTTTTTTTCAGCGTCTTTCCATTTGATAAATCATAATATCCCCTAGTAGAAATTCTTGGAATTGGTCTAGTCATTTTATTGTGCCGGACCTAATTGTTTTTTGTATTTTTCAATATCTTCTTTTTCAACTTTAGAAAATAATGGTTCAGCATCGCCTAACTTGTGCCCTGTTTTTATTTCAAGCAAAGATAAGGAGTCCCAACTGTGAACTGAAACTTTTCCTCGCAGACCTAATTGAGTCCAAATTTTTTGTGAAGATTCTGGAATAAAAGGATAAAGTGCAATAGATAAGCTTCTTGCAGCATTTACAGACAAATACACACATGTTGATGTTCCTGGTCCCTTTTTCCATGGTTCTTTGTGTTGAAAGTATTGGTTGAAAAATGAAGAAAACTCCATAATTTTTTTAAGTGCTCTATCAAGATGATTTTGCTCAAGTAAATCTCCAACATCTTTTGCAACTCCTTTGATTTTTTCTTCTGCCTCTTTGTCTTTGTCATCATGTTCTTCTGGTTCTGGGACCACACCATCAAAAGCCTTTTTGGTAAAGCCCAAGGCTCTATTTACAAAATTTCCTAGGTTACCAATCAATTCAGAGTTAATCCTAGTTGTAAAGTCGTCCCAATCAAAATTCAAGTCGTCTTGTGAATATGGATTTATTGCAACAAGATAATATCTCAAGTAATCAGCAGGATAGTATTGCAAAAATTCCTTTAATCCGATGTACCAGTTTCTACTCTTTGAAATTTTCTTTGATTGTAAGGTAAGATGTCCTCGTGTTGGAATATAGTCAGGTAGTTTGTATTCCTCATCAATTCCAAGACGCATTGCGGGCAAGAAAAGATAGTGATGATACACAATGTCTTTTCCAATAAAATGATAAATGTCAGAAGAATTCCAAAATTCCTTACCATTAAGCCCTTTGTCGTTAAGAAATTTTACTGCGCTTGAAATGTATGCCAAATGATTATCAAACCAACCATAGAAAACTTGGCCCTTTGCATCATCCAAAGGAATTGGAACACCCCATGAAATATCTCGGGTAACATCCCAATCAACAAGACCTGATTTTATCCAGTTTTGGACATATTTTTTCACGTCCTTTTGGAGATTTTGGTTTTCATCAAGCCATTTTGATAAAGTTTCTTCAAAATTTTTCAGTCGGAAAAAGTAGTGATTTGTTTTTTCTTTTACAGGAGATTGACCACAAATGGCACATTTTGGGTTTAAGATTTCTTCAGGTACTCGGCCACAACTTTCGCACAGATCAGAGTATTGGTCTTCTGCATTACAATAAGGACACGTACCTTTGACATATCTGTCTGGTAAGAATTTTTTATCATTATTACAGTAAAATTGAATGATTTCTTTTTGGTAAATGTGCCCTGCGGAATTTAATTTTGCAAAAACATCTTGAACAAATTTGATGTTTTCAGGAGAACTTGTCTGGTAAAAAAAGTCAAAATCAATTCCAAAAGAAGTGAAGTCTTCATAATCTCGTTTGTTCCAATGAGCAACATATTCTGAAGGAGTTTTTCCTTCCTTTTCGGATTGGATCAAAATAGGAGTTCCAAAATCATCAGAGGCGCAAATATAGTAAGCCTCTACGCCTTTTAGCTTTAAGAAACGTGTCGTAACATCAGCAGGCAAATATGTAGATGCCACATGACCAAGATGAATCTCGCCATTTGCATAAGGTAAGGCACTTGTAATGATTGCTTTATCTCTCATTTGTATTCAGAATTGTTTTTGTGCTTAAGAAGCTTTACCAGCTATTCATGTATTTGACTTGCTCTGTGTTAAGCTTGTCAATTTTTACATCCATTGCTTTTAGAGCATCAACTGCAACTTGTCTATCGATTTCTTCAGGAACCGTGATAATCTTGTTTCCTATCTTTTTGTGATTCTTCAAAATGTAAAGAATTGATAGTATTTGGTTTGAAAATGATTGAGCCATAACTTCTGGAGGATGGCCTTCAGCAGCTACCAAGTTTGCCAATCTGCCTTGTCCAATCAAATAGACATGTCGTCCATTTGATAACTTGCACTCATCAAGGTTAGGCCTTACTTCTCGAACTGATTTTGATTTTTTGAGTAAAAATTCTGCGTCAATTTCAACATCAAAGTGACCAACATTTCCCATGATTGCACCTTCTTTCATTTGTAAAATGTGCTCTTTTCTAATTACGCTAGTCATTCCAGTACATGTGATAAAGATATCACCAATTTTGCATGCTTGAGCCATAGGCATCACCTCAAATCCATCCATGTGGGCTTCAAGAGCTTTTACAGGGTCAACTTCGGTGACAATTATTTTAGAACCCATTCCATGACATCTGGAAGCCACGCCACGTCCTACCCAGCCATACCCTACTACAACAACACGTTTTGATGCAAAAAGCAAATTCATTGCCCTCAAGTAACCATCTATTGTACTTTGACCAGTACCATATCGATTATCAAACATGTGTTTTGTGTAAGCCTCATTTACTAAAATTACAGGATAGCGAAGCTTTCCTTGATTCTCAACAGCTTTAATTCTTGTAACTCCTGCAGTTGTTTCTTCAGTTGCACCAAGAATTGGTAAATCTTTGTATTTTTTATCAAAATGAGCTTTGACATTCATGTCAGCTCCATCATCTGTCAAAATAGTTGGTTTGTGATTTAGCACTTGTTGAATACACCAATCATATTCTTTTGTGGATTGTCCATGCCATGCATAGACATGAATTCCTTGAGATGCTAAAAATGCAGCAATGTCATCTTGAGTAGTAAGAGGGTTTCCACCACAGCATGCAACAGTTGCCCCAAGTTCTTTGGCGCCCATCAACAAGACTGATGTCTCTTTTGTAATGTGTAAACAAAATCCCAATGTCACTCCTTTGAGAGGTTTTGATTTTTTTAATCTGCTAATTGTATTATTTAGAATTGCCATGTGGGATTTTGCCCATTCATATGATAGTTTTCCTTCTTTGATCAGTTTTGCAGAAGACTTTACTTTACTCAATGCCAAATGACCCTTTAGGTCAGTATAAAATCCTATCATGCGAATCTAAATAAATTACAAAATCTGCTATTGATTAATGGCTTGGAAAAAAATTGCAGAAAAAAATGAGATTGCCTCAGGAAAAGGAAAGGCCTTTAAAATAGACGGTAAACAAATAGCAATTTTTAATCAAGATGGATTTCATGCTATAGACGATCTATGTGTACATCAGGATGGGTCCCTAGCGCCAGGCAAGCTTGATGGAGACATTGTAGAGTGCCCATTGCATTTTTGGCATTATAACATCAAAACAGGCGAGCTTAAAGACTACATCAAAGACGTCAAACTTCAAACATATGATGTCCAAGTAAAAGACGACGGAATATACGTAGATATTTAGAAATTTTCAATTAAACCAAAATTTACAATAAAGAATTAACTGTACAACTTTTATTCAAAGAAAATCCAAAAATTCTGATGAAACAGGAAATTATTGATGAAATTGAAAATCAAGATTATGAAAAAATTACCAAAATAATTGAAGATTTTCTTTTAGAACAAATGGAAAAAAACAAAGCTGAAGGTTTGATTTTAGGCCTAAGCGGAGGAATTGATTCAGCAGTTTTAGCTTATCTTTGCAAACGTTCCCTTAAAGATAAAACACTTGCACTCATAATGCCTGATACTGAAATCACACCAAGTTATGAAACAGAAGATGCTCTAAAAATGATTTCACTTACTGGCATTCCCTACAAGCTTATTGACATTAATCCAATCATAAAAGAGTATTCAATGTATTTAGAACCAAGTGATTGGGCCAAAGGAAACTTGCGTGCAAGAGTGAGAACTAATATTTTGTATTACTATGCTAATGCAAAAAACTATCTTGTGTTAGGTTCAAGTGACAAGAGTGAACATTTGATTGGATACTTTACAAAGTTTGGTGATGGTGCAGCAGACTTGGTTCCAATAATTTCACTTTACAAACTTCAAGTAAGAAAAATTGCAGAATATTTGGGAGTTCCAAAAAATGTTATTGAGAAAAAAAGTAGTGCTCATTTATGGAAAAATCATGAAGCTGAAAAAGAGATAGGAGTATCTTATGAGGAGATTGACTCTATTTTGTATTGTATATTTGACAAGAAATTATCGATTGATCAAACGGTAGAGGAGACACAAATCGATAAAACCACAGTTGACAAAGTGTATAGCCTCTACCTTAATAGTGAGCACAAACGTAGTCATGCTCAACAACCTAAACGAGACTAGAAATGAAACTACAAGATACCCTATCAAATTCTGAAAAAACGCTAGATGCATCTGAAAAATTAAGAATTTACTTGTGTGGAGTAACAGTGTATGATGAATCACACATTGGGCATGCAAGAACAATTATCGTTTTTGATGTATTAAGAAGATACCTTGAGAGCAAAGGGATTGTAGTTGACTTTATTCAAAATTTTACAGATGTTGATGACAANNGACAAGATAATAAATCGCTCCCAACAAGAAAATGTTTCAGCTCATGAGATTAGTGAAAAATACATCGAGCATTATTTCCAAGACTTTGATGGATTAAATGTAAAACGAGCAAGCAATTATCCCAAAGCTACTGAACACATACAAGACATTTTGGATTTTATATCCAAACTAATAGAAAAAGGAATAGCATATACATCTAAAAATGGAGTGTACTATTCAGTTTCTAAATTTCCTGAATATGGAAAACTTTCCAAAAAGAAGATTGATGAGTTGCAATCAGGAGCTCGAATAGAAATTGATGAAGAAAAACAAGATCCACTTGACTTTGCATTGTGGAAATTTTCAAGTATAGAACCCACTTGGGAAAGCCCTTGGGGAAAAGGAAGACCTGGATGGCACATAGAGTGCTCTGCAATGAGCATAAAGTATCTAGGAGAAAATTTTGATATTCATGGTGGCGGACGAGATTTGATATTTCCACATCACGAAAATGAAATTGCACAATCTGAATCCTTTACTGAACAACCCTTTGCAAAAATTTGGATGCATGTAGGANNAATGGTGAGAAAATGTCAAAATCTCTTGGAAACATCAAATCAATAAAATATGTTCTAAATAATTGGGGGCCAAATATTATCAGACTTTTTTGCTTATCAGGACATTATTCAAAACCAATTGATTACTCAGAAGACCTTCTCAAAGAGAATTTAATCAAATGGAGGCAGGCTGAAACCTGTTATTATGAGCTGATTCATGCCTCAAATCAGGTAAATGATGACCAGATTGGGAAATTCTTATCAAAAGTAAGCAAAGATTTTGATGATGCCTTAGAAGATGATTTTAACACACATCTTGCATTGTCGGCATTTTTTTCTCTAGTAAAAGAAACAAATCGATTAGCAGCTGAAGAAAATCTTGGAGAAAATAATGCAAAAAAAATAATTCCCGAATTTGAAAGAATGCTAGAAATTTTAGGACTAGCCATTCCAAAAATTTCTGAAGAACAAATTCAAGAAATTAATCAAATGATTCAAAACAGGGAAAATTTTCGAGTAGAAAAAAATTTCGCAGAAGCTGACAAAATTAGAGACAAACTAAATGAAATGAACATTGAATTAATTGATCATAAAGGAAAAACAATTTGGATGAAAAAAGAAAACATCAAAGCTGATATCTAATTTTGTAAATCAAAAAAACTAGCTTGACCTAAACTTTGAAATTTTACGCACAAAAAAATTAGTCACTGCTAATTAGTTTTATCTAATTTTCACTTTACTTAATTATGAAAACACGGTATTGCAAATTATGAATGTATGGAATAAATTTTGGAAATGGTATGAAAATAAAATTCTTGGAAGTGTAATAATAATTGCAATAATTCAATTCATTCAAGTTCCACACATGGTTTGGAATGCAGATATGATGTTAGAAGCAGGATTTGTTTCAAGAGTTCATCCTGTCATTGATTGGTTCTTGTATGGAGTTGATTTGATTGAGATTGTTTCAATTGTAAATGTTGGAATGATTATGTACAGTCTAATTAAGAAAAGACAATCAAAATCTCTAGTTTCAGATCTTTCAAACTAGCTTTCTTTTGCTTGCCACAAAACCCTTTGAGGGAATGGAATTTCAATTCCGGCCTCGTCAAGGGCATTTTTTGCTACCTTGAGAAGTTTAGGTCCAACCTCACCCCAGTCTTCACGAGGATGCCAAACTAGCATCTCAATATTTACGCTTGAGTCAGCCAATTCTTTGATTCTAAATTCCGGTTTAGGAGAAAGCAAAACAAAAGGCATTGATTTACGTATTGCCTTGTCTAAAACAGATATTGCACCATCGATATCTTCCTTGTAGGCTATTCCAACTATATTTTCTGAACGTCTAACAGGTGTTGAGACCAGAGAACGGATGTTTGTTGTGAAAAATTTCTCATTTGGGATTCTAATTATAGTCCCATCAAATTGTCTAACTCTGACTGAAAAAGTGCTAATATCAATTAGTGTGCCATCAATTCCCATGTCTGGAAGGTCAAGAGAATCACCTTGTTTGACAGGTTTTTCAATCATCAAGAAAATTCCAGAAATTAGATTAGATACCACTGATTGGGTTGCAAATCCAATTACAACACCAAATATTCCTCCAGCTACTAGTAGTCCAGATAAATCAACACCTGTGCTTCCTGTGAAAACCAAAAATGCAATAATAATAATTCCAAAGTAGATTATTTTTCCAAGGTTTTGAGCAGCATCTTTTTCAAGTTTTGGAGCATAGTATTTGGTAAAAATTAGTCTAAAGGTTCTTGCAACAATTACTCCTATGGCCATTATAATTGCACCAATAAAGAGAGAAAGGAGTGTAAGTCCGCCTGTAATTTCAAATGAAGCTAGATTTTCTAAGAATTCTATAGCCATTAATCCACATCCATTTTCAATCTTTTAACTACTTCAACTCTTTCATAGTCGGTAGATTTTGTCCAGTCAGTTTGAATTGCTTCTGGTTCAACATCAAATGTCTCTAATGTAATTTTCTTTTTCAGAGTACCTGAAACAGTATCAAAAATAGCTTTAGTGTCTTTATAGTAAAGCCCAACATCTATTATTGGGAATACTATTTTTGAAATGGAATGGCCTCCAGGTAATTCATTTTTTAAATTAATTTTAATCACTCCATTAAAGTAATCCAGCGAGTCATTATACGAACCAACAATAGGAGTTTTTGAGTATTTGCAAAGAGTGCCTGATTCAGGTGTTCCGTAAAGACCAAATCTAGAATTGGCAGGATCACAAGTAAACCAATCCAAAGAATCTTTGTGGGAATCATGAATTAAAAATAATCCAATTTCAATTGGGCATTGTACAAAAATTGTAGCAGATGAGGATTCAATCAAAAATACAGGGCTTTCAAATTCTAAAAAGCAATAGTTTGTTCGTTTGGCGGGATAATTTAATGGTCTGATTGGGGCAACTTCAATTTTTAGTTCTGATGTTTTTACAGGAATTTTTTTTTCAGTTACATTTCCTTCAAGATCTTTTTTCAAATATGAGAAAACATTATCGCTAATTTTATCTATTTTAATTTCCAAGCCAGGGAAGAAAAGATCAAGAGAATCAGATATTATGTATACTCCATATTTCGAAAAAGCAACTTCAGAATCACTTTCCATATAGTGCTTTTGCAGATTTGGTGCACTATATTATGTTTTTTAAACCTACCATCTAGCTTGAAGGTATTTCTTCTTTAGGTAATCTTTTGCCTTTTCCTCTTCAATTATCATCTGTTCTAACATTTTTGAATCGATTCTTTCTGACTGGACAGTATGGTATCCAAAGCTGTTAGGTAAATCTGAGATTATTTTTGCAGAATTAAATATCTTTGATGCCTTTTTGGCTTCTAATTGCAAAACTCCTCCAAATCCAGAATGCAATCTATCTCGAGGCTCTCCTGAATCTTGGAATCTTTCAAATGAGTGATTTATTTCCTTAAATGAACCAAAGCTATTTCTTTCAAACATTCTTCCGTCTTCGGCAATCCAATATGGGCTGTATTTTTCAATTTGTGTGACAAGAATCAATCCTTGGGATTTTAGATTAGAAGGAATTAATGAGGTCAACATGGGGTTAAGAGAGTCCCCAG
>JABAOD010001138.1_pt1 | contig 12630 bp, 15 predicted proteins | sample 7062151 | NCBI WGS metagenome assembly JABAOD01 (sample SAMN14538626, study PRJNA623070) | marine sediment metagenome | biome: marine biome [ENVO:00000428]; feature: marine pelagic biome [ENVO:01000023]; material: deep marine sediment [ENVO:00002113] | place: India: Gulf of Khambhat ...
TTCCAAGAGAGGCGTGTGGGAATGGAGGGACCCAAACTCCTCGGACGGAAGGTCCTGGGGGATCATAGCTACTACTTCGGGGACCTGGAGGACATGGTCCTGGACCGGGCCCACTGGAGGGTGTCGGACCTGATTGTGGAGGTGCGTAAGAAGGCGTCAGACGACATGGGCTTCCCCCTGACCATCTTTGGGACCTCCAAGGCCAAGGTACCCGTGAAGCAGGTGGAGGCCATAAGAGACCACATCCTCCTCTCCCTGGATCCTGAGGGATTCAGGGAGTACGTGGTGAAGGAGAGGCTGAGGGACTAGGGATTTAACCCTGCGAGACCATCTAGAAATGTGGACGAGGTCAAGGTGCTGCCCGGCGTCTACGCCTCCAAGGACTACGCCCTCTACCTGGAGGACTCAAGAGCCCTGGTGGTGGCGGACCTCCACTTGGGATACGAAGGAGCGCTGAGGGAACAGGGCGTCTCCCTTCCCCGCTTCCAGAAGAGGCACATGGTGGAGCGGCTCGGACACCTGCTGGACCGCTACAGCCCCGACTCCCTGGTGGTGAACGGCGACTTCAAGCACGAGTTCTCGAGGAATTTGAGGGAAGAGTGGAACGAGGTCCTCGACGTGCTGGACTTCCTGGAGGGGCGGGTGGAGGTGGTGATGGTCCGGGGCAACCACGACAACTTCCTGAAAACCATCCTCAACCGCAAGGGCTTGGACCTCCACTCTTCTCACCGGCTCGGCCCGTTCACCATCGTTCACGGTCACGAGTCAACGAGAGCTGAGGGCCCCCTCATCATGGGCCACGAACACCCTTCCATGCGGCTCCGGGACGAGATCGGGGCTTCCGTCAGCCTGCCGTGCTTCGTTGTCTCCGGCGAGCACGTCGTCCTCCCCGCCTTCAGCCCCCTGGCCTTTGGCTCTGACATACTCAGAGGCCCCTACCTGTCTCCCCTTCTGGACAAGGCGATCGTGGAGAACGCCAGACTGTATGGTCTGGACGAAAAGCTGGGCGTGCTGGACTTTGGAAGGACCACGGAGCTCCTGCCCTAGAGAATTCTCAATAGCCTTATTAACGGCCAGCTGAATAACACTCTCTGCTGATACCATGCCCCAAAAGACCACTCTATCCATCATCAAGGCGGATGTAGGGAGCATTGCTGGCCATCAGGTCGTCCACCCACGCCTAGAAGAGCTTGCCAGGGAATCTTTGGAGGAGTCGAAGTCCATGGGCACCCTGGGGGACTTCTACGTCACCCACTGCGGCGATGACCTGGAGCTGATCATGACCCACGGCCTCGGGGTCGACAGCGCCAAGATCCACGAGCTGGCGTGGCTCACCTTCCAGAAGGCTGCCAAGGAGGCCAAGGCCCTCCACCTCTACGGTGCGGGTCAGGACCTGCTGGTGGACGCCTTCGCGGGGAACGTCCGGGGGCTTGGCCCCGGTAGCGCAGAGATCGAATTCAAGGAGAGGCCCTCCGAACCGGTGGCCGTCTTCATGATGGACAAGACGGAGCCAGGTACATTCAACCTCCCCGTCTACCGCATGTTCGCTGACCCGTTCTGCTCCGCGGGCCTGGTCATCGACACCGCCATGCATGAGGGGTTCCGCTTCGAGGTCTGGGACATCAAGGCCCACCGACGGGTCTTCTTCGACTGCCCTGAGGAACTCTACGACCTCCTTGCCTTCATAGGGACCAAGGGGCAGTACGTCATCAAGAGGGTCTATGCCCGTAGTGGTAAGGTGCCGGAGGACGAAGCTGTGGCCTGCGTCAGCACCGACAAGCTGTCGCAGATTGCCGGTCAGTACGTGGGGAAGGATGACCCCGTGGCCCTGGTTCGCACCCAGTCAGGGCTGCCGGCCATGGGGGAGGTCCTGGAGGCCTGGTCATGGCCCTTCCTTGCGGCCGGCTGGAACCGGGGAAGCCACAGTGGCCCCCTGCTCCCGGTCTCCATGGAGAACAACCGCGTCAGCCGCTTCGACGGTCCCCCGAGGGTCTTCGGCCTCGGCTTCCAGGTTTCGGACGGGAAGCTCGTGGGCCCTGTGGACCTCTTCGACGACCCCGCCTTCGACTCCGTACGCAGGCAGGCCGCTGAGATCGCCGATTACATTCGAAGGCATGGTCCCTTCGAGCCCCACCGCCTTCCCATGGATGAGATGGAGTACACCACGATGCCCCAGCTCATGGCCAAGGTGAAGGATCGGTGGGAGAGCGTGGAATAGGGCATCTCCAAAGAGTGGATTGCGGTCGGCATCATGCCAGAAGGCAAGTCCCAGCAAGAAACCTCGCAGCGAGTCCCACGACAAGCGGTTCGCCAACGTCCTGTCCGCAGGGGTTGGGACCCGCGGGAGCCCATCCTCATTGCGGCCGCACTGGCTCTCCTGATCGTCGCAGGGGTGTTCTACTGGTGGCGCTTTGAGACTGAGACCTTCACTGCCAGTCCCCCCCTCATCACCAAGGTAGCGGTGGAGTTCGGCCCCTGGCTCGTGACCCACTGGTATACCATCATCTCTGGAGGACCGTTTGCCGGGTTCTACGTTGAGGCGACGCCACTGCCTTGGTGGGCCTTTTCCGAAGCCTATCCGCGCCATGCTGCCTACGCGTCGGTCACAGGGTTCCTATCGGCCCTCTGGTCTTCCACTCTTGCCCTCCTTCTCTTCGCCCTATGGGCACGCCTCAAGCCTCGAAAGCGCATGGGAGGGTGGCCGACCGTTGCCCAGGTCATGGCAGGTATCCTCGTGATCACCGCAGCGCTGGTCGCCATCTTGGGCTTCCCTGCCGCCGGCGGATTCCCGTCCTTCGCCGGTGCTTCCACGGGTCCCACCCTCACCTGGGGTCCGGGCATAGGATTCTACGCCATCCTTGGGGCCTTCGTCGCGACTCTCTTCTCATCGGGGATCGGCTGGGAAGTGGACCGCCGGATGGCGGGTCTGTGCTGGTCCTGCCTCTCGCCTGTGTCCGGTCCGAAGTGCGGATTCTGCGGCTCGATCCAGTGATGAATAGCCGCCCCCAACCGTGGCAGAGCTGAGGGTGGTCGCTAGGTTTTAAGAGGCATCATAGCCATCGACGGCCCAATGAAGACTCCCCTCCTGATAGTCAACTTCAAGGCCTATACGGAAGCTGTGGGACCCCAAAGCCTAAAGCTGGCACGAACCTGTGAAAGGGTCAGCTGGGACACGGGCAAGGCCGTCGCCATCGCTCCCACCATGCCCGACCTGGCCCTCAGCGCCAAGGAGGTGAGGATTCCCGTGCTAGCTCAGCACTGTGACAACCTCCCAGCAGGTAGCTTCACGGGCTGGATCCCGGCCGAAGCCATCAAGGCCGTCGGAGCGGCGGGAGCCATCCTCAACCACGCGGAGAGGCGGATGGAGGTTTCGGACCTGGAAGCCCTGATCAGGAGGTGCGAGAGCTTCGGGTTGGAGACTGTGGTCTGTGCCGACAATCTGCTGGTTGCGAAGGCGTGCGCGGCCCTTGGTCCTGCCTTCGTCGCCATCGAACCACCGGAACTCATCGGTGGGAATGTCTCGGTAACCACGGCGGAACCCCAGGTGGTCCTTGACACAGTGGATGCGATAAGGAAGGTGAACCCGGATGTTATGATCCTCTGTGGTGCGGGCGTGAAGACGGGGGAGGACGTCGCCATGGCCCTCGAGTTGGGGACTCAGGGGGTCCTGCTTTCGTCAGGCGTGGTTAAGGCTAAGAAGCCAAAGGAGGCCTTGGAGGACCTCCTATCTGGCTTCAGCAGGTAGCATACCTGCAGCCCCCCGCTTCTTTAGGCTTGGTCCCGTCGTGTTGGCCATGAGGGCTCTTCCCTACCTCCTGGCCCTCTTGGCGGTCGTGGCAGCGGTGCCGCCCTTGAGCGCCGAGCCAGTGGCCGCCATCCTGGTTATCAATGAGGTGCTCTATGACCCCGTTCCCGGAGAGGGGGAGTGGGTGGAGTTGTACAATGCTGGTACCGACGTGGGCCTCGGGGGCGTGACCCTCAGCGACCAGGATGGCCACGTCTACGCGTTTCCCGCCGTCGTGTTCCCCTCCGGGACCTATCTTCTCCTCAGGGTTGGCCCGGGAGTCGACACGGACTTCGAAAATGGCTCTGCGACGCTCCACATGGGTCTTTCCGCCTCTGTCCTCAACAACGATGGAGATGACCTCCTCTTGGAGGGTTACGGCCGGATCCTGGACTTCTTTAGCTTCGGAAGGGGATCGGCGGTGGACCCTCCTCCCCCACGGGCCCCCTGGGAGGGCTCTGCTGAGCTGGCTTCCAGGGGGCTTTCCCTCTCCCTGCACCCCAACGGGTTAGTGGATGATGGTCCTGAGAACTGGAGGTCAGCACTCCCCACTCCCGGGGCGTTCAACGGAGGCCAGGAAGGCCAAAAGGTCCTCATCCAAGAGGTCTACTACAACGCCCTCCGCGATAACGAGTACGTGGTCCTCTCCAATCAGGGCCAGAGGGAGGTGGACCTCGGGGGATGGTGGATATCCGATGGCGAGGGAATCTGGAGGGTGAGGGGTCAGACCACCCTCGGACCTAGCCAGCGTTTCCTTATGGTACATAACGCCACCGCTCTCCTCGAAGATGCGGGCCTGTACGCTGACGCCTGCGTCGAAGGATGCGGCAGACTGGTGGATATTGCTGGCGCCTTCAGGCTGAGCAACCAGGGGGATGAGGTGGGCCTGTATGACGCCTCGGGCTCCTTGGTCGATGCCTTTCACTATGGCGGCTCCCCCGAAGGAGATGGTTGGGTGGGCAGGGGAGCAGAACTCGTGGGTATAGGACAGGTGGCCAGGAGGAGGGGCATCGGTGGTGTCCTCCAAGACACCGATCAGGCCCGAGACTGGGAGTGGAACCGGCCCTTCGGGTTGGGACAGAGTTTCAGAAGGGTGATGACCTTTGACAACGCCCGGGCAAAGCCTGTGGTCTCGCCCGAGGACAGCCTCCACCAGCTCCTCTCCCTTATCGGCGCATCCCGTAGGCAAGTGCTCCTCTCAGGTTTCAAGCTGACGAGCGAGCCGATAGCGGAAGCCCTGGAGGCAGCTTCGAGACGGGGGGTCCAGGTACGTATAGCCCTGGAAGGCAGCCCGCCGGGGGGTTTACAGCCCTCTCAGAATACGATCCTCTCGAGGCTGGAATCGGCGGGCGCGACGGTTTACCTGATGGAGCCTTCCCCTCAATCAGGTTTCCGGAGGTATGCGCTTCATCACGCCAAGTATGTCGTGGTGGACGGATCCTGGGTGCTCGTAGGATCCGAGAACTTCTCAGACAACGGTTTTCCCGGAGGCGGGCAGGGGAATCGGGGCTGGGGTGCCGTAGTCCACAGCTCCGCGGTGGCTGCCTGGCTATCTGAAGTGTTCCATGAGGACTGGAACTCAAGCCGAAGCGATGTCCGGCGATTTCATAACCCCCGCGACGTCGGCCTCGAAGAGAGGGGGATAATCGTTCCGAGTCCCCTCATCCAAGATGGATTCTCCGAGGTGGGCGGTAGGGTGATTATCAGTCCTGACAACGCCGCGAATGAGGGGGGCATCCTGCGCATCTTCAGGGAGGCCCGCACGAGCATCGACGTCGAGTTGTTCTACCTTCGCTGGAACTGGAAAGGAATCATGAGTCCTTTTCTGGAGGAACTCATCGCTGCGGCTGAGAGGGGTGTGGAGGTCAGGCTTCTCCTGGACGGGAGCTCCTACAACCTTGAGGGGAAGGATGACAACGATGAGGCGACGGCCAGGCTCAACCGGATCGCCCGAGAACGGGGGCTACCGTTGAAGGTTAGGATATTCGATCCGGAGAACGGAACCATCGTCAAGTTGCACAACAAGGGCTTCGTCGTCGATGGGGAGGCCGTCTTCGTCTCTAGCATCAACTGGAACTACCATGGCGTGTACGAGAACAGGGAGGCTGGTCTCTATCTGAGGTCCTCGGAGCTGGCCTCCACCTTCGGGTCTCTCTTCGAATCTGATTGGGAGCAGGGATCGCAACCCCTGGCCTTGGTCATACAGGGACCCAACGTTTTGGCCGTTGGAAGGGAAGGCAGGTTCAGTTTTGAGGTGCATGGTGGAGCCTCCATCGTGACCCACGAGTGGGACCTTTACGGGGATGGCACACGGGACGGGAATGGCCCGACCTTCTCCTTTGTGCCCATGAAGGAGGGATCCTACCCGCTTATCCTGAGGGTTGTGGACGAGGCCGGCCGAACTGGTGATGCACGGGTTATCGTTACCGTCCTCGCCGCTGATGGCCCTGGCCTCCCTGACAAGGTGGAGATGGCACTGGGCATCCTCCTTGGCATCGCGGCTGTCCTGTGGTTCAGGAAATTGAGAATCTGGAGAGAAGCTACTAATAAACAGCGTCAAATGGATAAGCGTGAAGTCCGGGATACAGATCTCGGCGGCCGAGATTGAGAAGTACGCTTACTGCCCCCTGAACTGGTGGCTCTACAGACGGGGAGTCACCGCCTCCGGGGAGGAGCAGGCCGAGGGCAAGGAGAAGCATCAAAGCCTGGCGGAGGACCTGACCAGAATCCTTAGCAAGGAAGAGAGGGCTCGGCAGTGGGAGACCCTGGTGCTCTACTTTGCCTTAGCCTCCTCTGCTGTCGCCGTCTTCGGGCTCACCCTTCTGGAGAGAGCTGACGTCAGGTTTGCCGGTATCCTCTCGGTCCTTTCCCTTATCTGGCTTCTCGCCGCCACGTACCTCCTCTACCGGGCGGAGAGCGTCGCGTCCCCGGGTGAGAGGTTGGTTACAGAGAGGCTCCTGGTTGTCTTCGCCATGGTCGCCACGGTCATCGCCCTCCTTTCCATCTCCATCTCCTTCCTTGAGGACCGGTCGGTGGCCTCCGTCCTGGAGGCCGTCGGCCTCCTGTGGCTGATAGGTGCCTCATTCTTCCTATACAAATCCCTTAAGGATGTCGAGGAGGCTCGCAGCTTCCGTTCTTCCCGACACATAGGCGAGGCCTCCATCGCCTACGTGGACCTTCCAAGCCATGACCCAAAGCTGCTGACCTCCAAGAACTACGGCCTCCGAGGGAGGCCGGACTTCATCCTGGAGGATGGGGGAGAGAAGATCCCCGTGGAGGTGAAGATGGGGCGAAAGCCTCGCGGACCCCTCTTTTCCCATATCCTTCAGGTGGCAGCCTACTGCCTCCTCATGGAGGAGAGCAACCAAAGGAGGCCGCCATATGGTCTCCTCAGGTACGGGGATACGGTCCACGAGATCGAGTACACGGATGAACTCAGGAACCTCCTTCTCTCCAAGCTGGAGGAGATGCGGGGGGCGGCCAGTAAGGGGAAAGCCCACAGGAACCACAACAGGCCGGGAAAGTGCGCGAGCTGTTCTAGGCGGCATGCATGTCCTGAGAGGTTGGCCTAGGGCTTGCCCTTGGAACCGCGAGATCTGTCCATCAGCTCGTCCAGCCTCCTTTTGATTGCCCGAACCTCCTCCCGCATGGTGAGCATCTCCCTCTCGAAAGGGGTGAAGTCTTCGGATGCGAAGATCCTGTGGGTCACGAAGACTCCTATGAACATCGCCCCTACGGCGCTGAGGACGGCGACGATGACGAAAGCTATGAGAAAGAGGATGGGGTTCGCTATGAGGTCCTCCAGGCTGACGATGCCGATGAGCTCCAGAGCGAGCACTGTCAGGAGGAGGGAGACAGTGACAAGCCACAAGACCGTCCACCTGTTCAGAGTCACGATCCTTCCCTCCTGGACATGAGGGTCGCGAAGGGGCTGCTGCTCAGATCTTCCTGGGTCAGGTTCCGTGGTGTGCCCTCCTCGGATAGAAGCAAGCTGAAGGACCAGCCTTCCTCCGTCCTGGAGGCGCTGATGTCGGCCGATATGTCGAAAAGGGAGTCTCTCCTATCGATGGCCACGGCCTCTAGGTCGAACTGGGACATATCGTTGACGTCCACCCTTTCCTCCAGGCCGTGGGAGTACTGCACGGAGCGTCGGGTGGCATTTTGCTCCCCATCGGGGGTCACGTTCAGGTAGATGGCCTTGTAGATGTAGGTGCCGGAGAGACTCGTGATGAAGATTATCAGCTCGTCCTGGCTGTAGTTGAGGATGAGACGTGGCAGGCTGGAGATGTCCTCCTGGACACCGATGAGTCGGGGGGTGATCAGTACCAGGAGGAGGAGCAGGAGGACAGTGGCTGCCATAAAGGCCTTTTTCAGCATCCAGCGCCAATAGCCAGTACACAAATAAAGCTTTCAACGAAGCCTCTCTGGAGAGTCGACATAAGATGGTCTGGTCCGTAGACAGAAAAAAATAGGGGGGAGGGAATCGTGATGTTTGCCTACCTTCGGAGCATCTTCTTTCTGAGGGACTCGGCCTCCTCCAGGGCCACCTCAGCATCCCGGATGCGTTTTATCTTCTCAGGTACCATCTCGATTCTGCTGTACACGAGGTCGCGAACAGCGGCTCTGATGGCCTCTGAGCGAGAAGGGAAGTCATCTACGGCCACCAGAAAGTCCAGGGCCCTGATGAACCGCGTCGGCAGGCGAATGGTGAGCTTCTCAGACTTCTCCTCCAAGGGTTCGCCCCGATGTAGGTCTTTCTGACCTCCGTTGTACGTCTATCCGACACCCAAATACACGTGTCCGTATATAAAATCTACTTGCCCTACCTTGGAAAACCTTTATGATTCACCAGCGATGGGTGGGCGTGGACCCCGAAGACATGATTCTAATGTTGGCTGGACCGGTCAAGATTCACCCACGCGTCCTCAGGGCCATGGCAACCTCCTCCATCGGACACAGGACGGGCCACTTTCGAGATGTCTCCTCGGAGATGCGCGAACTCCTCAGGTACACCTTCGACACGAGGGGACCTGTGGCGGTGATCTCGGGCTCGGGGACAGCGGGCCTCGAAGCAATGCTGGGGAGCATGCTGAGGCGGGAGGACAGGGTCCTCTGCCTAACCAACGGGAAGTTCGGGGAGAGGATGCCCGAGATAGCCTCTAGGTATGCCCACGTCGACCGCCTGGACTTCCCCTGGGGCAAAGCTGTGGATCCAGAGACGGTCAAGGCGAAGCTGGATGAGGGAGGTTACAGGGCACTCACCCTTTGCCACAACGAGACATCCACTGCCGTAACGAATCCCGCTCAACAACTGGGCGTGCTGGCGAGGGAGGCGGGCCTCCTCTATCTCGTGGACGGAATTACGTCAGTGGGAGGGCTTCCCGTCAACATGGAGGGCTGGGGGATTGATGCCATAGTGCTGGGCTCCCAGAAGTGCGTGGCGGCCCCGGCGGGCCTCTCCGCCGTGGCTCTGTCCAAAAACGGATATGAGGCCCTTCACGAGGGAGGGCCTTACTATACGAACCTCAAGGCACACGTGGACCGTCTGGAGAAGGGGGATACGCCATACACGCCTGCAATCCACCTCTTCCTGGCCTTCCGTGAAGCCCTCCTGATGCTGAAGGAGGAAGGGCTTCAGGCCCGTCTCGATCGGACGGCCCGCCTCGGGCAAGCCTGTAGGGATGCAGGGCAAGCCCTTGGACTGAGGCTGTTCCCAGACGTTGAGTATGCCTCCAACACGGTCTCCGCGTTCCTGTACCCCGACGGCGTGAGGGATGAGGAGTTCCGAACCCGGTTGCGGGATGAACATCGGGTGATGGTGGCTGGTGGTCAGGGACAGCTTCGTGACAAGATATTTCGCATAGGGCACATGGGAATCTGCAGCTTCTCAGACTTGGTGGCCACCTTTGCCGCCGTGGAGGCCGTCCTGAGCAGAAAGGGGCAGTCCTTTGACAGAGGTGCCTCGCTGGAGGCGGTCGAGAGGCACATGCAGTAGGCGAGAAACTCTCACCTTGACGATAGCCAGGGGATCTCCGAGGAATCTGTCCTCATGTTCTGCTCGACCCTTGTGTCCTCGATCCCCATCTCGAGGCCTGAAGTGTGCATCAACAGGCCTGTCCAGGCAATCATGGCACCGTTGTCCACGCACAGCGCGGGAGGCGGAGCGAACATCTCTCCCTCCCTTTCCTCGGCCATGCGGGACGTCATCTCCCTCAGCCTGTGGTTGCAGGCCACGCCTCCGCCCAGGAGGATCTCGTCCTTCCCTAGGTGGGCCATGGCTCTCTCGGCAACCTCCGTTACCATGGCAAAGGTTACCTCCTGCAGGGAGAAGCATAGGTCCTCCAGAGAGCTGCCTCGATTATAGCGATTCAGGGCGGCCGTGAGAATGCCCGAGAAGGCCACGTCCATTCCCTTGACGGTGTAAGGCAGCGGCAAGAGATTCATACCCTTGAGGGCGACTTTCTCAATCTCGGGTCCAGAGGGAAAGGGAATGCCGACCTCCCTGCCGAACTTGTCCAAGAGGTTCCCCAGTCCGATGTCGAGGGTCTCGCCGAACACCCTATAGCGGCCGTTGGCGTAGGATATGACCTGCGTGTTCCCGCCTGACAGATAGAGGAGGACAGGGTCCAAACAGCGGGTCACCCTCCGGCCAATCTCGAGATGAGCAATGCAATGGTTGACGCCAATGATAGGCACATCGAGGGAGAGGGAGAGAGCCCTTGCTGCAGTGGCCACTGTCCTGAGGCATGGTCCCAGGCCAGGACCCTGGGAGAAGGCGACGAGATCAACATCTCGGAGGCGTATCTGAGCCGCCTTCAGGGCCGATCGGAGGAGGGGCTGGATCCTCTGGGCATGATGGTTAGCAGCCTCCCTCGGATGGATTCCGCCGACGGGTGGCCTATGCATGTCCGTTAGGTTCGCAGCGATACGCCCGTCGAGATCCACGATGCCGACTCCCAGGGAGTGGGCAGTTCCCTCGAGACCCAGGCAGATCATCGGTCAACTATGGCGCTTCATCCAAAAAAGCTGTGTCCTCGGCGACCCCCTCTTCCGCATTCTCCGCCTCCACGCCACCGTTGGCGGCGAACAGGCTGAAGTCCCGTATGTCCTTCAGGGAGGTCTCCACCTCGGGAGAGATCTTCTTGCTGCGGAGGAAGAGGATGGTCACGACGACGACAACCGTGGCCACCAGCGTAATGCCCAGGAGGAAGTCTGAGCGGAAGGTCGTTATGATCAGGTTGAAGGAGTAGGCCACCATGAAAGTGCCCGCCAGGGCGCCTATGATTATGGCGAGCCAGACCTTCTTGGCATCCATCCCACTCATCTTACCGATGATGGTAGCGCTCACTGCCCCCGAGCCCTGGAAGGGAACGATGACGAAGAGGATGAGGCCGAGGAAGGCGAGCTTGCTGAATCCCCTCCCCTCTTCGATCATCTTCTTGGCCTTCATCTCCGTCTTTCTCGCCCACTTTCCCAGGAGGGGGATATAGTAGAGGGCCTTGTAGTTCCACAGGAGAAAGAGGCCCACAAGGACGTCTATCATGGCCACGGAGATGGCCATGATGGCAGGGTGGATGCCCAGAGAGATGCCCAGCGGTATGACGGACTCCTTCCCGAAGGGCGGGAAAAAGTAGGCGGCTAGAAGAGGGAGGAGGAGAGCGCCCATCTCACCGAGGGTGTAGATGTAGATGACGTAGAGGGCGGCGATGAAGATGGGAATCGTGGCCTTGGCTACGCCCCATAGAAACTGAGGTAGAGTCAACTCTCTAATACTGAAGCTCTTCGCCTCGTACATCCTCCCGTGGCTCCTGTCAGTGAGGCTGCCACGAACGAGGCTTTTAATGAGACGTTCGACGAGAATATCATCCGTGATTATTGCAGGTGGGAACCTGAGTCTTCAGCGGATGCCAAGACAGCGAATCTAGGCTCTGATGCAGGGATGGAGACGATTCTATAGAGCTGAATGGTTAGAAGAAGGAGCGGAGTCGACGCTCATTTCTCTAGCATCGAGCCGAACTGTTTTCGAAACTTGGCCACCTTAGGCGCGATGATCGCCCGACAGTAGGGCTGGCGTGGATTCCGCTCGAAATAGTCGTCGTGATACTCCTCCGCCCTGAAGAAGGCCTTGAGGGGCGAGACCTCGGTCACAATGGGGTCCTTCCAAACGCCCTGTCCCTCCAGCCGTGCGATGATTCGTTCCGCCGTGGCCTTCTGTTCTGGGGTATGGTAGAAGACCGCGGATCGATACTGTGTGCCCACGTCGGGCCCCTGCCGGTTCAGCGTTGTCGGGTCGTGGACGGAGAAGAAGACATTCAGGATCTCGTCAAAAGAAATGAGCTTCGGGTCGAAGGTCACCTGGATCGCCTCGGCGTGACCCGTAGTCCCCTGGCAAACCTCCTCATAGGATGGATCGGTGACGGTACCTCCGGAATATCCCACCTCGACCCCTCCCACGCCCCGCAGGTCGCGGAAAATGGGTTGAAGGCACCAGAAGCAACCCCCGGCGAGGGTTGCCACCTCCATGCCTGGATTCGAAGCTGATGCGTCTTGGTCCATATACGCGAATCTAGACGCTCTTGCCTTTTGACCCTTCTCCGTTCCAGCGCTCGGTGGTCGACGGCAACCTCGGATTGGATTCCGCCGAAGTCGGTGAGCAGCGCGGCCGTGACGAAGACATGCTGCACCACCTTCTCCAAGAGAAGAATCACTATGAGCCATTCAACCCAGTGGAACCTCGCCATGAATCCCTTCCCGGGCCTCTCGATCGAGCGCATCTACCCTTCACGACCTGTGCTGGACTCTGACTGAGGATGGCTCGATACCGCAGATGTCAACAGGCGAAGACC
>JABAOD010007879.1_pt4 | contig 12624 bp, 13 predicted proteins | sample 7062151 | NCBI WGS metagenome assembly JABAOD01 (sample SAMN14538626, study PRJNA623070) | marine sediment metagenome | biome: marine biome [ENVO:00000428]; feature: marine pelagic biome [ENVO:01000023]; material: deep marine sediment [ENVO:00002113] | place: India: Gulf of Khambhat ...
GGTTGCCGTCGTAGGGGCGGTGGAGGCTGAGGCTGCCATTGCCGCGGTTGAGGCGGCACTTGGAGGTTGGACGAACCCGCGTCAGGTCAATCAGGCGGAAGTGCAGGCAGTCCGCCCTCCGGCGAGGATTCTTCGTCGGGAGGTGGAGCTGGCAGGGAAGAGCCAGAGTGATCTCGTGCTGGGTGTGCCTGGCCCTAGTCGATTTGAAGCTTCCTTCCTGACGGCGGCACTTGGTAACAGCATCCTGGGGACCTTCGGCNNTGGGGACGCAGTCCGGGGGGAAGCCGGCCTGGCCTACTACGCCTACAGTACCCTGGGCGGAGGCCCTGGACCGGGCCCCTGGAAGGTGACTGCGGGAGTTGACCCAGCCAATGTGAAACAGGCTATCGACCTCATACGCAAAGAGATTCGGCGATTCACGACCCAACCTGTCTCGGCCAGTGAGCTTTCCGACAGCCAGGCCAATTTCATCGGCAGCCTTCCCTTGCGGCTCGAGTCCAATGAGGGCGTGGCCGGAGCGCTGGTCCATATGGAGCGCTACGGGTTGGGCCTGGACTACTATCAGCGTTACCCAGACCTCGTGGCGGCCATCACCCGGGAGGATATCCTGGCGGAAGCGCGCCGGCACCTTCATCCCGATCGTCTCGCCATTGGGATTGCCGGCCCCTCCATAGACGGAGCCTGAAGAATGGTCCGATCCGGTGTCGACATCATTGAGATCGACCGTATCGACAGGGCGATCTTGCGCCACGGCCAGCGTTTCTTCGATCGCTTCTTCACAACACGCGAGCTCATCGACTGTGGCGGCCGGACACCTGCACTGGCGGCACGCTTTGCGGCCAAGGAGGCGGTTGCCAAAGCCCTGGGAACTGGGATCGGCGATGTCGGTTGGAAGGATATCGAAATCATCAATGGCCCACGTCGTGAGCCGTTGCTGGTCCTTCATGGATCCGCCAATAGGCTATCAGAGTCGCTGGGTCTGAAGATCTGGGCTGTTAGCCTCAGCCATACCCACGAGCACGCTGTGGNNGACGCCTTCTCGGAAACCTGATTGAGCTCTCTCATTCCCGACCCAGGACTTGCCAAGTTCTGGGTCGGCTCGAGCTCTGCCCGGGGCGAGCCGGTTGTCGGCACCCGGCGGAGATGTCCCAAATTGACCAATCGGTTGCACAAGCCAGCCTGCCCGGACAAACTTTGACCCGGCCCCAGCGGCATGGTATACTGCCCCTCGCTCCCGCCCGCAGTGTTGAGCGTGGCGGGAGAGTTTACGCCCTGAAAAGGGTCATTACGCAGGTCTCCCGATCTGGTCGGGCGTGCCGGTCGGCCAACCGGTTCCGGCCAGAGATGAAGGAGACCGAGGTCTAACGCACAGGAGGCGAACGCACATGGCCGTTGTCAGTATGAAGGCTCTGCTTGAAACGGGGGTCCATTTTGGGCATCGGACGCGCAAGTGGGACCCTCGCATGAAGCATTACATCTTTACAGAGCGAAACGGGATTCACATCATTGATCTCCAGCAGACGTTAGAGTCGCTGGAGACTGCGTATGAGCTGGTCCGAGACAGCGTCGCCGACGGCAAGTCGATCTTGTTTGTCGGCACCAAACGCCAGGCGCAGGAGACGATCGGAACCGAAGCCACCCGCTGCGGCATGCCCTACGTCAACTATCGCTGGCTGGGAGGCACGCTCAGCAACTGGCGCACGATCCGCTCCCGGATCGATGAACTAAAAGCCTTGGAGCAGAAGCGGGACGATGGCGAATTCAACCTGCTCACCAAGAAGGAGCGGCTCAACCTTGAACGCAAGATCGAGCGCCTCCAGCAAAGACTAGGTGGGATTCGTGAGATGAGGACTCTGCCCAAGCTGCTGTTTGTGGTCGATGTGCGGCGCGAGGATACCGCGGTCCACGAAGCCAACTTGCTGGAAATCCCGGTCATTGCCTTGGTCGATACCAACTGTGATCCGACCAAGATCGACTATGTCATTCCGTCCAATGATGATGCTATTCGGGCGATTAAGCTTCTGACGTCCAAGATAGCGGATGCTGTGATTGAAGGTCTTTCTCTGCGCGAGGAGGAAGAAGAAGGCGTGCCCGTGGAGGTGGCTGAGGTTCTGGAGGAACTAGAAATGAGCGACGAGGAGTTGCTCGGTGAAGCCACCTTGGCGAAGCTTCAAACCGGTGAGTATGACGAGGACCAAGGCAGGACACCTGTTGAAGAAGGGACCGAAGCCGAGGGTGAAGCTGAAGATGAGAGTGAAGCGACGCCCGAGGCTGAGGCGGGACAACCCGAAGCCGATCCCCATTTGGAGGAAGAGACACCGGTCGAGTCTGAAGAGTCGAGTCCAGAATGAACGTCACCGCTGATCGGGTAAAAGAGCTCAGGCAAGCAACCGGCGCGGGCTTTCTGGACTGCCGCAAGGCTCTTGAGCAGACAAACGGTGATATGGAAAAAGCCGTCGCTCTCCTACGCGAGCAGGGATTGGCCAAAGCCGCCGAACGAGCAGGCCGCGAGACCTCAGCCGGGATGGTGGAACTCTATCGCCATGGGGAGGGACGAGTGGGCGTAATGGTGGAGGTCAACTGTGAGACCGATTTCGTCGCTCGGACCGACGCCTTCCGTCATTTCGCCCATGAAATGGCGTTGCAGATTGCTGCCAACGATCCAGGCTGGATCCAGGTCGAAGAGGTGCCGGAAGAGGTGATTCGATCGGAGCGAGAGCTGGCCAGACAAGGAGCCCTTGCAGACGGGAAACCCGAACATGTCATTGGCAGAATCGTCGAAGGAAAGCTGGAGAAGTTCTTCGAGGACAGGTGTCTAATGCGGCAACCCTATATCCGGGATGACTCGAAGACCGTGGAAGAGGTCATGCAGGAGGTCATCAGTGCCACTGGGGAGAATATTCTCGTGCGGCGTTTTGCGCGCTGGTCTCTAGGAGAAGAACTTGATTGATAGGTCCGGGCCAACCTCGTGTTGGCCCCTTTTTTTGGCGAGAGGCTTGGGTCTGGGAGGCTGTAGCTGAGGATCCTATGAATCGTCCCGTCTATTCTCGAATTCTGCTCAAACTTGGGGGTGAAGCCTTGGCCGGCCCACGGGGTTTTGGCATTGACCCTACGCGCGCCGAAGGAGTCACAAGCTATTTGAAGCAGGTGCTGGACCTGGGTGTTCAGGTTGCAGTAGTCATTGGGGCTGGGAACCTCTGGCGGGGTCGCGAAGGCATTGAACGCGGCATGGAGCGGGCCACGGCCGACTATATGGGTATGCTGGGAACAGTGATGAATTCACTTGCCTTGATGGATGCGCTGGAGCGCGCGGGCATCGTCACTCGGGTGATGTCGGCCGTTGAGATGCGTGCGGTCGCCGAGCCCTATATCCGTCGTCGAGCCATCCGTCATCTCGAAAAGGGACGGGTTGTGATCCTGGGGGGCGGAACCGGCAATCCTTACTTCTCGACGGATACCGCGGCAGCTCTGAGGGCCATGGAAATAGACGCCGAAGTTGTGATCAAGGCCACAAGAGTCGATGGCGTGTACGACAAAGACCCTGAAAAGGATCCGGAGGCCAGACGCTTTGACGAGATCAGCTACATCGATGCCCTGAATCGTCGCCTAGAGTTCATGGACAGCACGGCGATCTCCCTGTGCATGGACAACAACCTGCCGATCATTGTCCTGAACATGTGGAAGCCAGACAACTTGCTCCGGGCTGTTACTGGTTCTGCGGTTGGTACCAGCATCACCGACTAGCACCAAGCCAAGGATGATTTGTCGGGAACGGGGAGCACTGGGCAGCCGACGAGTGTAGGCGGGGTAGCCACCCTCTCAAGATCGTAGAACCGATTCGTGCACATCAGCAGTGGACACGGTCGAGCGTGCCCAGACCCATAGATCCCAGCAGCATCACATGAAATGAGCTGGCGATGTCCGGCTCTTCGCATTTTCAGCTATTTTGCGCTATCCTTTAAAGCGCGCTATTCGCCCGGACCTAAAATCTCGCAAGGAGCTCCAGTATGATTAATGATGCCTTGGTGGAGGCCGAGTCACGTATGCAGGGAGCCATTCGGGCCTATGAAGATGACCTGGGCACTATTCGAACCGGGAGAGCCTCGCCGGCGCTGGTTGAGCGCCTTGACATCGACTACTATGGGACACCGACGCCCCTCCAGCAGTTGGCGACAATTGCCGTGCCCGAGCCGCGCATGCTGACTATTAAACCCTTCGACCCTGCCAGCCTCAAAGACATTGAGCGAGGACTGCATGCCTCGGATCTTGGACTGACCCCCACGAACGATGGCAAGATGATCCGTCTCACCATTCCTCCGCTCACAGAGGAACGACGGCATGAGCTGGTCAAGGTAGTCCGAAGCCGGGCCGAGGATGCTCGGGTTGCAGTGCGGAATATTCGCCGCGATGTCCATAACGATATGCGCGAGTTTGAGCGAGAGAAGCTCATCTCACAGGATGAACTCCATCAGGGCGAGGAGGAACTGCAAAAACTAACCGACCGCTATATCGATCGGATCAACGAACTGGGGGAGCGCAAGGAAGCTGAAGTCTTAGAAGTGTGAAGCCTGCGGCAATGGAGAAGGATCGTTCGCAAGGAGAGGGTTTGCCTGAGAGAATCCCGGCCCACGTCGCCATCATCATGGACGGCAATGGGCGCTGGGCGCGTGCCCGTGGCTTGCCGAGGCTGGCAGGCCATCGCGCCGGTGTTGAGAACCTCCGACGACTGCTTGAGGCGTGCGTCGAGTTCGGCATCAGAACTCTGACCATCTACGCCTTTTCCACCGAGAACTGGGAACGTCCGGTCGAGGAGATCCGAGGGCTGATGAGCCTCCTTGAGGATGTCATTGACCGTGAGCTGAATGAACTGCACGCCAATGGGGTCCAGCTCAGACACATTGGTCGCCTGGAAGGACTTCGTCCAGAGCTGCAGGCTAAGGTGCGGCATGCGATCGAAATGACGCAGCATAACCAACGCCTGATTCTCAACGTGGCCTTCAACTATGGCGGTCGGGACGAAATCGTTCAGGCTATCGCCAAGATGATTGCTGACGACGTTCAACCCGAACAAATCACCGAAGAACTCGTCAGCAGTTACCTCTATACTGCAGCCTCGCCTGACCCCGATTTGATCATCCGCACCTCCGGTGAATTGCGGGTGAGCAATTTCCTGATCTGGCAGGGCGCGTACGCGGAATGGTACGTGACGCCAACATTTTGGCCGGATTTCGGCCCTGAGGAGCTGCGCAGAGCCCTCTGGGAGTATGATCGGCGCGAACGTCGGTTTGGTGGTATTCCCGATCCCGTTCAACCCCGTTAGTGCATGCTTCGCCAACGGGCCATCGTCGTTATCCTGCTTCTGCCCGTTTTTATTGGACTCATTGTTGCTGGTGGTTGGTACTACTCGGTGGCAGTCGCCTTGGCTCTCGGCTTGGCGGCGGCGGAATATGGCCGGATGTTTCGACATCACGGTCTGAGACCGGCCCTGCCGGTTATTGTTCCAGGGGTTGTATTGATAGCCCTGGCCCGCCATGCGTTCGGCTTCGAGTTCACCCCTCTCCTTCTCAGTTTGTTGTGCCTCGCCGGCATGGCGTGGCACCTCGTCGATTACGAGAGGGGCGCGCCGCGATCAGCCACGGATTTCAACGTCACGCTGACCGGAACACTGTACCTGGGCTGGATCGGCGCATACCTGATTTCGCTGCGGAACCTTCCAGAGGGACAGTGGTGGTTGCTGCTGGCTCTGCCGGCCATATGGCTGGCAGATACTGCCGCCTACTTCGTGGGACGAGCGATTGGCCGCCACCCGTTCTCGCCCCGTCTCAGCCCAAACAAGACATGGGAGGGCTACCTGGCGGGGGTAGCCGTGGGAGGCCTCGGCGGTGCGGGACTGGCTTCGGTCTGGTCGGCTGTTCTGGTCAATCCCCCAAATGGCATGGACCTGCAAGGGGGGGCGATTCTGGGCACAACCCTGGGAGTCCTGGCGCCACTCGGAGATCTTGGCATAAGCATGCTGAAGCGCGAGATCCAGGTGAAGGACACAGGGCGTCTTCTGCCCGGACATGGAGGCCTCCTCGACCGCATGGACTCCTGGCTATGGGCGGCAGTTATTGGCTTCTATGTTGTTTCCTGGCTTATGACCAGGTAGTTGGCCCCCGATCTAAGGCATAGGTTTGGAGAAATGCACATGGATGATCAGCCTTCGCGCAATTTGGCATTGGACCTCGTGAGGGTGACTGAAGCGGCGGCCATGGCTGCCGGCCGCCATATGGGTCGCGGCGACAAAGAGGGCGGGGATCAGGCAGCCGTGGATGCGATGCGGCTAATGCTGAGTTCGATCGATATTGATGGCATCGTTGTTATTGGCGAAGGAGAGAAGGACGAGGCGCCGATGCTCTATAACGGCGAGCGTGTTGGAACCGGCACGGGAGTGCCGGTCGATGTGGCTGTCGATCCCGTCGAGGGCACTCGTCTCTTGGCGATGGGACGATCCAACTCAATCTCTACCGTGGCCATCGCCGAGCGCGGCTCGATGTTCAACCCCGGCCCGATCGTCTATATGCATAAGATCGCGGTTGGGCCCGAAGCCAAAGGCCAGGTCGACCTCGACGCCCCGATTGCTCATAACCTTGAAGCAGTCGCTCGGGCCAAAGGGGACGACATCGATGATCTCACGGTTGTGATCCTTGATCGCCCGAGGCATGAGGCCTTGATCCGGCAAACAAGAGAAGCCGGGGCGCGTATCCGCCTCATCACCGACGGCGATGTCGCCGGCGCCCTAATGACAGCCTGGCCAGACTCGGGCATTGACATCCTCATGGGCATTGGCGGCACACCTGAGGGGGTCCTTGCCGCCTGCGCGCTAAGGTGCATGGGGGGCGAGATTCAAGGCAGATTGTATCCGCGGACCGAACAAGAAGCGGAGCAAGCCCGCCATCTCGGCTATGATCTGGAAAAGATTCTCACGACCAACGACCTTGTTGGCAGCGATGAGATCTTCTTCGCGGTTACGGGCCTGACTGATGGCGAACTGGTCGATGGCGTCAAGTACTATGGGGATGGCGCCAAGACGCACAGTCTCGTAATGCGCGGGCGTTCGGGGACGATACGCGAGATTCGCGCCACCCACCGCTGGGAAAAGTTGATGCGGCTGAGCCAGATACAGTACGATCGAGGCTCCCGCCGGTCCTCCCCCGGAAAGGGATCCACAAGGACGAGGTCAGCTTGATGTTTGGGTCCGAGTCACTCGAAGATATGACATCTGCAGAGTTGCGTGCGCTTGCTTCGGAATATGGCATCACGGGCGTCACCTCCATGAGAAAGCCGGAACTGCTGGCGCACCTAGAACAGGTGGAGCGTTTGTCGAGCCTCAAGGTCGGGGAGCTGCGCCAGCTCGCCAAACAGGCCGGGCTGAAGAACGTCGGAGGTCTAAAGAAGCAGGCGCTGATTGGCCAGCTGGTGGAGGCGGAAAGGGGCTCCAGGCCAGCCGACGATGAGATACCCCGGGAGGCTCCTGCCACACCGGAAAGGCTGGTGCAAAGGCCCTTGATGGCTCAAGTGATGCAGCTGACCGGTGGCCTCGGGGTAGTGCTCAGCCTGCTGAGCATCGTGGTGGTCTCTTGGCTGGCCTTCCGCTGGCGGGGCGGTCTCCAGTTGCAGGTGACCAGGGCCGCGGACCAGGTGCGCGGCTTGGCCCTGGTGCTCGAGGCAGCGAGCGGCGGGCTGGCTTCGGCCTCGGTTTCGCTGCGGTCTTCAGCGGAGGCCCTGGCGGCAACGCAAGAAAACCTGGAGAATTCGAACCCTCTCCTGGAGTCGCTCAACGCCTTCGTGGGGGAAGAAGCCCCGGATGTGATCGAGGCTACTCGCCGGTCCCTTCTTTCAGCCCAGGCTGGCGCAGCGGCTATTGATCAGGTTCTGCAGGGCTTGGCCAGCCTTGGACCGCTGACAGGTGTGGATTACGATCCGGAGCAAACGCTTCAGGATAGCCTGGCTGAGGCCGCTGCGGGCTTGGCCCCGCTGCCCTCAGCCCTACGAGGGCTTGAATCGGACCTTGATCTCGCCGCGAGTGATCTCGACCTAATGCAGCTGAGAATCTCGTCGGTGGCGCGCGATCTGCACACGCTGGCCGAAAACTTGGAGCGGATGGAAGACACGCTGACTACTCAAGTTGGCGCACTGGAAGGTCTTGCGGACACGCTCGACCAGGCAGCCGGGCGCGCATCCAATTGGCTTGTCGTCGGCGCAGCTGTGCTCAATATCCTGCTTGCATGGAACGCGGTTTCCCAGTATGCTGTCTACGTCGTAGGTAGCCAATATGCTCAAAGTGCGGAAGGGAAGAGTGTGAAAACTCGGTAAGACGGCCGCTGGTAGCGCGGCAATGACGGGTGGTTGCACACCTGTTGGCGGCGTGTTATAATTTCAGCGTTCTGTCTTGAAAGCAGATTGCCCTCAGGGCAATTCCCCGCTCATTAGCCCATAACTGCAACATGTGAAGCCCTGAATTGTGTCTCTGGAGACAGGTCCCTTGACCGGGTTTACCTTCACAGCAGGCGTTCGACGATAGAGGTTGGTTGCGTCCGGTCCGTTGCACGTAACTGGTTTCTTCTGTTTCAAATGGAGTCTTAGGCATGAACATCACAGAATTGGAGGCCATGAATCTCTCGGACCTGCGTGAGATGTCCAAGGATTTAGATATCCAGGGCGCCACCCGGATGAAGAAGGACGACTTGGTCTTGCGTATCATGCAGGCGGAAGCGGAGCGCAAGGGCCTCGAGCTCCGAGGCGGCGTGCTGGAGGTCATGAACGAAGGGATGGGATTCTTGCGGGCAGAGCACTACCTGCCCGGACCCAACGACATCTACGTTTCCCAATCTCAGATTCGGCGTTTTGGCCTGCGTACGGGCGATATGGTGATAGGCCAGATTCGACCTCCCAAGGACTCCGAAAAATACTATGGGTTGCTGCGGGTTGAATCGATCAATGGCATGGATCCCGAGGAAGTGAAGACGAGGTCTCGCTTTGAGGAGCAGACGCCGATCTTCCCTGAAGAACGCTTCGATCTAGAGACCGATCGCTTCACCCACGCCACTCGCCTAGTGAATCTGATCGCCCCAATCGGTAAAGGGCAGCGCGGGTTGATCGTTTCGCCTCCCAAAGCTGGCAAAACGACCGTGCTCAAGCAGGTGGCCAACGCGATTTCGACCAACTATCCGGAGGTCCACTTGATGGTCGCCCTCATCGGCGAAAGACCCGAAGAGGTGACGGATATGGACCGTTCGGTGGATGCCGAAGTGATGGCCTCGACCTTCGACGAGCCCGTCACCTCGCACGTCAAGGTTGCGGAGATGGTGCTTGACCGCGCCAAGCGGCTGGTGGAATGCGGCCGCGACGTGGCCATCCTCATGGACTCGATCACGCGTCTTTCGCGCGCCTACAACCTGATGGTCACACCTTCGGGGCGGACGCTCTCAGGCGGCCTCGATCCGGCGGCGCTCTACCCTCCCAAGCGGTTCTTTGGCGCAGCTCGAAACCTCGAAGAGGGTGGTTCATTGACGATTATTGCGACTTGCCTGGTGGATACCGGCTCGCGTATGGATGATGTCGTCTATGAGGAGTTCAAAGGGACCGGCAATATGGAGTTGCACCTGTCGCGTCGGTTGCAGGAAAGACGCATCTTCCCGGCTTTTGACATCGATCGCTCGTCCACCCGGCGCGAGGAACTGCTCCTTGGCCCCGATATCACGCAACGCGTTTGGCTGCTGCGGCGCATGTATGCCCAGATGATTGCGACGCCGCCGAATGGCGCTGGAATGGATATCACCAACGCCACCGAGGCGATCATCCAGCGCATGGCGCGTACAGAAAACAACATGGAGTTCCTTGAGACCCTCACCGTAGAGGACTTCTAGCGTGAGCGTGTTTGGGCTGGGGCTCCGGGTTTGGCTGAGAAACAACACGGCCCTGATCCTCACCCTGATCGTCCTCTCGGCGGCTATTCTGGGCGCTTGGCTCAATCAGACCTGGGACGGATCCCCAAGGGCACAAGAGGCCATCCCGACACCGCTCCCGGATGCCCTCTCTGGGGGTGAAATTCTATTACCTGCTTATGCTCCCCCTCCAGACGGGAGCGACAGCCTCACGAGGCGGAGCGAGCTTCTCACCATCTTCCCCAATCGACCGCGGGTGGAAGTCCTGCGCTACACTGTCCAGGCAGGTGACAGCGTGTTCGGTATCGCATCCAAATTCAACCTCGAACCTGAGACCATCCTTTGGGGTAACTTCGAAGTTCTGAATGACGACCCGCATCTTCTGCGACCGGGTCAGGAGCTCAACATCCTCCCGGTAGATGGCACCTTCTACGAATGGCAGCCTGATGACACTCTAAGCACGGTGGCCGAATTCTTCGGCGTTGATGCGCAGGCGATCCTTGACTGGCCGGGCAATGAGCTCGATCCGGTCGAGCCGACGATTTCCTCCGGACAGTGGTTGATCGTTCCCGGAGGCCGTCGGGCCTTCCGGCAGTGGCTGGTCCCTACCATCGCTCGCGGTCGGGCAGGCGTCGGAACCGCGTACGGCCCAGGCGGTTGCAGCGGGGATTTTTCTGGCGGGAATGTCGGCGGCGGAGGCTTCATATGGCCCAGCGCCAACCGCAGCATTTCCGGCAACGATTTCTGGGCCGGGCACTTGGCGATCGATATCGCCGCAGGTGTTGGAGACAGCGTCTGGGCGGCCGACGCCGGGGTTGTGGTCTTCTCAGGCTGGTCGACCGGAGGATATGGGAACATGATTATGATCGACCATGGCAATGGGTGGCAGACTGTCTACGCCCATCTCAGCCGGACCCTGGCGCCGTGCGGACAGAGCGTATCGCAGGGAAATGTCATCGGCTTAGCGGGCTCGACGGGGAATTCCACTGGAGCTCACCTGCACTTTGAGGTCCGGTTCCAGGACGGCTTCATCAATCCTTGGTTTGTCTTGCCCTAGGGCCGTAACAAGAGGCTTGCCTGTGAGAAATCCTCTCACGTCGATCCAGCGTCGGGCACAACGTTTGCCCCACGATTGAGGCCCAAATGGTCACCTTGACCTCTCCAAAGACTGTCTGATAAGATACTGCCTCTGAGAGGAACTTTGAGTGCCCGACAGCCAGGAACCAAATCCGCCTGAAATTCCTAAACCGAAATCTCACCCACGAAGGCGCAGCCTCCATGACTGGTGGTTGGAGCAGACTCGCCGTGGGTTGCGCACGCCGCTGATGCGCTTTGCGGGCCACCTGGGTTTGCTGACAGTCATAGCCCTCGGGGTTTGGGCGACCCGATTCGGCTTTGACAGTCTCCCCGTGGCAGCGTCGTTGCCTCTTGTAGCTGAGCAGGCGGCCGACCCGGCAGCGCCAACCGAGATGCCGATCGAGGAGATTCGTCTTGAAGACCTGCCGGTCTATGCAGGGGCGGCCTTGGCCCCTGAGGGCATCCTGCGCGGCGTCGACGTGCATACCGTCATACCCAGCCGACCTCGGATGGAAGTCAGCCTTTATCAAGTGCGCCGGGGTGACACACTTTTCGGGATCGCCGAGCAGTTTGGGCTTCGGCCGGAGACGATACTCTGGGGCAACTTTGAGCTGCTGCAGGACAACCCTCATAACCTCACGCCTGGACAGGAACTCAACATCCTGCCGGTAGACGGCACTTACTATCAGTGGCACGAAGGCGACGGGTTGAGTGGCGTGGCAGACTTCTTCGGAGTGGAGTCGCAAGTGATCGTCGACTGGCCGGGCAACGATTTGGATCCGCTGACCGACCCGGCAAGCCCTGGGATCGAGGCGGGGGCCTGGCTGGTCATACCGGGCGGCGAGCGAGAATTCCAGAGTTGGCGTGCGCCCTCGGCCACCCGCGCCGAACCGGCCGTCGCCAGCGTTTCAGGCCCAGGGGCCTGCGGGGCGATCTATGACGGACCGATCGGGACAAGTTCCTTTGCCTGGCCGACCCCAGGCCGAAGCATCTCGGGCTATACCTTCAGCGGCTATCATCCTGGCGTGGATATCGGCGGTAGCATCGGCAACGCGATCTTCGCAGCCGACAGCGGAGTCGTCGTCTATGCAGGGTGGAACTATTTTGGCTACGGTAATTTGATCATCATCGACCATGGGACTGGCTGGCAGACGCTCTACGCTCACCTGAGTTCGCTCAATGTTGGCTGTGGCCAGGCAGTTTTCCAGGGCAATGTCATCGGTGGGATGGGCTGCACAGGAAACTGCAGTGGCCCCCATCTGCATTTCGAAATGAACAGCGAACTGTACGGTCGGGTGAACCCGCTGCTCTATCTTCCCTAAGCTTGCCTGAGTTCTCAACTCAATCGAGGGCGCCGCTCTAGGGGGGGACCTGAACCCTTCCCCCTCAGCCTTCCTCTTGAAACCCTTGGGCCACAACGCCACCCATCTGAAAACTGAATGGCTCTTCAGGTTCGGAAGCCTGTTCTCCCCGACCGGGGAGGGGGGCTTGGAACCACCCCAGGGACCTCCGGGAGGGGGCCAAGCACCCGGGTGAGCAGCTTTGCCACTCGCCACAACAGACGCATGAAAAGGTCCCAACGACTGAGACGATAAGACCACCAGGCGATGTGCCAGCGCAG
>JABAOD010005319.1_pt2 | contig 12622 bp, 15 predicted proteins | sample 7062151 | NCBI WGS metagenome assembly JABAOD01 (sample SAMN14538626, study PRJNA623070) | marine sediment metagenome | biome: marine biome [ENVO:00000428]; feature: marine pelagic biome [ENVO:01000023]; material: deep marine sediment [ENVO:00002113] | place: India: Gulf of Khambhat ...
GATGGGCCCCGCCGTGAGGTACCTCTGAGGAGATGACATGGCTCACGTGGCACCCTACAAGAAGGCGATGGTCGAGGAGCTCGCCCGTCGCTTTGAGGAGAGCCGCGTCGTGGGGATTGCGAACATCCACGGGATCCCGGCCCCCCAGTTCCAGGCGATCCGTCGGAACCTCTCGGGGCGGGCCTCCATCACCGTGTCGAAGAACAACCTCGTGCGGCTCGCCCTGAAGGAAGCGGCCGCCCGGAAGCCCAAGCTCGACGAGCTCGCGCAGACTATCGAGGGCCAGACGGCCGTCGTGACATCGGATCTGAACCCCTTCAAGCTGTTTCGGGAACTCGAGTCGACGAAGACGCGCGCCCCCGCGCGGGGCGGCGAGATCGCGCCGGACGACCTCTGGGCGCGTGAGGGGGAAACGCCCTTCAAGCCGGGTCCCATCGTCGGCGAGTTGCAGAAGGCCGGCATCCCGGCCGCAATCGAGCGCGGGAAAGTCGTCATCAAGAAAGACAAGCTCCTCGTGAAGGCGGGNNGGCGGGGGACCGCATCCCGCGAGAAGTGGCGCAGGCCCTCGCCCGACTCGAGGTCTTTCCCCTGGTCGTGGGCCTCGACCTGCGCGGGGCCTACGAAGAGGGGATGGTGTTCCGTCGTGATGCCTTAGCGATCGACGACGTTCATGTGCGCGCCCGGGTCACAGAGGCCGCGCGGGGCGCCTTCAACCTCGCCATGTTCGTTACCTATCCGGCGAAGGTGACGATCCGCCCGCTCCTCGCCCTCGCCCACCGGAAGGCCCTGGGCCTCGCGGTGAAGAGCGGCTTTCCGACGAAGGAGTCCGTGAAGCCCCTCCTTGCGAAGGCATACGCCGAGATGCTCGTCCTCGCGGGCCGTGCCTCCGAGGCCCTCGATGACGACCTGCGCTCAAGGCTCGGAGGATCATCCGGCCCTCCGCAGGCCAAGGCACCGCCCAAGGAGAAGGAGGAGCAGGCATGAGGGGGAGGAGAGACCCGAAGCGAAGGTCGCCGAGGATGGCGTCGCGTTCAACGAATCTTCAAACGAACAGGAGGTGAGCACGCATGGAATATGTCTACGGGGCGCTGGTCCTGCACTCGGCCGGCAAGAAGGTGACGGAGGAGAGCCTGAAGAAGGTCCTCACAGCCGCCGGCGTGAAGGTCGATGAGACTCGCGTGAAGGCTCTGACCGCCGCGCTGGAAGGGGTGAACATCGAGGAGGCTTTGTCCACGGCCGTCGCGATGCCCGCCGCCGCATCCGCGGCCGCACCTACAGCCGAGAAGAAGGAAGAGAAGAAAGAGGAGAAAAAGAAAAAGGAAGAGGAAAAGGCCACTGAGGAAGAGGCTGCGGCGGGTCTTGGCGCGCTCTTCGGGTGAACCAGGCGTTCCGCGAGACCGCACCAACAGCGCACTCCGTCCACGGTCGATCGAAGGCGCCTCTATGCACCTGCGGGGAGACGACGAGGCTTTCGCGGGGGATCGCACCCTCCGGAAGGATCCCCACGCCCCGCGGGTCTTGTTCGAACGGTCTCCTCAAGCCTGCTGAGAACCGCTCATGGGGAGGGCGAGCCCGTCGCACGGAGGGTCCTGGGATGTCGCCCCTCGGCCTCGCCCCGCCTGGTCGCCAGGGCGGGATCGCCTCACGGTCTAGATTTCCATGAACACGGTGACTTGCGATCTCGAGATGGCGTAGACCACGAAGGGCGCGGTCTTTGAACCGCCCATCCCTGGGGACCCGGAGGGCATTCCAGGAAGCGCGATTCCGTCGATGCTGGGATTCTCCGTCATCAGCGTATGGATTGCTTCCATCGGCACATGCCCCTCCACGAAGTAGGACCCGAGAATCGACGTATGGCAGCTCCACATGTTGCTGGGAATTCCCTTGGCCTGTTTGACGCCCGAGACGTCCGCCATCTCGTTGGGTGTCACTTGGAAGCCATTCGCTTCGAGGTAGGCCATGTACTGGTGGCAGCAGCCGCACGTGGCCTCCAAGTGGACGTCGATGGGGCCCAGGTCTGCAGGCGGCTCGTTCCTGCCCGGGAACACGAGCGGATGCAGCAGTAGAGCGTAGACCGCGATCGCGACCACAACGACCACGAGCGTCGCGATGAGGCGACTTCGAGAGCGGGCAGGATCCTGCCGTGCGCGCGCCGCTCGTCTCCTCCTGACCCCTTCGATTCCCGGGACGGCATGGGAGTCTACGCCCGGATGGACCTTCTGCAAGTGAGCGGGGAAGTTCTCAACTTTGAGAGAGGTCCCACAGACGGAACACTTCCCGAGGCTCGACTTTCGGGTCATCTTTCCACGGACCGCACTGCGCACTATGTCTTCGCCTGTATTCGTATCTACTGAACATATTTCGGCTCGCCTCCGAGGAGCGCGGCATGCATCTCATGGAGGAGAAACTCAGTTATAGGAGTCAGGAGATACCCGTGGACCGGGGAGGATGGTGGGGTTCGCATGGTGAGGAAAACTCGCTTGGACGTTTTGTGTGTCGTCGTGGTTTTTGCGCTGGTCGGATCTTTCTTGGGCTTCGTTCCTTCGGCAGGAGGAGGGATGAGGCCGGATCGGTACAACCTGTACTTCGGAGACCTTCACACCCACACGATTTACTCGGATGCCTGGGAGGGCACCCCCTGGGATGCCTTCGCGGCGGCGACCGCCGCGGGCGCGGACTTCATGGCGGTAACGGACCACGATTCGTACGGGTACTGGATCTCGCCCGAGGAGTGGGAAGACACCTTGGCCGCCGCGGACTTCTACACGACGAAGACGTTCGTCGCGATGGCCGGCTACGAGTTCTGGATCGCATGCGCGGGCGAGATCAACGTGTTCAACACCCCGAACTTCCCGCCCGTGCCCCGGGATCCGGACCAGCGGCCTGTCCCCGGCTGTGACGGACCCCCCGACCAGGTCCTGCCCGCCTTCTACGACTGGCTTGCGAACGAGCCCGGCGCAATCGGACAGTGGAACCACCCCACGTACGTGACGAGGAACTTCCACGACTTCCTCGGGTGGAGCGAGCACCGGGACGCGGGCATGACGATGATCGAGGTCTGGAACTGGAAGTACACGGAGACCAGCTACATCCTGGCCCTCGACAAGGGTTGGCACGTCATGCCGACGGCGAACTCGGACACCCACAGCCCTGACTGGATCTCCGGGTCCGAGGTGCGGACGGTCCTGCTGGCCAGCCGCCTCACCCCTGGGGAACTCTACCAGGCGATGAGCGCGGGCAGGGGCTACGCGACCCTGGACAAGAACCTGCGTATCTCCTACAGACTGAACGGCGCGGTGATGGGCTCGACCTTGTCTTCACCCGGATTCAGCTACGTGGCTGAGATCCACATCGAGGACCCGGACGGGAGCCCCAAGGATGAGATCACGTTGGTGGAGATCATCTCCGACGGTGGAGAACGGGTCGCAAGCGTGCCGGTGAGCGGCACGGTGGTCGATCTGACGGTCGCACTCGCGTCGGAGACGGCGACCTACTTCTACCTTCGGGTGAGCACCGCGTCGAACCATGAGGGAACCCCCGGGGTCACGGCCTGGACGGCTCCCGTGTGGACCGGACGCTGAGCCCCCGGTGTGGGGCCGCCCGCGTCGTAGAACCGGCCTCATGGGGAGGAACGTGCGAACCTAGCTTCAAGGTTCTACCTCCTCCACCTGGGCAAGAGCCGGCCCGTCCGTTTCATGTACTCCTCGTATTCCCTCCCGTGCCGGGCTAGCAACTCTGCCTCCTCCTCGTCCATGAAGCGGGTGGGTGAGATGGGCCCGTCCAAGGTATTGTAGAACAGGACGATTAACAGCGCCAGGACGTTGAGGGTCAACAGGAGCCATCCGAGGGGCAGAAGGATGAAGTGAAGGTAGAAGGGATGTCGGACGTACGCGTAGGCGCCCGTGGTGATCAACTGCCTCTCCTCTGTCGACATCGCGAACACCCGCTTCGCCAGGGTCCGCCCCACGGTCGTCATGAGGGCGAGCGCGGCCATCGAGAGAGCGATGCCCGCGCCTTGCACGACCATGTCCGCGGGAGTGGGGAAAGTGAGCGAAGGCGAGTAGAGCAACCCGATTCGCAGGAAGAGACCGTCGATCACGAAGAGGAGGGGGAGGACGACGAGGACGATGCGCGCCACGGATGACCAGATCCGGTTGAGACGGCTCGACGGGCTCTCCTGTCCCCTGCTTTTCTCGAGTTCGCGCTTCCGCGCGTCGGTCATGAACTTTCGCTCCCAGTACGGAAATACGGNNAACCGAGATCACCGAAGCACCTGCGACCATCGTGGGTAGGGCGTTTTCGTCCCTAATCTCTTTCTTGGACCCCCTCCCGGATCGTTGATTTCAGTTTTCCCTGACGAATGGGAATCCCGCACTGCTCCGGCCGCATCCGCGGCCTGGAAACGCCTCAACAGTTCCATCGTGGGTTCCCGGAACTCCTCGACGGCGTCGCCCGTCCAGGCTAAACGAGCCCTTGGACTGAGTGAGCCAGAGGAGCATTCGGCTCCCGTCGTCGTGGATGACTTCGCGCAAAGCATCCTTCCATGGAGCCCAACGCTGACGTCGGGCAGACCGAATCCTCAAATCTCGTCCTGACTAGTACACGGCCGTAATCCCGACGAGGTCTTTCACGACATCCGTCTCGAGATCGAATTGTTCGGAGAAGAGCCGGTAGCAGAACAGCTCTTCCTTCGTCCTCACGGGTACGGGCACTCGTCCCTTCTCTCTCTCAAGTTCCGCGTTGGAGATCTGCCGATTTGCCTCATCGCGAATCACTTCGAAGGAGCCAGTTCCTTCCGCGAACTTCTGCTTGTTCCGCCAGAGCAGCTCCTCCGGAAGGGCGTCGGGGAAGGCCTTGCGCAGCAGCCACTTCTCCACCCGCTCTCGACCGTGAATCTTGAACTGCGGCGGCAGGCTCAGAGCGAACTGCACGTGCTCCCAGTCGAGGTAGGGCACGCGTCCCTCGAGGGAATGAGCCATCGTCATGCGATCCGTCCGCTGCAGGTTCACGTTGTGCAGGGCTTGGGTGATCCGCACGAGCTCCCCGTGCAGTCCCGCCCCGTCCGGGAATTCCCTGAGGTACTCATATCCGGCGTACAGCTCGTCCGCGCCCTCGCCCGTGAGGACGACTTTCACGTGCTTCCTGGCGAGTTCGGACACGAAGTACGTGGGCACGGCGCTCCGGATGAGTGCCGCGTCGTAGGATTCGAGGTGGTAGGCCACCTTCGGCAACGCCTTGAGGACGTCCTCCTCGGAGAACTCCCGAATGTGGTGCTCCGTTCCGATGTGCTCGGACGCCCGCAGGGCGCTCTCCAGGTCCGGCGCCCCCGCCATACCCGTGGAGAACGTGTGGAACGACTCGAGGTCCCGAGCCGCGAGGGCTGTCACGAGGGTGCTGTCCAGGCCGCCAGAACAGAACGTTCCCAGTGGCACGTCGGACATGAGTCGTTTGTTCACCGCGGCCGGGAGAAGCTTCCGCAGTCGGGCCAAGGTGGCTTCCTCTGTCCAGTCTTCCCGGAGGTCCGTGGACCACCGGACGAAGGGCTGGAAGCCTCGGTCCGGGCGGTACCAGTGGCCGTTCGGGAATTCCCGGACGCGCTTCGACGCGTGGATCAAGGCTTTGATCTCGGAGGCGAAGTAGAACGTCCCGTCTTCGATCGCNNATGCCCACTGGATCCCGCGCGAGATACAGTGACTGCCCGTCCCAGATTGCGAGGGCGAACATCCCGTCGAGGCGCGATGCGACCTCGGGGCCTAGGTCCTCATAGAGGTGAAGGGGAATCTCGCTGTCCGACCGCGTCCGTAAGCGGTGCCGGTCGAGATCCTTCGCCAGAGACCGATAGTTGTAGATCTCGCCGTTCGACACGGTGCATCGGCCCTCGGACTCGTCGAAGATGGGCTGGTGGCCGCCCTCGACGTCGATGATGCTCAGCCGCGCCTGCCCGATACCAATCCCGTCGGCGACGTAGAGGCCCCTGTCGTCGGGGCCCCGATGCCGGAGGGTCTCCACCATTCGTCGCAGGAGCTCTCGGTCCACATCTCCGGCCATGCCGGCGATCCCACACACGGGTGTCACCACACCTGNNACACCTGACGGCCCGCGTTCGTCACGAGGGCCCGGAGCATCGAGACGACCGCCGCGTGGACCTCGGCCCGCAGGCCGTCCGCGCTCGGCTCCACATGGCCCGTGATCCCGTCCATGAGGCCCGCGTCCGCCGCGGCCTGAAGGGCGAGGGTTTCCAGGGTGCCGTCGTGCATCGCGTCCGAGGACTCCGCAAGGAACGCCAGGCAAGCCTCCACGCCGTATGCGCCCCAGTTCGACACTGCGGACGCGACGAGGATGTCGACCTCCGTCTCCGGGGCGATGCCGCCTTTGCATGGGCACGCGCACGTCCTCCCGAAGGGCACCGCGTCCCGGATCGCGTCGCGGATGTTGCCCATCCCGATCTCGTTCCCGCCGTCGCCGATGCCGATCGTCACGATGCCGGCCTCTCGGGCGCGCTCGACGAGGGGATCGACTTTCGCGATGGGTCCCGTGACGTCGAAGCCCTTTCGCGTGTGGATCCGGCCGCGGGCGTTCATCCCGCCCTTCTCGATCGCGATGACCGCCGCAGGATGCAGCTCCTCGAGGGTCCGGTCGGACGCCTCGCGGGCCTTCACGAGGTCCTCCGGCCAGGGAACGACGGCGCCGGCGTGGATGGGGTGGTCCGACTTTGCCGCCCTCCTCGCCTCCTCGGGTGTAAGGGCGACGAGGCCCGCCCCTCGCACGACCCGCTCCGCAGCGGCCACCAATCCTCGCTCGACGGCGAACACGGGCACGGCCCCGAGGGCGAGGTTCAGGCTCCGGCCGAGGGCAGCCGCGCCGGGCGGTCCGTCCGTCTCGAAGATCTGCTCGGACACCCAGGGCCGGTCCGGCCACCCCGTCGCAAGGAGGACGACGTCCCCCTGCCGGATGCGCCTCCGCAGCAGGTTTGCGGCCGCGAGGGCGAGGGGCCTCCCCTGGCGCGTCCGCGCGGGTGGATAGAGGAGATGGACGACGCCGCGGAACGCGAGGTCTGCCGTGATGATCCGGTCCACGCTCTCGCCGAGCGCTTCCGGTAGGTCGGCCATGTCACGCAACCCCGAGCCACTTGAGGCGCTGTCGCTCCGTCATCGCCTTTCCCGTGGCGGGATCGACGGCCCGGCAGGCCCCTTCGATCATTCGGGTGACGGTCCTCCCGCATGCGGTCGCGTTGCCGAGGAGATGGGGGGCATCTAGGATGCCGAGCTTCACGGCCCTCGCGAGGGTCGCCGGATCCGCCCATGGGTCGTCCGCGCCCTCCGGCGCGACGTGCTTGATCCGTTCGAGGAGGAACCACGCCTCGTCGATGAGCTCCGCACGCCGGCTCAGGAGGGCCTCGTCCTTCAGGACATCGGGGAGGCCGAGCAAGGCGTTCCGGATCGCGCCCCGGGCGATTCGGCAGGACTCGACGAGCTCCTTGGGTCCCGTGTGGTANNGTGGTAGACAGCCTCCGAGTACCCCACGACGTGGACGATGTGCGGCCGGATGCTCATCATCGTGTGGATCGAGGAACCGATGTGCCCCTTCGCCTGGTCCATGTCCAGGGGCAGGCTGTTCAGCCCACTCCGCGCTTCCCGGAAGGCGCGAAAGGTCTCGTCCTGGAGGCCCTCCACGAGTTCGATCTTCGCGGTCATCTTCGCGAGGTCCATGGCCGGCGACGTGCCGCGGGGATTGTTGAACATGTACTGGGCCACATAGTCCCGGACGCCCGCCTTCTTCGCGTTGTACGCGGCGAGGAACGCCGCCGTCACGGCGACCGCGTCGGGCGCATCCCGGAGGGACCAGTGGTGGGCCTCGTTCACCTCGACGGGGATCGCCTTCGAGGCGTACCACCCCATCGCCCCGACGTTCTCCGCGATGGATATCTCGAGGGGTCGCTTCGAGCGACCGTCGAGGAGGCTGTACCAGAACAGGGGGATCGCCCCCCAGGCGATGTGGATCGTGTCATGGAGCATGGCCGCCCACTTCACGAGCTCGTTCGTCCCGCTGTAGCACCGGAGGAGGGGGTAGTTCCCCGTCCGCGTGGCTTCGTAGATTCGCCGTAGGTCCTCTGGCGATCGGACCATCACGCCGCCTGCCCCGTCGAGCTCTGGCCGCATTTGCTCCGGGTGGAAGAAGAACTCCTGGGCGTTCTGGTCCGGGGCGACGGACAGGACGTCAAGGACGTGGGCCTCGGCGACCTCCTGCGCACCGCGGACCGTGTCCTCCACGGACGGCATGCCGAAGTGGTGGCGCAGGAGTGGCGCCGGCCGGGCGTGCTCGATCCGCTCGAGGAGGGTGTGGGCGTACGCCTCCTCTCCCTGAGACGCGGCCTCGCCGCGGAGCCAGGCGACGATGTCCGTCGCGGGTTGGCTTCCGTCGAACACGGCGTCGAAGAGGCCGATGGACTCCGCCTCCGCCGCGCAGGGCGGCGTGCCGCCGAACACGAACCTGCGGTCCTTCCGGAGCCCCTCCCGGTCGACGGCCGCCTTGAACTCTTCGAGGACCGCGCGGGCGTTCTCCGGAGTGAGCCGGTACGAGACGGCGACGAGTTGAGGGTCCTCCGCCCGGATCGCCGCGATGACCTTGGGGACGGGCACCGCGGGGCCGAGGAACGTCACCTCGTAGCCGTTCTCCTCCGCAAGGTGGAGGAAGTTCACGATCCCGCCCGTGTGGACGCAGTTCCCGATCGAGGCGCCAAGGACCTTCATCCATTGCCTCCCGCCGCGAGGAGGCGGATCTCCTTCACGGACATCCCCTCGATCCCGAGGCGGTCCACCGTGCGGCCCTCCTTCCAGAAGTCTCGTCCATGGATCATGGAGGCGAGGTGGATGATTGTCCGGATCGTGGGCACGGGCACCCCCAGCATCTCTCCGATCGAGGCGATCGGCACGAGGCTCATCGGGACGTCCTCGAGGATGTACCGGTGGTTCAGGTGGGCCGGGGCCGTGATGCCCTTGTAGCTCGGGGTCGACTGGATCGCCTGGTACAGGTCGCGGCCCGGGGAGTTGTACACGAGGTAGAGCCACTCCCGCGCGGTGTGCGCGTGGATCCCGAGGGCCTCCGCGACGGCGACGCGCTCCCGGTCCATCGCCTCGAGGATCGCCGAGACGGAGGGCGTGATGCCTTCAAGGTAGTACTCGAAGTCCCCGTGGGTCGATTCGATTCGACCCGCGTTCAGGATCATGACGCCGGGGTGGAAGATCGCCCCGATGTTGTCCAGACCCGTCTTGAGGACGTTGTCGCCAGGGATGAACTGCGGGTACGCGACGCGGATCGCCTTGAGGACCTCGGGGGTCTTGTAGCTCGGCAGGGCCGCCAGGGCGACCTCGTTCTTGATGTCGAAGATGTGGGCGCTCGTCGGCTCGACATGCCTCGACGTGTAGAGGAACGTCTGGGCCTCCGCCACGATCACGTCCGCCTTTACCCCCTTCTGCAGGAATACGTTGCGGACCTCGAGGGCTCCGCCCGTGCGTCCGGGGTTGAGGAGGACGATCTGTCCGTCGGAGACGGCGTCCGCGAGGGCTCGGGCGATGTCCCCGTGGGCATGGGCCGGCACGGCGACCATCACGATGTCCACGTCCTCAACGGCCTCCTTGATGTCCGTCGTCGCGAGGGACACGCGTCCCTCGCCGGAGATGACGCCTTCGAGCTCGATGGACCCGCGCATGCGGATGTGCTCGACGCGCAAGGCGCTCCGGTTCCAGAGGTTCACGGGGAATCCCATCATCGCGAGGTGTCCGGCCATCGCGAGGCCGCCGTGACCTGCGCCGAGGACCGCGAATCGGGGAGCCATCCGCCTCGGCCCCCGACGGGCCCGCGCCCTCGCCGCCATCCGGCGGCTCACGATCACCTCGGCGGCCGGTGCCTCCGTGGCATCTCGGGAGCGGCCCACGCGGGGCACCTCGAGGGCGGCCTCCCAGTCCATCTCTCGCATCGTCATCCTCCTGATCCCGCGCCCGACGGCCCTCCGTGCGGGACCCTCGATATGGGATCCCCAACGAAGAAAGCTCCGGGGCCTCTCGGGCCCTAGCCCCCCGCGCGACGGGGGAGGGGGCGTCCCGTCGGAGTCGCGGCTGAATCTCGTGGCCCGCTTACGAGGAGCTTGTGCGGTAAATACCTTTCCCTTCTGGGTACGATTATCATAAACCGCCTTCCTTCGCCTTTTTCTGCAGGCGGTCGCGGCGCTGCTTCGACGTGAAGCCCGTCGCTCGCGCGAGGAAGCCGTTATAGGCCCGGATCGTGTCGGTCGCGGTGTCGTCCGGCGCACCCGGCTTCANNCCGTCCACGCCTCGAGCCGCTCCAGCGCCCCGTACGAGACGACGACCCTATCGCCTACCGTGGCGACGCTCCCGAAGATCTCCGTCGCGAGCTGCCGTAACCCGTCTCCCTGGACGACCTTCGCCTGCCCCCGCTTCAACTCGTAGGCCTGCATCGCGGTCCCACCCGGGCATGCTGGATTCGTGTCATGAACGTTGCGTCGCGCCGCGGGGGAAGGGATCCGCGGAGGTCAGCAGGAAGGCCTGCACGTCGACGTAGGTCCGCCAGAGTTCCTGGCNNTCTCGCCGCAGGCCGAGGGAAAATTCCTCGATCGCGTCGAGGACGCGTCCATCGCACGATCCGCAGTTGTGGGCACCCCGAGGGAGGCCGCCCGCGGTGGGATGGCTCTTCACGTTCGCCGTGAGGTCGCGGGTGCGTTCGAGGACCTCGACGACGGACCACAGCCAGGGGGGCCGGTACCCTCCCTGGCGGTACAGCCGGTCGACGACTGTGTGGCTCTGCACGTTCACCGGATTGAAGGAGATCGTATCGCTGTAGGGATCTGCGTCGCGACCCGAGCGGACCGCGTCCTCGATTCCCTCGCGCTCCGTGAGGAAGGGCGGCTTGATCAGGAGGTACGTCTTCACGGTCGCCCCGACGTCGTGGGCTAGGTCTGCCGCGCGGGCGTGTTCCTTGAGGCCCCACACCTTGTTCACGCTGTGCCGCAACACGCGTTCGTCCGTCGACTCGAGTCCGAGGGCGATCTCGAGGGCGTCCACGAAGCCCAACGCGTGCTCCAGCTGGTCGCGGCGGAGGAGATGGGAAAGGGTCTCGACGATCACCTTCTCGCATCGGTCGCCGAGGGCTTCCAGGATGCGCGCGCGGGCCTCGGGGGTGACCTCGTGGTCGTCGAAGAAGTTGCCGGACGTGTAGACCTTCGCAATCGGCTGGCCCACGTGCTTCGGCACGACGACGTCGAGCTGGTGGAGGAGATCGTCCGTGGAAACCTCCCGGGCCACGTCGTTCACGTAGCCGCACATGGAGCAGCCGCTCGCCCGGGCCCAGTAGCAGCCCCGGGTCCGGAAGATGATGACCCAGGCGTCCACGACCCTCTTGTGGAGGAGGTCCTTCTCCGTCCACGTCGCGATGTACGCCCGCGGATCGAAGTCCCGGGGCCGTCGGAGGTCCTTCACGAGCTGCGGCAGGCGCATAGGCCGCGGCTCGAAGGGGGGCAGGCTGAAAAAGGTTTGGACGTCAGGGGCGGTCCCGCAGGGCGGACAGACCGAGCAGCACGCCCGCCCCGAGGAACAGGAAGCCGAAGAACTGGAGGAGGAACGCGACTTCCGGCAGGACGTTCACGGGGACCGAGACTGCCATGATCCGCGGCGCCTCCACGAGGATCTGGTAGAGGATCCAGCACACGATGCCGAGGGTCGCGAGCCCGATTCCCGTCGCGGGATTCCGGTGCCGGTGGACGATGATCGCGGGACGCGCCNNTCCTTCGGCACTAGCGCCGTCCTGGCGGCTGGGGTCGCGAACGCGGGTCCCGGCGAGACGCGCGGCCCCGGAAGATCCGCGGGCGCATACCGTTGCTCCGAGTCACACCACCAGCGACTGTAGCGCTCGATCCAACGGAGGGTCTGTCCGCACGTGGGGCAGGCATGTTTGTAGGACGGCAGGCGAGCGTAGCTCTTGCAGGAGTAGCAGTACCAGCGGTCGTACCGGGCGATGTAGTCGAGTTCGCGTCCGCACGTGGGACAGGGATGGGCGGGTCGGGCCGTTAGACCGGCCGACGGCTTTGCGGCCGGGGCACGTTTCGGAGGCGCCCCTTGCGCGGGCTCGGGCTTCACCTCGAGCATCAATCCCGCGCCTGAGGGAGCCCCCATTGCAGCCGCGGGTCCGGTGGAGGTCCCCTGTTCCAGCTTGGGCTCCACGGGCGCGATCGTCGCCTCCTGGTCCGCGGGGGCGGGCCGTTCCGGTTCTGGTTCCACGGCGGCGGGCTTCTCGAAGCTGACCTCGAGCTTGGCCTCCTCGGGAGGTTCCTGNNGTTCCTGCTCGTCGAGAAAGCTCAGCAAGCGTTCCTTGAGTTGCTCCTTCGTGCCAGAGGGATTGAGGTCATATGCCTTGCATAGGTCGAGCAAGCGGGCCTTCTTCGCTTGGAGGATCTCCTCGCGGTCGAGGGGAGGCCGTTCCTCGCCCTCGATGTCCTCGGCTGGCTCAGGGGTCTCTGAGGGGCTCGACTCCGCAGCTTTCGCGGGTTCTTCTCCGGTGGTGTCGGAAGGCGTCTCGGAGGGAGCTTCCGGGGACTCTGGGGCGACCTGGG
>JABAOD010004958.1_pt1 | contig 12621 bp, 7 predicted proteins | sample 7062151 | NCBI WGS metagenome assembly JABAOD01 (sample SAMN14538626, study PRJNA623070) | marine sediment metagenome | biome: marine biome [ENVO:00000428]; feature: marine pelagic biome [ENVO:01000023]; material: deep marine sediment [ENVO:00002113] | place: India: Gulf of Khambhat ...
ACTTCGTCTTCTTCATCGGAATCAGCCACGTCGGCGCTCTTATGTCGGCGATCCTCCGTCTATCGAATGCAGCATGGCGGAAGCCGGTCACTCGGATGGCCGAGGCAATAACCGTCTGCTCGCTGGCGGTCGGAGCAGCCATGCCGATCGTCGATCTCGGGCGTCCCGATCGCCTACTTGAGGTGATCATTCATGGGAGGATTGAGTCAGCTATTCTCTGGGACTTCGTCTCGATCGCCACCTATCTGACGGGAAGCCTCCTGTTCCTCTACCTCTTTCTTATCCCTGATCTGGGGCTCTTGCGGGACCAGTCGAAGCGCTTTGGCTTCGGTCGCATCCGTCAACTCCTCTACACAAAACTAGCCGCTGGCTGGACCGGGTCTGAGGGCCAGAAGGTCGCCCTGAACAAGGCGGTCTCCATCATGACAGTCCTGATCCTGCCGATTGCCATTTCAGTACACACCGTGGTCTCGTGGATTTTCGCGATGACCCTCCGCGTCGGCTGGGACAGTACCATCTTCGGCCCATACTTTGTTGCTGGAGCGCTATTCTCAGGGGTCGCATCCGTCCTCATGGCCATGGCCTTGTTCACTCATTTCTTCCACCTCGAGGACTACATCAAGCCTGTCCACTTCCGCAACCTGGCCATGATTCTCCTGGCTCTGGATGTCGTGTATATCTACTTCACCCTGAACGAATTCCTCGTGGCGGCCTACAAGATGGAGGGTAGCGAGGCGGTTCTCCTCCCCATCCTGGGGTCAGGTCAATTCGCCGCTGCCTTCTGGGCCGTCCAGTTCTTGGGCCTCATCATTCCGGGCATCATTCTTGCTCACCCGAAAACCCGCACGACGTTAGGCATCGCCATCGCAGCCACCCTAGTCAACGCCACCATGTGGCTCAAACGGTACATCATAGTCGTCGCGACTCTGGTGACCCCCCAGATGCCCGACACTCCCCTAGGGGCTTACTTCCCCTCCTGGGTCGAGTGGTCAATCACGGCGGCCGCCTTTGCAGGCTTTGTGCTTCTCTATGCCATCTTCTCCAAGGTCTTCCCGATCGTCTCGATATGGGAGGTAACCGAGGAGGAGCCACCCGAGGGAGAGCCTCAGGTCGTGGAAAGGGAGGTCCTCGCATGAGGCCAATGGTGACGATTCCGGTCGTGGCTTTCTTGGTGCTGATGGCCATCCTGCTGGTGCCAGTCCCGAATGGTCCCATACCCTCGGCGCATGCCACACACGGTGGTGACATTCTGTGTCCCAGCCTCCCTGATCCGGTCCACGATGGGACAGTGATGCGGGGGGAGTATGCAGAGAACTTCTTCGATTCCCGAACGAAGACACTTGTGTACTTCAACTGCAAACAGGATGCCAACAGGACCATGCACCTGGCGCTGGTCAGCCCGCAGCATGAATGGACGGAGATCAGGTTTCAGGCGACGAACGAGTGGAACGGGAATTTCAACGCAATTCGAGTCTCCATGTCGGGGTCCTCAGCTATGGCGCTCGATGGGTTCATAGATGGTAACGCCCCTAGTTTCGTCGAAGACCAGGCGATAGGCGGTACAGACGACGTCGTGGGACTAGTGGGAGCCACAGGCCCTAATCAGTACGTCTACGAGTTCGCCTTTCCTCTCCTTTCTTCGGACTCGTATGACAGCCAGCTCACCGTCAACGGATCATTCGCCTTCCAACTCGTCCTCGGGAACGGGGATGCCAGCGCGGAATCTGAGCCCCGATTCCTTCAGATCGGGCAGGGCCCAACCATGGGGCTTTGGACGTCCGTGGAACTCTCGCTTCCTGAGGGCAACCTCCCTGGAGACCCCGCAGAGATGCTGGTGAGTCTGCGGGACAACAGGTCGCGACCACTCGCGTTCAGACCCGTGTCCGTATTCGTAAGAACGACGTTTGGGTTCCTAGACGTCGAGACCGTCCTTACCAACGAACAGGGCCTCGCCTCAGTCCTGTACGCTCCTCGGGAGGCGGGTTCGTATCTAGTCGGGGCCGCCTTCGAGGGGGAATCCGGCTTCCTCGCGAGCGTGTCGTGGCTCCGGCTGGCACTCTCCTCTCCGACGCAAGAACTTACCATCCTCCCGAGCGGCGACCTCATCGTTCGGGCGGTCATCGTACTGATACTCGGAGGGGTCTGGGGTGCGTATGCATACACCGTTCTCTTGGTCAGGCAAGCGATCCGCTCGAAGGAGGGCCAGTCGGCCGGAACCAAGGCAGCTAGGAGCAGGATTTCGAAATGAGGCAAAGAGCAGCGAACAGCTGGGACCGCGTGTACAGAAGATGGCTTCCAGCCGCAACGCTGGGAGCGATTCTGATGATTGGCGTGTGGATCAGCCTCGTATCCACAGGGGCGCCGGTATCTGTTACCATCCCCCTCTCAACGACATCCGTCTTCGATGTGGACCTTGACGGTGATCCAACGACCGGGGCATGGGCAGACGCTCTCTCGGTGACCATCCCCCTCGAGACCGGTGCACCTGCGCCCTACGGCACCGCCGTCCTCTACGCGAAGCACGACGGTTCGAACCTGTATCTCCGTATCGATGGATCGATCGATGTTGCATGGGTGAGCGGTTCTCAGGATCACTTTTGGCTCGGCATACAGGTCTCGCGTGTGCATACTTCCCATCACTTCGGTGGCGAATGGGACGGAACGTTCTTCGGCTTCTGGAATGGAGCACAATATGCGCCGATGCCGGTGTATCCTCCCAGGGCAGTAGACACTCACGGCTTTGACAGACCGCCCGCACCCGACACCCTGCAGGATGTCTTCGGGATTCTCCGCTACTCCGGCTCTGTCGCCCCATATGATTTCACTGCCGAGTGGCGGCGCTCCCTTGACAGTCAGGATGACGAGGACATCGTTTATGAGGCGGACGGCGCCACCACGTACAACTTCTTCGTGACCACAGACTCTGACAGCGGGGGGAGCCGAGGAGGGAGTATCTCCCATCGGCAGATAACCAACCTGAACTCTTTTAGGCTGGAGGCCACAGGGTCCACAGACCTCCCACCGACCATCGTACACACACCCCCCTTGGAGATTGTTGCGGGGGAGGCGACCACCCTGAGTTCACGAGTTGTAGACGTCCAAGGCGTGGCTGAAGTCCGAGTGAACTATACAGACGTTCATGGACTTGGTGCTAACGAGAGCATGATGCTGGTCGGCTCATTGTACGTTTACAACTTGCCAGCGCAGAACGCCTCTGGAACGCTTGCCTACTTCCTGTGGGCGCTTGACGTAAATGGCAATGAGGCGCTGACCGGCACATACGAGATCCCAGTCGTGAAACTGCTGCCGACGCCATCTCTCAGCGAAGTGGTCTCGGTGGGAAGTGAATGCCTGCTTGTCAGCTGGTATGAAGTACCCCACACCGACTTGGCCGGGTATCGTCTGTATCGCTGGAACTCATCCTTGGAAACGATGATAGAAATCGCTACGCTGTCGGCGGATGATCTTGATTATATGGACTGCAACCTGGAACCGGACCACACCTACAGTTACTGGCTCGTCGCCTTCGACGCTGAGGACAATGAGTCACCGCCTTCAGCCCTTAAAACCGGTCGGACCCCCGGGCCATCGGAATCCAATCCTTGGTCTTTGGCGGTTGTGGCCTCGATTATTGCCGCCAGCTTGATATCGATAGCAATAGGCGTGGTTGTCTTGCGACGAAGGTCGAACTAGAATCGGCCTTGAAGGTGTCCCAGGCCGTTGTCTCACTAGTGCTAGTGGCCTGAGTAGTTTCAGAGCGGCAAGAATTCCGAAGAGGCTTATCGCCGAGGGAAAACGCCATTCGGAACCCCTGCAAGTTCCAAAGGGCGCCAGCACCTCTCCGTCTACCAACGCCTGGAGATGGTGGTTACCCCCGAGGCCATTGGTCGATAGAGCAGACAAAGATTTCGCACCACAGCGTCTCTACTATGCACACCGGGCGAGTTATGAAGGCGTGGCAGAAGTCGGAGAGTTAAACGTGTGCTATATAGTGTTTATATAACTCATATGATAGGTATATTATTTATCATACTAATTAAACTGATTCACAGTTACCCTCCACAGGTCTCGGCAGGGCTCCACAGAACGGAAGGAGGCTCGCCAGCGTCCACCTGTGGGACAAGAGGTGAGGACATGCCTGAGAACCGACACACTGCCACAGCCTTTGGCATGGATGAGGATGGAAACCGCGGGACGGACGAGTTCTTGACTCTAGGGAGCGATGTTCGGATGAAGATTCTGAAGGAGCTTCTGCAGGGAGACAGGGGCATTGCAGAGCTTGCGGCCGTGGTCGGTCTGCACCCCGTAACCGTGCGCTACCATGTCAACATCCTCGTTCGCGATGGGCTCGTTGAAAAGCGGACCCAACGACGGGAGGGCGAAGTGGGTAGGCCCCCCGTTCGCTTTCGGTTGCGTCATGAGCGGATGGTCGGCGGCTTCCCACCTCGTCGGTATCAGGTTCTCTCCGAGATTCTCTTGGGAATCATCGAGCAATCCTTGGAGAAAGAGGAGTGGCAGAGGGCGCTGTACGTCGCCGGCCGGGAATTTGGCCGACAGCTGATTCAAGTCATTGAACGGAAAGATGAGGTCTCGTCGTGGAGCCCAGCGCGATTCGTTCGCCACTACCTGGAGGGTGCCCTGGCTGAGATGGGGCTGGTGACAGCGCTGGCCGATCAAGGCGATGATTTCGTCTCATATCGCGCGTTCACATGTCCATTTCAGGAACTCGCGATCAAGTATCCCGACAAGATCTGCAATCACCTGGACCTGGGCTTTCATACAGGCGTTTCTGAACGACTGGGCCCTGGCGTCATTCATGAAAGGCTGGCCTGCATGGGCCATGGTGATCCCTACTGCGAATACTACGTGCGGTGGTCTCGAGGGAAGCAGTAGAGACGGTGATCGATTTGGAAGGCGATGAGGGAATCAGCCGGAGGAGATTCCTTAGAATCGTCTCGGGGGGTGTAACGGCCGGGGCCTTGGGTCTCCTCTTTTCCGATCGGATTCTCGAGATTGTGGGATGGTCTCAGACGGATGCTCGCGCCGTAACCGGTGATCGACGGCAGTGGGTTATGCTCATCGACCTCGCGAAATGCGACGGGTGCGGTGAATGTACAGTGGGATGCACTCAGGAGCACTTCGTCCCAGAGGGGCAAGAATGGATCAGGGTCTTCAAGGTGCAGGATGAGTTTGGGGCGGAATACTTCCTCCCTCGACCTTGTATGCAATGCCAGAATGCACCCTGCGTGAAGGTCTGTCCCGTGGGTGCTACCTTCCAGCGGGATGACGGGGTCATTCTCATCGACCACAACCGTTGCATCGGCTGTCGATACTGTATGGCGGCATGTCCTTACGACGCCAGATCCTTCAACTGGGGCCAACCGTCGCACACCCCTGAGGAACTCCAGCATCCCTACTCCATCGATGAGCCCTGGCCCCATCGCGTAGGCACTGTGGAGAAGTGTATGTTCTGTGCTCACTACGCAAAGCAGGGCAAGCTACCGGCATGCGTTCGAGCCTGCACGGCAGAGATGGGGGACGGCGCGATCTACTTCGGTGACCTGCGGGAGGACGCTGTTTCCAACGGCGTTGAGACGATTTCCCTCTCCAAGACCCTCCGAGAGAATGGCGGCTTTCGATTCAAGGAGGAGCTGGGAACGCACCCGCGGGTATGGTACCTCCCTGCCAGGAGGTCATAGGATGGAAGCGACCCCAACGGTAGACCCCGTTCTGGTGCAACCTATCCGAACCACCACCTGGCGCTTCTACCTGGTTTGCACAATCCTCGCAGCTATCGTGGCTCTCGGCACCTATGGGTACGTCCTTCAGCTCCAGAACGGCCTAGCGGTCACTGGCCTGAATGACAGGGTGAGCTGGGGCCTCTACATATCGAATTTCGTCTTCTTCATAGGCATAAGTCACGCCGGGACTCTCATCTCTGCGATACTGCGGGTGACAGGAGCAGAGTGGCGTCGCCCCATCACGCGCATGGCCGAGTCCATCACGGTCATCGCCATCATTATCGCCGCCGTCTTCCCCATAATCGACCTGGGCCGCCCGGACCGGGTGGTGCACGTCTTTGAATATGGACGGGTGGAGTCAGCCATCCTCTGGGACTTCGTCAGCATCTTCACCTACCTAGTTGGCAGCCTCATATACCTCAGCCTTCCCATGATCCCGGACGCCGCCATCCTGAAGGTGAAATATAAGTTGGGTCGCTTCCGGCAGTTACTTTACGACTTACTGGCGCGGCGCTGGAAGGGTAGTCGCTTTCAGAAGCTGGCCCTCCAGAAGTCCATCGGCATAATGGCCATCATAATCATCCCCGTGGCTATCTCTGTCCACACGGTGGTCTCTTGGATTTTCGGCATGACACTGCGGGTAGGGTGGAGCACTGCCATTTATGGCCCCTACTTCGTAGTGGGCGCCATCTTCTCGGGAATAGCCACGCTCCTGATCGCCATGGCTGTCTTCCGGCGCGTCTATCATCTGGAGAAGTACATAACGGCGAGGCACTTCCGCAACCTCGGCATCCTCCTCCTAGTCCTGGACATTGCCATCATCTACTTCAGCCTGAGCGACTACCTGACGGCCGCCTACGGGAGTGAGGCCCAAGACGTCAGGTGGCTGACGGCGCTATCCTCCGGGCCATACGCCGTCCTCTTCTGGGGCATGTTCATTGGTGGCTTCATCGTCCCCGCCTTCATCCTTGGGATGAAACGCACGCGAACCATCGCTGGCGTTGTGGTCTCCGCCATCCTGGTCGACGTTGCCATGTGGGTGGAGAGGTTCCTCATCGTTGTCCCTACGATGGCCACGCCTCAGCTTCCCTTCGACTGGGGTGTTTACCAGCCCACATGGATCGAATGGTCCATCACCGCTGCTTCCTTCGCTGCCTTCGCACTCCTGTACGCCATCTTCTCCAAGATCTTCCCCATCGTTTCCATGTGGGAAGTCGGTGAAGAGGCGGAGGCACCCAGCGAGGTTACTGCGCCGGCAGAGGAGGTGGGCGCGTGAGACGTATGGCGTGGATATTCTTCATGGCCATTCTGCTGTCGTTGCTGCCCCTGGGAGTCTCCCTCGGTCCAGTTGGCCCAATGCCCACTGCTCAGGCTACTCACCAAGTCGATATTTACTGTCCGACCACCGGCGAGTATGTATCCGACGGCGTCCTCGAACCCTCCGAGTATTCGGAGAGCTTCTTCGATTCAAAGACCAAGATACTGGTGTACCTCGGTTGTCTTGAGGATGACGCCGGGACGATGCGCATCGCTCTTGTGAGTCCCTGGGATGAATGGACGGAGGTTAGGTTTCAGGCATCTGACCAGTGGGACGGCAGTTTCAACGTTGTAAGAGTCTCCATGTCGGGGCCCATGCCCATCGCAATGGACGGCTTCTTGAGGACCTCAGATGCGAGTTTCGTTCCCGATCAGATCTTAGGAGGCACTGATGATGTCCTCGACCTTGCGGCAACCCACCACGACGACTATCACATCTTCGAATTTGGAGTGCCCCTACGCTCCTCCGATGCTTATGACAGCCAGATCAGCACTGGGGACTCCATCTACTTCCAGTTGGCTTACGCTTCGGACACGGAGACCTTCATTGAATCAGACCCGCACTCCATAAACCTCGGTACCACGAGACCGCCCCGCCGATGGACGTCAGTTGAACTGTCCCTTCCAGGAGGCAGTGCTGCTAAGGAAGTTGCAGAGATGCTGGTTAGCCTGCGAGACGAGATGTCCAGGCCGTTGTCTCTCAGGCCCGTTTCAGTTTTCGCTAGTACGGCCTTCGGGTACCTAGACATGGGGATCGTGTATACGAACGAGCAGGGGGTAGCGGTCGTGAACTACACGCCGAGGGATGAGGGTGTTTACCTGATTGGAGCGGCCTTCCCAGGTGAGGAGGGCTATCTCGCCAGTGTTGCGTGGCATCATCTGGTCCTCGCACCACCCACCGCCCAACTCGGTCTCTTCCTGAGGGGCCTTCTCGTTATCGAGGCGCTCATCGCTCTTGTGGTCGGTGGAGTTTGGGCTACGTATGCGTACTCTTTTTATGTCCTTCGACAATCCCTGAGGTTCCCTGATGGAGGTCTTTCGATTGAGTTTAGGACGGGTAGAAGATGACACACGCCAGGGATGGCTGGTGGCTCGCTGACTGAGGTGTACTAATCCATGTGGTTGGGATCTGGCAGGAGACTCAAATCCTCAGCTTCTACAGGGATTCTCGCAGCCCTACTGCTCATGGCCTTCTGGGCTAGCCATGCGTCCGTGGCGGTGCCTGTTTCCATCACCATACCCTTTTCACCAACGCTTATCCCTGATGCCGATCTCGACGGTGACCCTTCGACAGGGACCTGGGGGGACGCCCTGTCCGTCGATGTCCCCCTTGAGAACGGACAAGCGGGGCCCGTTGGCGTCGCGACGATGTATGTCAAGCACGACGGCAGTTCCCTTTACTTCCGGCTCGATGGCGCCATCGATGTACCATGGGCGAGTGCAACGGCCGACCACTTCTGGTTGGGAATCCAGATCTCCCCGACAGACACCTCCCATCACGGAGGGGGCAAGTGGGACGGCACCTTCTTTGGCCTCTGGGATGGGGTCGACTATACCCCGCAACCTACATACCCGCCCAAGGCAGTGGACACCAACGGTTTTGGCAGACCGCCCGCCAAGGACTCTTCCCAGAATGTCGTGGGCACCCTCACGTATTCCGGAACGGCCTCTCCGTACGTCTATACGGCGGAATGGAGAAGGCCACTGAACTCGGGCGACCCCGATGACCTCACCTATGAGGCCGATGGGACCACCACCTACAACTTCTTCATAACAACGGATTCCGACGAAAACGGGAGCAGCGGGGGGACGGTTTCCCACAGTGGGGTCACAAACCTGAACAGGCTCAGAATTGCTGTGGGAGGCGGGGTTGACAGGCCGCCCACGATACGGCATACTCCTCCCCTCGACGCCAGACTGGGAACTGAGATTGCACTGGTAGCGAGCGTGGAAGACGAGGAAGGGGCCGTGGGTTCTGTGAAGGTGAACTACACCGGGGTCCTTGGCGAGTTCAAGAACGAGACCATGACCCTCTCAGGGACTTTCTATACATACACAATACCTGCCCAGGATCAGCTGGGAACGGTGACCTACTTTATATGGGCCACGGACAACGCCGGCAACGAAGCGCGCACGCCCCTATTTGCCGTGTCGGTAACAAAATCTGTCGTGCCCCCGTCTCTCACGGTCGCCCCGGCAGCAACAGCCGGGTGTCTGCTGATTAGCTGGGATCCTGTACAAAGCGATGATGTGGCAGGTTACCGTCTGCATCGCTGGAATGCGTCTCGCACCACCATGGAGCCCATTGCAGAACTGCCCCCAAGTGCAACAAGCTACGAAGACTGTAGTCTTGAATACAATCACGTATACAGCTACTGGATTGTTGCCCTTGATGATGCGGGCAATGAGTCGCCTCCCTCCGCGTTGGCTAACAATCGGACGATCGCACCGCCGCCGAAGGTTCCAGATTTCCTTCCCTATCAGTTGACCATCGCCATCTTGCTCGTCCTTGCCATAGCCTTATCTATAGTTGTCGCTCAACATCGTAGATTCTTAAAGCCGCGAAATTAGGCGAACGTGAGGGATTAATGTGAAGACACTGCGAATTGTCCTGGTAGGTCTCTTAGCAATGGCTGCCATGGGTATCAGCCTTCTCTCTACAGCTGTGCCTGTCTCCATAACCATTCCCTGGTCCTCCGTGCCCGTTGCCGATGCGGACTTAGATGGCTTTCCTGGAACCGGTGAATGGAGCGATGCTGGCCCGTGGACAATACCCTTGGAGAACGGTGAGTCCGGCTCATATGGCACGGCAACTCTCTACGCAAAGCATGACGGCACCTACCTATACCTCAGAATCGATGGCTCGATTGATGTACCTTGGGCTAGCGCTTCGGGCAACCACTTCTGGTTGGGATTCATAGTTTCTCCTTCGGGTACATCCCACCATGGGGGAGGTACATGGGACGGAATCTTCTTCGGTTTCTGGAACGGGAACGAGTACTCGCCTCAGCCGACCTTCCCACCCCCGGTAGTGGACACGTTTGGTTTCGACAGACCTCCCATCAAGGATGCAAACCAAGATGCCTTTGGATACATGCGATCCTTCGGTTCCTCTCCTCCCTACAGCTTTACGGCGGAGTGGAAGCGGCCCCTCAACAGCGGTGACGCCAACGACCTCGTCTATGTGGCCGACGAGACCACTACATACAACTTCTTCGTGACGACGGACTCCGACGGTGGCGGTAGCTCTGGGGGGAGCATCAGGCATCGGCAGGTCACCAACCTCAATACTCTGAAGATCGCCACGGCGCAGGCCCCGCCCACGGCGGCCTTCACGTTCACACCGAGCAACCCGAATGTGGGTGAGACAGTAACCTTCGATGCTTCCAGCTCCTCGGACCCCGATGGGACCATCGTCTCCTACGACTGGCAGTTCGGGGATGGGACCACCGGCACCGGAGTGAGCGTCACCCATCCCTATGGCGCCTCGGGGACCTACAGCGTCAATCTGACTGTCACGGACAACGACGGGCTGACGAATACCACCACGCGGTCGGTTCCCGTCAATGCGCCACCGACGATCGACCTCACGACGCCCGACGGTGGCGAGGTATGGAGTGCAGGAGCCACCCACGCCATCAGGTGGAACATGAGCGATGTCGAGGACTCGGAGCCCGCCCTAAGGGTCTGGCTGAACTACTCGACAGACGACGGGCTGTCCTACTCCCCCATTCCAGGGGCCCAGGGGATCTCGGGGCTGACATGTCCCTGTACGTTCGACTGGGCCACCCCGGTGGTCGACACTCAGCTCGCGAGGGTAAAGGCCACGGTTCTTGACGGGAACCAGGCAGCCGGGGTCGACGTCAGCCTTTCGGCCTTCACCCTCGATGCCACTGCCCCCTCTGTGGTGGGGACCTTCCCCACGGATGGTGCGACGGGGGTCCCCCCCACGACCACCGTGGAGGTGACCTTCAGCGAGGCCATGAATAAACCATCCGCCGAGCAGGCCTTCTCCCTGAAGCGCAACGACACTGGGGCCTACCTCCCAGGCACCTTCACATGGTCCGGCCTCACGATGATCTTCACCCCCGGCACAACTCTGCCCCAGGGCATCCCCTTCCTGGCCCGGGTCAACGCCACGGCCCTCGATGCCAGCGATCCCGGCAACCCGCTTCCCGCTGCCTTCACCTTTGGCTTCACCACGGCGGACCTGGTCCCGCCAACCATCGAGAACGTCACGGTCACGCCACCCGTCCAGGAGTCCGGTGGTTCTGTGAACATCACTGCCATCGTGACCGACAATGGCGTCGTGGCCGCCGTATGGATCGAAATCACGGACCCTGACGATCTGGTCGTGGGCAACTTCTCCATGGAGTGGGATCCAGGGAGCGGTCGATACTACCACACTGCGACCTACACCACGACGGGAACGTACACCTTCAACCTCTCGGCAGCCGATGCGGCAGGAAACTGGAACTCGACCAGCGGATCCTTCGTGGTCGAGGACACGACCCCCCCGACGATTGACCATACTCCTCCACCAGGAGCCGTGGTCGGCACGAACATCCCCCTCGAGGCGACGGTGACGGACAACAACGTCGTCGCCCAGGTGCGCGTGAACTACACGGACGTGAACGGTGTGACGTGGAACGAGAGCATGGTCCTCTCGGGCTCGCTCTACACCTACGCCATTCCCGCTCAGAACCAGACAGGCACTCTTCAGTACTTCATATGGGCTGTGGACCTCAGCGGCAATGCGGCGTCGACTCCTACCTACGATATCACGGTGGAGAGCTCCGATGCGACGCCCCCAGCCATATCCAACCTTACCGTGAACCCGCAGAACCAGGACTTCTCGTTCCCCACGAACATCTCGGCGACCGTAACGGACAACGTCGGGGTGAGTGCCGTTACCCTGAACGTGACGGATCCCACCGGGGCGAGCCTGGGCAACTTCACCATGACGAAGAAAGGAGGGACCAGCACCTACTTCCGGGAAGACACCTACGGCGTCTTGGGCACCTATACCTTCGTGATCTGGGCCACCGATGCGGTGGGCAATGTGGCATCGACCTCCGGAGGTTTCAACATCGTGGACACGCTGCCACCTATCCTGGGAACGCCGTCGGCGGGACCAGACCCTCAGGAAGTCTACCAGGTCGTGAACTTCTCTGTCGTGGTGACGGACAACTACCAGGTGGATGCCGTCTGGATAAGAATCGATGACCCCGATGGCGTCCTGGTGGGCAACTTCACCATGACGCTGGTCGGTGGGAGCTACACCTACTCCTCCAGCTTCGACAAGCTGGGAACATACTCCTACACCATCTGGGCATGTGATGTCTCGGGCAACTGTGCGTCCGCAGGAGGCCAGTTCATGGTCCGAGACACAACTCCTCCGCAGGTAGGTCCAGCATCCGTAACGCCCAGTCCCCAGGAGGTCTACCAGACGGTGGACTTCTCCGTGAGCGTCACGGACAACTACCAGGTGGGATCGGTGAGGGTAAACATCTCAGACCCAGAAGGAAACTACCTGGGCAACTTCACCATGACGCTGGTCGGT
>JABAOD010000786.1_pt1 | contig 12614 bp, 14 predicted proteins | sample 7062151 | NCBI WGS metagenome assembly JABAOD01 (sample SAMN14538626, study PRJNA623070) | marine sediment metagenome | biome: marine biome [ENVO:00000428]; feature: marine pelagic biome [ENVO:01000023]; material: deep marine sediment [ENVO:00002113] | place: India: Gulf of Khambhat ...
GCCTGATGGCGGCACCCCGCCGTATGCGATTCCGGCCGGGACGAGTCTGCCCGGGGGCGGGTTTCTCGTCCTGTTCGGATCGGCGACCGGGGTGGGACTCAACAACGCTGGAGATTCGGTTCGGCTCCTCCGCGCCGACGGCTCGGTTGCTGACTCCTTCACCTACCCTTCTCTGAGCGGTTTCTACGATCGGTCTTTCGGTCGGGACCCGGACGGTTCAGGAGGCTGGACGGACGCGCATCCGCCCAGTCCCGGGGAACCCAACGGATTCCTTCCCGACCCAACTCCCACGGGATCTCCTTCTGCCACTCCGTCAGAGTCGCCCACTGCCTTGGCCACGCCTAATCCGACATTGGCCCCGACGGCCACGGCCTCGCCTCCTCCGACGCTTCCCCTACTCATCACCGAGGTTCTCTATGATGGGACGGCAGCCGCGACAGAAGGGGACGAGTTCGTGGAGATCCTCAATCCCCACCCTGGCCCGGTCGATCTCCTCGGGTATCTCTTGGGAGACGAGGAGACGCCTGGCGGGGGCGAGGGCATGTACAGCTTCCCGCCCGGGTCGACCGTGGATGCGGGAGAACTCTTGCTCGTTGCCAAGAATGCGGCCGCGTTCCAGGGGCGGTTCGGGTTCTTGCCGGACTTCGAGGCGCGGGCGGGGGGAGAGGGATTTGTCGATACGCCGGGAGTTCCGGACCTGATCCGAGAGACGGACCTGGCCTCGGGACAGTGGGCGCTCGCCAATGCTGGCGACGAGTTTCTGCTGATGGGCCCCGATGGGTCCCGTGCGGACTCGATCGCGTACGGAAGCGGGGATAGGGCGGCGGCAGGGGTGGTCGGCGACCTGCGGGCACCTGCTCCTCAGTCGCTCCAGCGGACGGGAACGCGGGATACCGACAACATGGGGGAGGACTTCGCGACCGGAGAGCCCAACCCTGGGATCCTCTCTCATCCGCTCCCCAGCCCGACCCCGGCACTGCCTACACTCCAGGTGGTCTGGCTGAGCGAGTTTCTGCCCCAGCCAGGGCGGGACTGGAACGGCGACGGAAGGGCAGATACGGGGGACGAGTGGATCGAGCTCCACAACCCGGGCACGACCGCGGGGGAGCTTGCCGGGTGGCAGCTAGATGACATCTCCGGCGGGGGCAGCGATCCTTTCGTACTGCCAGAGGGGACCCTGATCTCGGCGGGCGGGTACCTGGTGCTGTTCGCCGGGCAGACCGGGGTGCGGCTCAACGACGCCGGGGACTCGGTCCGCCTTCTACGTCCGGACGGCTCGCTGGCCGACGAAGCGATCTATGACCGGAGTCCCGGGCGGGATCGCAGCTTGAGCCGCCTTGCGCCAGGGCCGGGACCCTGGAGCGGCGACTACCTCGAGACGCCCGGGGCTCCGAACCGTCCCCAGCCTCCTCAGGCCCTGGGCGAGATCGAGGACACGGCCTCGATAGCGGAGACGCGGGCGATGGCCACTGGCACTCAAGTTGTGACATCGGGCCAGGTGTCTGTCCCGCCTGGGGTCCTCGGATCTCAGACCTTCTATCTCCAGGGGACGGCCGGTGGGATAAGGGTCCGTTTGGCTGAAGGGACGGTGCCCCCTCTGCCGCTCGGGGCTTGGGTTCGGGTCCGCGGCGAGGTTTCGCTGTGGATCGGAGAGCCGGAGGTGCTGGTGGCGCGGCCGGGAGGCGTGGCCCTATTGCGGGAAGGGCGGCCGCTCGCTCCCGAGGAGACGATCACCGGTGACATCGCCCCCCGTCTGGCCGGGCGGCTGGTGAGCGCAGTGGGGTACGTGACAGGGGTGCAAGCCGGAGGGGATGGTCTTTGGCTGGACGACGGAACGGGACCGGTCCTGATCGTTCTCGGGGGGCGCGCGGCGGGCTCGCCGCTACCCGGGGAGTACCTGGAAGCCGTCGCGGTGGTGGGAGTGGAGGACGGTAGGCTTGCACTCCGGCTTCGCTATCTCGAGGAGCTGCGACCGCCCAACGGAGTCCGCTGGTTGCCGGTCGCTGGACTGCAAGTTTTGGGAGGCGCGGTGGGCATCGCGGCTCGCTAGACTCCGCGGATGCCGGCCGCACGCGGGTGCGTCCCGAGCGATGAGACCAGGGAAACGGACGAGCCCCTTGACTCACAAGGGGCTCTCCTTTTGCGGGCAGCGCGCCTGCTTTAGCCGGCGGTTATGAATCCGTTCGTGATCTCGCTGTACAGGTCTCCTACCTGCGTGCCCAGCACGGTCACGATCAGGATCATGACCAGACCTACAAAGAGGAGGATAAAGGAATACTCCACCAGCGCGCTGCCCGTGTCCGAGGACAGGGCAAACAAAGCGCACCTCCTTGCCTTCAGTCTAGGGACCGTGCCTGTCCAGGGTCAATAGGAGATTGGTCCCATCGCCAACGATCCGGACCCCGCCCGGTGGCCGCCCCTGCTTCCAACTGCGCTTCCCGTTGCCCTGGCCTCTGTTTCCATCTATAACTGGCAGGGTCCCTTCGGCTCTTCGCTCGCATGCAGAGGAGTGTCGTGGCTGAATCGCCGGAAGAGAAGCTGTTGCCTGTTGAAGTGCTCACTGATACCCATCACATCTTCGGGCGCGTGCCCGCGGCGCCGATGCGCCTCAGCGATATCTTGAACTCGGAGCCGGAACAGATCCTCGTGCTGAAGGAAGCCTTCATCTACCCCATCGACGACCCCAGGATCTCGGTGGTGGAGCGGCCGTTCGCCATGGTGACCAAGGCCCAGATCGCACTGGCCATCCCTCGCGCCAGCCATGAGGAAGCCGCGATTCTGGACGAGCGTCGACAGCTGGAACGCATCGAGAAGAAGCCGCGTCCTGTGACTGTCAGCGTTCCTCCATTTGCGGTTCGGGGTTTGATGTGGATGGTTCCGGGGGTGGATGAGGAGGCCTACTTCTCCCGGATCACTCGTCCCTTCATCCCCGTCACAGATGGTCGAGCGGTGTACATGCACAACGCCTCCCGGCTGTGGGAAGGGGAGGTCATCCTAGTAAACATCCGCCGATCTCAAGTGTTCTGGCGGGAAACGGCCCGGCCGGCACCCCGCCGCTCGCGCGCCTGAACACGGCGATCGCAACTTCTCAGCAACTGCCGTGTTGTATGGTATTGAATCGCGGGTGCTTCGCACCGCGGTTGCTATTTGGGTGTTGCAGGCAGGCTTGCCATGATCGTGCGTTTGGTGTCATTGAAGGTCCCCCCGGAGAGAGCGAACGAGTTCAGAGCCTACTTCGAGACCCTGTACGAGCGGATCCGGACCCAAAGGGGCTGCCTCTCGCTCAGGCTGGTGGCCGATGAGGGGGGAGATGGTCAGTTCTTCACCATCAGCGAGTGGGAGGGGCCGGACGCCCTGGAGGCCTACCGGAAGAGCGCTTTCTTCCGCGAGAGTTGGCCACGGGTCAAGTCGTTTCTCCATGAGCGGCCCTGGGCGCAGAGCTTCCACATCCTCCTCGACGGCCAGGAACGGCCTCCTCCAGTCGAACCCTCCGCGGCTTTCTAGGACGCGCTAGGCCGCCCTGCGGAACGCAGAACGACGAGGCCCTCTCGGAAGAGAGGGCCGTAGTCTGCGAGACAAAGAGCGCACGGTCAGGATACGCGGAACACCTCGTCGTTCTGCCGTGTGCGCTGATCCACTTTCAGTCCGATGCTCTGGCCAGACTTCGCCTCCTCGACGTTCTCGTGCTCGATCTGCATAGAGGCGACCTCCTGGGTGAAGTCCGAGGTATGGCCCACGATGTGAACCGTGTCGCCAACGCTCAGACTGTCCTCCAGTTCGACAATGGCGACGCCGATCTTCCCGTAGTAGTGGCTGATGGTACCGATCCTCTCCTCGGCCATAGCGTCTTCCTCCTTCTGGGGATGATCCACTGCCTCCCGCTTCGGGGAATGCTGTTGCCTGTCAGCGGCTCCTTCCTCTGGCACTGTCGCTGCACCCGAACCCAGTTCGGCCACGGACGGCGGCCGGTCGGGAGAGACTGGGACTGTGTCCCCGTCACGTTGCCTCAGCTCCTCGTAGGCCGTCAGCAACCCATTCACCAGCCGCGCGTTCTCCAGCGCGATCACCGCGTATTCCGCTAGGTGTTCCAGCAGGTACTGGTCGTGCTCCGTGAATGGCCGGTTGTCGTCGTCGCTGAGGACTGATAGGACGCCGATAGGGCTCTCGGAGGAAAGCAGCGGGACATCCAGCCGGTGACGCGGGCCGGTCGCGTCCTCGGAGGCGCGCAGCCGCTTCGCGGTACCGGATCGCATCGCCTCCGTCGCCACATCGTCCTCCACCGTCTCGCGGACCGTACGGGCGTACTTGTCGTTTTTGTCGCGGCGAGCGACCCGATGCAGCTCTCCGCTCTCGGCGTCGCGCAGGAGGAGGTAGGCGTCGGGTGCCAAGGTGAGGTAGGTGACCGCTTCAACGATGCGCCCGTGCACCGCGTCCAGGTCGAGCGTGGCAAGCAGCGCCCTGCCGATGATGTGGACATCGCTCGCCTTGCGGAAGGGCTTCCGCTGAGCGACCTGCCATCTTGGTGCAGCGAGATCCTGTGGCGCGCCCCACTCCTCGGCGAATTCGTTGGCACCAGCTCGCTCGCTAAGCACCCTAGCGATCGCTGCCTGGACAGCCTCGGGGCCAGCCGGTTGGACGAGACAGTCAGCCACCCCTTGGCGCATCGCCTCCTCGACGGATTCGGCGGATCCGTCGGCGGAGATCATGAGCACTGGGATGTGGGGCAACCAGGTCTTGATGGTCCGGTGAGTGTCGAGGCTGGCGTCATGGAGGAGTGGCGCGGAGACCACGATCAGGTCGGGGTCCTCCCACAGCCCCATGTGCAGGCACTCGTCGGTGTCTCGGGCGATGAGAGTCTGGTACCCGCCGGCCCGAAGAGTCTCGTCGAAGGAGAACTCCGCGACTCCTTCCCGATGTTCGAGGAGTAGTATGCGCTCGCCGGCCATCACCGGACCTCGCGCGACATGGATCAGGGGAGATTCGAGAATTGTGCGACCGTGGATCATCATAGCAGCCGGTTGGTCGCCGGGCAATGGGTGCTTNNGAGCAGCAGATTGTCGGGCCGACAGCCGGAAGTCCGAGTTGCCCACGACCGGAGCGGATCAGGTCGTGCGAATTCAGGCTTGAGAGCGCCCGGATGGGTGCTGCGCTGCCGCAGGCTGAAGAGCCGCCGATGGGGGAGGGAAGGACGCGCGCCGGGCCAGGAGCCCCAGGCCCATCCCGAAGAAGATCCGGCTGAGAGAGAGGATCTCCAGGCCAGCCTGGTGGCAGATGCCCTTGACCTCCTCCTCGGTGAAGAAGCGCTCGGTGATGCCCAACAGGCTGTTGTACCGCCGGAGGAGCTCTCCCGGGGGCCATTTCCGTGGTAGGAAGATCAGAACGTGGCCGGATTCGGTGGCGAAGTGGGCATGGCGGCGGAAGACCTCGACCCGCTGGGGCCCAAAGAAGTGCTCGACCAGCATGCTAGAGTGCACGAGTTCGAACCGGTCTGGAAGATTGAGCGTGAGGATGTCGGCCTGGAGCAGGGTGACGGGGGCGCCCTGGATCCGCCGTCGAATGTGATCTGCCGCTACGGGGGAGAAGTCGACCAGTGTGGCCTGGGCCAGGCCGTGGTCCTCAATGAGATGGAGACTGGTATCGCCCGTCCCGGCACCTAGCTCGATGAGCCGCTTGCCGGTTAGATCGAGTCCGTCGAGGAAGCTGTTGACCGTCCGTCGAAACCAGCGTCGCCACAGAGACTTCGCTTGCCACACGCCGGGGAGAGCCGAAGTCCTCTCCCAGTTCCGCGCCCAGTCCCGGGCGGACATGGGTGAGGCGGACGTGCGGTTCACTTGGGATTCTCCGCGCCCTGTCGACGGCGGCTCGCGTCCCACCGGCTGCTGCACGGGTTCAGGGGTTCGGCAGATCCTCGACGGCCGTGTCGATCCATTTGTCGCCTTCTTCGATTAGCATAATGGGAATGTCGTCCTTGATGGGGTACTTGCGGCGACACTCAGAGTTCTGGCATACGAGCCAGACCTCACGATTCAGCACGACCTTGGTCTTGCAGTAGGGACAGGCCAGGATCTCGAGCAACTCTTCGCTGATCATCGGAGCTCCTGCTTGCGGGCGGATTCGCTGGGCCCGTCCGCGGTTCGGTTCGGCCGGCCAAATATAGCACAGCCTTCGGAGAGGGCTCCAGTCGGTGGCCGAGGTTCTTTGTCGGCGCGGAAGCCGTGTGCTATACTCTCGCCCGTTCAGCCTCAACAAGCACGCCCTCGGATCAGGCGGGAGGTGCCTGGCCGGGCCGGGTCCCCGCCGGGGAAGAGGAGGGCGGAAGACCAAAACCAAGGAGGCCCCACGTGGCAGCAGTCTCCATGAAGGAGCTGCTCGAGGCGGGCGTGCACTTCGGGCATCAGACCCCTCGCTGGCACCCCCGTATGCAGTCCTTCATCTTCACACAACGCAACGGCATCCACATCATTGACCTGCAGCAGACGATCGACCGGCTGGAAGAGGCGTGCCAAGAGGCGCGCGAGGTCGCCAGCCGGGGCGGTGTGATCCTGTTCGTTGGGACCAAAAAGCAAGCACAGGAGAACCTTGCCGCAGCTGCCGAGAGCTGCGGGATGCCCTATGTGAGTCAGCGGTGGCTCNNAACTTCAGAACCATCCGCCAGCGAGTGGAGTACCTCCAGAACTTGGAGGCACGCCACGAGCGTGGAGACTTCGAGGGCCTGCCTAAGAAGGAGATGCTGCAGCTCCTGAGGGAGATCGAGCGGCTGAACGGAAAACTCGGTGGCATTCGGGATATGCGGGGACTCCCCGACATGCTTTTCATTGTAGATGTCCGGCGGGAGGAGATCGCGGTCAAAGAGGCGACCCGCCTGGGGATTCCCATCATGGCCCTGGTGGACACGAACGTGGACCCCTCCCCCATCCACTATCCCATCCCATCCAATGATGATGCCATTCGCGCCATCAAGCTCATCACGGAGAAGGTGGCGGAAGCCGCAGCCGACGGGGTGACCGCCTGGAGGGCTGTACAGGCGGAGGAGGCCCTTGCCTTCGAGGAGGAGGCGGCCCTTCCCGAGCTGAAGGTCATCGCTCGAGCCGAGGAGGCACGATTGGCCGCGGAGACTGCAGGCGAGGAGGCGGCGGTTGAGGCAGACGAAGAGCCGAGGGATGAGGCCGGAGAAGGGGCTGCGACGGCCGAGGCTGCTGCGGAGGATCTCCTGGCGGAGGAGCGGCCGGAGGAGGAAGCGCCGGTAGACAGGGAGGGCNNGCGAACGGACAGGGGCGGGAATCCTGGATGTCAAGCGAGCTCTGGAGGCTTCGAACGGCGATCTTGACCGCGCTACTCAGACACTGCGGGAGAAGGGGCTCGCGGTTGTCGATCGCGTGGCGGGCCGGGAGGCGCGCGAGGGACTGGTGGAGGCCTATGTCCACGCCGGAGGTCGACTGGGGGCCTTGGTGGAGATCAACTGCGAGACCGACTTCGTGGCGCGCACGGAGGAGTTCCGGGCGCTTGCCCACGACATCGCCATGCAGGTGACGGCTACCGATCCGCGCTACCTGACCCCCGAGGATATCCCCCCGGAAGAGTTGGACGAACGCCGCGAGGCGCTGCGGGCCGAAGTGGAAGGAGAGAGCCAGTCCTCGAAAGAAGCGGACGGATTGATTGAGCAGAGACTGGAAGAGTTCTTCCGCGAGGTGTGCCTGCTGAACCAGCCCTTCATCAAAGACGAGGAAATGACAGTTCAGGACCGCGTGAACGGCGCAGTGGCCCAGTTTGGCGAGAACCTCGTGGTCCGACGGTTCGCCCGGTTCGAGCTAGGGGAAGGCTAGACGGAGGGAAGCCGCCGATGACCGACCTGCGCTACAGGAGGATCCTCCTGAAGCTGGGGGGAGAGGCGCTGGCAGGTCGGAGTGGCCGTGGGATCGATATCGATCAGGCCGAGGCGCTCGGCCAGAAGATTCGAGCCCTGTACGGCCTCGGCGTCGAGATCGCCATCGTCCTGGGAGCCGGCAACATCTGGCGGGGCCGGGACGGGATGGCTCACGGAATGGAGCGGGCCACCGCCGACCACATGGGGATGCTGGCCACCGTGATCAACTCCCTGGCCCTGCAGGACGCGCTGAAGCGGGGCGGAGTGAGCACCCGCGTCCAGACCGCGATCGAGATGCGTTCCTTGGCAGAGCCCTACATCCGTCTCCGCGCCATGCGCCACCTCGAGAAGGGGCGGGTCGTGATCTTCGCGGCCGGGACGGGCAACCCGTACTTCACGACCGACACCGCTGCGGCGCTGCGTGCCATGGAGGTTGGGGCGGAGGTCCTCGTCAAAGCCACCAACGTAGACGGGGTATATGAGGAAGATCCCCAGGTGAATCCCGAGGCTCGCCGGCTGGACCGTTTGAGCTACATCGAGGCCCTCAACCTGGGGGTGGGGGTGATCGACTCGACAGCCATCTCTCTCTGCATGGAGAACCGACTTCCCATCCTGGTGTTGGACCTGTNNCGAGGGGAACCGATCGGGACGCTGATAGTCGAGAGCGGTGCGGCCAGCCCGACAGCAGGAGAAGGGGATGATTGAGGACGTCATGACCGACGCCGAGGCGAGGATGGAGAAGACCTTGGAGGTCTTGCGCCACGATCTGGCTTCGATCCGGACGGGCCGGGCATCGCCGGCGCTGGTGGAAGAGTTGGAGGTCGACTACTACGGCAGCCCGACCCCACTGAATCAACTGGCCACCATCGGCGTGCCTGAGTCGAGGCTGATCGTCATCCGACCCTACGATCCTACTTCGATCGAACCGGTGGAGAGAGCCATTCTCAAGTCCGATCTCGGGCTCACTCCCTCGAACGACGGCAAGATCGTTCGGCTTACGGTCCCGCCGCTGACAGAGGAGCGGCGTGGCGAGCTAGGAAAGATGGTAGGCAAGCGGGTGGAGGAGGCTCGGGTCGCGATTCGCAACATTCGGCGCGACGGCCTGCACGACCTCAAGTCCCTGGAGGACGAGAAGGAGATCTCTGAGGACGAGCACTTCCGGACCAAGGATCGAATGCAGAGGCTCACCGATCGCTTCATCGAAAGCGGCAACGAGATTGGCGACGCCAAAGAGGCAGAGGTTCGGGAGATCTAGCCAGTGGCCACAGCCAACTCATCCCGGCCACCCCTGGACAAGGTGCCCCGGCACGTTGGGATCATCATGGACGGAAACGGCCGGTGGGCCGAGGCCCGAGGGTTGCCGCGGCTGCAGGGGCACCGGTCTGGAACCGAGAACATCCGCCGAGTCCTGGAGGCCAGCGTCGAGCACGGAATCAAGATTCTGACGCTCTACGCTTTCTCCACCGAGAACTGGGCACGCCCCGCGGCGGAGGTTGAGGGGCCTCTGGGGATCCTGGANNGGGTCGGCTCGACGGTGTCACCAGTCGGATGGCCCACAAGGTGCAGGAAGCCATGGCGAGGACCCGGCACAACGACCGTCTGATCCTAAACGTGGCCTTCAACTACGGTGGCCGCGCCGAGATCCTGGAGGCGGTTCGGCGCCTCATCCAGGAAGGCGTCCGGCCGGAGGAGGTCACGGAGGAGCGATTCGAGGCGTGCTTGGACACCGCGGGGCTCCCACCCCCCGACCTGATCATCCGCACTGGTGGGGAAATGCGGCTCTCCAACTTCCTGATCTGGCAAGCCGCCTACGCCGAGTACTACGCAACCGAAACCTTCTGGCCGGATTTCGGGAAGGAGGAGTTATACCAGGCCCTCCTGGCCTACAGCTTGCGTGAGCGGAGGTTTGGCAGACTGAGAGAGCAGGCCACAAGGGGGTAGACATGGTCACCCGCGCCCTGAGCGGCCTGGCGATGGGTATTCTCATCGGGGCCGCCTTGTTCTTTGCAGGGCGCGACGGGTATTCGCTGTTCGTAGCGGCAGTGGCTGCGGTGGCATGCTACGAGGGGGCGCGGCTGGTGCAGGTCGAGGCGCGGCGCGCCGAGCCGATCGTGCCCGCTATCCTGGCGGTGCTTCTGGTTTCCCTCTTCTACCGACCGGGAGACCCCATCCCGGTGGCGGGTGTTGCCGCGTACTTGGGCGGCTCTCTCGCGTACCGGCTGCTGGACCCGCCGCAACCCCTGGGGAACTGGAGTTCGGGCGTGGCCGTGGCTGTGTACGTGGGGTGGCTCGGCGGCCACGCGGTGGCGTTGCGAGATCTCGGGATGGGCCAGTGGGAGCCCAGTCAGGGATTCCTCGAGGTGCTCCCGGTTCAGGGCAGGTCGGCGGGAGTGATCTGGACGCTCCTCGCCTTTACCCTCACCTGGGTTAACGACACGGCCGCCTATCTGGTGGGACGCCTCTGGGGCCGACGTCAGCTGGCGGCGCTGATCAGTCCCAACAAGACCTGGGAGGGAACCGTCGGGGGATGGATCTCCAGCGTCCTGGCGTCCGCTCTGTGGGGAGGCCTTCTGGGACTGCCCCTTCCGGGTCTGATCATGCTGGGGGCTCTCGTGGGGCCGGTGGCCACGGGCGGGGACCTCGTGGTGTCTCGGCTGAAGCGGCTGGCGGGCGTGAAGGATACAAGCCGGCTCATCCCGGGACATGGTGGTGCACTGGATCGGATCGACAGTCTTCTCTTTACCATCCCCCTTGTCTATTATTGGTTGATTTGGATCCTGGGAGCGTGATCGGAGGGCGGGGCTGGAGCAGATAACGGTCGAAGGTGGGCTGGCATTCGCCAACCTGGTGGTCTCGGCTGCGAACGTGATCTTGGCCTTGTCCCTTCTGGTCTACATGGCCACCCACAATTGGCGGAGCCTGGTTGCCAGGGCAACCGTGGCGCTGCTGGGTTTCGTGTCGGTGGTCCACGCGGCCGACGTTCTCACGTACAACGTCCTCACCCCCGAGGACCGTTTCATGTGGCTGCGCTTCCAATGGCTCGGCATCGCCTTCATACCTGCTGCCTATCTCCATTTTGCCGACGCCATCCACCGCACCGCCCAGCCCGAGACCGGGTGGAGGCGGGCGCTGGTGGCAGCTGGATACCTCGGCGGAGCCTTGCTCTTCGTTCTCGTCGTCCTCAGCGACCTGGTAGTGCGGGATGGAGTCTCTCTGCCCTGGATGGCGCACTTCCGGGCCGGTCCCCTGTTCTGGATCTTCAGCCTGTACTTCCTCCTCGCGACCTTCTGGGGAGTGCTAACACTGGCGCAGGCCCGCAGCCGTACTCTGAATCCCACCTCGCGCCGGAGGATGACCTATCTTGCTGTGTCTTTCGCCGCTCCGGCCCTCGGCGCCTTCCCCTACATGCTCGTCGCCAACCTTGATTCCTACATGCCCGTGTCACTCATCCTGGGGCTAACCTTGGTAGGCGGGATCGGAGTCTCGATCATGACCGTTGTGATGGCCTACAGTGTGGCCTTTCACGGCGCTCTGACCCCGGATCGCATCGTGAGGCGCGGACTGGTGAACTACCTGCTTCGAGGCCCCTTTGTGGGCCTCTGTCTCCTGGTCATCATGCTCGTGATCTCGCGCATGGAGCGGATTCTTGGGCTGCCGCGGGACACGGTTCTGATCCTGGCGGTGGTTGTGGGGATCGTCGTGCTCCAGGGTGCCATCAGCGCGCTATCGCCACTGATCGACCTGATCGTGTACCGTCGCGACCGGGCGGAGATTGCGTGGATCCGGGCACTAGAGGAACGGCTGATGACCACCGGCGACCTAAAGGGCTTCCTGGAGGACATCCTGGTCGCGCTGTGCGATCTGCTGGAGGTTCGGAACGGGTTCGTGGTGACGCAGCAGGGAGAGGGATTCAGGCTGGAGGCGATCTCCGGCGCAGGTGACGCCGTGCGGGGACACCTTGCCACGCTGGATCCCGCGGACGCTGCCGGGATGGCGGAGCGGCAGACATCGGGTGGATGGCGCCCCACGGCGGACGGGTCAGCCTACTGGCTGGTTCCCGTGACCTCGAAGTCAGGTGCTACTCTTGGATACCTGGGAGTTGAGTCGCAGGATTGGAAGCCGGTGCCGGAGGAACTCGCCCGGCGCGTCCAACTGCTGGTGGAGCAGGCGGGGATGGCCCTTGAGGATCGGATGCTGCAACAGGGGATCTTCTCGGTCCTTCGGAGGGTGGCCACTGATATTCGTCCCAGGCCCGCTTGGGGCGACAGGGGGGTGGTCGCCCGGGAGGCGAGCCCGGTTCCTTCGCCCGAATTCTCTCGGGCTGTCAAGGACGCCCTTTCCCACTACTGGGGCGGTCCCAACCTGGCTGCAAGCCCTCTTCTTCGACTGGGAGTAGTGAGGCGCTTTCTGGGCCAGAATGGAAATCTTCCTGTACAGGCGCTGCGCGCCGTCCTTCTCAATGCCATCGAGGCGCTCAAGCCCCCAGAGAGCCAGCGAAGCCTCGCCAGCAAGGAATGGATCCTCTACAACATCCTGGAGATGAAGTTCATCCGCGGGTGGCGGATGAAGGAGATTGCCCAGCGGCTGGCGCTGAGCGAGTCGGACCTCTACCGGAAGCAACGAGTGGCGATCGACTCGGTGGCGCAAGTCTTGACCCAGATGGAAGCCGAAGCAAGGCAGCCCGCTGCTGCAGGGGCCGCCTCCCGAGGCTCGCATGTTCCGGTCGGTGAAGGGCGATCCGCGGAGGACG
>JABAOD010010324.1_pt1 | contig 12611 bp, 13 predicted proteins | sample 7062151 | NCBI WGS metagenome assembly JABAOD01 (sample SAMN14538626, study PRJNA623070) | marine sediment metagenome | biome: marine biome [ENVO:00000428]; feature: marine pelagic biome [ENVO:01000023]; material: deep marine sediment [ENVO:00002113] | place: India: Gulf of Khambhat ...
CCGTCGATGATCTCGTCGGCACCGGCAAAGGGCTGGGCACCGGTCACGGTGGCCCGGCGCTCGAAGAACCCCAGCGTTCCGGCAAACCGCTCGCGGTGCTCACCGAGGCGCGGATCGTCCGGGAGCACCACCAACCGCGGATTCGTGTGCAACAAACCCGCCGCCTCGAGCAGCGGCGCCACCACCGCCGGGCCCGCCGGGTGTTGCGAGCTCATCTGATCCTGGACGATGTCCTCGACAATGGTCCCCGCAAACTCCGGCGGGAGCACGGCCGGATCCTTGTCCACCGAGCGAAAGCCGTAGTCGTAGCCGTCGGCGCCGCGAAACCACAGGGACTTCGTTTGAAAGCCACCGCCCGCAGTCGTCGGCGTGAGTCCTCCACCTTCGGACCCGAGGTCGAGCACCTCCACGGCGAGCGGCGTGGTCCACAGATCACGATACAGCGATCCAAAAAAGAAGCGCCGCGTCCCGCCGGCTCCGTAATGGGTTCCGGCGGCGACCCGTGCCGAGTCGGGACGTGTCTGCCTCGAGGGGAGATCCTGGGCTGGCAGGTGCGTAGGGACGACGGGCACACTCAGCCCGACCGCTACCGCCACTGCCCACCAGGTACCGTCGAGCCAGGACATGGGACCTCCTTCAATTCGGCGACGTCGCCAGCCACATCGAGAAGTCCTCGGAGGCTTGGCCGTCTGCGGTCACAGTGATGACGCCGAGCCGCACCCGTCCGTCCCGCAAGACGTCCACGCGCATGAACCCGCTCTCGGCTTCAGCGTATCGCGACTCGTCCAGGTAGACCACGCGAGTGGTGTGACCATAGTATCCGCCACCGCTCACCAGGAAATGGGTCACCCACTCTCCGTCCAGGACCTGGAGATTGTGTTCGTGACCCGAGGCGTAGAATAGTGGGAGGTGTACCCGGAATGCCGCCGTGAGGGAATCCCGCATCACGCCGAAGGTTCTGCTCGTCAGATCCTGCGACGAGATCCCCGCCATGCGGGCAAGCGGATACGCCGAACCGATCACCGGCAGCGGTACCCAGAGCCAGGATTTCCATGCACGCAGCGGAAACAGGTGATCCAACATCCCGAAGTGACCCCCGTGGACACCACCGCTCTGCAGCGGATGATGTGCCACGATCCCGACGAACCGATCGCCGGCGCCAGCAAGCGCACCGCGCAGTGAGTCCATCACCCCGGCGATCGTGTTGGGGGCGCATTCGGCCCCGGCGCCCACCGGTTTGGGTCCCGATCGCAGCCACCACTCGGTATCCAACACGAGGAGGCGGAGCCTGGTGCCGACGTCCACGGCCTCGGGGCCAGGACAGCCGCCGCCGGGAAGCATGACGACCGAAGATCGGCCCCGGCCGGCGATGACCCGTTCCTGTCGTCGAATCGCCTCCCATCCATCGTCGCCCGAGGCGGTCCAATCGTGATTGCCGGGGACGAAAATCCCGTAGGCTACCGTCGTGTCTACGACATCGATCTGCGCCGCGAGCCGCTGATCTGCCGCCGCACGCTCCGGATCCGCCTCCGGCGGGATGCCGCCCGGATAGACGTTGTCGCCCAGAAAGACGACGGTCGCCCGACCGGGATCCTCGCGAACCATCGCCGCAAGGGTGCTCAGCACGGGATCGCCGCTCGGCGCCGACTTGCCCGCGTCGCCAATGAGGAACACGGTGGCCTCGATGGCGCCCCGCTCCGGAATTGGCGCCGGCGGCGTCACCCGAGACGGAGCGGACTCACAGGCGAGCGCCGTCAGAGCCAGGCCGGACAGCCACCAATGGTGGGCGGATCTATCGTGCGTCACGAGACGGCATCCGTTTCACGCTGGGCGCGCCAAGAGCAGCACTCGGCACAGCGTTCCCGTTCGTCGGCGATTCCCTGGAATTCTGCCCTGCCTGCCATCGGCTGGCCACCCCCTTGAACCCACGGCCTTGTTCGGGTGGCGAATAACTCGGATTCTTCTGGGTATCTCTCAGAGCACGACCCGAGCGGGAGACGACGTGATTGGACATCTTGGTTGAGGAATCGGGTGATGGTGTATTGGTCGCCAGGGTGCGGGCGGGCGATCGCGAAGCCTTTGGCGAGCTGGTCCGCAAATACATGCAGCGGGCGTACTTCGCCGCGTTGGGCCTGGTGGCCAATCATGACGATGCCCTGGACCTTTCCCAGGAGGCGTTCGCCCGGGCCTACCGCGCCCGCGGCACCCTGGACCCGGCACGGCCATTCTACCCGTGGCTGTATCAGATCATTCGACGCCTGTGCTTCAACTTCCTCCGCGATCAAAAGACTCGCCGCACGCGGCTTGCCGAAGCGGGGCCGTGGCTCGCCGATGAGGCCAGTGCCCGCGCAGCCCGGTTCGCACCCGACCGGCAGACCGAGCGAGCGGACCTGCGACGGCGCGTCGAGGCAGCCATCGAAGCGCTGGCGCCACACGAACGCGAAGTCATCGTCATGAGGGAATTCGAGGGCCTCAAGTACCGGGAGATCGCCGACCTGCTCGGAATCCCTATCGGAACCGTGATGTCTCGCCTGTACGCGGCACGGAAGGCCCTGGCTGCCGCGCTCGGGGAGGGACCATGAGGCACCCCGATCGAACTGACGAGCGTGTCCGTCAGCTCATGATGGGCGCGCTGGACGGGGAGTTGTCGCCGGGTGACAGGGACGAGCTGGCACACCTGCTGCGGCACGATCCCGTGCTCCGGCAGGAATGGCAGCAGCTCCAACGCGTGAAGGAGGTGACGGAGACGATGTCGCTACGCCATCCACCCGAGGAAACGTGGGATCGCTACTGGACGGGGGTATACCGACGTCTCGAGCGCGGTGTCGCCTGGATCCTGGTCTCGATCGGGGCCATCGTGTTGCTGTCGTGGGGAGTGTGGCAGGCCATTCAGGACATCCTTGGCGACACGGAACTCCCTGCCTTCATTAAGGCAGGCATCCTCGCGCTCATCGCCGGCGGGGTGATCCTCTTGGTATCGGTCATTCGCGAGAAGTTGATGCTCAGACGGAGTGATCCCTACAAGGACGTGATCCGATGATCGTGACACCTGCATCGTCCATCGCAGGGTACAAGATGGTGAAAACACTGGGCCTCGTCCGCGGCAACACCATCCGGGCTCGGCATGTCGGTCGTGACATCCTGGCCGGTCTGAAGAACCTGGTGGGCGGCGAGATCGAGGAGTACACGAAGATGATGGCCGAGGCCCGCGAGCAGGCGCTCGACCGGATGGCAGCCAACGCCGAGCAGCTCGGGGCCAACGCCGTGACCGACGTCCGGTTCAGCACCTCGTTCATCATGGGGGCGGCGTCGGAGATCCTGGCCTACGGCAACGCCGTGATCATTGAGGCCGAGCACCGTTAGGAGACGCGCACGATGAATCGGAGGCGTTCGATGGCCGCGATCATGGTCGGAACACTGTCGCTGCCGCTCGCGGGCCCGGTATCGGCCCAGGAATCCGTCGAGGGAAGCTGGACGGGAGCCATACTGGTCCTCGGCGGGGAACTCGGGATGAGCGTGCACTTCACCCGCAGCGACAGCGGGTTTACCGCGACCATGGACATTCCGCAACAGGGAGCAGCCAAGCTGCCACTGCGCAACGTCCTCATCGATCTGCCACGGGTGCATTTCGAGCTACTCGGCGGTCCGGGCCTGGCCGTGTTCCACGGCGAGCTTCGGGGCGACAGCATCGGGGGGTCATTCGAGCAGTCGGGTGTGAACGGCACGTTCTGGCTCCGGCCGACCGCCGCTCCTCAGGCGGACGTAGAGCCGAGTGAACCGCCGCCCTACCGGGAGGAAGAGGTGTCGTTCAGCAGTGGGGCCGTTTCCCTTGCCGGCACGCTCACCGTTCCGGAGGGCCGCGGTCCTCACCCGGCGGTGGTGCTCATTACGGGGAGCGGTCCGCAAAACCGCGATGAGGAGATCTTCGGCTTCAAGCCGTTTCGGCTTCTTGCCGATCACCTCTCGCGTAACGGTATCGCCGTGCTGCGCTACGATGACCGCGGAGTCGGCGGCTCCAGCGGCAGCGTGCAGACCGCAACCTCGGACGACTTCGCCGGCGATGCGCTGGCTGGGGTGGCGCTACTCCGGGCCCGGTCGGAGATCAAGCACGACGCCGTCGGTCTCGTGGGGCACAGCGAGGGAGCGCTGGTGGCGTCCATTGCAGCCCGGCGGTCGACGGACGTCGCCTACATTGTCCTGCTCGCCGGGAGTGCCGTCCCCGGGGACCAAATCCTCCTCGCTCAGGGCGAACTCATCCTGAAGGCCAACGGCGGCACCGCCGCGCAGTTGGAGCGACAGCGCCGACTGCAGCTTGGGATCTTCGCCGCCATCCGCGCCGATACCGGATGGGACGCGGTGCAGCAGGAAATCGAGGCACAGATCCGAGAGAGCATCGACGCGCTCCCGCCCGAGCAGCGCGACCGGATCTCCGACCTCGACACGTTTGTGCAGACACGCGCCCAGCAGCAGATCGTGGGCGTGCGCGGCCCGTGGTTTCGGTTCTTCTTGGACTTCGATCCCGCGACGGCGCTGCGCGGGGTGACGGTTCCCACCCTGGCCGTCTTTGGGGAGAACGACCTCCAGGTGCCGCCCGAGCTCAACGTGGGTCCGATGGACGCGGCGCTCGCCGCCGCTGGCAACCGCGACTACACGGTCCGGGTGCTCCCGGGCACGAACCACCTGTTTCAGGCATCTGAAACCGGCAACCCCAGCGAGTATGCCTCGCTCGAGAAACAGTTTGTGCCGGGTTTCTTGGAACTGGTGTCTGGCTGGATCCGGGAGCGGACGGCGCTTCGCCGCTGACGGATCGCTCGTGGATCGGGGCCTATTCTTGCGGTGACCAGGTGGCCGTATGGAAATGCTCCGAACGCGGTGCGAGGGTTCCCCTTCCCGCCAGGTAGTCCTTCCACGTGACTGCAGGGCGGTCGTTCGGCACGTGCACCATGGAGATGCAGCCATGCACGGGGCAGACGGCAGCGCAAAGGTTGCAGCCAACGCAGGCCGCTTCGATGATTTCGACGACGGGCGCCCCCCTCGCGGCATCGGCTTCCCTTCCATCGATGCGTCGAATCGCCTGATGGGCACCATCCTCACATGCCACCCAACACAGCGCGCACCTGATGCACGTTCCCTGATCGATGCGGGCCACCACGTGGTAGTTGAGGTCGAGCTCTTCCCAGCTCACGACGTTGGGTAGTGCCCGTCCGCATATATCGGCCAAACTGCTGTGACCCTGATCATCCATCCAATTCCCGAGCCCGTCGAGCAGGTCCTCCACGATGCGAAATCCGTAGTGCATGACTGCCGTGCACACCTGTACCGTGCCCGCCCCGAGCGCAATGAACTCGGCGGCGTCCCGCCACGTGGCGATCCCACCGATTCCGGAGATGGGAACCCGCACCTCGGGATCGCGCGCAACGGCTGAGACCATGTGCAACGCGATCGGCTTTACCGCCGGCCCACAATAGCCACCGTGGCTCGACTTCCCGCCCACGGACGGCAGCGGCGCGAACGTGTCCAAATCCACGCCCACGATCGAGTTGATCGTGTTGATGAGCGAAAGCGCATCCGCGCCGCCTTTGACGGCAGCTCGCGCAATGTAGGTGATGTCCGTGACATTCGGGGTGAGCTTCACGATCACAGGCGTGGTCGCCACTTCCTTGACCCATTCCGTGATCTGACAGGTGTAGTCGGGAACCTGCCCCACCGCACTGCCCATGCCGCGCTCACTCATGCCGTGCGGGCAGCCGAAATTGAGCTCGAGGCCGTCGGCGCCCGTGTCCTCGGTGCGCTGCACGATCTCGTGCCACGCTTCACGATTTGAATCCACCATCAGTGACACGACGACCGCATGCTTGGGATAGCTCCGTTTCACCGCCGCTATCTCTTTGAGGTTGTCCTCCAGCGGCCGATCGGTAATGAGTTCGATGTTGTTGAATCCCATCATTCGCGTCACCCCGACGTCCACCGAGCCGTACCGCGAGAACACGTTGATGATCGGCTCGCCAATCGTCTTCCATACCGCGCCGCCCCAGCCCTCGTCGAAGGCTCGCGCGACCTGATCGTACGTATTGGTGGGTGGCCCCGATGCCAACCAGAAGGGATTGGGGCTCTCGATGCCGGCGAAGTTGATGCGTAGGTCGGCCATGGAACGCTCCTATCCTGCCGGTTCCTGCAAATACTCATGGATCGCCGCTGCGGCTTCTTTGCCTTCTGCGGCCGCGTTGACGATCTCCGCACCACCATTTGCACAGTCCCCTCCCACGAATACCCCGGGCCGCGTGCTCACCATGCGGTCGCCCTCGACGGTGAGGGACGCGGCACGTGCGAATTCTTCCCGCACGATCTGCCCCAGCGCCTTGATCACCGTATCGCACTCGATGACGTGAGTGCTGTCGGGAACCTCCACGGGCCGGCGACGTCCGTCAGGGTCGGGTTCGCCCGGTTCGGTGCGCACGCACTCGATACCGGTCACGTGATCGACACCGAGGATCCGCTTGGGCGCCGTGTAGAAGCGGAACTCACAGCCGTCCTGCTTGGCAAGCGCGTATTCATAGTCGAACGCCGGCATGTCTCCGGGTCCACGGCGGTAGACGATCGTGGCGCGTTCTGCTCCCAACCGCTTGGCCTGCGTCACGGCATCGATGGCGGTGTTCCCGGCACCGATCACGACGACGTGTCGGCCGACACGCGTCTCGACATACGGGTGGGTCTTCAGGTGCTCGATGAACTGGAGTGCCTCGTACACACCCCGGAGGTGCTCCCCTGGAATGCCGAGGTGTCGTGTCGGGCCGAGTCCGACACCGACAAAGACCGCATCGAACTCGCGCTCCACGTCGTTGAACCCAATATCGTGTCCCACCGAGACGCCGGTATGAAGCGTCACGCCGAGATCGAGGATCATCTGTGCCTCGGCGAGTGCGGTGTCCGGTCGCAGCTTGTACTCGGCGATGCCGTACGTATTGAGCCCACCAGGCCGGTCATTGGCCTCGTAGATGGTCACCGCATATCCCCAGCGCCGGAGATCCTGGGCGCACGAGAGGCCGGCCGGACCGGCACCAACGATGGCGACCTTCTTCCCATTGGGCGCACCGGGCTCAAACAGCGCGAGCCGCTGTTCGAGCGCGTGGTCCGTCGCGTGGCGCTGAAGCAACGCGATCTTGACCGGTTGCTCGTCACGGTCGTTCAAGACACAGGCACCTTCGCACAAGACTTCGACGGGGCACGCACGAGCGCAGGAGTGCCCCATCGGGTTGGCGTCGAGAATCACCCGCGCTGCCCCTCTCAGGTTGCCCGTCGCGATCTTCTTGATGAACGCTGGTACGTCGATGTGCGTCGGACACGCCTTGGTACAGGGGGCATCGTAGCAAAACAGGCACGTGGCCGCCTCGAGAAGCGCTGCATCCGGCGTCAGCGGCGGTGCAATATCAGCGAAGTTCTGCTCGAGTTGTTCGGTCGATAGCGTCAGGGTCACGTCATGTCTCCGACTGCCCCTGCTCAGACACAGAAAGCACTTGCATGCCCGCGATATAGAGTGCCCCGGACACGAAGAACCCCACGAACCACGCCCAGTTGTAGATCCCGGTGGCGAATGGCGAGGCCGTGGTGATCCCGAGCGCCCCTAGAAATCCCGGCAGATTCGGTGCGATACCCAGCAGGAGGGCGGCCATGGCGATCCAATTCACTCCGCGCCAGAACTCGTACGGCCCGCGCCGCCGATACAATCCGTCGAGATCGAGGACACCGCGTCGCAAGATGAAGTAATCGGCGATCATGATACCGGCCACGGGACCCAAGAGCGCACCGTAGCCAATCAGCCAGGTGAAGATGTAGGCTGCAGCATCGGTGTAGAGCCGCCATGGGAACATCAAGATGCCGATCAGCGCCGTGATCATGACGCCGGTCTTGAAGGACACACGGTGCGGGGCGACGTTGCTGAAACCATTGGCTGGTGCTACGACGTTGGCGGCAATGTTGGTCGTCAGCGTTGCGACGGCCAAGCCGAGCATCGCGATCACAACCATGACCGGACCTCCGACTCGCGACAAGAGCTCGATTGGATCGGCGATGCGCGTACCGAAGATCACGGCCGTGGCACTCGTCACCGCGGCTCCAATGAACGCGAACACCGCCATGGTTGGGGGGAGACCAATGGTCTGACCCACGATCTGATCGCGCTGGCTCCTGGCGAAGCGCGAGAAGTCGGGGATCGACAACGCCATCGTTCCCCAGAATGCCACGGCAGACGTGAGCCCAGCTCCGAATACGGCACCAAGGCCGGCACGGACCTCGGTCCCCGCAAGAGTGTCCTCGGTGGGTGGCTCGAGCATCGGACCGATTCCACCAACCCGAACCCACGCCCACACGAACAGGGCCACAGCAACGGCCAGCAGGAACGGAGCACCCCAGGTCTCCAGAAACTTGATCGACTCCATGCCGCGGAGGGCCACCCAGACGTTGACGAACCAGAAGGTCATGAAGCAGAGGAATTCGCCGGTGCCAAGCCCCACCCAGGCAGGGAGCACAGAGGGGAGTGTGCCGATGCCGGGCCAGAGGGCCGCGAGCAGCTTGTAGATGGCCCAGCCACCGATCCACGTTTGGATGCCAAACCAACCGCACGCGACGACGGCGCGGAGCAGGGCGGGAACGTTTGCCCCGAACACGCCGAACGACGCCCGGGTGAGCACCGGGAACGGGATACCGTACCGCGTGCCCGCGTGGGAGTTGAGCGCGATCGGGATCAGGACAATCAGGTTCCCGAGGACCACCGAACCCATCGCCGCCAGCCAGGTCCACCCGCGCTCCACCAGGCTGGACGCGAGTGTGTACGTGGGGATCGTGATGGCCATGGCCACCCAGAGCGCCGCGTAGTTCCATGTCCCCCAGGTGCGGTGCTCCGCCGTTACCGGCGCGAGATCGGCGTTGATCAGCAGGACGTCGGCACTGCTCACGGCGGGTTTCCCGACCCCCCCTTGGCTCATCTCACCTCCGCCAGCGCCAAGGCCAGGCGCCGAGCCGCCTCGTCCACCTCGCTGCCGGTCACGAGCATGGACGGCGCGATGCGAATCACGTTGCCGTACAGTCCCCCCTTCCCCAACAACAGCCCGTGTTCCCGAGCTGCCTCCATCAGTTGCAGCGTCTTGTCCGGAGCCGGTGCCTTCGACCGCCGGTCCTCGACGAGCTCGATCGCCTGCATCAAGCCCTTGCCGCGCACATCGCCAATGAAGGGGTAGGTCTCTGTGAACGCGTCGAGGTGCCCGCGCAACTGTCGCCCGCGCTCAGCCGAGCGCTTGGGCGTATCCTCCCGTACCATCACCTCGAGTGTGGCCTCGGTCGCTGCCATGGAGATAGGGTTGCCGCCGAACGTTGAGATGGTCAATCCAGTGAATGCGTCGGCCACCTCCGCCGTCGCGATGGTCGCGCCGACGGGAAAGCCGTTGGCGATGCTCTTGGCGAAGGTCATGATCTCGGGCTCGACACCCCAATGCTCGATCCCGCACCAGTAGTCGCCGAGCCGTCCGAAGCCTGTCTGCACCTCGTCACAGATGAACACGCCGCCGTACGACCGTACGATGCCGACCGCGATTTCGAAGTACTCCTTGGGCGGCGTGATGAATCCGCCGACCCCCTGGATCGGCTCAGCCATGAACGCCGCCGGCCGCCCGGCTGTCTCGGTGCGGATGAGTTCGTCGAGATCTTGGGCGCACTTCACATCACACGCGGGATACTCCAGTCCGAGCGGGCAGCGGTAGCAGTATGGGGAAAGCGCGTGCTTGATCCCCGTCACCTGGCTCGGGATGAGACGCCACGTACTATGCCCGGTGATGGCGAGTGCCTGCAGGCTCCGACCGGCGTATCCGTGCCGCAGCACGATGATCTCGTGCGTCCCCGTATAGAGCCGGGCGAGCAGGGTCGCGGTTTCGTCAGCTTCGGTGCCGCTTGTCGTAAAGAAGCTCTTCTTGAGCCTGCCTGGCGTCATCGCGGCCAGTCGCTCCGCCACCCTCACGATCCCTTCGGTGGGATACAACGTCGACGTGTGGACGAGGCGCGCCGCCTGCTCCTGCACACGCCGGGTCACGTCTGGATGGGTGTGGCCGAGTCCAAGCGTGAGGATGCCGCCGAAGAAATCGAGATACTCGTGTCCATCGGCGTCCCGGACGCAGCACCCTTTGCCTTCGGTAAGGACGACAGGCTCTCGGTAGTAGTTCGCGACACACGGGAAGAGCAACTCCGTGTGCTTGGCTCGCACCGTTTTGGCATCCATGACCGCTGACCTCAATGCGTCGGTTCGCGCGGGATGAACTCGCCCCGCCCAATGGTGCCGACGAACTCCCCGTCGCGGATCTGCACTTGCCCACGCACGGTCACCACGCCGACCCGGCCTTTCTTCTCCCAACCCTCGTACGCATTGTAGTCGACCTTGGAGAAACTCGCGGCATGGGAGAAGGTCCCGCGATACTCGGGGTCGTACACGACGAGATCCGCGTCGCTGCCCACTCGAATCGTGCCCTTGCGCGGATACATTCCAAAGATCCGCGCAGCCTGAGTACTGCACGCATCCACCATCGCCATGAGGCCGAGGCGCCCTTCGCAGACACCGTGGGTGTACACGAGATCGACTCGCTCTTGAATCGTAGGAATACCGTTCGGGATCGCGGTGAATGCGGCTCTCCCCATTTCCTTTTGGCCGCGGTAGTTGAACGGTGCGTGGTCCGTCCCGACCGTGTTGATGGCGCGACTGCGCAGCCCGTTCCACAGGACATCCTGGTTCCACTTGGCCCGCAGCGGCGGTGACATGACGTACTTCGCCCCCTCGAAATCCGGGCGCTCCGCATAGGTCGCGTCCAGCACTAGATGGGGCGCCACCGCCTCCATCCAGACATTGACCCCGCGATGGCGCGCCGCAAGCGCTTCCCGCACGGCGAGATCACATGAGGTGTGCACCGTGTAGACATGCGCACCGGTCAATTCGGCGAACGTGCACAGGTGGTGCACGCCCTCGGCCTCGACGACCGGCGGGCGGGACGGCTCATGCCATTCCGTCCCCGTCTTCCCTGCGGCCAGGAGCGCTTTCTGCAGCGCGTCGATGGCCTCCGCATTCTCGCAATGTGCCGTGACGATCACGCCCAGGTCCCTGGCCATCTTCATCATCGCAAACAGATCTTCGTCCGAGAGATCGAGCGCCCCTTTGTACGCGAGAAACACCTTGAAGGACGGGACGCCGCTTTCGACGATCGTTCGAAACTGGTCGCGGACATCCCTTTCGAAACGGACGACCGACATATGGAACGTGTAGTCCACCGCCGCGAGGTCCTGAGCTTTGGAACGCCAGGTTTCGAACGCATCGAACGGCTGGTCCGTCGGCCCGGGACAGATCATCTCGATCAGGGTCGTCGTCCCGCCCGCCAAGGCGGCTCGGCTGGCGGACTCGTAGTCATCGACAGCATAGGTCCCCATGAACGGGAGATAGATGTGAACGTGTGGGTCAATGAACCCGGGAAAGACGTACTTGCCGGATGCGTCGATGATCTCGAGATCCTCAGGAGGGGTGGGAAGTGTCCGCGGGTCGATAGTCGGCTCGATGCGCGAGATCGTGTTGCCCTGGCAGTAGATATCCGCCATGAAGTCGTCGGCGGCCGTGATAACACGACCGTGCTGGATCAGTAGTGGCATCCCGATGTCTCCTGTGTCGCGTGCCTCGGACACGCCCCGACGAGCAGGCGGGGGTCCAATCTCCTCGAGCTACGGAAGGTGCGCGACCATGTCGGCGTACGTCTCGGGCCGCCGATCACGGAAGAACTGCCACGTGCGCCGCACCTCCTCGATCATGTCGAGGTTGAGCTCCGCCACGACCAGCTCGTCCTCGTCCTCGCTTCCCTCGGCCAGGAAGGTGCCCCGAGGATCGACGAAATAGCTCGAGCCGTAGAACTGCCCGATGTTCCACGGTGCCTCAGTCCCGACGCGGTTGCTGCACCCCATGAAGTAGCCGTTGGCGACGGCGTGCGCGGGCTGCTCCAGCTTCCACAGGTACTGTGACAGCCCCGCCACCGTGGCGGAGGGATTGAAGACGATCTCCGCGCCGTGCAGCCCCAGCAGCCTGGCTCCCTCCGGAAAATGGCGATCGTAGCAGATGTANNAAGTACTTCTCCCAGAATCCCGCCGTGTGCGGAATATGGTTCTTGCGGTACTTGCCGAGCAGGGTGCCGTCCGCGTCGATGACAACAGCAGTGTTGTAATACACACCCGCCATTTCCCGCTCGTAGATCGGAACGACCATGACCATCCGATGGGCCCTGGCGAGGGCCTGCATCTGCACGATGGTCGGGCCGGGGACAGGCTCGGCGAGGTCACACCATTTCGCATCCTGGCTCGGGCAGAAGTACGGTCCGTTGAACATCTCCTGCAAGCACAGGATCTGTACCCCCCGCTTCCCCGCTTCCTCGATGAAGGGCAAGTGCTTCTCGACCATCGCGTCCCGCACCGCCGCCACGGACGCCTCGGGATCGTTGACCGGGTTCGACATCTGAATCAGACCGCCAACGACGCGTTTCATCGACACCTCGCCATGAGGACGCTCACCACCTCGAAATGACGACCTTCTTGTCGGTGTA
>JABAOD010039452.1_pt1 | contig 12609 bp, 16 predicted proteins | sample 7062151 | NCBI WGS metagenome assembly JABAOD01 (sample SAMN14538626, study PRJNA623070) | marine sediment metagenome | biome: marine biome [ENVO:00000428]; feature: marine pelagic biome [ENVO:01000023]; material: deep marine sediment [ENVO:00002113] | place: India: Gulf of Khambhat ...
GCGATCAAGCAAAGCGTCGAGGCTGGCCTCGGACTGGGTATCGTGTCGGCACATACGGTCGAGCTCGAGCTCGAAGTGGAGCGGCTAAAGATCCTCGATGTGGAGTCCTTCCCCATCATGCGCCGGTGGTATGTGGTTCATCGACAAGGCAAGCGTCTGTCAGCGGCAGCCACAGCGTTCAAAGATTTCGTCCTGACCGAAGCACAAAATGTTTGATCGAGCGCAACGCAGCTGCGCAATAACAGCCTCCCCGCCGACTGTGGCGGTGCACCGCCGAACGCCCAGGGAGCGGGCCCAACTTTACGCGCCGAAGGTCCGTTTGAGCAGATCTTGCTCCCATGCACGGCGCTGACGAACATACTCGGCACTCGGATTCGTGTCTGTCGTGGTGTCGATATTAACGCGCGGCGCGTCCGCCGCGCGCTCCAGAGCATAAGCCAGACGCAACAGCAACGCCTGCTCGCCGTTGACATACGGATAACACAAGCTGTCAAAGCTAGCCGACTCGGATGCGCTTCTGGTCCCGAGCGTTCTTGCCATCGCGCGTGCGCAGAGCTCGGCAGTGGCATCGGCTGTCGACGCGGTACGGGAATAAGGCGTGCGCGCGGCGTCACCGATCGCATAGATCGTCTCGAACCGCGCCGAGCGAAAGCTCACAGGATCGACTTCAACGAAAGCATCTCCCTCCTGTGCGAGCCCCGCTTCCTGGATGAAGCGTGCCGCCCGATGTGGCGGAATCAGGGACAGCAAATCATAGGAAAAAGCCTCGCCATCGACGCTGACCACGCGCTTTGCGCCGGGCTCGATGGCGCCGACCTGGATCGCGGGAATGTATTCGACCCGATCCTCATGACGCTGCAACGTGGCGTCGAACACCGATGCGAACGGCGCCGGCTGCGGCATGCTGTTCGCATCGAGCACCACGATCTTGCCCTTGAGCTTACGTCGTTGCATGTGTTCGCTCAGCATGAACACGAATTCGTAGGGCGCTGGCGGACACTGCAGGGGCGGCTGAGGAATGCTGATGAGTATCGTGCCATTCTGATAAGCCTCGAGCCGTTTGCGCAGCGTGGGCAGCTGCAGCACATCATACAGGCTGGCGTTGGCCCCCGGGTTCTGATCGAGCCCCTTGATAGTCTCCGTGGCCAGGCGAATGCCACTGGCCAACAGGAGCAGATCGTAGTCTTGCGGGCCGCCAGTCGTTGCGAGGCGCTGGCGCGCAGGATCGATACCCTGGACCTCCGCCTGGATCAGTCGAATGTTTTGTGCCGCCAACATATCGTAGGAACGCGTGATTTGCTCCCAACTGCGCAGGCCGAGGGCATACTCGAACGCGGCAGGCCGCCAGACGAAACCGGACTCTTTTTCGATAACGACGATCTCGGCCTTCGGCAGAAGGCGGCGCAGCGCGAGTGCCGCGCGGCTCCCGCCTACGCCGGCACCGACCACCACGATACGCGCATTGGCCTTGGAGGCCCCACCAGCGCGCGCACCGGCGCCGAGCAGTGCGGCGCTCATACCAAGCAAGCCACTGAGGAATCGCCGGCGGTTCATGGATGTGGTCATGACTTGTCCCGCATCTAGACCACCGTCACGCGTGGACGCGGGTCGAGCTTGATGCGCTTGTTGGTCCGCAAGTAATCCGCGACCACATCCCACACCGCCGGGCCGTCAACCTGACGCACGGCCGCCCAGCCGCAGGCCTTGTACTTCTTGGCAGGGTCGAGCGGCTTGCCGCCGACACGGATGTTCGAGATCCGCTGACCCATGGTCTTCTCCGGCGCGATCGTATACGTGAGACCGCCCATGCGGACCATGTCGCCGCCCTGGCGATAGTACGTGTCGGGGTTAAAGAGATTGTCGGCCACATCTTCCATGATGTCTTTTACCTCGGCGCCCGCCATTTCTCGGGTCCAGGTCTCTGGATAGGTAAGGCCGGTGTGACTATAAACGTCCTCAAGCGTGATGGGCTGCCCGGGCACAATGGTGACGCCCCAGCGAAAACCGGGCGAGAAGCCGACCTGCGCGTCGTAGTGCTTAAGCATCGCATCGAGGATGATCTCGTCGAACGTGCCATTGAAGTTCCCGCGCCGATAGAGCAGGCTCTCCGAGACCGCCAGTGTCTCCCCGAGCTTGGCCTCGTGCGGGGCGCGGATCTGCTTGATCAGAGCGCCCATCTCGGCATCCTCGGCGATGAAATTCGCAAGCACCGGGATGAGCTTGTAACGATACCCTTGCACCTTGCCCGCTCTCACATCGAGGTCCAAGCGGCTCAAGAACTTTCCATGCGCGCCGGAATTGACCACCAGCGTGTTCCCCACCTGGATCGGCTGCGGCTGGCCGTCGTGCGTATGCCCGCCCAGGATCACGTCGAGGCCACGCACTCGGGTCGCGAGCTTCAGATCCGTCGCCAGACCGTTGTGGCTGAGCACCACCGTGAGATCCACCTTTTCCTCCGCCCTGAGCTTGTCGATCAGCCCCTGTATGGCCTCGTCGCGGATGCCGAAGCTAATCGACGGCACAAAACGCAAGGGATGGGAGATGGGCGTGTACGGAAACGCCTGGCCGATGATCCCCACCTTGATACCGCCTAGCTCACGCACGCTGTAAGGCTTGAAGATCGGTTCGCCCGGCGGGCCCCAGGAGATATCGAGCGCATTGTGGGCAACGAACTCGCCTTTGAAGGTCCCGGACTTATCCTTGTCGCCCAGGAGCTCTTTCACGCGATCGATGCCATAGGTGAACTCCCAGTGCCCGGCCATCACGTCGACACCGAGCTGGTTCATCGCCTGCACCATATCTTCGCCGCGGGTCCAGAGCGAGGTCGCCGAACCTTGCAGGGTATCGCCGCCGTCGAGCAACAAGGTCCTGCCCGGGCGCTCGGCGCGCACCTGCTTGACGAGCGCGGCGATATGCGCGTAGCCACCCATCTTGCCGTAGCGCGCCGCCAGCTCGGTGAAGCCCAGGTGGGTGACCGCGTAGGCCTCGGCCGTACCCGGCTCGATGTCGTAATAGCGCAGGAATGCTTCGCCGGTCAGATAGGGCGGCTTGCCGATTTCCGGACCGATGCCGAGCAAGGTATCGGGTTCGCGGTAGTAGACCGGTAGCAGCGTCGCATGGCTATCCGTCATGTGCAGCAACGTGACGTTGCCGAGGGCCTGGAATTCGAGCAAACGCTCCGGTGTCAATGCCGCAGCCAGCGCGGTGTGCCGACTTCCTGCCGCCAGACCACCGGCTGCAATGGCAATCAACTTGAGGAAATCCCTGCGAGTGACGTCCACGAATGCCTCCTGAGCAACCGCCGCCATGCGCTGGGCGCGCGTAGGTATGTGTGACTTAGTAGCTTGTAGCGCGTTTCAACGGCCGGCTCACTACCGGGCCGCTTCAGCGGCCCGGTATTCCAGCATTAAAGCACACTACCCGCTAGTGGGAGATCCTTGGAACCTGTACCTCGTCGCCGCGCTTCGTCTGCTGTGCGACGATGTAGGTCTCGAGGTCGGCATACTCCGGTGAGTCGCCAGCGATATAGTTGGTGCGCAGCGGCGTCATGCACCACTGAAAGCGCATGCGGATATCCCACAGCCGCGCCTGCGCCGTACGGTAGTACGGGTGGTTCACCAGCGGATCTTCGTCCACATCGCCCAAGTAGCGACCGGCCAGGAACTTGTGCGCCCCGCCGCGTTTCGTGTGGCAGTCAGCGCACTTCTGGCTCCGCTGACCGACCGGGCGGTGGAAGAGCTCCTTACCCCGCTCGATCGCTGCCTTGACATGTCGGTTCTTGAGGTCGATCTGATAGGGCATGCCATTGGACTGCATTTTGACTAGGATCGACATCGTCTTATTCTCCTCGCCCTGGGTGGGCATGGCGTTCCCGGTGGTCTCGGGGCTGTGTACGGCGAGGAAGTCCTCGATGGACATCATGCGGCCGTATTTGCCGAACCACTTGGGGTAGCGCGGCGCGACCCCAACCATCTTGTCGATCACCCCGAGTGGGCGCTTCTCATCCGGCGCCCCGATCGCCCCGTGACAGGTGGCGCACGACTTCCCGGTCGAACCGGCCTTGCTCCAGAGCGGTACGGCGGTGTCTTCGGTGAGCAAGAGCGCCGGGTTGGCCGTGGGATCGAGCGGATCGCCGTAATCAGGCTTCACCACTTTGCGCGTGTAGGGGTTCCATTGCGGATCGTCGCTGACCTTCGGCGGCGTACCTGGCGGGTCGCCCTTCAAGCTCTGCAGATACGCCACGACGTGCACGATCTCCTCCTCGGTGAGGATTCCGGAGGCGCCGAAGGGCGCCATCGGCGAGTCCTTGCCGTAGCGCACCCGCGGATCGTAGACGATCTGAAAAAGGTCGGCGTCCGACATCTTGCGATCGCCGATCGTGCGCAGATCCGGACCGACGTTGCCGATCGGCCACACCTTCGCATCCGGGATCACGTGGCAGGCCGTGCAGGGACCTTTCCTGCGGTTCTTCATGATCGCGTTGCCCTTCTTCGGGTCACCCTTGATGCCGGTCGGCATCTGCACGGTCTTCGGCGCGGGGTAGGCAGCGCTGTCATAGGCGTGGGTCGGCCACTTCTCGTAATTGACCTTGGCCCTTCCGAAACCGCCCCACGGGTAGCGCTGCTGGACACGCTTGCCGTCTACCTCCTTGACCACTCCCTGCGACGGCGGGATCGCCCGCGATTCCCATTTCGGCGGTTTCTCGCTCGTCGTCGCGCAGCCAACCGCAACGACCGCGGTCGCGAGCCCACCGATCCAGGCGATATGGAAAAATGCTTTCTTGTTCATCTCTCTCCGTCCTCTTCTGTTCTTAATGCGTGCGGTTTGCCCCGGAGCCTTGTCGGCCCCATGCAGCACTCGCCACGGCTCCGCCGGATCAGAACTTGATGTCGGCCGTGCCCTCGTACGTCTTGCCCTGGGTGTCCGTAAAAGCGATCTTAAGCACCCCGGGCTCATCTACCTTAAGGGGAAAAGCGAACAAGGGATTCTGGCTGACCGATTGCGTGGTTTCTACTTCAAGTACCTTCTTGCCGTTGTAGGTCGCCGTCACTTTGTAGATGAAGTTGTAGTTCTTCTCGATAACCTTGCCGGCCTTGTCCCGCCGCACGATCTGCATGGGATGGGTCACCAGCGTTCGTACGATTACGACCTCCCCTTTCTTGGTCGGGGTAGGGACGCGCATTCGCACCTTTCCGATTTCCGCCATGAGCCTGTCCCCCTAACCGCCGCAACCGCCGACCGTGACTTTAACTTCCTGCATTGCCTGATAGAGTGTGCCGTCACTCATTTCGGCGATAGCACGGACGTTGCCCGTTTTGCCCAGTCGCAGGTTTGCCGCGAAGTACGCCTTACCCGCATCCGGGGTGAAATTGACCTTGGCGTTCAGGGGCCGGCGATTTTGGTCGGCGATGATGTAGAAGCTCTTTACGTAGTTGTTGGTGGTCATGGGCAGGTCAGCGTCAATCTTAATCGGCACGACAGCCCCGTTCTCGGCGATCAGTGGGAGCTCGAGCTTGATCTTGTCGCCTGCTGCGTTGAGCGTGCGGTTACCGAATAGGCGCTTGAGCGTCGCCTCGACCTTCTCTTCGGGCTGCACGGCGCCGAGGGGCGCAGCCTGCAAGGAAGGTACGATACCAAGCGCCGCAGCGCCCGCCGTGACACCCGCCACCCCCAAGAGCTTGAGAAAACTACGCCGCTCCGCGACATTGCGATAGCTTGAATGACCCATGTCGTCTCCTCCAGTTGGACAATAAAGCACAAAGGATACACAGTCCAAGTAAACACTTCACCACGCAATACTCCTCAAGCAATAAAATCCTTATATTCCTTGTGGAATAGCTGTATCCAGCGTTGCGCGGCCTGCCGTCAGAAAACCAGCTTTTCCAAGACCGCCTCGATGCCCGCGCGGGCACAGGCCTCGTCGGCCTCGCCGCCGGGCGCCCCCGAGACGCCAACACCGCCGACGATCGAGCCGGACGCCTCAACCGGAACGCCGCCGCCCACCATGAGCGCATCCGTCACATGGCGTACGCCGGCTTGCGGACTCCCGCTTTCGGTCTGGCGAGCGAGGGTGAGGGTATCGACCCGGAAGGACACCGCCGTCCACGCCTTGCGTCTCGCCGTATCCGGTGTGTGGGCGCCGGCAAAGCGATCGCGCAGCACGACTTGAACAACGCCGAAACGATCGACCACGGCGATGGCTGTCTGATAACCGCGCTTGCGGCAATCGGCGAGCGCTGCACGCGCAAGCTCCAGTGCGGTCTCCGGGCTCATTACCCTAAAATCGATCAGCGCCTGCTCGGCGCGCGCAGTGTTCACCAGCACGCAGGCCACCATAGCGAGCGTACCTGCGACCATTCTCATTCCGACAAAATGTCTTCTCATGATACGGCCTCCCGACACACGGCGCCCTCACCAGACCTCGGGCTTAACGCCCTTCGCCTGCAAGGCCGCGACTTTCTCCCGGAGATAACGCTGGAACCTGAGGCGCTCATACGCGCGCTCCTGTACAAACTCGAACATGGTAATGAAATGAAACGGCTTGAAGTAACCCGGCATCCGTGCAACCTCGAGTTCCACCCCGGGCTGGCGTACCTCCGCCGGCACGGCCGGTGGGAAAAACTGAATGGTGGGCGTAAAGTTGATGCGCCACTTGAATGACAGCTGTCGCTCCGTCAGCGTTTTGCCATCGAAATCCGTGACCTCGCGCGCCCCCCAAAGATTCAGCTGCAAGACGGCAAAGTGCTTCTTTACATAGTCGCTGATTTCAGGGCGTGCAAAATTGACCAGATGCAACTCCTTACAGTACGGGCAACCTCGCTGCTCCCAGATGATCGCCAGGCGCCTGTTCTGACTGGCGGCCTCTCGCAGATCCTCAGGTAAGTTGAGAAAAGTCTCTATGAACCAAGGCTGCCGATAGAGCCCGTCATCGCCCAGGTGGGGCCCCTGGGCTTCGCTCGCCGCCCAAGCACGGGACAGTGGGCGGCTCGCGAGCCACGCGCCCGTCGCCAAAACCGCCTTGCCGAATTGCCGTCGGTCGATCATGAGTGCATCACAGTCGGCTGCACAATGTAGCATATGCATTTATTCTCAGCCCACACACCCGAGCAGACAAGTAGGAAATGCTCGGTCATTAGCGCAAGGGAGATAGTGGATGGAGATCGACGAAAAAGAACGGGTTCTGCTCTATGCATTAACCATTCCCGTACGCTGGGGCGATATGGACGCATTGGGCCACGTCAACAACGCCGCTTACTTTACGTATATGGAGCAGGTTCGGGTCGGCTGGCTCGCGAGCGTAGGTGCCGAGGCCCTCAGCCCGAGCGCACGTGAAGGCTCAGTCATCGTCAACGCGTGCTGCACGTTTAATAAGCCCATCACCTATCCGGCGGCGCTGCGCGTGCAAATGCACGGCGGAGCGCCCGGGCGTACCAGCTTTGAGAGTTACTACACGCTGCAGGACGCCACCACCGATGTGGTCTACGCGACAGGCACGGCGCGCGTCGTCTGGGTGAACTACGCGAGCGGCCGCGCGATTCCGTTACCCGCGTTTTTGCGCCGACACTTGCCAGCAGACGACACCGGTGACTGAGACCTCAATTGAGCTCACCAACGCGTTCTCCGACGGCCACCCGGGGCAAATGCTAATAATAGTGATATGACCATCGTACACAGCGCCTTCGGGCTGGCGGTCTTCGTCGGGCTCGCCTGGCTCATCAGCGAAAACCGAGCGCGGATTCGCTGGCGTACCGTCATCGCCGGACTGGTGCTGCAGGTGGTGTTGGCCGTTATCCTGCTCAAGCTGCCGGCATCACGCGAAGTCTTCATCACCATTAATAACGTGCTGCTGTCGCTCGAGCGAGCCACCCGTGCCGGCACCGCCTTTGTCTTCGGCTTTCTGGGCGGGGCGCCGCTGCCGTTTGAGGAATCTTACGTCGGCGCGAGCTTCGTTTTGGCCTTTCGCGCGCTGCCGCTGGTGTTAGTCGCAAGCGCACTGTCGGCGCTGCTTTTCTATTGGCGCGTTCTGCCGGCGATGGTGAAAGCGTTTTCGCGTGTATTGCAGAAAACCATGAGCATTGGCGGCACCGTCGGCATCGGCGCCGCCGCCAACATTTTCGTAGGCATGGTGGAAGCACCGCTATTCGTACGTCCGTATCTAAAAGAAGTCAGCCGCGGCGAGCTGTTCATGATCATGAGCTGCGGCATGGCAACCATTGCCGGAACGGTGATGATCCTTTACGCCACGATCCTGCGTGATGTCATACCGGATGCCCTGGGGCACCTATTGGTCGCCTCCATCATCAGTGCACCGGCGGCCATCGTGATCGCGGCATTGATGGTGCCGGCCGAGGGCGAACCCACCGCCGGCGAGATCCTTCCCGAGCCGGCAGCCGAGGGCAGCATGGATGCGATTACCAAAGGCACACTGCAGGGCGTGCAGCTGCTGCTTAATATCATCGCCATGCTCATCGTACTGGTCGCGCTAGTCAGTCTCATCGACCAGGGCCTCGGGTTACTGCCTGAATGGGGAAATGAGGCCATTACGCTGCAGCGCATCTTCGGCTACTTGCTGGCGCCGTTGGCGTGGGCCTTGGGCATACCGTGGAGCGAGGCGCTCACGGCAGGTGCCCTGATGGGAACCAAAACGGTGCTCAATGAACTTATTGCCTACACCGATCTTGCGCGCTTGCCGCCGGAGTCGCTGAGCGAGCGCACGCGCCTGATCCTCACCTATGCCATGTGTGGCTTCGCCAATCCCGGCAGCCTCGGCATCATGATCGGGGGGCTCGGCACAATGGTCCCGGAGCGACGCAGCGAAATCGTCGCCCTGGGCTTCAAATCGATCGTCGCCGGGACCCTGGCCACTTCCATGACCGGCGCGATCGTCGGCATGCTCGTGACTTGAGGTTTTCACCGCCAGGGCTGCGAGGACCTTTAATCTCAACTACAATTTTATGGGGGAGCGCACATTCGGGCCTGCGCATGTCTATTCATCGAACACTTCTTGGCGTCTTCGTGTTGGCGCTCACCGTCGTCAATCCGGGTGACGCGTCGATACCGGAAGGCGGCAAGATGCCACGCACCAAGCCGCTCGCCCCCGAAAAAGGCATTTTCCTCGTTGCCAACCCAGATATGCAGGACCCACGCTTTCAACGCACTGTCGTCCTGGTGCTGGCGCACAACGATAANNCGTCATCATCAATCGGCCTACCGAGATCTTGCTGTCCCGGGTCCTTCCCGACCTGCAGATCCCGGGGGCGGACGAACACGCATTGTTTTTCGGCGGACCTGTCGGCATGGATATGCTTATCTTCCTCATGCGCAGCAACGCACCTCCGAAACACGGGAGTCATGTCATGACCGACGTGTACTACAGCGCCGACAGGGAGACACTCGAGGCATTATTGAAAGAGCAAAAGGATAAACGCGAGTTGCGTTTGTACCTTGGCCACTCTGGCTGGGCACCCGGCCAACTGGCGGCCGAGATCGCGCGCGGCGACTGGTTGCTCACACGCGCGAGCACCGTGACCGTTTTTCAGAAGGACCTGCACACTATCTGGCCGGAACTCATCGAGCAGCGCCCGGGGCCAGGCATGCTGATCGACAACAGCGCCCCCCGATCGCTTGGGGCGACTGGGCACGCGGTTGACACCCTGCACAACGCCCGCAGCGCTGGCAAAGAGCTGGCGCAGAACCGCTAGTAGCAAGGCTCGTGCCTCGGGGCGTAGAAACGTGTAGCAATCTCGCGCCCTACTTCTTGTTGGCGGCGAGCATATCTTTAAGGTTGGCGAAAGGCTTGTAGGTGGCGTTGTCTGTGTTGCCGTCTCTGGCAGCGTCATCACTGGCAACCGCGTCGATCTCGCGCGAATGCTCATTGTCATGACAATAGAGGCACAGCAACTCCCAGTTGCTGCCGTCTGGGGGATTATTGTCATGATCGTGGTCCTTGTGATGCACCGTGAGCTCATGCAGGTTCTCATGGCTAAACTCGCGGGCGCAACGACCACATATCCAGGGAAGAACTTTCAGCGCCTGCTCGCGGTAACCCTGCATGCGCTTGTCACGCGCCTGCAGCGCCTGCGCCACTACCCGATCGAGCTTCTTGTCATCGGGTTTGGTGCCGGCCTTCTTGCGAGGCGCAGATAGCTTGGCCGTCATGCTGCACCCCTGTTTGTCAAAGCTTGCACTGGAGGGTAATCCGAGGCGATCAAACGCCCCTGGCAATAGTTTAGCCTTATCGGGACAGATGCAAAGACCGTTTGTCAGCCGGCCAAAAAGCCCGCTTTTTTTGTGGCTGGCTAGTCCTCATTGGCACTGACCCGCCGTCGTAGCTGCTTGCTGACGCTGCGCCGGCGCTTCGTCTCAAGCCGCCGCTTTTTCGCCGCCAACGTAGGTCGAGTCTTGCGCCGGACCTTGGGCTTTACGGCAGCTGCGCGGATCAGCGCGACCAGGCGGTCTATGGCATCTTGGCGATTCCGTTCTTGCGTGCGAAACCGTCGTGCATCGATCACCAGGATGCCTTGCTTCGTCACCCGCGTGCCTGCCAGCCGAATGAGACGCTCGCGCACCTCGGGCGGGAGGGACGGCGATCGGGCCACATCGAAGCGAATCTGCACAGCGGTCGCCACCTTGTTAATGTTCTGGCCGCCCGGTCCTGACGCACGGATAAACTGCTGGCGGATCTCGCGCTCGTCGATCGAAATCCTAGGGGTCACGCGGATCATGTGGATCCCGCGTCCAGCACCGGACCGATTGTTATGCCGTGCTTGAGCCATGAGGGAGAGTGCATGTATAAATTGTGCCTGTGCTCACTGCGCTGCACCACAAGGGGAAAAAATGAACACATCCGTCAAAAACAACATCGCCCGGGGTGAGACCTGGGTACGCGCATTGTATATGGTCGTTTTTGCGATAATCTGCTACGTCGCCGCGTTCGTGCTGGCCGCCGTGGTCGTGCTGCAGTTCTTGCTCACCTTGTTCACGGGCAAAGCCAACCCGCGACTGCTCAGCTTCGGCGAGGGCTTGAGCGGCTATGTCTATCAGATGCTGCGCTTCCTGACCTATAACACCGAGGACAAAGCGTTCCCATTCGGACCCTGGCCGGGCACCGAGGAGCCGTCGGGGCAGGAAGAAGCTTCCGACTCGAAGGCGCCTGAGGCCATCTCTGACCAAAGCGACAAAAACCAACCCTGACAGCACGGCGGCCGCCGTTCCGGGGACGGCGCTATGCGATCGCGACAACCGTTCCGCCCGTCATCGCTTGCAACTCAGCGGGGGTCAGCTTAAACAGAGCGTGAGGCGTGCCGGCGGCTGCCCATATTTCTTCGTGCTGCAGCAAATCCTGGTCCACAAACGTGCGCAAGGGCTCAACGTGACAAGTCGGGGGCACACCGCCGATAGCGAACCCCGTGTGACGTCGTGTGAATTCAGCATCCGCCTTTTCGACTGTCTCACCCACGAGCTCGGCTAGGACGCGTTCGTTGACCCGGTTGGCACCACTGGCAACGACCAAGATCGGGCGATCGCTTTGCAGACCCCGGAAAATGATCGATTTGACGATCTGCGCGACGGCGCAACCTACCGCCTGTGCGGCTTGGGGTGCCGTTCTTGCCGAATCCGGCAGCTCGATGATATCGATCACAAAACCGCGCGCCTCCATGGCGCTTCGAAATCGCTCGGCGCTGACCTGTCTAGCCACCCGCAAACTCTCCCTAAACTGCCAAGGCCTGCTCGAAGTCAGCGAGCAGGTCTTCGGTGTTCTCGATACCTATAGATAGCCGGATCAGATTGTCGGCGATACCGAGCCGGCGGCGTTCTTCGGCTGACAAGCCGGCATGTGAGGTCGTGGCGGGGAGCGTAATCAACGTCTCCACACCGCCGAGGCTGGGGGCAACGATCGGAATCCTAAGGCGCTCGAGCACGCATCTCGCCGCCGCTGCACCCCCCTTGGTCTCGAAGCTGAGCATGCCGCTGAAACCGTCGAACAATGTGCGCGCACGTTGATGCGCCGCATGGGTTTCGAGGCCCGGGTAGTTCACCTTCGCGACCGCCGGGTGATCCGCGAGGAAACCGGCGATACGCAATGCACTGGCGTTTTGATGGCGCATGCGCACGGCCAGCGTCTTCACACCGCGATGCAACAGAAAACAGGTATGCGGATCGAGCGTACCGCCCAGGTGATCCAACTTGTGCTTGATAGCTTCTACGAGATCGGCGCGCCCGATGACTGCACCGGCAACGATGTCGTTGTGGCCATTGAGGTACTTGGTGCAGCTGTGCAGCGAGAGGTCGAAGCCGCGCTCGAGCGGGCGAAAGTTCACCGGGCTGGCGAAGGTGTTATCGATCAACGAGACCAATCCGTTTTGCCTGGCAAATTCGACGACCCCATCGAGGTCGGCAACTTCCAGCAGCGGATTGGTCATGGTCTCTACGTAGATCGCCTTGGTGTTCGGCTGCAGCTTCGCCTTCCAGCTACTCGAATCTTCGCCATCGATGAAATCTACGGCGATACCGAGTTTCGGCAGGTCCTTGGTAACGAAGTCATGCGTCCCGCCATAAAGGCAGTTCTGCGCCAGCATGTGATCGCCACTCGATAACATCGTCAGTAGT
>JABAOD010003986.1_pt7 | contig 12600 bp, 11 predicted proteins | sample 7062151 | NCBI WGS metagenome assembly JABAOD01 (sample SAMN14538626, study PRJNA623070) | marine sediment metagenome | biome: marine biome [ENVO:00000428]; feature: marine pelagic biome [ENVO:01000023]; material: deep marine sediment [ENVO:00002113] | place: India: Gulf of Khambhat ...
GTGGCCGAGTCGTTGACCGCCACCACCGGGAAGCGGAGCACGCCGTCGGCGGCCATGGCCCGGAGCCGGATGACCCCGGTGGTGGTCTCCTCGGTCGAGCCAACGACCTCCTGGGTGGCGCGTTCCTTGTGAAGGACCGTTACCAGGTCGGCGCCGTCGTCCATCGTGACCTCGGGCCCGAAGTCGAGCACGGAATGGATGTGGCGGTAGTACGTCTCGGAGTCCTCGCCGCGAACCGCGAACACCGGGATCCCTGCCGCCACCAGCGCCGCGGCCACGTCGTCCTGAGTGGACAGGGGGTTCGAGGCGCACAGCGCGACATTCGCCCCGGCGTCGCGCAGCGTCAACATGAGATTGGCCGATTCGGAGGTCACGTGGAGACAGGCCCCGATCGTCCGACCCTCGAGTGGCCGCTCTGCAACGGCACCGGCCCGGATCGATCCGAGTACCGGCATCCGCCGGGCGGCCCACTCGATCCGGAGACTCCCCTCATCGGCCAGCGATGGATCCTTGATGTCGTAGTCCACGGTCATGCCTCCTGAAGTCGCAGCTTGAGTTCCTCGATGGTCGCCACCGGTACGGGATCGATCCCGGCCCGCTCGGCCAGGGTCAACGAGAGAGCGTCGCCCACCACGATCAGACTGAAGAGCCGGGCCAGGAGCCCGTTGCCGAAAGCACGGACTTCCCCGGCCACCGTGATCCGGGGGGCGATCAGCTCCCTGGTCAGCTCCATGCGCAGGCGGACCCGAGGATGGTCGGCAGGGTCTCGCAACAGCACGACGGCGTAAGGCCGGACCTTCTCCCCCGACTGGCTCCAACCCATGATCTCGTTGTGATCGAGCTCGGGCAACTCCGACCAGAATGCCGGCCGTTTGGCGTTCTCGTTGATCTGGGTCTTCCAGCGCCTGGCTGCCACCGCCGACGGACCGCTGCCGCCGTAGATCACCGCCACCTTGCCGTCGAGTCGGTCGGCGATGGTTTCGGCTTGCTTCCAGGCCTCTCCGCCGGTGAGCAAGGACTCGACGACGGTGGCCGCCTCTTCCAGTTCCTCGACCTGCGAGGGGATGAGGCCGGCGCCCTCGATGACCCGCAACGCTCCGCCCGCCAGGTAGCCGAGGGCGGCCCGAGGCTGGAGTCCTGCGGGGACGGCCACATGCGGCCAGCCATTGTCGGCGGCCAGGTCGACGAGACGGCCCCCCGACGCCACCACCGCGACGGTCAGCCCCCGAACCATGGCGGCCTCCACCGAGGACAGCGTCTCTTCGGTGTTCCCCGAGTACGACACCGCCACTACGAGGCCGTCCTTGGCCCACGGCGGCAGTCCGTAGCCGCGATGCACCGGAACCGGGTAGTGGACGGCGGTCAGCGAGGCGACGTCACAGGCCATCGCCGAGCCGCCCATCCCGGTGAGAAGAGCGGCCGGCGCCGACACAGAGGGCTGGGCTTGCCCGGCCGCCCAGCGCAGCTGGCCGGGCAAGCCCAGGATCTGATCCCTCATGGTCATTCGGAGTCGGCCTCGATAGATCCCTCGTCGGGCAACATGACCGGCACTCCGTCCCGCACCGGATAGCGCCTCCCGCACTCGGAGCACACCAACTCATGGGGATCGAGGTGCTCGGTGACCTCCCCCCGGCACATCGGACATATCAGCAGCTCGAGCAGCTCGGGCGGCAGTCCGGTCACGTTGCCCCCGCCAGTTGGGAGACCCGGGCCACGATGTCGTCGACCGTGGCCTGATCCTGGGCCTCGACGTTGAGTCTCAGCAGCGGCTCGGTGTTGGAGGGACGAAGGTTGAACCAACGGTCCGGCCACGACACCGTGACTCCGTCCATCCACTCCGCCTCGGCGTCGCCGAATGCTTCGGCCGCGTTCCTCATCACCGCCTGCTGATCGTCGACGGTCAGGTTCACCTCGCCCGACTGGACGTACGGCTCGTAGGCGCGGCGAAGCTCCGACAGAGGCTGCTCCGCCTCGGAGAGAACCCGAAGCAGGATCAGCATCGCCAGGATGCCCGAGTCGGCCCGGAAGTTGTCACGGAAGTAGTAGTGGCCGGAGTGCTCGCCGCCGAACACGGCACCGGTTTCGGCCATCACCTGTTTGATGAAGCTGTGACCCACCCGAGTGCGAACCGGGGTCCCGCCCAGGCGGACGACGAGCTCGGGCACGGCCCGACTGGTGATGAGGTTGTGCACCACGGTGGCACCCGGCTCCCGCTCGAGGAACCACCCGGCCACGATGGCAGTGGTCGTGCTGCCCGACAGCGGCCGGCGCCGGTCGTCGACGAAGAACGCCCGGTCGGCGTCGCCGTCGAAAGCCACACCCAGATCGGCCCCGGTGGCCTCCATCCGATCGATGAGATCGCGCAGGTTCTCGGGTTGGATGGGGTCGGCGGGGTGGTTGGGGAACGTCCCGTCGGGGTCGAGGTAAAGCCCATCGAGGTGCGGGGCGATCCGCTCGAAGATCTGCGGGACCACCATCCCGGCCATTCCGTTCCCGCCGTCGACGGCGACCCGGAGCGGGGCCAGCCCCTCGGGATGCACGATCCCGAGCATGTGGTCGATGTAGGCGGCCCGGAAGTCGTGCTCGCTGCGCTCGCCTCGTCGGTCGGCCGGCTCGAGGCCCGCCTCGGCAGCGATTCGGATCTCCTCCAGCCCGGTGTCGGCTCCCACCGGTCTGGCGCCGGAGAGACACAGTTTGATCCCGTTCCAGTCGGGCGGGTTGTGCGAGGCGGTGATCATGGCCCCCGGCATCTCCTCGGCGCCGGCCACGTAATAGACCATATCGGTCGTGATCTGGCCGATGTCCCAAACATCGATGCCGGCATCGCGAATCCCCTCGCCGAACGCGCCGGCGATCTCCGGAGAGCTGAGCCGACAGTCGCGGCCCACGGCGATGCGCTCCGCACCTGAAAACCGGGCAAAGGCGTTGCCGATGCGCCGGGCCGCATCCGCGTCGAGGTCGTCCGGTGAACGACCGCGGATGTCGTAGGCCTTGAAGATCGGAGTCAGGTCGGCCACGGGGCCTCCCTCGCGCTGGGATCAGTGATTCTATGGCAAGGAGGCAGGTGCCATCGAGGCCAACCTAGACTCGCCGGCAATGGCTCGCTCCCCGGAGCCGCCCCGCATCTCGGTGGTGATACCCATCCACAACGAGGCGGCCTTTCTCCTCGATGCCCTCGAGCGCCTCTTCGTCGAGTTGGAGGAGGTGGCCGCCGACGTAGACGTGTGCTTGGCGGAGAACGGTTCCACCGACGGCACCCCGGCCGTGGCCGCCGCGCTGGCCGACCGGCGCAGCGACGTGTCGTGGCTGCACCTCGATCTGGCCGACTACGGAGCCGCCATGCGGGCCGGCTTCATGGCCGCCCGGGGTGACTGGATCGTCAATTTCGACATCGACTACTTCTCCGGCGAGTTCCTCGAGGCCGTGCTCGCCTCCCCGGCCGACGTCGTCCTCGCCTCGAAGCGGGCCCCGAGCGCCACCGACCTTCGCTCGCCGGTGAGGCGCCTGGCCACCCGGGTGTTCAACCTGCTTCTCAGGATCATCTTCCGATCCCGGGTGAGCGACACCCATGGCATGAAAGGAGTGCGGCGGGAGGTGGTCGCCGTCATCGGTCCCCGGGTCCGTTCGACCAAGGACCTCTTCGATACCGAGCTGGTCATTCGGGCCGAGCGGGCCGGGTACCGGATCGCCGAGGTCCCGGCCCGGGTGGTCGAGCAACGGCAAGCCAAGTCGCGTCTCGTGTCCCGGGTGCCCCGCACGCTGGCCGGGTTGTTGCGATTGCGCTGGTGGCTGTGGCGTGAGGAGAAACGCCCCCCGGCGGAGGAAACCAGCTAGGCGGCGAAGCGGCCCGGTCGCCGGAAACGCCGGTACAGCACCGGGTAGATGACCAGTAGCGCGATGCCCACACCGGTGAGGGCCATCCCCAGTATCTCGTCCCAGGTCCGCTCGAATACGATCTCGACCTCCTCCTCGGTAGGGATCACCACCATCAACGAAGGGGCCGCCCGGTACGGGCCCTCGGCGCCGCGGGCCGTCCAATTGGGAAAGTGGGACACCTTGACGAGGTGGGGCACGCCCACCGCGGTTGTGCGGAACGTGATCCGGGATTCCTCCATCACGACGTCGCTCACGGTCCCCGCCGCTGCGATGGGGCGTCCCAGTCCGACGAGTGAGGCTTCGGCATTGGCGGTGCGGGGCCAGTCGTCGGGCCCGTCGGCCACCAACCAGTGGTCGAGCTCGTCCACCCGCTCGTACCACGCCAGGGAGGCCCGGTAGAAGTCGGAGCCCTCGTACACGGCGGGCACGGTGGTAGCCACCTCGACGAGCGAGCTCTCCGGCAGCTCGAACACCGTCCACGGCTGGGATTCGGCCACGACCGGCAGTCCTCGGTCGACTGCTTCGGCGCGGGCCTCCTCGGTGAAGCTGATGTAGTAGCGAATGTTGTAGACCGGAAGGTGCTTGAGGGCCCGGTCGAAGTCGAGGTTGTGGTACCTGGCCGGCTCGATCGCGTCCGAGCCCACCGGGTTGGACGGTGCCTGCGACACCTCGGCGGCATTGAGGAAGTGGAAAGGTGTCGTGATCGACGACTCGAAATACAGCCCCTCCATCGAGGCGTGGGTTCCCTCGGTCCAATAGGGAAAGAGCATCAGCGACATCGGGGTGCCGTAGCGGCCCATGTCCTTGTTGGCTTCCCAGAGAATGCGGCCCTCGGGCAGGTCGTCGACCGTCTCCATCAGTGCCTTGTATTCAAGCCAGGGTTCCTTGCCCTCGTACCCGGTGTAGTTCCACCGCACCCATCCGACTATCTCGGCGATACCCAGCAGTCCAGCGGCCAGGAAGAAGAAGGAGGTCAGTCCGACACCGGCGGCCAGAATCGCCTGGCGGCCGGACAGTCGTCGCAGCCAGGCGAGGACGACCACCCCCACTGCGGCGGCGATGAACAGGTAGGCGCCGGCCCACGGCGTGGACAGGTGGTCGTCCCGTACCAGCAGCACCGCCACGACCGCGTGCAGGCCCATCCAGGCGGCGCCCACCACGGTCAGATAAACCCGGCCGGAGCGGCGAGCCAGAGTACTCACTGCCAGGCCGACGGCCACTCCGGCAAAGAGGTACATCGTGTAGTACCAGAAGGGCAGCAATCGGGCGTTGTAGAGCTTGGTGACGCCCAGGACCGGCAGCAACAGGTAGCCGGCCACCGGCAGGATGGCCAACCAGGTGGCCGCCACCACGTCCCGACCCCGCCACCATGACCAGCCCAGGCCGCCGAGACCGAGGACCACAATGGGGAGGAACTCACCCGGGAAGATCTTGTCGAAGCCCTTGACCGGGCTCCATCCCATGTCCGTCGTGAACGAGAATATCCGAGTCATCAGAGGCGCCGCCCAAAACCCGGCGATGGCAAACCCGAGCAGCCACGAACCGATCACTGTGGCCGGGCCCCGCCGCCTCAGTAGAAGGGGCAGCGAGACGATCACCACGACGAGGGCCACGATGATGTGGGAAAGGGCGGTGAGCGCCAGGAGCAGCCCGGCGAGCGGAGAGAAAGTGAACTCACCGGCCATCGTCGCCTTCACGTTGGCGCCGAAAATGTTGTGGCTCTCCATGAACACATAGGTGCCGCCGGCCACTCCGGCCACGGTGGCCACCGCCCGGGTGAAGCCCATCGATCGGGCCAGGTAGTAGGAGGCAAGCGGCAGGGTGACGATGCCCGCCGAAGCCACCAGTTTGAAGGCCACCCCGTAAGGAAGCACGAAGTCCAGCAGCACGATGGTCAGGATGGGGAGCGGGAAGTAGAAATAGAGGGCCGGGAATCCGGCATACCAGTCGTTACTCCAGCCGAGCACTCTCCCCTGAGGCAGCAGGGTGTCTCGAACGAATGCCGGCAGGAAGACGTGCGCCCCCATATCGCCACCGGTAGGAGTGTTGGCGGCCAACATGAGGTCGGGCCGCATCACGATGAACAGCGCGACCACCGCCGTACCGACGGTCACGACCGCCACCGCTTTCGACGGAGATGGGGACCGCCGGAGCGCGGCGAACGACGCGGCCATGGCAGGGGAGGGTAGCGGTGGAGGCCGGCTAGCTTATCAACGCTTGCCTTTGCGGGCCAGCTTGAGGACCTGCTCGATGGCGAGCTCCTTCCCGCCCTGGTCCCACCAGCGGTTCTCGCAGTTGTCGCACGAGTTGAACAGCACCGCCGCGCCGTCGGGCAAGGCGAGCTCTATCTGAATCGTGTCGGTGGCCCCGCACTCGGAGCAGGTCGTCGGTGACGTGGGGGGGGAATTCTTGCGTCCCATGCGGCGACTCAATATAACAACTCTTCGTGGTTAGTCACGCGCTTTATGTGCATGGCAGCTCCTGGATCGATATCCTTGAGTCGGCCCAGGTACCGGGACCGCCGCCGGCCGTCCTCTCTCCAGTAGGCGTACCAATAGGGGCCGTGGGGGCAGCGACTGCAGTTGGGCTTGCCGCAACGCACCATTTGGCTGCGAAGACCGAAGTGGGGCACCGAGTCCTCGAAGCCGGCCTGCTCCAGTCGGGCCCGGGCCAGGATGACCAGCCGCCGCAATTCGTGTTCATCCATTTCCTTGACGGCATCGATGACGCTCCGGTCCATGGCCATGGGCATCCGCGCCTCAGGCCACCTCGAGCGACACTATCACCCCGCCGGCCGCCGAGCGCCGGTCGGCCAGCGACCAACCGACCGGAGGACTGAACCGGCCGGCATGCGTTGCGCAAAGGGGGAGACCGCCAGCGGGTGGGTCGACGAGGTCGTCGAGCCACACTCGCCCCTCGCCGTAGTCGTAGGTGAGCGTCGCTTCGGCGGCCTCGTTGCACTTCGTGCATCGCATCGTCGCCAACCTAGAAAGGGTGAACGGCGGCGCCAAGGATTTCGGACGATCTGATGGCATTTCGCGGTCTTACGCGCCAAAAGGCGCGTAAGACGGTTTTGTCATTCGGCCACTCACCGCTCCAGAGGGGTACCCACCGAGAAGGCGGCCCCCTCCGAGCGTTGGATGCTCCACGCCGCTGTGAATGGCTCCAATGAGTCGGCCCGTAGCCCGACGACCTCGTCGCCTTCGACGATGAACTGGCGTACCGTGCCCGCCGGCAGCGCCACCTTGTCGGTTCGGGCCGGCCCGCTTCCCAGCGACTGCAGAGTGACGGTGGCGTCCACGGCACCGGTGTTGAGGAGCCAAACGGCCCGCACTCCCTCACGGCCGGTTCCCGCACCCGGGAGAAGCCAACCCCGGGACGGCTTCGACAGCCCCGGTGTGGCCGCCAGCGCTCCCCCGCCCCGACTCACCGCTGCGGCCGCTATCGGTGACCCGGCTCGCAACCGGAGACCCAGTGCCCCGTCGGCGAGGTCCCCCACCGGAATCCTGGCCGGCTCGTTCGGAGCCAGAGTCACCACCCGGGCGGCCGGTACCGCTCCATCGGGGGTGTGAACATCGATCTCCACGTCGACGGTGTCCTTGCCCGGGTTGACGACCGCCACCGCCGGCTCCATTGTCCCGGTGCGCATCACCGGAAACTCCCACACTGTGCTCAGGCCGGTGCCCGGCCAAAAGGCCTGGTCGTTGCCGTCGTCGAGGGCGAACACCGGAAGGACGATTCCCTCCTCGGTCGTGATGCTGACGGCTATCGCCTCCCGCAAGCGAAGCTCGTTCTCCAGGGCCAGATCGACCCAATTGCGAGAAGGCACCGAGATCCCGGTCAGGCTGGGCAGGGGCTCCGGCCCGAACTCGCTGACCGCCGTGACCGTCGCCTTGGCCAACTCGGGAAATGGGTTGAAGAGCCGCAGTGTGAGCGACTCGCCCTGGCGCGTGGAACCGCCCGGCACGTGCCACACCCTGGGACCGGAGGCCACACACAGGTCGCCGGAGACTTCCCCGTCCGATTCGACGAGGACCCCGGCGGCTGAGGGCGTCTCGGCGAATTCGACAAACCCGGGCACGCTGCCCCGCAGAGCCACGTCCGAAACGAGCAGGGCACTCGCTCCCGGTCCGGCGACGTCGAGGGTGAACTGGTCAGGCTCGGCACCCGGCTCGGGATTGGGGAACGTGAACCGGGCTGGGGTGGACTCGAGGGCCATCGTTGCGAAGGAGGTCTCGAACTCGAAGCTGGCCTCGACCCAGGAGCAATACCAAACACCGGCGGCGGCCGAGACTGCCGAGCTCTCGACGGGACGCACCGGAGCGGCAGCCGGGGCCGGAGGCTCTTGCATCAAGAAAGCTGCGGTGGCGAGGCCTCCGGCAACCAGCAACCAGCCCACTCGCTTCACCGCGCCCTCCTCCCCGTCCCGGCCGTCGCAATCGCCACCAGGACCACGAAGAGGAGAGCGGCGGTGATGGCCTCCCGACGCATTCCCGGCCGGGGCTCGAAGCGCACCTCCCCCTCGGTCGCCGCCAGCTCGTTGGCCCATCCCGACTGGCTCCAGGGGTGCGGGGCCCAGCGCTGGTCACCGTTCTCCGCCACGTACACCGTGGCGACCGGATCGGCCGGACCGCGGTAGTGCGGCGCATCCCACGTCCATTCCGACCCATCGCTGGCGACGGCCCGCCGAGCGCTGGCCTCGTTGAAGAACACGGTCCCCTCGAGGCCGGGAAGCGGCACGAGGTCGAGCTGACCGGCCAGGGCGCTGTCGAAAGCAGTCTCTCCGGTGAGGACGACCCATTGGATGCCGAAGGGGGCCAGGGCCTCTCCGGCTCGGGCCACCTCTCCGGCGGCCATCGATCTCAGCACTCCCTTGAGTTCCTGGTCCCCGAGGCGGGGCTCGTCGAGCCGGGCCTCCCACAGACGGGGCACCGGTGGCGCCACCACGCGATACGGGGTGGCGTCCAGCAAACGGGACTCGCCGGGCAGCGTGTCCTGGGGGCCCATCATCAGCACCCGAACCGACTCCGCCTGCTCGCCCTGAACTGCTGTGAACTCGAGCAGGCCGCGCAGCTCATCTCCGGGAAGGCCGGCCCGCCCGGGAGCGATGGCCGGGACCGACCAGGCCAGCAATACCAGCGCCGCGGCCACACCGGTAACGGCCAGGGCGCGCCGCCAGAGGCGGGTGAACTCCAGCCTTCCCCAGATCTCCACTGCAGCGCCGGCCACGGCCGCGGCGCCCAGCGCAGCCAGGATCATCCCGGTGTTGGCAGCCGCCGTCCCAAAATCGAGGTTTCCGGTGCGGGCGATCAGCAGACCGCCGGCTGCCAGCGCCGTCCCCCAGCCGGCCACTGCAGCCAGGACGCGATCACCGGCCACCACGATGGAGACACCGGCGGTCAGCACCACGATCGCAATCGGCCATCCCGGCCGCCAGAAGGCGGGTTCTCCTTGCTGCAGGTAAACGGTGAGTCCGATGATCCCGAACCATGGAAACAGGAGAGGGATCGCCACCAGGGCCCCGGCCGCGGCTCGCACCACCGCCCACCAGCGGGCTCCCACCGCCAGCAATGCCCACAGAGCCAGCACCGCGGTGGGGACGACGAGCAAGGATGGTTGGGCGGCGGCGGCCAGACCGGTCGTCCATCCGACGGCGGCAATGCGCCCCGCCCGACCCAGCCAACTCCTGGGCCAGGGGCGCAGCGCAATGCGGATTGCCCACGGCAGAGCTCCCAGGGCCAGCAACGCCGTCCACTGGGTGGCGTCGCCGAGGGCTTGGGCGGCCGGGCCGACGACCAACACCACGCCGCCCACATAGGCGGCCGGCGGGCGAATGCCCCAGCCCCGCAGCAGCCGGGCCATGCCCACCACTCCGGCCCAGAGGGCGCCTATCGTGACGATGGTGGCGGTGAGCTCGGCACGATCCAAGAGGAGCCCCTGGAGTCCGGCGATGAACCCCACCGAGGGCTCGAGAGGGTACGGGCTACCGAGGCCGGCCGGATTCCATCCACCGGCGTACGCGTCGAGTGTGTTGAGCGCCGACGGCGAAGGCGGCAGGGAATATCCCACCGCGGGAAGTCGACCGGTCCAGATCGTCCGGGTAGCCAGTACCACCACTCCCAGGCCCACGGCCCCGGCGATGAAGCCGGGGCTGCGCAAGGTGTCCTGGGTCGCCTCCCAGGCCCCGGCCAACCCTTTGACGCGGGTCTGCGGCTGCCGCTCCTGGATCCGGTCTCCCACCTCGGCAACGAGAGAACGCAACCGGGCCGACCCCCGCAGCTGATAGCGAAACAGTTCTTCGTCTCCGTACACCCGCTTGCGGCGGGTCGCAAATCGGGCCCGGATCGTCGATGGCAGCTTGAAGAAGTTCCACACCCAGGCCCGTATGAAGCCGAACAAGGTCCAGCGGCCCAGCAACGGCGCCACGACCGCCTCAACGAGGCCGATGAGGAAGGCGAAAGGAAGGGTCCACAGCAGGGTGATCAGGCTGTAGCTCTTGAGCATGGCCCGGATCCGGCCGGCCTCCTCGAGCCACGGGGTGGTCCGGGGCCGCTCGGACAGAGGAACGAGGACCTCTGAAGAGGGAATCACCACCACCCGGGCCCCGCGCAGCCGAGCCCGGTGACAGAAGTCGATGCCGGCCGACTCGGGGGCCAGCTCTGGGTCGGGACCCTGCAACCCCCGCAGCAGATCCCGTCTCACCAGAAGGGACAGTGCCGAGATGGCCGCGACGTTGCGGATGACGTCGTACTGGGCCTGATCTCGCTCGCTGGACTCGAGGCCCAAGTAGGGGACGGCAAAGACGTCGGTGGCCAGGCCGACGGAAACGAGCACGTCGGGCTCCTCGAGGCGAAGCACCTTGGAACCGGCCACCGATGCCTGAACCCGCTCGCTCTCCAGGACCAGGGCCTTGAGAGCGTCGGGGCGGGGACGGACCTCCTCGTTGGTGAACCACAGATAGGTGACGTCGTCGGGTACTCGCTCGATCACCTCGGTCATGCTCTTGGCCCATTGCACGCCGTGGGTCTTCGCCAGCGTCTCGGACTCCTCGCCACCCCCTACGACGAAGCGGGCCGCCGTTTCGTACACTTGCCCGTCCAACGCGTGGAGCCCCTCTTCGAGTTTGGAGGGGTCTCTCACTAGGACGACCGCCACGACCTTGGCAGCAGCGGTGTCCCCCGAAGAAGGGGGGACGGAAGACATTCGAGGAGTCATTTTGGGGCGCCGAACAGCGCATGGCAAAGGAGAACCGGCGGTGACCCTCCTGTCCGGGGGCGTCGGGGGAGCTCGTTTGGCTCGGGGCTTGGCGGCGGCGCTCCCCGAACGCCGGCTGTCGATCGTCGTGAATGTGGGCGACGACGACGAGATCTATGGCGTGCACGTGTCCGCCGACCTCGACACTGTGCTGTACACGCTGGCCGGCCTCGAAGGGCCCCAGGGCTGGGGCAGGGCCGGAGACACGTTCACCGTGATGGCTGCACTCGAAGACCTCGGGGTGGATGCCCGCTTTCGTATCGGCGACCGCGACCTGGCCACCAACCTGGCCCGTACCGCGGCTCTGCGTCGCGGCGACTCGCTCACCGACGTGACCGGCCGGCTTGCCGATGCCTTCGGGCTGACGGCCCGCCTCCTGCCGGCCAGCAACGACAAGCTGCGTACCACGGTCCGGACCGCCGCGGGGGATTGGCTGAGCTTCCAGGAGTACTTCGTCATGCGCGGCCACGCAGACGAGGTGGTCGAGGTCCGCTTCGAGGGTGCCGAGGCGGCCCGCCCCGCCCCGGGGGTCATCGAAGCGTTGGCCGGGGCGGATCTGGTCGTGGTCGCCCCTTCCAACCCTCCACTTTCGATCTGGCCGATTCTGGCCGTGCCGGGAATTCGAGAGGCGGTCGCCGCTGCCGCTCGGGTCGTGGCCGTTTCGCCGCTGTTCGGTGGAAAGCCCCTCAAAGGTCCGGCCGACCGGGTGATGGCCTCCCTCCGACTCCCGGAAGGCAACTCCGGCGTGGCGGCGGCCTACGAAGGGCTCCTCGACGTCTTGGTGGTCGACCTCGGCGACGCGATGGACGCCGACCTGCCGGGCGACGTCGAGGTGATAGCCGCCGACACCCGTATCGCCGACCCGGACGCGGCCCGACGCTTCGCCGCTTGGTTGCTGGAGGCGGCATGAGGATCGAGATCATCCCGGTCGAGGGCCTCGGCGAGGTGCAGGCCGGAGACGACCTGGCGGCCGACCTACTGGCGGCCGTGGGGAAGTCGGGCGAACGGTTGGCGGACGGCGACGTCGTGGTGATCACACACAAGATCATCTCCAAGCAGCAGGGGGCGGTGGCCCCCGCAGTCGACGATGCCGCCTATCGGGCCCTGGTAGAGAGGGAGGCGGCGGCGGTCCTGCGCCGGAGAGGGACTCTCGTCATCACCGAGACCCGCCACGGCTTCGTGTGCGCCAACGCCGGCGTCGACCGCTCCAACATGCCTCCGGGAAAGGCGGCGCTGCTGCCTCCCGATCCCGATGGCTCGGCACACGCCATCCGGACGCGTCTGGAGCGGGACACCGGCCGGCGGCTGGCGGTGGTCATCACCGACACCTTCGGGCGGGCCTGGCGGCGCGGCCAAACCGACGTGGCCCTCGGGGTCTCGGGCATCCCGGCTTTGCTGGATCTGCGGGGCACCCTCGATGCGCTCGGCCGTGAGCTCACCGCCACCGAGACCGCCTTCGCCGACGAAGTG